>Ga0068863_100004090_pt1 | contig 14413 bp, 10 predicted proteins | sample KBSSwiS62_FD_66596 | JGI IMG/M metagenome (GOLD analysis project Ga0068863, IMG submission 66596) | Switchgrass rhizosphere microbial communities from Kellogg Biological Station, Michigan, USA - KBS Switchgrass S6-2 | ecosystem: Host-associated > Plants > Roots > Rhizosphere > Soil ...
TAGACCCAGGTGCGCATGAAGATGCGCTCCATCTCGGCCTCGAAAACGTTCGGATCTACGTAGACGTCACGGTGAACCCGAGTTTCCTCCACCAGTGACCCTAATTCCCTACCTTCCACCGACCGCAGGCTATCAGTGTTGGTAGCCTGCGGAAGGCGGAAAATATGAATCTTCGAGACATGTACACCGCCACCGCGGCCGACAGGGGAGCGGATCCGGCGATCACTTTCGCGGCCCCTCCGTTCGACGGGCTGACCCTCAGTTGGAGTGACCTCGTCGACCGTGCCGACGCCCTTGCCGAGGACCTCAGTAGTACCGGTATCGGGCCCGGCTCCCGGGTCGCGACCGTGCTCGCCGACCATCCCGACGCCCTGCCCACCCTGCTCGGCCTCTGGCGGCTGGACGCGGTCCCGGTGCTGATGGACCCGCAGTGGGGTGAGTCGATCAGGGACGGCGTGCTTTCACACAGTAGGGCGGACGCGGTGGTCACCATCGGCGACGAGCTCGGCTTCGAGGAGGTCGCCGGCGGGCCCGCGGACGAGCCGCCGCCGCTGCCGCCGGGCACGGCGATGCTCGCCTACACCTCGGGCAGCACCGCCGCTCCCAAGGGGATACCGCTCCAGCACGATCGTCTGGTGGCGGCCTTCCACGCCTCCGCCGGCAAGGTCAGCGGCTACCGCGGCGACGCGCCGGCCCGGTTCGGCTCGAGCATGCGGCTGTCCGGCTTCGGGGTCCTCGCCCTGCACTACCTCTGGTCGGCTGCCTTCGGCGCCGAGGTGGTGGTGCTGCCGCGGCTGGAGCTGACCACGGCGCGCTCCTACTGGGCGGACCTCGACCGCCACGAGATCGACCAGGTGGTCCTGGTCCCGCCGCTCTACGAGCTGCTGCTGCGGGCTTCCCGGCCCGGCGAGCACGGGCGGCGCCCGCTCTTCATCAACGGCAGCGGCCCGATCTCGGCGACCACGCACGGGCGCTTCATGGAGCGCTTCGGCGCGCGGGTGCTCAACTGCTACGGCCTGACCGAGACGACCTTCGCCTGCATGGTCGGCGACACCGACGAGCGCGGCACCAGCACGCAGGCGGTGGGGCGACCCGACCTGCTCCTGGTCAGGCTCCGCGGGGAGGACGGCGCCGCGGTTGAGGGGCCAGGCGAGGGCGAGATCGAGGTCCGTGGGCCGACGGCTTCGGACGGCTACTACGACAACCCCGAGGCCAACGCGGCGCTGTTCTCCGGCCCCTGGCTGAAGACCGGCGACCTCGGGCGGCGCGACGAGACCGGCAAATACTGGATCGTCGGCCGGCTCAAGGACGCGGTGATGAAAGGGGGGACCACGGTCTACCTGACCGAGGTCGAGGAGGCCTGCGTGGCCCTCGACGGCGTGCTCGAGGCGGTCGCGGTCCGGGCCGACCTGCCGGGGGGCATCGAGGATCTCGGCGCGATCGTGCGCCCGGTCGATGGCGCCGGCGTCGACGGCGGCGAGCTCAAGGCCGCCCTCGACCGCGCCCTGGGCCCCGGCCGCAGCCCGCGCAGCGTCGTCGTCACCGAGCGGCCGCTGCCCCGCATCGGCCAGAACAAGATCGATCGCCGCTCCTCCCAGGCCCTCTGGTCGGAGCTGACGAGCTAAACCCTTGGGCCTCTGAGCTAGACGCTCAGCCGCGACCGGTGGTCGTCCCGCACCTGCTTGACCATCCCCAGGTACCACTCGATGTACGGGGCGAGCTCGTCGCCGCCGAAGGAGACGGTCGAGGCCGCCTCGCCGAGCGCGGCGTTCGTGTTGGTCAGGTCGAAGACCCGGTCGCGCGAGAGATAGGTGCGAAAGAAGTCCGTGCGGGGCTGTTCGTCGAGCTTTTCGTCGATCAGGGTGAACTCGTCCTCGTCCGTCACCCAGCGCGGCTCGGCCATGCCCAGCGCCGCGAAGACGACACGACCGACCTCGGCCGCCGTCGGCGGCGTGGCGTTGGAGAGGTGGAAGACGCCCGCGTCGCTGGGCGAGCGGCTGATCGCCACCGCGTTGCGGGCGACGACGTCGACCGGGATCAGGTTGATCGGCGCCCCGCCGTCGCCGCGCAGGCGCACCGCCCGGTGGGCGAGGAAGGAGCCGAGCTGTCCCGCGACATCCATGCGCGCGCGCTGGATGCCGAGGATGAAGCCGTAGAGCCCCGTGTTCGAGATCGCGGCGAAGGTCCTGCTGTTGCCGACGACGATGCTGGGCCGCATGATCCGGGTCCGCACCCCGTCCCAGTCGTCGACCAGGGTCTCGGCCCGGATCTTGCTCTCCTCGTAGGCGTTGTGGGCCACGCTCGGGTCCCGCGCCGGCTCCTCCGGCACCAGGCCGCTGCGCGTGCCGGCCACGTAGGCGGTGCTGACGTAGTTGAAGGCGGAGGCGCCGGCCTCGGTCGCCAGCCGCAGCATCCGCCGCGTCCCCTCGACGTTCTGCTCGATGATCTTGTCGCGCTGCTCCGGCTTGAACCGGAGCGACGCCGCCGAGTGCCAGACCTCGGTGATCCCGGCCGGCAGCAGCGAGCGGGCTTCCGCGCTCTCGTCGCGCAGGTCGTAGGGGACCGCGTGGCAGCGCTCGGCGATCGCGGGCAGCAGGTCGGCCCGCTCGTAGAGAAGGAAGGCGCGCTCGAGCGCCTCGGTCAGGCGTTTGCGGGCGCGCTCGGGATCGTGCTTGGGGCGGACCAGGCAGGCGACCTCGGCCGAGGTCTGGTCGAGCAGCTCGAGAACCAGCGCTGCGCCGACGAACCCGGTCGCGCCGGTGACGAGCTGGACCCCGCCGGCGCCGGCGCCCGCGCCGTCGCTCAAGACGAGCCCGCGCCCTTGCCGAGCACGTACCGCGCCATCGCTTCGAACGACCGCAGCACGGCGACGTCGGCGTCGGGGTCCCACTCGACCTCGAGCTCGTCCTCGACCGCGACCAGGAAGCCGATCAGCGCCAGCGAGTCGAGGTTGAGCCGGGTGATCGAGTCGGGGCCGAAGTCGTCGTGGGAGGGAGTCGCGCCATCGATCTCCCGCTCCATGATCCCCATCAGCCGCTCCACCATCGCCTTCACCTCGGTGTCAGCCGCTTTGCTCTCCCGTGCCTCCAAAGTGTGACCAGGCTACTCCACCTCGATCAAACCTCCTTGGTACCAGTGGGGGTTAATTCCAATCTTGGTGGTAAGTCTGGCGCCGGGGTTTTCCCATTGATAGCTTCGATCGGCTTGCCTGAGGGTGAGCTTGGGACGGTGCCAGTAAAAACAGCACTCTAGGCAAGGGGAAGTAACGCGTTTTGTTCGGTTCGCGAACCCATCACGGGATCACGTCGATGCGTCTGACGGCACTTGCCGTCGTCGCGATTCTCTCCGGTGTGCTGGTGGCACAGGCACAGGCGGCCGTGCCCGCGAATGGGCGCTCCTGGGAGATGCTGACCTTCCATCAGCCTTCTTCATCGAAGGTGTTGGGCGTAAGGCCGATCAGGGAAGACGGCGAACGAGTCGTCTACGGGGTGGTCGGCCCGCCTCCCGGAAGCCCTTCGGGAGCGCTGCTCGGCTACGGCTACGCCGACCGCACCCCCTCGGGATGGGCGAACTCGCCGATCGGGATGCCCTACAAGACGGAATCGACCGAAACCTTCCTCCTCTTCGCGCCGATTCTCCCGATCTCGTTCAGCGAAGGAGACGAACAGACGAAGCTGTGGCTGGCCACGGTTCCGCTGACGCCGGGCGCGCCGCCGGAAGAAACGATGGCCCTGTATCGCCAGATCGGAAACGGCGAACCCGAATTCATCTCTGAAACCGGCGAAGGCCTTCCCCTGCTCGGCTACCCCGGTTTCGCGGATATATCGAGCGACGGCGGCCGCGTCGTCTTCACCAGCAGAGAGCATCTCCTTCCAGGCGACGCGGGGAGGACTGAAGGTGAATCGATCTACACCTGGACCGGCGGCAACGTGGAACTCGTGGACGTCGACAACGGCGGCGCCCTGCTCTCCAACTGCGGGACCAGGATCTCGAAGAACAAAGGCATGTCGGCTTCCGGCGACAGGGTCTTCTTCAGCACCTCCCCGTCTTGCGGAGCCGGCGAAAAGGTCTACATGCGGAACCTGCAGACCAAAAACACGGTCGAGGTGTCCGCCTCCGAATGCGCCCGCGTCGATTGCAACGCGCCCGCCCCCGTCTCCTTCGTCGGTGCCACCGCCGACGGCAAATTCGCCTACCTCACGACCACCCAGCAGCTGACCAACGCCGACGAAGACTCCACCAACGATCTCTACCGCTACAGCGTCGCCAGCGGCAAACTGACGCTGATCAGCGGCGCCCCCTCGGCGGTCAGCGGTGAAACTCTCCAGGGGTCCGTATACCCCTCGGAAGACGACAGCAGCGTCTACTTCCGCGCGATCGGCGAAATGATCCCGGGTGAATCGACCACGGGGGAAAAGCTCTTCATGGCCGACGCGGACGGCCTGCACTTCGTGGCAGCCGCGCAGGTCTTCGGGGAAATCCAGTCCTCGGCCGATGGTCAGAAGGCGTTGTTCGTGACCTCGACCGCAATCTCCGGCGCCGACACGGACGGCCAGAACGACGCCTATTTCTACGACGCCGAAGCGGAAAGCGTGACCCGGATCTCGATCGGGCCGTCCGGTGGCAACGGCGCCTTCGCCGCCAGCATCGAAGCGCCCTCGCCGCTCAATCGCGAAGAATTCGAATACGGCAATCGCCGCCCGTACTACGCGATCGACGCCGCCGGCGACCGGGCTTTCTTCACCACCGAAGAGTCGCTGGTCCCCGAAGACACCAACGGCGTCTTCGACGTCTACGAATGGTGGCACGGCGAAGTCGGACTGGTCAGCCCCGGCAACCAGCCGCTGAAATCGGATTTCGGCGGGGTCAGCAGGGACGGCCGCACCGTTCTCTTCGCGACCAACGCCTCTCTTTTCCCCTATGACGTGGACGGGGAAGGCAGGGACATCTACGCGGCTCGTCTCGGCGGCGGATTCCCGGAACCTCACACGCCCGAATGCAACGCGGTCACCTGCCCGCTGCCGGCCGGCGGCCGGATCACCCGGCCGACCCCGGCCAGCCTGAGCCCCGCCGCCAAACGCAAGCGCGGCAATTTGCGCGTGATCGAAGTCGCCTCGAAGGCGAAGAAGGGCGCGATCGCGGTGCTGGTCTCAGCGCCCGCGCCAGGATCGGTGTCGGCTCAGATCTGGGCCCGAGAAGGAGGCAGGAAAGTGGTCTTGGCAGAAGGCAGCGCCCGTGCGAAGAAGGCCGGCAAGGTTGAGCTGGCGCTGAAGCTGACGGCATCCGCCCGCCGCGCGTCGGGCGATGGCCCCAAGCACGCGCACCTGACGGTGAGCGAGGGCTCCGCGAAGGCCTCCCAGGCAGTGACGGTGAGCCTCCGATGATGCGGCGCGGAACCCTCCGGCGTTCGCTCCTGCTGACGGCCCTGTGCCTGTTCGGCGCCCTGCTGCTGCCGTCGATCAGCGGCGCGACCTTCTCGATCGAGCCCGGCAGCGTCAAAGTCGAAGCCAAGGACAAAGACGGGGATCCGGACTATCGCGCCGGCGCCCATCCGGACCTCGACGTCGCCTTCAAAATCAACACCACCGGGGACGGCACCGGTGCCCGCGATCTCCTCTTCGAATTCGCCCCCGGCCTGACCGGCTCCCCGGTCGCGACCAAAACCTGCCCGCGGGCGGTCTTCGAATTCGAAGAATGCTCGAAAGACACCCAGGTCGGCGTCTTCTACGCGGCGTTCTTCGGCGGCGAAAGCTTCGCCGAACCGATCTGGAACATCTCCCCGGCGCCAGATCAGCTTGCCGCGCTGGGCTTCAAGCCGTTCTGGGAGACCGAGCTGGAAATGTCCGTCAGGCCGCAGGACTTCGGGCTCAACATCGCCACCAACGACCTGCCGCAGCTTCCGTTCAACGCCGGGCACGTCGAACTTTGGGGCGTGCCTGCCGATCACAACGGCTCCTCGGCCGAACGCGCCGCCTTCCTCACCACCCCCACCCAGTGCGGACCGATGAAGTTCAAGTTCTTCACCCGCTCTTGGGAACCGGGCTCGAAACTGCTCAGCGAAACGGCCGAAAGCGAACCGTTCGAAGGATGCAAGAGCCTTCCGTTCGAGCCGAGCCTGGATCTCCACCTGAGCAATCCGAAGCCGGACTCGCCCACCGGCGCCCGGATCGACCTCAACCTCGTCCCGCACGATGCCCCGGACGAACGGGTGTCCTCGAACCTCAAGGACGTCAACATCGAACTGCCCCCGGGCCTGACCGTCTCGCCCGGCGGGGTCGAAGGCCGGGAAGTCTGCAGCGACGAGCAGTTCGGCCTCGGCACCGAAAGGGCGGTCGCCTGCCCCTTCGGCTCCCGCGTCGGCACGGTCGAAGTCAGCACCCCCCAGCTCACCCACAAACTGGCGGGCTCGATCTTCCTCGGCCGCGAACTTCCCGGCGAACGCTTCCGCCTCTTCATCGACGCGACGGCGCCCGGCATCGAGTACAAGGCGGCCGCGAAACTGCTGGCCGACAACCAGACCGGGCAGCTCTCGACCGTGATCAACAACCTGCCGCAGTTCTCGGTCGATCAGATCGGCCTGGACTTCGAAGGCGGTCCGCACGCGCTGCTCGCGACGCCGCTCAATTGCGGCCCAGCGACCGCTCGGGCCCGCTTCGTGCCCTACTCCGGTGGGCCTGCGGTCGAAAGATCGACCACCGTCAACATCGGGTCGTGCACCGGCGCACCGCCGTTCTCACCCGGCCTGATCGCCGGCAGCACCGAACTCGCCGCCGGCCACAGCACCGCCTTCGCGCTGACCCTGAGCCGCCAGGAAGGCGAGCAGCTCCCGGGCAAGTTCACCACCACCTTCCCCCCGGGGCTCAGCGCCAACCTGACCGCGGTCGACCGCTGCGCCGCCGCCGCGGCGAACAGCGGTACCTGCGCCGAGGCCAGCAAGATCGGCACGGCCGTCGGTGAGGTCGGCTCGGGCACCGCTCCGGCCAAGGTGCCCGGCGCGGTCTACCTCACCGGTCCTTACAAGGGGGCCCCGTTCGGCCTCTCGATCGTCTTCAGGGCGGCGATCGGGCCGTTCGACCTCGGCACGCTCAACGTGCGGGCGACGCTGTCGATCGACCCGCACACTGGCCAGGTGACGATCGACCACCAGCTGCCAGCGGTCTTCGAAGGGGTGCCGCTGCGGTTCCGGACGATCGGGATCGACCTCACCCGCTCTGGCTTCCTGGTCAACCCGACCTCGTGCGACACGGAGCAGCTGGTCTCGACCGTCACCTCGGTGGACGGCCGGGCCGCGTTCGTCTCCGATCCCTTCCACGTCGAAGGTTGCGACGGCCTCGCGTTCCGACCGAAGTTCTCCGTCGCCCTCGACCAGAAGGGCCGCCGCGCCACCAACCCGGAGCTTTCCTTCGCCGTCAACGTGCCGAAGGGCCAGGCGAACCTCAATCGCCTCAAAGTCAACTTCCCCCACGTCCTCAAGTTCCACAACGCCGGGATCAAGGAAATCTGCGCCCGCGCCAACGCCGCCGAAGATCGCTGCCGGCCGGGGTCCCAGGTCGGGACCGCGGTCGCCGTCTCGCCGCTGCTCAGCGAACCGCTCCGCGGCCCCGTCTACGTGGTCAAGCCCAAAGGCGGCGGCTTCCCGGATCTCTGGAGCAACGTCGAAGGCGAGGGCGTGAAGCTGCAGCTGAAGAGCGAATCGGCCGGCAAGAACGGCAGCCTGATCACCGAAATGGTGGACATTCCCGACCTGCCGCTCGCCAGCTTCACGATGCGCGTCAACGGCGGCGGCAAGAAGGGGGCCCTGTTCTCGATCGACGGCAATCCGTGCGCGAGCAACCTCGGCACCCCGGTCGAACTCGAAGGCCACAACAGCGCCGAGCAGACGATGAAGGTGCAGATGAAGGCGGGATGCTCGAAGTCCGGCGGCAAGAAGCGCGCCCGTGGCAGGGGGCGGGCAGCCACCGGACGTAGATGACGCCGGCGCGCGGGCGCAAGGAGGGTGCGCGCCCCTCCCGACTCAAAGGATTCAGCGGTGTCCTGACCAGCCACCCGCGCTTGGCGCTCGCCTCATGGGTGGTCCTCGTCGTCGTCCTCGCCCTGGTCGGCCGCAACCTGGCGGGGCAGCTGGAAGCGCACCCGCTCTACATCAGCGGGACCGAAGCGAACCAGGCGCACGAAATCACGCTGCGCCAGTTCGGCAGCGACGAAAGCATGGTCGTGGCGCTGCGCGGGCCGCCGGCCGCGGTGGCCCGGCAGGGCAGGCAGCTGGCCGGCCGGATCGAGTCGCTGCCGCGGACGATCGTCGTCTCGCCGTGGTCCCCCGGTGGCGCCGCGATCGGCGGCCTGAGACCGCAACCGGGGGTGGCGGGGATCGTCGTCAGGGTCGGCCACCGTGACGACCAGGCGCTGACGGAGATGCTCGAACTGGTCGAAGGCCAGGTCGAACGGACCGTGCGCGAGCCGGTGCAGGCGAGCATCGCCGGCCTGCCCAAGATCTTCGCCTCCTACGCCGACGCCAACGCACACGCCTCCAAAGCCGGCGAGCTGATCGCGCTGCCGGTGCTGCTGCTGGTGCTGTTGCTCGTCTTCCGCTCGGTCGTCGCGGCGCTGATCCCGGTCATCGCCGGCGGCGTCGTCGTCGCCGCGACCGAGGGCGTGATGAGGCTGATGCTGGGCGCGGTGGAAATCGACGCCTTCGCCCTGGGAGCGGCCGGGATGATGGGACTGGCGCTCGGAGTCGACTACTCGCTGCTGGTCGTCTCGCGCTTCCGCGAGGAGAGAACCCGGGCCGACCTGCGCGACGCGGTGCGGGCGACGGTCGAGAAGACGGCGCGATCTATCGTGCCCGCCGCGAGCGGGCTGCTGCTGGCGATGCTGATCGCCCCGCAGGCGCTGCCCGGCGCCGTGGTCAGCTCCAGCGCCCTGGCGATCATGATCGCGACGATCTTCAGCGCCTTCTCGGCGCTGTTCGCGGTGCCGGCGGCGATCATGTTGCTCGGCGACAACCTCGAGCGCTGGTCGCTGCCGAAGCGGTACTCCTTCGGGGGCGCCCCCCTGCGCTTCTCCAGCCGCATCACCCGCCGCCCGCGCGTGGTGGTGGGCATCGTGCTCGGGCTGCTGGTCCTCGGCGCCCTGGCGACCACGCTCGACACCGGCGTGGCGACGCCGGAACTCCTGCCCAAGGGGAGCGAGGGCCGGGTCGAAGAGGAACAGGTCGAGCACGCCCTGGGCCCGGGTTGGCTGGCCCCGATTGAAGTCGTCGTCAGCGGCCGCGGCGAACCGGTGACCTCGCCCGAGCGGATGCGCTCGCTGGTCGCCTTCCAGAACCGGGTGCAGCACGTGCGGGGCGTGGAAACGGTGGCCGGCTTCAGCACCATCCAGCACAGCCTCAAGCCCCTTTCCGGCTTCGAATCCCGGCTCGTCAAGCAGCAGAAGGGAGCGCGGAAGCTGGACCACGGCCTGGCGCGGACCGACAGCGGCGCCAGGCGCAACAGCAACGGCCTGCGCGACGCCGCGGCCGGGGCCGGCCGGATCGGCAACGGTGTCGAAGAAGCCGGCAACGGCGCCGGCCTGCTGACCCGGGGTCTGCACGCCGCCGGCACCGGGTCGAGCCGCCTCACGGCGGGGCTCTCGCGCGCCAACGAAGGCACCGGCAAGCTGGCCGAAAGCAGCTCGGACGCCAGCAACGGCGCCGGCCGCCTGGCGAAGGCGCTCGAAAAGGGCCAGAAGAAGGTCGGCGAAACCAGCGGCGACGTCAACTCGATGAAGAGCGCGATGCGGGCCGGCAGCAGCGAACTGGCCGAAGCCCAGGCGCCGCTGACGGCCGCCGAAGAACGCCTGGCGACCGCCTGGCAGGCGGCTCAGCAGATGACCACCGGCACCACCGATCCACAGTACGCGGCCCTGCAGCGGGCGCTGGGCGAAGCGAGGGAACTGCTGACCGGGAAGCGGCTCGGCAGCGAAGAAGTGATCAGCCCTCCGTACGAAGGGGTCGGCAACGGCACCGTCCAGGCCCAGCGTCAGTTCGAACTGGGCCTCTACCTGGCGCGGAAAATCGGCAAGAACAACGACAAGGCGGGCACGGGCACCGAGAAGCTGGCCAAGGAAGCGCGCCGCCTCGATCGCGGGATCAAGAACCTCACCGAAGGAGCGGCGAAGGTGGGCGACGGGATCGCGACGCTGACCAAGGAAGGGCAGGCGCTCTCGCCGGCCCTGCAACGGCTGCTGAACGGCACCTCAAACCTCGAGCAGGGGCTCGGGCGCCTCGCCGGCGGCGCCGGCGCCCTCAGCGGCGGGCTCAGCGGCGGCGCCAGCGGCGCCGAGCGCCTGGCCGGCGCCCTGCACCGGATGCACGCCGGCCTCGCATCGAACCCGGAAGGCCTGCGCACGCTGCGCAAGCGCTCCCCGGACCTGTTCCGCTCGGGCTACTTCTTCCTCGCCGGCCTCGACGGCAGCAAGCCGAGCCGCCGCGACCTCGCCAACTTCATGATCGACCTCGAACAGGGCGGTCACACCGCGCGGATGATGGTCATCCCCAAGTACCCGATCACGACGTCGCAGGGCAAGCAGACGCTGGCCAGCGTGCGCGAAGAAGCCCACGCGCTCTCGCGATCGACGGGGACCCAGGTCATCGTCGGCGGCCTCTCCGCCAGCCAGCTCTCGATCAACGACACCCTGCGGGACCGGACCACCCTGGCCCGGCTGGCGATGATGCTGGTCACCCTGATCATCCTGATCCCGGTGCTGCGATCGCTGACCGTGCCGCTGCTGGCGGCGCTGCTCAACCTGCTCACGGTCTTCGCCAGCCTCGGCGTCGTCGCCCTCCTCTTCAACGACTCGCTGCTCGGGGGGCCGGGCTACGTCGACGCGGCCAACGTCCCGGCGACGATGATGGTGATCTTCGGCCTCGCGATCGACTACGAGGTGTTCATCTTCGCCCGCATGCGGGAGGAGTACGTCCGCACCGGCTCGCCGACGGAAGCGGTGGACAGGGGCCTGGCGCGAACCGCGCCGGTGGTCACCGGCGCGGCGGTGATCATGATCACCGTCTTCCTCTGCTTCTCCGTCTCCGAATTCATCACCCTCCGCAACTTCGGCGTCGGTCAGGCGACGGCGGTCTTCATCGACGCCTTCATCGTCCGCCTGATCATCGTGCCGACGGCGATGAGGGCGATGGGGAAGTGGAGCTTCTGGATGCCGGGCTGGCTCGACCGGCTGCTGCCGGGCGGCGGCCCAGGACCACCAAGGTCCTAGGGAAATACTCCTAGGACCAGAACGCCAGGTCGCCGTCGCCGGTGACGCCGATGAAGGAGCCGACGGCGACCCGGGCCTCGCCGTTGGTGGCGGGGCCGACGGCGTGGGCGTTGCGGGAGCTGAAGATGATCAGCGTGCCCGGGTCCGGCGGCACTTCGACCTTGCGCGAGGACTCGAACAGCTTCGGGTCGTACTCGCTGAAGCGCTGCGCCGCGTGCTCCTCGAAGTGTGGCTCCCAGGGAGCGTCGTAGACGATCAGCTCGCCGCCGCTGGTCGGGGAAGAGAAGAAGAGGTTCCAGCCCAGCTGGCCGGTGATGTTCTCGATCATCCAGCCCTCGCCGTCGCGGGGGCCCCAGTCGGCGTGGATCTCGACCCCACCGCCACCGCCGCGGCGGTAGATGCCGGCGAAGTAGGGACGCCCGTCCTCTTCGGCGACGCCGACGTTGCCGGGCCAGGCGGCGTCGAAGGCGTCGATCACGCTGCCGGTCGGGTCCGGCACCGGGTCGAGCACGGCCGAGCGGCGGGCGTTGGCGTCGGGAGCGGCCTCGAGATAATCGTCCTTGGCCCCGAAGTGCTCGTACTGGGTGATCCCGAGACGGCCGAGCGGCGGCGAGGTGCCCTCATAGAAAGACCAGTCGGGGGCCTCGAGCAGGGTCGCGTAGATCGCTTCGCGCTGCTCGCGGCCGATGAAGTCGGGAATCGTGATCGCGCCGACCTCGTTCGCCAGCAGTGCCTGCAGCGACTCGTGCGTCAGCTCCGAAAGCTCGAGTACTTCCCACTCGCTCATGCCGCTCCCCCTCGTTCGATCAGCTCCACCCTGTAACCGTCCGGGTCGCGTACGAAGCAGAGCAGACTGTCATCTCCGACTGAGTACGGTGGACGCTCGGGCTCGATTCCGCGCTCTGCCAGGGCGGCGAGCATCGCCTCCAGGCCGGTGACGGATACCGCGATGTGACCGTAACCAGTACCGATCTCGTACTCCTCGCTCCTACCGATGTTGTACGTAAGCTCGAGTGAGGGCTCCGGGCCGTCTTCGGGCCTGCCCATGTAGACGTTGATCGCCTCGTCCCCGATCGGAAACCGTGACATCTCACGAAATCCGAGCGCTTCGTAGAAGTCGACAGAGCGGTCGATGTCGAGAATTCGGTAACAGGTGTGGATCAGACTCATCGGGCGTCAGAATACTGGCGATGAACGTCCGGATTTGGCTCACATCTGTCGATAATGCGGACCCGGCGCGGGCCCGGGATTCACTCTCGGCGGAGGAACTGGAGCGGGCCGAGCGGATGGTGTCCACTGACCTGCGCCGGCGCTTCCTTGCCCGCCGCTCGATGGCGCGGCAGCTGCTGGCGCGGGAGACGGGCGAGGACCCGGCCGGGCTGGTTCTGGAGCGCCGCTGCGAGCGCTGCGGCGAGCCTCACCCGGCGAGCCCACTCGGCGGCGGCGATGGTGGAGTGTGGTGGTCGGCGTCGAGCTCGGACGGCCTGGCCGCGGTGGCGATCGCCGGCTGCCGGGTCGGGCTGGATATCGAGAGGCAGGGAGAGCGGCCGCTGTGGGAGCGGATCGCCCGGCGCTTCTTCAGCGAGGACGAGCACCGCGCCGTGGCCGGATCGCCGTCGCGCTTCCTCGAGCTCTGGACGCTGAAGGAGGCCTACCTGAAGGCGCTCGGCCTCGGTCTGCCGGGAGGGCTGCGCTCGCTCGAGTGCACCGGCCTAGCGCCGGCGCCGGGGGGATGGAGCACGAGCGCCGCGCATCCGGGCTGGCGCTTCCGGAGCCTGGAGCCGGAGCCGGGCTTCGCGGGCGCCCTCGCCGTCGAGGGAGCGCCAGATAGCATCGAGCTCCGTCGCTGGAGCGCCGATGCCGGGGAGGCAAGATGAACGTCGAGGGGTTCGGGAACCTCAATCTGGAGAAGTTCGGCTCGGTCCTGCGGGTGACGCTCGACCGGCCCGAGCGCCGCAACGCCCTCTCGGCCGAGCTGATGGGAGAGCTGCTCGACCTGATCTCCGCGGTCGAGGTCGACGCCGAGACCAACGTGCTGATCCTGCGCGGGGCCGGCAAGGGCTTCTGCTCGGGCTACGACGTCGCCGGGTCCGGCGAGGAGGGTGCGGCCCCGGCGTCGCCGATCGCCAAGGCCCAGGTCGTCCGCGCCGACAGCCGCATCTTCGACCGGCTCTGGCGGCTGCCGATCCCGACCATCGCCCAGGTCCACGGCGCCTGCCTGGCCGCCGGCAACGACCTCGCGCTCAGCTGCGACATGGTCATCTGCGCCGACGACGCCCGTATCGGCTACCCGGCGGTGCGCTCGATGGGCGCTCCGGCGACGCACATGTGGCTCTACCACCTCGGTCCCCAGTGGACCAAGCGGCTGCTGCTCAGCGGCGACTCGATCACCGGCGCCAAGGCGGCGGAGATCGGCTTCGCGCTGGAGGCGGTCGCGCCCGAGGACCTCGACGAGCACGTGCTCAAGCTTGCCACCCGCATCTCCTCGATCCCGCGCGACCTGCTCACCGTCAACAAGCAGGTGATCAACCGCGGCCTCGACCTGATGGGGCGCTCGCTGCTGCAGGAGACGGCGGTGACCCAGGACGTGCTCGGGCGCCTCGCCCCCGGCGCCGAGGAGTTCTGGGAGACGGCGGCGCGCGACGGCGTCAAGCGGGCGGTCGCCGAGCGCGACGCGCCGTTCGCCGACGGCGACCCGATCGAGTAGCGCCGCCGGGGGAGGCGGGTGCGCCGGCGCGCCTCCGGTAGTTCTCTTCGAACCAGAACGAGACCGTTCCCCCGTGACTTTCTCCGCTTTGATGAGCGTGTTGCCTGTGGGTAGGCGGCGTCGGTGGTGCTGGTCATGCCGAGCGCCGAGCAGTTGACGTTGCCGATGTTTTGAGATCCAGCGACATGTTCGGGATCGCCAAGTTCGCGGTCGCTCTTCTCAGCAAGGCTGACCCGCCCTGACGCCAGCGAAGAATTCTCCGCCCTCGACGTCGCCACCCCGACCTCGGTGATCGCCAAACTCGCCGGCGTCCCCTACTGCCCGGAGGCCGCGATCGCCCAGGCCACCTCGCGCTCTAACCCCAGACAGGGCGCCCTCGAGGCCGCCTCGCCCTCCTGCCCGGCGGCCTCCCAGATCGGCACCACCACCGCCGGCGCCGGCGCCGGCCCCACCCCC
>Ga0068863_100004091_pt1 | contig 14407 bp, 12 predicted proteins | sample KBSSwiS62_FD_66596 | JGI IMG/M metagenome (GOLD analysis project Ga0068863, IMG submission 66596) | Switchgrass rhizosphere microbial communities from Kellogg Biological Station, Michigan, USA - KBS Switchgrass S6-2 | ecosystem: Host-associated > Plants > Roots > Rhizosphere > Soil ...
GATGTTGACCTGGAGCAGCGCGCCGAGAAACCAGAAGTAAGTGTTCCCGGCAACGGCCAGCCACAGGACGCGGTCGGCGCGGATGCGTTTGGTTTCGGCCCACAGGTCACCAATTAGGTTAAGGTGAAATTTCTTGAATGGGTCAGCGGCGGGAACGCGCGAAATTCCGTAGCTGCAGACGAGGCCCACGACGGTGAAAGCGAGTAGAAGCAATCCGGCGCGCCCCATGCTGGCGAGAAAGAATTTGACCAGATAGGCGCCCGCCACACTGCCGCCGATCAGGGCAAGGAAGGTGCCGAGTTCAATGATGCCGTTGCCCCAGGAAAGTTTTTCGGGCGGAAGAATTTCGGGAAGCAGGCCGTATTTGGAAGGTCCGAAGAGCGCTGCCTGCGTGCTGACCAGAAAAATCGCGGCCAGCACAACATAGAGACTCATGGTCGCGAGCCCTACGGCGGCCAGAACCATAACGCCGAGTTCAAAATATTTGAGGCCGATGGTGACGCTGCGCTTGCTGTGGCGATCGGCGAAGTAGCCGCCAATCATCGAAAAAAGAATGAAGGGAATCGCGAAGAGCGCCTGAACGTACAGAACGAGTTGATCGCGCACGCCAGGGTCGCCGCTGGAGTTTTGCGCGAAAGCGTGAGCCAGAATCAGAAAAATCGTGAGGTTGCGCAGGCCGTAATCGTTAAACGCGCCCTGGAACTGGGTGACGATCAGGCTCCAGAAGCCGAGGCGCCAGCGTGTGGTGAGTGTCGGCCGGCTTTGCTGCATGCGCAGCCCCTCCGATGGGCGTACGTCGCTACGTGGATCAGAATGCGCTGAAAGTGATCGCGGAGATTATAACGGTGGTTGTGGGCTGCGATTCACAAACTATTTTGCGCGTTGCTCGGGCACTTTTTCCACGAGGCCGATTTTTTCGAGGGCTTGGAGATACTCGACGACGAGCTCGGGCGGGATGGGGCCGTATGCCGCGGAGACGGCGTCGCGGATCTGCTGCGCGTTGCGATTGCCGTCGGCGAAATTCAGGACTTCGTAGGCATATTCTTCGCCGCTGCCCCACAATCCTTGGTAATCGAGGAGCTTAGGCATGGGGATTCCGGCGGATTTGGCGTGGTCGGCAAAATAGTCGTAGCCGAAGACGGTAAGGGGGCCTTTAGGAATGTATTTCCGCTTCCAGATAGGTTGCAACGTGCCGCGAGCAGGCTGTCTCGATAATTGTTCCAGCCGGTCGCCATCTTTCGGAAGCGGCGGGCGTGTCTCGTCTCCGCGGATGGAAACGGGAACGATCGAATCAATGGACATGGCCAAGCGCTGTTCACTGCGAACGAATTCGCCGAGCAACCTTTTGTTTTCGTCGCCTGGAAGTTGCGCTGCCTTTCGCAGGGCTCGCGCCGTTCGCTCATATTGGTTTGCTTTTATGGCGTCGAGCAGAGCGCCATAGTCGGCGCCGGTCATCTTCGCCAGAAAATAGCCGCTGGCGGCGCCGACGAAGGCCGCGCGTTTGAGCTTAGTGGGATCGATTTTGGCGGCTGAGTCGAAATTGGTGTGGATGAAGCGGTCGGGCCAGTCATTCATATAGATTGCCGGAATGCCGAAGGACGAATCCTGATAGACGTCGTGGTCACTGCCCATGGTGTAGGCGGAATATTCGGCGCGGAGAGGTTCCTTGCCGCCTTCGGGAGCGACCATCGGATAGGCGGCGTTGCCGGTAGCGGCGAGCTGGTAAGACTGGTCGTTGAGCCAATCGGCGAAGGCCCAGGCGACGTCATGGACGAAGCTGGGAAGGCTCATCGGACCGCGTGTCACGTGGAACACTGCTTTGGATTCGGGGCCGCCGCCGACCATGTCCATATGGATGACGGCCTTGATGCGCCTGGCGAACTCGGGCTTGCCGTTGAGCAGGGCCATGGTGCCTTCGATTTCCGGCGGAAAGACGAAGCGGATGGTGCGGGCGGGCGGCGCGAGCTGACTTTCGTTGATGAGTTTTTGCAGTATGCGGGCGACTTCCAGGATGGCGGAGCAACCGCTGGCGTTGTCGTTAGCGCCGGGGCGCTGGTGGTCGAGGTGGCAACTGAAAGCGATCTCATCGTTTTTCAGTTTGGAGTCAGAGCCGGGAATTGTTGCGGTCACGATTTCGTAGTGACCGGGATGCTGACCGGCTTTCACCACCGCGTGCAACACAATTTTTTCGCCGTTGGCGAAACGCTGCTGAAAACCGTGCGCCATTTTCGGCGAAACCATGAAGGCAAAAGTCTTGTTCGGAGAGAACGTTTCCAGATGGCCCCAGCGGATGGCGTCCTGATTTTCACGGGACCACGCCGTCGGCTGGTTTTGCGCGTAGCTGATGATTCCGGCGGCGCCGAATTTACCGACCGCAAGATCTTGCACAGAACCCGGCTGCGCGCTGACGAGCACGAGCTTTCCCTTTACGTCTTTTCCGATGTAGTCGCTTTCGTTCGCGCCCGCTCCCACATCTACGAGTTCCGAGGTGACGTCGGCGCTCTCGCTGTCTTCGGCAAGTACGATCGGTTCTGCCTCATAGCTGGCGAGTTTGATTTGCGCGCTTCTTGACGACTCCCAAAGTGCTGCAAACTCCAAGTCCCACGCGGGACGGGATCGCTGCGTGCCGTAAAAGATTTTGCCGTCGGCGGGGAACTGGAGGATGGCAACTTCGCCGAGTCCATACGCACGCAGGCGCTCGGCGACGAGTTCGGCGGCTTCGTGGAAGCCCTTAGAGCCGCGCTGGCGGTGAAAGCGCGCAATGCTTTCAAGGTTGCGTTTTGCGGTTTCGCCGCTGAGTTCATTGGCCAACGCCGTAACATCTTTTTCGGGCAGGAGTGGTGGTTTTTGCGCACGACTGAAACCCGCAAAACTCAGCCAGATTGCCAAGCCAAGGACGAGAAACCGTGTCACGTCACCCTCCCGATCGGGAGGGATTCTATACCGAACGAGAGCGCAGTGCCGTCAGGCGGAAGGTACCAGTGCTAAAATCTGACCGCTCCTTTGGAGGGCTTCCATGAATCGCAGAACTTTCCAGTTATTGGCGTGCGCCGCTGTGTCCCTTGCGTTCTCTGCGTGCGGCACTTCCGCTCAGGAAAAAGAGCCAGATTGGTCCAAGGTTCAGATCAAGGTCACCAAAGTCTCCGGCAACATCTACATGCTGGAAGGCCAAGGCGGCAACATCGCCGCGTCGGTCGGCGAAGACGGCATCGTCATTGTGGACGACGAATTCGCTCCGCTTGCCGAAAAAATCCAGGCTGCGCTCAAAAATCTCGGCATCACCGATAAGCCTGTCCGCTTCGTCATCAACACCCACTATCACGGCGATCACACCGGCGGCAATCCGCCCTTCACCAACTCGGGTTCCACCGTCATCGCTCAGGACAACGTGCGCAAGCGCCTCATCTCCGGCGGCACCGCAGGCAATGGCGGCTCCATGAAAATGGAAACGAAGCCCGCCGAAAAAGCCGCGCTCCCCATCATCACCTTCGAGCACGACGTTACGGTCCATCTCAATGGGGAAGACATTCGCGCGCTGCACTTTCCCGCCGGCCACACCGACGGCGACGCCATCATTTTCTTTCCCAAGAACAATGTCGTTCACATGGGCGACGATTTCGTCCGCTACGGCTTTCCCTTCATCGATGTTGCCAGCGGTGGCAGCGTTCAGGGCATGATCGACGGCGTCGAAAAAGCCGTTGCCCAGTTGCCCGCCGACGTCAAAGTCATCCCCGGCCACGGCGCCCTCTCCAATCTCGACGACGTCCGCAGCTACCTCCAGATGCTGAAAGACACCACTGCCGCCGTCCAGAAAGCCATGGCCGCTCACAAAACCGTCGATCAGATGAAGCAGGAAAAAATTCTCGCGCCCTGGGCCAAATGGTCCGGCGACTTCGTAAACCAGGACACGTTTATCGAAACCATCTACAACTCGCTAACCAACCACCCCGGCCAATTCGTAAAACACAACTGACTGTCTTGGCGCGCAGATATTCGCCCATAGGAACAGAGGGATTGCCGAAACTTGCTACAACCGCTGTGCCACACCGACTTTTCAGTTTTCGGTGTTAGCTGCGGATGACCCATAACAAGCTAGGGTTTCGCGGTGGGAGAGAAGAACCCGATCGGCAAATCCTTTGCGGTACGCAGTCCTGCCGGCGCATCGAGGATCACCGGAATCGAATTCACCGCCACTGACGCCGTAGCGATGTCGCCATGAGAACCGCCAGGAATCGTCAAACTGATGGTCGGATGCCCGGTCAGCGTCACCGTGTCCGCCGGATCCTTCGCGCCGACGTACATCTGCAATTCCATGTAGATAAGTTCCTTGCCGTCGGCCAGACCGCGCGCGATCTGGTGCACGCCCGCTGCCTGTCCCGGCTCTACCGTCAAAAATTCGGTCTGCACTCGCTCGGTGGCAACTTTCGGCTCGATCGTTTCCGTGATCTGGTCCACCGGCAAGCCAAGAGCGTCCGAAACCATGGCCACGGATTCGGGCAGGCCAACGTGCTTGATGGCGCCTTCGGCGACTTTGGCGCGAAATTCTTCGACGCTCATGCCCGCGCCGATTTTTCTTTGCAAAGGCAAACGCCGCTTCGAGGCATCCACGATGCGCAGTGCCTTCGCATGTTCAATCCGCTGCGAAACCGCGGCCAGCGTAATTACCAGCTTGTCCATCACGAATCCCGGATTTACTCCGGTGCCCACCATCGCTACGCCCCAGTCCTTCGCCTCCTTATCCAACTGCGCAGCCAACTCAGGATTCGTCCGGTAGGGATACGACAACTCCTCGCAAGTCGAAACCACGCACGAGCCGGCTTTCAGGCATTCGATGAGCTGATCGGCAACCTTGGCCAGCGAAGACGAAGTTGTGTGCATCACGATATCGGCGGCTTGCGAAAGCACTTCTTCGGCGTTGGCAGAAATCTTCACGCCCCACGGTGCGTCGGAGGCACCCACAACTTCGCCCAGGTCGCGCCCTACTTTCGCCGGATCCTTGTCGATCGCTCCCACCAGCTCAACCGACTGCTTTTCCCGCAGCAACTTGGCAATCGACGCCCCAATCGGGCCAACTCCGTACTGAATCGCGCGTATCTTCTTTTTCACAAGCCTCTCCGTCTTTCCGAAACCTCTGCCGGGCGCACACTGCCGATTCTTTCGCGCAGCGAATCCTATACGATAAAGGATTCAGGGAGCGCAAGGCAAACGATCGCCGCAAGCGCGATTTTATTTTCAGGGTCGGGCGCGCGGCGTGGCGTCTGCCTGTGTGATTCCCGTCGCCCACTTGATAGCTTCAACGTACATTTTCTGCATGTGCCGATCGTCCCAGTTCTGCTCGACGTGGCCCAGCGTCGAGTAGAAAACGCGGCCCTTGCCGTAGGTTTTCGCCCAAGTCACGGCAAAGTCGCGATCCTGCCGATGGACGCGCGGATTGTTCAAATCCAGCTTGCTGGAATCGAGACGCATCAAGACGCGCACTTTTTCGCGCGAAAAATTCTTCAGCTGGTAAATCTCGTCCTTCCACACGAACGATTTCGGCCACTGTTGCATGCCGGGAAATGCAGGATCCTCCACCACGATCGGCGCGTCGAACGTGCCCCAGGGATGCTCGTCGAAATAGCCGCCGATCATTTCGCCGTATTCAGGCCAGCCGGTGAATGTGATGGTGGCGCTGTGCACGCCGACGAATCCTTTTCCGTCGTCATGAACAAAAGAGAGCAGCGCGGACTTTTGCTCCGTGTCCATTTCCAGCTCACCGCCCGTATAGAACATCACGGCGTCGAAATCGTTCAAGTTCTGCGCGTTGTATTCGAGCTTCTTTTTGGTCAGCGCTTCAGTATCGGAGCGAATCGTCGTAGTCCAAAGCCCCGATTCGCGGCCGAGGCGCTCGATCGTCGCCATGGCGTGCGAAACCGCTTCGTGGCGGTAGCCTTTCTCTTCGCCGATGATGAGAAGACGCTTTTTGGGCTGAGGCGCATTCTGCGCGGAAGCAAGCGCAGCGAAGCCCGGAAGTGCGATTATCAGCAAAGCGATCCGAAGCGTCCTGTTCATTCCGATTGCTCCCTAGCGGCCCGCGGCCCACAAAATGGCATTGCCAAAAATTTTCGTAAAAACCGGATTGCGAAAGTGCTCCGGGCGATGCCCCATAAAAATGTAGACATTGCGGGCCTTCATGTGTTGATTGGTCCAAATCACCGGATGGTCGCCCATCTTTTTATCGGTCGGCGGCGCGTAGCTGTTTTCATCGACGCTGGCCAGCACGTGGACATTGGCACGCGGCGAAGCATCATAGGTGTACCACTCTTCATTTTCGGTGATGAACGACGAAGGAACCTCCGCCATGACCGGATGAGTTTTGTCGTCCACGGTGACGCGCGCGGTGACAAAAGTGGCGATGTAATCCTTGAAGCGGATGCCGCCCATGAAACGCTGGAACCACGGCCAGATGGGAAAGCCATCGAATTCGCCAAGCAGGGTGGCGTGGTGGAAACCGATCCATCCGCCTTTGCCTTGTTCAATGTATTTGATGAAAGCGGCTTGCGCGGCGGGCGTCCAATTGTAGGGCGGGTAATCGAGTTGGATGAAAAGCGCGTATTGCGAAAGAAATGCGTCATCGATTTTTGCTGTGTCTTCGATATAGTCCACGGCGAAATTGTTTTCGCTGGAGAATTTCGCGAGCCAAGTCTTGGCCGCTTCCACAAAGGGCCTGTGGATGCCCGCGTGTTCTCCAAGCGCAACGGCTCGAAACGCCGGCGTTTTAGCCTGGGCAGCAAACGTTTGGCTCGGGATGCAAAAGAGCGCAGCGAACAAGCACGCGCGCAGCAACGCGATCGGAATAAGATGGCTCGGCTGAGACATTTTTGTAAATCGCACGGTGATCGATAAATTGCTCGCTGGACGAGGACTGTTGTACCACAGGACGCATCGCGCGTGGGCTCGGCAAGGAGTTGCAGATGCTGTGCCCGCGAACAAAGTTCTATGGCGAAGGCGCGCGTCCCGATTCATAATATCTCAGAGACCTGGACGATCTTCCCTCCAGACACAGGCCGCTGATCCACGGAGGCACACATGCCGGCACGCAAACTTACCGACGATGAAATCAACAAGCTGCTTAGCCGAATGCCTGGCTGGCGGACGGTGAACGGAAAGTTGCACAAGACTTTTGAGTGTAAGGATTTCAACGCGGCGTTCGGCAACATGACCCGCGTGGCGCTGGTCGCCGAAGCGATGAATCATCATCCGGAATGGGCCAACGTGTGGAACCGGGTGACGTTCGATTTGGTGACGCACAGCGTGAACGGCATCAGTGACCTGGACTTTGTGCTGGCGGAAAAAATCGAAGAGATTTTCACGACGCAGACCGCCAGCCGCGCGACGTCAGGAACGTGACTCGACGATTCTTTTCCCGCGAAGGCGAAATCTGATGGCTGAATCCACACACGACGTTGATGATTTCACCATCGGTAAACGCGCGATCCACACAGCATGATCGGCGCCCACCGGCCGGCAAACAACTCCCGCGCATTGTTCATTACCATTCTTCGTTGGATGGCCGCTTTCGCCGTTCTGGCAATTCTCTTTCATTTTCTTCCCTTCGCCCCTCTGCGAGCGGCGTTGGCGAAGGTTCCCCCGATTCGCTTTGCGATCATTCTGGTTTTGTATTTGTGCGCGCACGCGATCGGAATTTTCAAATGGCGCATGGTGGTGAACGCGGCTGGATCGCGGCTTAATATTTCCACCAGCGCGCAGTGTTACCTCGGTGGACTGTTCGGCACGCTGTTCCTGCCATCGATCATTGGCGGCGATGTGGTGCGGCTGGCGGTGGGATTGCGCCGCAGCCCACGCCCCGCGGCGGTGCTGGCCGGAAACGTGGTGGATCGTTTTCTGGATGTGGCGGCGCAAGCGACGCTGGTCCTGCTCGGAGTGATTCTGCTCCCAAGTTCGCTGCCGCCACAGTTCGCCGCGCTCGCGCGCAAACTTTTGCTGGCCGGCGCAATCGTCGCAGCGGTGGTCGCGATTTTGCTGATTCTCCTGCTGAAACCGCTCTTGGCGGGGCGATCGCATCGCTTCCGACGAAGGCTGGCGCGGTTTCGGCACGCGTTCCGATCGGTACAGCGTCGACCGCAGGTGGTCGTCTTCGCTTGGTCGCTCGGCGTGCTGATTCAAGGAACATTTATTTTGTTGAATGCGCTGCTGGCGATTTCCTGCGGACTGACTTTGCCGCTGCGGGTATGGCTTTTTGCATGGCCGTTGGCGAAGCTGGCGGCGCTGCTTCCGCTAACGCAAGGCGGCATGGGGATTCGCGAAGCGGTCCTGGTTGCGTTGCTGCTGCCGTTTGGCGCGGCGAGTTCGCTAACACTGGCAGCTGGACTAGTTTGGGAAGGCATCATCATCTGCGGCGGACTGTTCTCCGGGCTGGTTGCATTTCTGCTGCGGCGAAATGTTAGAGACACCTTATGACGGATGGCAACGCTGCGCTGAACTTGCTTGACAGCAATGAAACGCTTAGAGAAAAATTACGACTCCCTTCCGAGATGATCCCTTGATAGGCGTGGGCTAGAGCAAATCCCACGTGGACAAGCAGCAGACTGATGACCCAGGCGGAACCTGTGCGGCGGAAAGGGTCCGGCGACGCGGTTCATCAGGTAACGGCGATAGACCATCTTCGCCGATAGCGGCGAGAGTCCAGGAACCCACAAGTGCGGGCAAAGTCCATTGCAAATTTCCATGAAGAGTTCGGAAGAGTTCGAGGTCGGGCTGTTTTCCCAGGACGCGAACCAGGAACGGCTGGCTGACGAGAAGCTGGAACGCTTTCAACGCGCTGCCTGCGGCAAAACCCAGACCCAAAGTGACCGGCCACGTCTGGTAAAGCCGGAGGCCGACATCGCGCCAGCGTAATTTTCCAAGCCGGAGCGAAATCCACGCTAACCCCAGGAGAAAAGGCGTTTTGCTCGGCGGAACCAGATGAAGGTAGTCGCCTACGAAAACGAGTGTGACAAGCAGAAGTTCAACGGCAGCGAGCCACTGGCTCCCACGCCATCCGGACACTTCAGGCCGCTGGGCACCGGCCGGAACCACGGGAACCCTGCTCTCTGGACGCCGGCGACGAATCCGGCATAGGAGACTCCGCGACAGAATCTAGGATGTAGCGCGAGGTATTGGAAAGGGATAAGAGCACCAAAGAGCGGTGTTGGTACACTTAGGCGTGGCTCCGCTGCTGGAACTGGAAAAAGTTAGCGTGATGCGCGGCGAACGCGCCGCTCTACGCGGAGTGTCTCTGCACCTCGAAGCGGGCGAGCATGTGTGCATTTTGGGGCCGAACGGATGCGGAAAGTCCACGCTAATCAAGACGATTACGCGGGAATGTTATCCGCTGGCAGGTGACGGTTCATGGATGCGCATTCTGGGACGCGAGCGGTGGGACATTTTTGAATTGCGCTCGCACCTGGGGATCGTCACACCCGATTTGCTTTCGTCGTGCACGACGGACTCAACCGGGCGGGACGTGGTGCTCTCCGGATTTTTCAGCAGCACGAGAATTTTCCCGCATCATCATCCCGAGGCGGAGCATGTGAGCCGGGCAGAGGCTGCGCTGGCGCGGCTCGGAATTTCTCATCTGGCGGATCGCGCGGTGATGCAAATGTCTTCGGGAGAAGCGAAGCGTACGCTGATCGCGCGGGCGCTAGTACACGAGCCGCACACGCTGCTGTTCGATGAGCCGTCGAACGCGCTGGACATTGCAGCGCAATTTCAACTGCGCGACACGATGCGTGAACTGGCTCGGTCTGGTCTGGCGATCTTGCTGGTGACGCATCACGTGAGCGAAATTATTCCAGAAATGGAGCGGGTGATCCTGTTGCAGGACGGGGGAATCTTGGCCGATGGGCCGAAAGAAAAAGTACTGACGGAAGAGAATTTGCAAGCGCTATTTCGGACGGAAGTGCGCCTGCATCGTTCGGACGGGTTCTTTTATGCGTACTAAATAACGGAAAATTGTTGATAGATAGCGCAGTCTAAGGATCGCAGGAGCAGACAATCCGAGCGGAGTTAAAGTTGTGTACAGAATTGCAAAGAATGGGTTTCGCTGACTTTTTGTGGCTTTATTCTTTTCAGCGGTCGGAATCCTCATTTTTCAAGTCTTTCAGACTCAGGAAGAAATTTTAGAACCTCTTTCTGAATCCTTGGGTTTTCGCCAGCTATTTGTGGTTGCTTTCCGTACTTCCGGGAAGCACAGTTCGCTCCATCGTCAAAAAACAACATCATGCCAACGACTACTGGATTGCGGTCGCTCAGTTGACTCGTCCTGATCCGCGCAAATCGGAAACTGCCAGATGCCCGCCAAAGAGGTCGTTGTCTGGCGCGGGCGAGAAGGGTACGATGCTGGGGACCTGGAGCGCAGTTGTCGAAGTGGTCCTCACGCGAGTGTCGAACCAAGCGATCGTGTGTATCCCTGCGCACACGAGAAACTCCAGCACGAAAATCCCCAGGAGCCAAGCGATGAGCCAATCGGGTGGAATAGGTACGGTTGCCATTGTCCGAGCAGCGGGCGCGTTGCTTTGTTGCGCCGCGTTATTGCTGGCGGCGGGAATGAAAACGCAAGCGCAGTCCATGCCCACGCGCCACACTCATAAAGAGATGGCGGGCGGGCAAGCCAAGATGTTGGGGCATTTGCCGGCTGCGCAGCAACTGAAGCTGAACCTTGCGCTGCCGCTGCGTAATGAAGCGGAGCTGGACGATTTGTTGCAGAAGCTGTATGAGCCGAAGAGCGGGCTGTACCACCAGTTTTTGAGCGTGGAAGAGTTCACGGCGCGGTTTGGCCCGACCGAGCAGGACTATGCGGAGGTGGCGCGCTTTGCAGAAGAGAACGGACTAAAGGTGACAGGGACATACGAGAACCGCATGGTGTTGAACGTGACGGGAAGCGTGGGAAACATCGAGAAGGCGCTGCATGTGAAAATGAATTCGTACAAACACCCGACGGAGGCACGGAACTTTTATTCGGCGGACCGCGAGCCGGCGCCGGAACTAGGCGCCAAGCTGTGGCACATCACGGGGCTGGATAACTTTTCGATTCCGCAACCGGCGGGATTGAAGCGGGACGCCACAACACCGCCGCACACGACCGGATCGGGCCCGAGCGGCTACTTTCTGGGCAGCGATTTTCGAGCGGCCTATTACGGCGGAACGGCGCTGACCGGCGCGGGCCAGTCGGTGGGCTTGCTGGAATTCGCGGGCTACAACCAGGCCGATGTTACGAAGTATTTTTCGACCGTGGGGCAGCCGCTCACTGTGCAGGTGGTAGGTGTTTCGACCGACGGGTCGAACCTGAGCTGCTCGGGAAGCTGCGACGACACGGAACAAGTGCTGGACATCGAAGTGGCAATTTCCATGGCGCCGGGGATGAACCAAGTGCGCGTGTATGTGTCGGACACCAGCGATGTCAGCATGTTCAACAAGATGGCTTCGGAGAATCTGGCGAAGTCGCTGAGCTGCTCGTGGGGATGGAGCCCGGCGGACCCAAGCAGCGACGATCCGATCTTCAAGGAGTTTGCCGCGCAGGGGCAAAACCTGTTCGTGGCGTCGGGAGACAGCGGCGCGTATCGGAAGAAGTCGCGATACGTCTATCCCGCAGACGACCAGTTCGTGACCTCGGTAGGGGGGACTGATTTGGTAACGGCGAGTTCGGGAGGTCCGTGGCAATCGGAAACGGCGTGGGCGGACAGCGGCGGCGGCGTATCGCCGAACGGAATCGCGATTCCCGCTTACCAAAAAACCGCAGGGGTGATCACATCGGGAAACAAGGGTTCCACGACGTTGCGCAATGCGCCGGATGTGGCAGCAGAAGGCAACACGGATAACTTCATTTGCTACGACGGAAAATGCGCGGGCGGCTGGGGCGGAACGAGCTTTGCGGCGCCGCGCTGGGCGGGCTATGTGGCGTTGGTGAACCAGCAGTCCGTCTCGCACGGACATGCGACCGTGGGCTTCCTGAACCCGACGATTTATTCGATTGGTCTGGGCTCAGGTTATGGAGCCGATTTCCACGACCTCACGAGCGGGAGCAACACAACGTACTCGGCGATCAAGGGCTACGACCTGGTGACCGGCTGGGGCAGTCCCAACGGCGCGGCGCTGATCAACGCGTTGGCGCCCTGAAGGCGGAAGCCCGGCGAAACCACAACTTGAACAAAACGAGCGCGGTGTGGCGTTCCCGCGCTTGTACGGATTTTCCCCTAGGACGATCTTTCGCTTCGATTAAAGCAAACAGGGTAATGTCTGAACGCGCATGCAGTGCGTCTCCTTATAGAAAGCGGACTTCGCTTACCGGCCTGGATGAGGTCAAGGCAGCAAGTTGTTCCAGCCTTGACCAAAAATTCGCAGCGAGACGGAGTAACTGATGAAGATTATTCTGAACAGCATGTTGGCTCTGGCCATTGCCGGCTCACCCCTTTTGACGCAGGAACCTGACCCTAAGGAAAAACCGAAGCAGGAGGAGCCAAAGAAGCAACCGCCGCCTAAACCCCAGCAAGAGCCGGAGGAGAAATCGAAAGCAAAGCCGGAAAAGCCGAAACAGGAGCAGGGGCCTCCGAAGCAGCCGAAGCCGGACGAAAAACAGCAGCAGGACGATAAGGAACGGCAAAAGCAGCAGAAGGAGCAGGCCAAACGAGAAAACAACCGGCAGCCCCAGGAGCAGAACGCGCCGCGCGACGATCGTAAACAAGCGGCGGCGCGGGGCAAAGGCCAGCGCATTCCGCCGGAAAAGTTTCGCGCCAGCTTTGGCCGCGAGCATCATTTTCGGGTAGCACGCCGCGGCGACGACCGGCGATTCCAATACGGCGGCTACTGGTTTGAAGTTGTGGAGGTGTGGCCGGTGGGATGGTCGTTTGATGACGACTGCTACATTGAAGAAGACGGAGACGACTACTACCTGGTGGACATTGTGCACCCCGAAATCAGAGTGCTGGTAATTGTGGTCAGCGGCTAACAGCAATCGCCGATGGCGGAACGCTGCGGCGGGCGGAAGTTTCGTCCGCCGCTTTTAGTTGCCGTCGCTTAATTTGCTGAAGTGCTCATTTGGGGACGGGTCTGGGCAGCGCGGTCTTGGCTTCGGGGCTGCGCGGAGTCCAGTCTTCCGGGGGAAACGCGACGCGCCAGAATTGCGGCCGGGGAGCGGAAAATTCGAGCCCGATTTCCGCTTTTTCGCCGCGCACCGGGCCGAGGAACACTACGTGGCATTCCTGCTCTTCTCTGGTGCGGTGGTTCAGGAGTTTGAGCATGCTACCGCTGGTGATGCGCGCATGGAGGAGGATCAGCGCGCCGTGCGCATTGATGGCCAGCGTGTCGGTTTCCTCGCGGAAATACTTGCCTTGCGCGTCGTTGCCGGAAACCTGGATACCGACCTGCATCAACACGCGTTGGCTGCGGCGACGGACACCTACGTTGGTTGGATTTGGTTGTGGTTGGGACATGGCGAGGTTCGCTTACCTTTCAATTCACTATAGCGCAGGGCCAGGAAGAAAGGGCAGGCGGGGCGAGAAAGGGTAAACAGGTAGTCAGTCGCGAGTTAATAGTTAAGCCGCATGGGAAAATGCCCGGCTGAAGCCCGGCGTTACGATAAAAACCCCAGATCGGCCGAAGCCGGCGCTCGAACAAGATCGGCGAGCTTTACGCTGTGCGTGCGGGAGCTGGGCTCCCGCACGCCAAACTACGAGCGCTTTTCCATGGAGAGGTAATCGCGGGTGTCATGGCCGAGGTAGACCTGGCGCGGGCGCGCGATTTTTTGTTCGGGGTCGAGAAGCATTTCCTGCCACTGTGCGATCCAGCCGGAGGTGCGCGGAATGGCGAAGAGCACCGGAAACATGGTCATGGGAAAGCCCATGGACTGATAGATGAGGCCAGTATAGAAGTCCACATTGGGGTAGAGTTTGCGCTTGACGAAGTATTCGTCTTCAAGAGCGATACGTTCGCATTCGAGGGCAATTTCCAGCAGCGGATTCTTGCCCATCAATTCAAATACTTCGTAGGCGACGCGCTTGATGATGCGTGCGCGCGGATCGTAGTTCTTATAAATGCGGTGGCCGAAGCCCATCAGTTTTACTTCGCCGGTCTTGACGCGCTTGATGAAGTCGGGAACCTTCTGCACCGTGCCGATTTCGAGCAACATGCGCAGCACTTCTTCGTTGGCCCCGCCATGCAGGGGGCCGTAGAGAGCAGCGATGGCGGCCGCGGTGGCCGAGTAAGGATCGACGTGTGAACTGCCCACTCCGCGGATGACGTTGGCCGAACAGTTTTGTTCGTGGTCGGCGTGCAGAATAAAGAGAACATCCAGAGCTCGTTCCAGCGTGGGGTTCGGGCGATACCGCGTTTCGGTGGTGCGGAACAACATGTTCAGAAAATTGCCGGGATA
>Ga0068863_100004094_pt1 | contig 14403 bp, 10 predicted proteins | sample KBSSwiS62_FD_66596 | JGI IMG/M metagenome (GOLD analysis project Ga0068863, IMG submission 66596) | Switchgrass rhizosphere microbial communities from Kellogg Biological Station, Michigan, USA - KBS Switchgrass S6-2 | ecosystem: Host-associated > Plants > Roots > Rhizosphere > Soil ...
GCCGAAGCTCTTTGAGTCGGGACTGCGGCGGCACCGGTCCGGGGACAAGCTTCGCTTCGTCCAACATGACCGTGCCCGCATCGAAGGGCTCGAGCGCCGCGATGGCGCGCAGGATCGTCGACTTGCCGGCGCCGGACGCGCCCATCAGCGCACACAGCTCGCCCGGCTCGACCTCGAACGTCACGCCGTCGAGAATGATCCGATCGCCGCGCTTGAGGCCGAGATCGCGAACAACGAGCGGATTGCTCACGCGCCGCTCCATCGCCGCTCGAGACGCCGTGCGAATCGCGCCAACGGAAGCGAGAACGCGAGATAGGCCAGCGCGCACAGCGCGCCCGGCACCACCCAGCTGCCGATGTTCGTCGCATAGATCGCCGTCTGCTTGGTGAGCTCGACGACGGTGATCACGGAAACCAGCGACGAGTCCTTGAGGAGCGCCACGAAATCGTTCGTCATCGGCGCCAGCGCCAGACGCAACGCCTGCGGGGCGCGTACGAGACGAAAGATCTGCCACTCGGAGAGTCCAAGCGTGCGCCCTGCCTCGAGCTGCGAGCGCTGAATCGCCTGCAAAGCGCCGCGATAGATCTCCGACTCGTACGCAGCGTAGTTGAGGCCGAGGCCGAGCACGGCGGCGAGGAAGGCAGGTAACCGCACGACACTCGAGAGGCCGTAGTAGAGCACGAACAGTTGGAGCAGCACCGGCGTCCCTCGAACGACCTCCACGTACGTCGCGAGCAGCGCGCGCGCCGGCGCCGAACCGTAGACGCGCCCCGCCGCGATCGCCGCGCCCGCGGCGACGGCGAGCGTCATCGCCAAACAGGAGAGGGCTAGCGTCACGAACGCCGCGCGAAGCAACGACGGCAGATAAGCGGCGGCTGACCGCGGATTCTGCGTCGGACTGCCGGCGTCGGATGGCGCGCGCGCCGATGCGGCGTCGATGTATCTCGCCTGAGCATCGTTCCACACGTTCCACGCGCGGAAAGTCTTCTCGAGCGATCCGTCTCGCATGCGGTCGCGCAGAAGCGCGTCGACCGAATCACGCAGCGCGCTGTCTGATCGGGCGAGCACCGCTACGTAGTGGCCCGTCGCTACTGGTTCGGGCTGAATGACGAAGCCTTTCCCCCCGCTTCGCCGCAGCGACCGCTCGGCGATGATGTTGTCGAGGAGCACGGCATCGACACGGCCGGCGACCAGATCGTCGTACGGGTGGACGTCGTCGTCGTACGAAATGGGAATAACTCCCAAGCTGTCCCGCGCGGCGATCAGAATCGCATAGGCTTGCGTCGAGCCGAGCGTGGCGACACGATGGCCCTTGAGGTCCCGCAACGTCGCGTAGCGCGCGGCATCCGCCGGGCGTACGGCGAGGACTTCGTGGAACTCGTAGTACGGAATGCTCACGGCGTGACGCGACCGTAGATCGGGACGATCCTCGACGCCCGACAACCCGACGTCGAAGTCGCCGCGTTCCACCGACGCCTCGATCGACGCCCACGCCACCTGCACGAACCGCGGCGATCGCCCGAGCCCACGCGCGATCATGCCCGCGATCTCGACGTCGAAGCCGCGGACCTTTGTCGGATCCGCGGGATCGGCCTCGACGAACGGCGCGCCGCCCTCGGCGTCACCGCCCCACCGCAGCTCGCGCGCGGAGCCGCTCGGCGGGGTCGCCGGCCTGCATGCACCAGCCAGCGCCGCGAGCAGCAGCGCGACGCGGACCGAGCGACGCGGCGTGGACACGCTCACGCGTCGAGCAGTTCGCGGGCGTTCGCTACTGCGTCGTTCGAACCGGCGAGCGCGAGCACGTCCCCCGCCCGCAGCCGATCCCTTCCTGTCGGCACAAGCTGCTCCTCGCCCGACGCCGACGGGCGCGAGATGGCGAGAATCGTCGCGCCGGTCAGCCCGCGGAGATTGAGCTCCGCGAGGGTGCGTCCGACCGCGTGGCTCGACTCGTGAAGCACCACCGGCGTGGGCTCGCCGAGGCCGGGCAGCGCCGCACTGACATGTTCCATGGTCTTCGAGAGCTCTTCGTCCGTGGAGAAGGTGTTTTGGGCAAGCGCCGACACGATGATCTGCGCGCCGGCCCGAACGTGGCCGTGAAGATTGCGCGCCGAGCGCCAGAACGCGACGGCGAAGATCGCCAGCGCGACGAGCGCCAACACAGAACCGGGCATCTCGGGAATCGCCAGCTGCGCCAGCACGAACAGCGGCACACCTACGGCGAGGAGTATCCCAATGTGCAGCGTCGTGACGAACGCCGTGCGAGGCGCCTGCGCGAAATCGACACCCTTCTCCGGCGTCGGTAGCGCGCGTATCGCGAGAACGAGCGCGAGTCTCCACGCTACGCGCACCAACCCGACCACGAGCGGGACGGCAATCGCCACCGTGCCGGCGAACACGAGGATCTGTGATACGTCTTCCGATACGTCGGTCCACGTACGCATCACGGTCGCGAAGCGGTCACGCTCGAGCGCACTGCCGATGATGAGAAGGGCGAGGAGTAATGCGTCGAGGATGACGAGGCGGACGAGGCGACGCACGCGCAGTTGACCGCCCGCCCCCTCGCGGGGAGCCGAGAGACGCGCCACCCAGGTGCCGTACAGCGCGACGAACGTCTGAATCGGCTTCGGCAGCTTGCGGTCGACGAACGACGCCGTCGGACCGGCGGCCCGAATGAGCCACGGCGTGAACAACGTCGTGATCGCCGAGACGGCGACCGCCACCGGATACAAGAAACCTCGAATCGCGCCGGCCGACGTTCCGATCGCGGCGATGATGAACGAGAACTCGCCGATCTGCGCGAGGCTCATTCCGGCGAACACCGAGGCTCGCAGCCCATTCCCGGCCAGGAACGCACCCACCGTGACGGCAATGATCTTGCCGCCGATCACGACGAGCGAGAGCGTCGCGACGACCGGCCATTGCTCGACGAGGACCCGCGGGTCGATCAGCATGCCCGCCGACACGAAGAACATGGCGACGAAGAGATCCTTCAACGGCTGTACGAGGTGCTCGATCTTCTGGCCGTCGCCGGATTCCGCGACCAGCGATCCGGCGATGAACGCGCCAAGCGCGACCGAATAACCGAACGCCGCGGCGAGGAGCGCGGCGGCGAAGCAAATGCCTACGCTCCACAGGAGCGTCATCTCGTTGCGATTCGCCTCGACCACGCCGCGGATCGTCCTCGGCACGACCAGCAACCCGATCATGATGAGCCCGACCAGGAACATGACGAGCCGCACGACGGTCGTCGCGAAGGCGGCGGGCGACAGGCCACCGCCCGCCGCAACCGCCGTGAGTGTCGCGACGAGCAGGATCGCGATGAGGTCTTCGATGATGAGAATCCCGAACACCGTGTCGCGCACGCGGCCGCGCACACCCCGCTCGGCGAACGCGTTGGCGATGATCGTCGTACTGGAGATGGCGACCATCGCGCCGGCAAAGACGCGCTCGAGCGGCTCGAGACCGAGCGCACCGGCGGCTACGTACCCGAGGCCGAACATCAAGCTCGTCTCGGCCAGTGCCCCGAGGCCGGACGTCGTGGCGAGCTTGGCGACGCGACGAATGCTGAACTCGAGGCCCAGCGAGAACATCAACAGGATCACGCCCAGCTCGGAGAGCGTGCGGATGATGTTCTCGTCCGCGGCGAGCGGAAGTGGCACGTACGGCCCGACGATCATGCCGGCAAGCAGGTAGCCGAACACCACCGGCTGCCGCAGCCGGTGGAACAACACCGTCGTCACGGCGGCGACGCACAGGACCAGCGCGAGATTCTGCAGGAAAGCGTGGGCGTCGTGCATCGCCCAAAGATGCCTCCGCCGCGGGCTGCGACAAAGGTCGTCGATACGTTGACGAGCCATCGACCACGCATAGCTTCTTCGGCGTCTCAATCATGGTGATTCATGGCCTGCCTCTCTCGGCGCATCGTCTTTGCCGCAGTCGCCGCGCTTCTTGTCTCGTCAGGTGCGGCCACGGCGCGGGCGCAGATCGATCAGTCGCTGCGCGGCAAGATCTCGCAGCTCTTTATCTTCGGGTCCGGCGAGGATCCGCTCTTTCTCGCCGGCACGGCCGATCCGAATAATCCGGCGTCGATCCGCGTCCACGGGACGCATTTCGTGCCGGCCGCGGTCTCGGAGAATGGCAGCCTGATCGCGTTCATCACCGGCGCCGTCGCGACCAGCGTCGGCAATCTGCCGATCGGCGCGACGTCCGGCGGCACGACCTTCCGATTCGAGGCGGGCGTGCCGGTCAAGACATCGACATCAGCGGGCCCCATCTTCGCCGAACGCGCGCAAACCCTGGGCAAGGGCCGAACGGTCGTTGGGATCAGTCGCAACAGCTTTCATTTCACATCGCTGCGCGGCGTCCCGTTGAACGACGTGGAGCTGATCTTCACCCACGAGAACGTCACCAACCAGAACACGCCCGGATGCGACTCGATCGCCGCCGGCGATTGCTCGAAGATGGGGATTCCCAATCTCGAGAACGACATCATGCAGTTCCGCCTCAATCTCGACGTGAACGTGTCGGTGACGAATCTCTACGCGACGTACGGACTCACCGACCGTCTCGACGTCGGGCTCGTTGTTCCGCTCGTGTCGACGCACATGCACGGCCAAAGTGACGCGCAGATCATCCCGTTCGGCGGTCCGAGCGCCGCTCACTTCTTTGCCGGCACGCCGACCAATCCGGTGCTATCCGCTACGCGCGCCGTCGACGGCTCGGCGTTCGGCCTCGGCGACGTCGCCGTGCGATCGCAGCTCAAGATTCACGAATCCGATCGAAGCCGGGTGGCGCTGCTCGGAGAAGCCCGTTTCGCCACGGGCGCATCGGACGATCTCCTCGGTGCCGGAGTCTTCTCGGCGCGCGGCATGGCGGTGATCTCCGGCGAGATCAACGGCTTCTCACCGCACGCCAACATCGGATACGCCTTTCACGCGGCGAAGCACGATCTGCCATGGAACGACGCCGTAATCATCGTGGGCGGCTTCGACGACCTGATCGCGCCGAAGGTGACGCTTGCCGTCGATCTCGTGAGCGCGTTGCAGGTCGGACGCTCGAACCTGCGGATCCCGGGACCGGTGACATACGACGCGCCGTTTCATCGTGTGATCAACCCGACAACGATCCCGGATGAGCGGGATGATCTCGTGAACGGCTCATTCGGCGGGAAATACCAACTGCCGAATGGATTCACACTCGTCGCCAACGTCCTCGTCCCGCTCAACCGCGGCGGCATGCGGCCGAACATCAGCTACACGTCGTCCCTCGAGTTCAGCTTCTAGCTCGGCGGCTCGGCGGCTCGGCGGCTCGGCGGCTCGGCTCAACGAATCGCGCTGAGCTTCCAAGCTGCACCTTCCCGGCGCAGCTCCGCTTCGAACGAAACGGGTTGTTGTTGGCTGCGACCGGACGTTGTCGTGAATTCGTAGGTGCCTATAACGTGCGCCGTGACGCGGTTACCGTCGGTACGCGAGGATTTCACCGCGAGTGACGCACGAAGCGTCCGAGTGGATTTGAAGAAGTCGGCGAACGCCGATGCTTGGTCGTTTGTCATCGCTGGATACACCCGTCGAAGCTCGCCGAGATCGCGCGATTCGATCGCGTGCGCGTAGGCGTCGATAACGGAGTTGATCTCGGCGGTCGCCGCGGCGGCGGTAGCCGCGGCCGAAGCTCCCGACGGCTCCGTGGAACTGCTCGTCACGGGTGGAGTATTCGGCGGCGAATTTGGTATCGCGGTGGCGACCGGCGGCGGAGTCGTTATCACCGGCTGCGGATTGCCGGCCGGCGTGACATCGGCACGAGCGGCAGTCTGCGGTTGCGGCGAGCTCGGAATTGGCTTCGCCGTCGTTACGCCGGTGTCGGCGACGCCTGATTTGCCGCGAGCGACCCCCGATGCGGGAGCGGTCGGACGAGTCTTGGTAGCCGGTTGCGTCTCCGGCCGTTGCGCCTGGCGCGCCTGCTCCGGCGGTGGCGCGGGGGTCCGAGACACCGTGGCGCTCGCCGGAGCCGTAGCCTCCGAATCGGTGCGGCCGGGCGCGGCGACAGTTGCCGTTTGCGAGGAAGACGGCATGCCAGTTCGGCGCGCGAGCAGCCATCCGCTGAGCACGAGAACGACGGCAGCAACGACTCCACCGCCGCCCAACGCGAACCGCCGGCGACGCACACGTCTGAAGGTGCTCGTTCGCCGCTCGTCGAGCGCCGACTCGATCGTCGCGCGCAGAGACAGCGTGCCTGGCGATGACGAACGCTCATCGAGTGATGCGCGCACCGCGAGCAGATCGTTCGCCATGTCGAGCGCCGACATGTACCGGTGCGACGGCTCCTTGGCCAGCGCGCGGAGCACGATCTCGTTGAGCTGGGATGTCAGCCCGGGGACCATAGATCCCGGCGGAGCGGGCGTCTCGCTCAACACTCGGTACATCACCGCCTGCAGGGAGCCACCGGCAAACGGACTCGTTCCCGTGAGAAGCTCGTACAGGACCGCGCCGAGCGAAAAGACGTCGCCTTGCGGGCCGACGGAGCCGCCGGTGATCTGCTCCGGAGCCATGTAGCTGGGCGTGCCGATCATCACGCCGGTTCGCGTCATGTTCGACGACGCGAAATGCGCCACGCCGAAATCCATGATGCGTGCGTTGCCTTCCGCGTCCACACGAATATTCGCCGGCTTGATGTCGCGATGGACGATGCCGCGCCTGTGCGCGAACGCGAGTCCCTGGAGGACCCCGATAGCGATGTCGAGCTTGGCGACGAGGCTCAGCGGCGCCTGATGTGCCAGCAGCTCGGCGACGTCCTGCCCCTCGACGAACTCCATCGCGATGTAGAGGTGTCCGTCTACCTCGCCGAAGTCGTAGATCGTGATGACGTTGGGATGCTGGAGCGACCCGGCCGCCTGCGCCTCTCGCAGGAATCGTTCGCGCAAATCGTCGTTCTGCGCGAATGCCTCGCCCATGACCTTGATCGCGACGCGCCGCTTGAGCATTGGGTCGAGCGCGCGATAGACGACGCCCATCGCGCCTTCACCGATGCGCTCCTCGACGTCGTACTTTCCGATCTTGGTGGGGCTGCTGGTGGGCAAGAGCCGGTTCCCGCTGGAAGTCCCGTGAAATATCCGGTCGGCGAAGCGGCGCGCAACCGTGCCCTGCCGCTACGGCGCCAACTTCGACAGCAGATAGATGACCAGGCCCGCCAGCCCGCCGACGATCGTGCCGTTGATGCGGATGAACTGCAGGTCGCGCCCGATCGCCAGCTCGACGCGGCGCGAGGTGAGCTCGGGGTCCCAGCCCGCGACGGTCGAGGAGATCAGTTCCGCCACCTCGTCCTGATACCGCGCGACAAGGAACACGGCGACATCCACGGCAAAGTTATCCATCTTGGCGAGAAGCTCCGGATCGTCCATCGCTTTCTCGCCAAACGTGACGAGCGCCTTTTCGATCGCATTCGGCGTGGCGGCGCCGGGATTCGTCGCGTATCGCGCGAGGGCCTCCTTTACTTCCTCCCACATCGACTGCGAGAAGCGCCGCGCCGCCTCATTGTCGAGGAAATCTTCCTTCCAGCCGTCGACGCGTTCCGCAAGCTGCGGCGACGTGTTCAGCTGGTCGATGAACCGATGCAGCCCTTCATCGAAACGCTCACGCAGCGGGTGATCGCGATCGACACTCAGCTCCGAGAGCAGTCGCTGTATCGCGCCGAGCACGCGCTTGAAGATCTTGTCGTCGACCGCCGAAGGAATCCACCACGGCGTTTCCTTCTCGATGCGCTCGCGAATGAGGTCACTGTTCTCGTTCACCGTGCGAGACGCGAGCACGATGACCTCATCGAGCACTTCCTGATGCCGATCGTCCTCCGTCATCACGTTGAGCACTTTGCCGATGAGCGGAGCGAGGTGCATGGTCCGGACGCGCTTGGCGAGACTGCGGTCGAGCATCTCCTGGACGTCTTCGTCGCGCAGCATCTCCGCGGCCGAGCTGAGCGCCACGGCGACATTTCGCGAGATCGTCCGCGCATTCGCCGGATCGGCGAGCCACTCGGCGAGACGCCGGCCGACCTGTAGTGAACGCAGCCGGAACTCGATGACCTCTCTCGTCAGGAAGTTCCGCTGCACGAACGCGCCGAGCGTGCGACCAACGCGGTCTTTGCGCGACGGCACGATCGCCGTGTGCGGGATCGGAATGCCGAGCGGATGCCGGAAGAGCGCCGTCACCGCAAACCAGTCGGCGAGTCCGCCGACCATCGCCGCTTCCATCGTCGCACGAATGTAGCCGATCCACGGGTACCGCGACTCGAAGGCGCGCGTGATGACAAAAAGGACCGTCGCTCCGGCGAGAAGCAACGTCGCCCGTCGCTTCATCGTGTCGAGCCGCGCCTGCCGGACAGCCTCGTCGTGCGGGATCGCCATTGCCGGCATCGAACCCGGCTGTGGCGCGGGTACGACTCGTCCCGCCGACTCCGCGGGTTGGGTCACCGCGGCGTCACCTTCACCTTGGCGAAATCGACGAGCGACGACGGACTCACCGCCGTCGGGACGTCGACGTACAACACGACGGGGCGGCCGTCCACCTCGCGCACGTCGACCTCGACGACCCGCTTGTCGGTATCGAAGTGTCGCTGCTCACCCTTCACGCGCGGACGGACGTTGAACCGCTCGCGCATCACCTGGTCGATCGCCGACATGAACTCGGCGGCGTCGCCCGGCGTGTCCCACACCGTCGCCCACACGAGCGCGTAGCCGCTCGGCGTCTTCACCAGCGCGTAGCGGTCACCGTCCCAGCCATTCGATGCGCGAATCGACAGGTCCTGATTTTTCGTGTGCTGGTAGAGGTAGAGCCGCGTCCCGAACTCGCCGAACGCGTTCTGGTCCACCATGCCTGGAATCGACGGCAGCGTGACTTCGCTCGGCACATCACGAGCCTTCGTGAAGAACGCCGAATCGTGCATCAGCTGCTTCGTCGAGATCGGCATATCGGTGAGAGGCAGCTTGCCCGGCTCGCGTGCCTTGAAGCGACGAATGAAGTCAGCGCCGTTGATGTACGGGAAGAGGAGCGTTTCCTGGATCACCGTCGGCGCCGAGGCGAACACGGGCTGTGTCGCCTGCATCTCGCGTATGGTCTGGCGCATCGACTCCCAACCGCCGGGAAGTTGCGCGGCGATGTTCCCCGCCCCGCCGGCCATGATGTACGCCTGCTCGTACGTCGCCTGCCCTTCGACGATCGCCTGCGCGGCGAGCGAGCGGTCGTCGTTGTCCGTCGGCTGCTCGAGCGAGTCGAGATTGACGTACTGATCCTGCAGCGCGTGCACGAGCTCGTGCATGATCGTGATGCCGACGTATTCCTCGGGCGCGCCATCGACGACGTACAACACCTTGGTCTTGGGATCGTAGAATCCCATGATCTGTTCGGTCAGCACCTTCACGTAGAAGTCGCCAAGGTGCATCGTGTCGCGAACCATGCCGAGCAGCTTGTAGATCGCCTCCTGATTCGCGAGCTGTTTTTGGACATCCGGCTCGCGGAGGCGCCGCAGCAGAAAATCGCGGACCTGGTCGCGCGATCGAACCTCGAGCTTGGGCGGCGTCTTGAACTTCACGCCGAGCGCTTGTTCGATCTTGGGGACGTCGGCTTCGACTTTGTCGGCGTAGGGGCCCTTTCCGGCGGCGTCACCGCCGCGACAGGCGGAGGCCGCGAGCAACAACAGCGCGATGGTTCGTCTCATGTATTGTCGGTTTCGCGCCACTCAACGTCGGTGCCGGCCATCAATCCGACCACGCGCGCGATGTCGTGCCCGCGAATGACCACGCCTTCCTCCATCAACTGCCGTCCCAGATCCGCTTCGAGCGGCGCAAGCATCGAGGGACGCGCGCGCTCGGGGACCGGGGCCGGTTGCGCCTCGGTTCCGTTCACCGGGGTCGTCGTCGCCGGCGCGCCGACGAACAACGCTTCCAGCTCGGCGCCGAAACGCTCGAACGCGCTCGGCGGCTCCCGCGACGTCCCTCCCCGGTCGGCCGGTTTTCGCTTCTCGTCCTCGCGCTCGATGCGCGCCAGCTCCTTGAGCAGCGACATGCGGCGCTGGATGAGCGTTTCAGTGCGTTCGGAATATTGAATCACCGCCTGCATGTGTGCGCAGGCTTCGTCGATGGCGTCGATTGCTTTGTCGGGCCGCATGCGATCGGTGACGTACGCGTCGGTCAACTTCACGGCGGCGCGGAGCGCCTCGTCGGAGATGAGCACGTTGTGGTGCCTCTCCAGTCGTTCCTTGCGCGCCTGCAGAATCTCCAGCGTCTCGAGCTCGCCGAGCTCGCGCACGACGACTTTCTGGAAGCGCCGCTCGAGCGCCGGATCGCCCTCGACCCACCGCTCGTATTCGTCGCTCGTCGTCGCGCCGATGACGCGGAAGTCGCCGCGCACCAACGCCGGCTTGAGCATGTTGGCCGCATCCATCGCCGCGCCGATCGCCGTGCCCTGACCGATGAGATTGTGCAGCTCGTCGATGAACAGGATGACGTCCGTGGCGGCCGTCGTCTCGGCGACGAGCGCCCGGATGCGCTCCTCGTACTGCCCGCGGTACGTCGTGCCGGCGAGCAGGGCGACGTGATCCAGCGAGAGCAGCCGAACGGACTTGAGGACGATCGGCACCGCCTCGGCGGCGATGCGCTGAGCCAATCCTTCGGCGATCGCCGTCTTGCCGACGCCGGCCGGCCCGACGAGGGTTGGATTGTTCTTGCCGTGACGAAGGAGGATGTCGATGACCCGCGAGACTTCCTGTTCGCGACAGCGGACGGGCTCGAGGCGGCCAGCCCGGGCATCGGCGGTAAGGTCGCGCGTGAAGCGGCCAAGCGCGCCACCGGAGGTTTCGTTTCTCAGATATTCACCGATCATGCGTTTTTCCCGTCATCCTGAGGGCGCGAAGCGCCCGAGGGATCTACTGTCCCGGTCCGATAATCAGGTAAGGACAATAGATCCCTCGCTCGCTACGCTCGCTCAGGATGACAACTACCCGCGAGTGAGCCACGCCAGCAGCGCGTCTCCAAAAAACAACGTGAGGAGCGCGGCAGGCGCAAGGAAGACACCGAATGGCACGAGCGGCATCTCGAACGGCGCTGATCCGAGCGCGAGCTCGGTTTGCTCGCGCGCATGTCCGCGCCGCATCAACGCTACCGGAATGACGAGGCCCACAAATGTGAGCGCGCCAAGCGTTGCGCCGAAGAACACCGTGATGAGCGCGCGCGCCGGCCCGAGCGCCGCACCGACGAACGCCATCAGCGTCACGTCGCCCAAGCCCATTGCTTCGCGCTTAGTGACGACTTCGCCGAGCCAGCCGACGATGGCGATCATCCCCGCGCCGGCGCACGCACCCACTAGTGCATCGTACGGAGTGGCGAACAGCTGAGTTTCGGTTTGGAAGAAGGCGATGACCGACGTGACCAGGGCGAAAACCAGTCCGAACAGAGTGAAGCCGTCGGGAATCAGATAGTGCTTCGCGTCGGTGACGGCGACGCCGAGGAGCGTGGTGCCGAAGACGGCGACGCGAAACGCCGTGAACGTGAACCCGAAATGCCATGCCGCGGCCATCCATCCGAGACCGACCGCGAGCTCGACCAACGGGTACATCACCGAGATGCGCTCGTCGCAGCACCGGCATTTTCCGCGCAGCAGAAGCCAGCTGACCACGGGAATGTTCTCGATCCAGCTCAGCTGATTCCCGCAACGCGGACACCGCGAGCGCGGCCGGAGGATCGACCGCTCCTCCGGCCAGCGGACGATGCAGACGTTGAGGAACGAGCCGATGCAGGCTCCGAGCACGAACGTGTAGACAAGCAGATAGGTCGACGCGCTCACGCTCTCAGCTCGTAGAGGAGGATTCCGGTCGCCACGGCGACGTTGAGTGACTCGACATTAGCCGAAATGGGCAGCGCGACCGTGTGATCGAGCCGGGTGCGGGATTCGGCCGACAAGCCCGCGCCTTCGTTGCCGACGATCAAGGCGAGACGATCGGGTACGGGAGCCGCCGACAGCGGCGTCCCGGACGCGTCAGCCCCCCAAACCGAAAAACCCCCTCCCCGGCTCGCCCGGAACGTGTCGAGCTCATCCCAGGTACCAAACAAACAGGGGTGTCTGAAGTGGGATCCCATCCCGCTACGGACGACCTTGGGGTTCCAGAGGTCAACCGTTCCGGGCAGGGCGTATGTCGCTGTGACGCCAAGCGCTTCCGCTGTTCGAATGATGGTGCCGACGTTCCCCGGATCCTGCAGCCCGTCCAGGACGAGGATGCGGACCTTTGCCGGGAGCTCGATGTCCGACAAGACCCAGCCCGGCGCTTCGGCGATTGCCAGGATACCTTGCGGGGAATCGGTCTCAGCCGCGGAGGCGAACTCTCGAAAGTCGACGCGCTGTTCGGGGACGGATCGCTTGGCAATCAGGTCGTGGATGGCCGCCGCGCGAGACTGATCCTCGAACTGAGGCCCGATGAGCACGCCGGACACTTTAAGCGAGGAGCGCAGGAGCTCATCCACCGCCCGCACGCCTTCGGCGACGAACAGGTGCTGACGCTCTCGTGCTTTCCGCCGGCGCAGATCGCGAGCGACCGTTAGAAGCTTCATCGGGAATATGTTTTGCCTTTGGGACGACCGAACACTTCAGTCGGACAGGATACTAACGATGAGACGATTCGTTGCGGGGGCGGCAATGGCCGCCTTGGGGGGGATGTCGGCGGCGTGCGGCATCTCGCAACAGCAGGAAGTCGAGATCGGGGCGCAACAGGCGCAGCAGGTCAACGCGCAACTGCCGATCATCCAGGATCCGGCAATCAACCGGTATCTGAACACGCTCGGTGACTCCATCGCCCACGTGACGGCGCGCGGTGACCTGGACTGGCATTTCTACCTGGTCAACACGAACGACTTCAACGCGTTCGCGCTGCCGGGTGGCTACATCTACGTGAACCGAGGGGTCGTCGAGCGCTCAGACCGTCTCGATCAGTTTGCTTCGGTCGTCGCCCACGAAATTGGACACGTCGTGCTTCGACACTCCGTGAAGCAGATGGAGCAGATGCAGGGCGCGAACGTCGGCGCCGGCGTACTCTGCGCGCTGACCAGCGTCTGTAACTCGGGCCTCGGTCAGGCAGGCATCCAGATCGCGGGCAGCGCCGTGTTCGCCAAGTTCAGCCGCGACGACGAAGCGCAGGCCGACGCGGCCGGCGTCGACGAATTGGTTCGCACGGGCATCAACCCGAACGGCATGCCGGAGATGTTCGAGAAGTTATTGGCCGAGCGCCAATCGCAGCCGGGCGCGCTCGACGCCTGGTTCGCCGATCACCCGCTCGAGGAAACCCGCATCAACGACACGCGGGCTCAAGTGGCGAAGATCAATCCGGCGATCATTCGGACGCTGACGTCAGATACGCGGGCATTCCAGGACTTTAAGGCGCGAGTAAGGAGTTTACCCCCGCCGCCTCGGGTGGCGGGGCGGTAAGCGACCGCGCAAAGGCAACCGCGCAAAAGGCAACCGCGCAAAAAGGCGACCGCGCACCGGCCGAAAGGCGCACCTGCCAAGGGGCGCGGCTGCCGAACGGCGCGACTGCCAAGTGGCGCATGGGCGCTTCGCGCCTTTCGCTGGGCGTGTCTTGACCTTGTGATTGGGCGCGAAGCGTCTCCTCGGCGACGCTTTGGTAACAGCGTTCCATTCAATGTTGCGCGTTCCTCGGCCGAAGGCCGCTTGCGCCTCTTGGCAGTTGCGCCGTCTGGCAGCCGCGCCTTTAGGCAGTCGCGCTGTTCGGCAGTCGCGCGTTTGCCTTTGCGTCGCTGGGCCATTGCCTCGCCCTCAAAGAGAGCGGACTATCCCTTCCACCAGCCCCGCGAATTTCTCTCCGACTCGCCGCGTCGTTTCCAGCACGTCTTCGTGCGACAACGGCGCGGCCGAGATACCGCACGCCATGTTGGTGATGCAACTGATCCCGAGCACTTTCATTCCACGCGCACGGGCGACGATCACCTCAGGCACCGTTGACATCCCGACCGCATCCGCGCCGAGGCGTTCGAGCATGCGCACTTCGGCCGGCGTCTCGTAGGCGGGGCCGAGAAGCCCAGCGTACACGCCGTCGCGCAGGGACATGCCCTGCTCCGACGCGACGTGGTGTGCGAGGTCGGCGAGTGTTGAGTCGTACGGCTCCGACATGTCGGGAAAGCGGAGATCTCCCTGCTCCACGGCACCGATCAGTGGATTCCTGAACGTCAGGTTGATGTGGTCGCGGATCACCATGAGGTCGCCCGCTTGCCAGAGGCGGTTCACTCCGCCAGCGGCATTCGACACGATCAGGGTTCGGGCTCCGAGTGCATGCATCACGCGGATCGGGAAACCTGCCAGCCGCGCCCCGTGACCCTCGTAGACGTGAAAACGGCCTGAGAGCGCCAGCACGGCC
>Ga0068863_100004123_pt1 | contig 14367 bp, 18 predicted proteins | sample KBSSwiS62_FD_66596 | JGI IMG/M metagenome (GOLD analysis project Ga0068863, IMG submission 66596) | Switchgrass rhizosphere microbial communities from Kellogg Biological Station, Michigan, USA - KBS Switchgrass S6-2 | ecosystem: Host-associated > Plants > Roots > Rhizosphere > Soil ...
GACCAGGCGATCGTCCAGTCCCTCCGGCTCGAGGAAAATCTGGTGTGCGTCCCGGTCGGCGAAGCGCTTCACCTTGTCCTCGATCGACGGGCAATAGCGCGGACCGCGACCTGCGATCGCGCCGGCGAACAACGGCGAGCGGCCGAAATTCGCTGCGATGATCGCGTGCGTCCGGGCATTCGTGCGGGTGATTGCGCAACGCAGCTGCGGCGGCCGCGCGCCGTCGTCGAGCGCGGACATCGCCCAAGCGTCGGCGTCGCTCGGCTGCTCCTCGAGCCGGGCCCAGTCGATCGTCTGGCCGTCGAGCCGCGGCGGCGTCCCGGTCTTGAGCCGCCCCTGCCCCAGCCCGATGTCGCGGATCTGGCCGGCCAGCGCGACCGAGCCCCGCTCCCCGCGGCGGCCGCCGGCGATGATTTGCTCGCCCACGAACATCCGCGCGTCGAGGAAAGTGCCGGTCGCGATCACCACGGCGCGGCAGCCAAGCGCCCCGGCGCCGGTCACGACGCCGGCGATCCGGCCGTTCTGAATCACAAGCTTCAGCGCCTCGCCGATCACCAGCTCGACACCGCTCTCCTCGAGCAGGTCCGCGACCGCCGCGCGATAGAGCTTGCGATCCGCCTGGACACGCGGGCCCCAGACCGCCGGCCCCTTGCTTCGGTTGAGCATGCGCCGATGGATCGCCGCCCGATCCGCCGCACGCGCCATCAACCCGTCGAACACATCGAGTTCGCGGACCAGGTGGCCCTTGCCGACCCCGCCGATCGACGGGTTGCACGACATCTGGCCGGCGTCCTCGGCGCGGAACGTCAGCAGCCCGACGCGCGCGCCGCGCCGCGCGGCCGCCGCCGCAGCTTCGCATCCGGCATGGCCGGCGCCGATCACCAGGACGTCGTACATGCCAGGTCGTCTAACGCAGCTCGGCTGTCATTGCGAGCAAAGCGAAGCGCTCCAGCTGGCTGGATTGCAACGTCGCCTGCGGCTCCTCGCAATGACGGCTCCGTTTCACGTGAAACATCACTTGCCGAGGCAGAAGCGGCCGAACAGCGCATCCAGCACGTCCTCGATTCCGGCCCGGCCGGTGAGGCGGTCGAACGCCGTCCGCGCCGACCGCAGGCTTTCCGCAATCAGCACCGCGTCCTCAGCGGCCGCCGCGTCGTCAAGCGCAGTGGCGGCCTCCGCGATATGTCCAGCCTGGCGGCGGTTGAGTGCGATTGCGTCTTCGCCGGGCAACACTGTGCGGGCGAGCTCGCCGATCCGTTCCAGCAACTCGCCCAGCCCCTGGCCGGTGACCGCCGAGACGGCGACCGATCCCGCCGGCGCGGCGCCGCCCAAGTCCGCCTTCGGGTGAACCAGCAGCAACCTCGAATGCAAGGGCGCGTCCACCGGGCTTCCCAGCCAGGCGACGATATCGGCCGCGGCAACGAGCACCGACGCGCGCGCGACACCGATCGCCTCGATCTCGTCGGCGGTCTCACGCAGACCGGCGGTGTCGGTCAGCACGATCGGCGCTCCGCCGATCGCCAGATGGACGTCGATATGGTCCCTCGTAGTCCCCGGAATATCGGTCACGATCGCTCGTTCCTGCCCGCTTACCGCGTTGATCAGGCTGGATTTTCCGGCATTCGGCGGTCCCGCCACAACGACTCGCACGCCGTCCCTGAGCGGCTCGATCCGGGGGCGCTCGAGCCACGCGTGCAATTCGCCGGCGAGCCGCTCGATCGCCTCCCGCAACGCCGGATCGACCGCCTCATCGTCCTCGTCATAGTCGATCGCCCGCTCCACTTGCGCCGACAGGCCGAGCAACCGATCCTGCCAGGCGGCGATCTGCCTGCGCAGTCCGCCCTCGGCCAGCGCCAGAGCGGCCTTGCGCTGCGATTCGGTCTCGGCCTCGATCAGGTCGGCGAGGCCCTCGGCTTCGGTCAGGTCGATCCGGCCATTCTCGAACGCCCGGCGGGTGAACTCGCCCGGCTCGGCAGCCCGCAGCCCGTCGATCGCGGCCAGCGCAGAAAGCAGCGAATCCACCACCGCACGTCCGCCATGGCATTGAAATTCCACGATATCTTCGCCGGTCGAGCTGGCTCTGGAATCGAACCGAAGGACCAACGCCTGGTCGAGCAGATCGCCCGATTGGGGGTGCCGCAACTCGCGCACCATCGCCGTGCGGGGCTCGGGCAGCGGCCCCGCGATCCGCGCCCCCACGGCATGCGCGCCCGGACCGCTGACCCGGATCACCGAGATCGCCGCCGGCGGCCGCCCGCTCGACAAAGCGAAGATGGTGTCGCCGCGCACCTTAAGCGAAGATCGGCAAGATGACCGGCGCGACGTGGTGGGCGCCCTCCCAGATCATCTTCAGCGCGACCCAGACGATCACCACCAGCCCACCCCACGCGATCCACCGGTAGCGTTCGATGTAGCGGGCGATGAAATTGGCCGCGACGCCCATCAGCAGCACCGAGAGGATCAGGCCGAACACCAGCACCCACGGGTGCTCGCGGGCCGCCCCGGCGACCGCCAGGACATTGTCGAGGCTCATGCTGACGTCGGCCAGCGCGACGCCCCACGCCGCGCCGGCGAAGCTCTTCGCCGCGCGCGTCCCCGAATGCTCGTCGCCGACGACCTCCTCCGAGCCCGGGCTTTCTCCCCCGTGACGCAGCTCGCGCCACATCCGCCACGCGACCCACAGCAACAGCAGCCCACCGGCCAGCACCAGCCCGACGATCTGGAGCAGCTGGGTGACGATCAGGGCAAAGGCGATGCGCAGGACCAGCGCGGCGAGCACGCCGATCATGATCACCTTGCGGCGCTGTTCGGCCGGCAAGCCGGCGGCGAGCGCGCCGACCACGATCGCATTGTCGCCGGCGAGCACGATGTCGATGAACAGGATCTCGACGAACGCGGTGATCGCGTCCGGGGTCAGCAGGCTGGCGACGCTCATCGCCCGGCCCTAGCCGAGGCCCAGCGCCTTCCTCAAGCCGAGCACGTGCTCGCCGCCGACCCAGCCCTCGTAGATCATGTTGCAGGCGACCCACAGGATGACCGCGAGGCCGACATAGTTGATCCAGTGGTAGCGCTGGATCAGGCGCGCGACGTAATTCGCCGCGAACCCCATGAACAGCACCGAGAAGCTCAAGCCGATGAACAGCAGCGCCGGCTCGTCGCGCGCGATCGACGCCACCAGCAGCACGTTGTCGAGGCTCATGCTAAGGTCGGCGACGGTGATCTGGATCGCGGCCTGAAGGAAGGTCTTGGTCCGCGGCGGACCCTCGACTTCGGGCGTGTCGGGATCGTCGCACACCACCACCGGCCGCGGGCGCAGCTCGGTCCACATGTTGTAGGCGACCCACAGCAGCAACAGCCCGCCGGCGAAAATCAGCCCGGTCACGTGGAGCAACTGGGTCGCGATCAGCGCGAAGGTGATGAGGAAGACGAGCGCCATGCCGACGCCCAGCATGAGCACTCGGCGCCGGTCCTTCTCCGGCAGGCCCGACGCCAGCGACCCCATGATGACGACATTGTCGCCTGCCATGGTGAGGTCGCCGACGATGATCTGACCGAGCTTGGCCAGGCCGCCGGCGGTGAGCACCGCCCCGAAATTGAGGCTCGGGAGCGGGATCACCGGCCGAGCTTACTGGTTCATCGAGGCGAAGAAATCTTCGTTGGACTTGGCGTCCTTCATCTTGTCGAGCAGGAATTGCATCGCGTCGACCGTGCCCATCTGCATCAGGATCCGGCGCAGCACCCACATCTTGGTGAGCGTGCCCTGTTCGACCAGCAGCTCCTCCTTGCGGGTGCCGGACTTGCCGACGTCGAGCGCCGGGAAGATGCGCTTGTCGGCGACCTTGCGGTCGAGCACGATCTCGCTGTTGCCGGTCCCCTTGAACTCCTCGAAGATGACCTCGTCCATCTTCGATCCCGTGTCGATCAGCGCGGTCGCGATGATCGACAATGAGCCGCCTTCCTCGATGTTCCGGGCAGCGCCGAAGAAGCGCTTCGGCCGCTGCAGCGCATTGGCGTCGACGCCGCCGGTCAGCACCTTGCCCGAGCTCGGCACGACCGTGTTGTAGGCGCGGCCGAGGCGGGTGATCGAATCGAGCAGGATCACGACGTCCTTCTTGTGCTCGACCAGGCGCTTGGCCTTCTCGATCACCATCTCGGCGACCTGGACGTGGCGGCTGGCCGGCTCGTCGAAGGTCGAGGAGATGACCTCGCCCTTCACGCTGCGCTGCATGTCAGTAACTTCTTCCGGGCGCTCGTCGACCAGCAGCACGAGCAGGAACACCTCGGGATGGTTGTCGGTGATCGCCTTGGCGATGTTCTGCAACAGCACGGTCTTGCCGACGCGCGGCGGCGACACGATCAGCGACCGCTGCCCCTTGCCCTGCGGCGCAACGATGTCGATCACCCGCGCCGACTTGTCCTTGACCGTCGGGTCGAGCGTGTCGAGCCGCAGCTTCTCGTCCGGGTAGAGCGGCGTCAGATTGTCAAAGTTGACGCGGTGGCGGACCGCCTCGGGATCGTCAAAGTTGATTTGGCTAAGACGGGTCAAAGCGAAATAGCGCTCGCCCTCCTTGGGCCCGCGGATCTCACCCTCGAGCGTGTCGCCCGTGCGGAGCCCGTAGCGACGGACGATCGACGGCGCGACGTAGATGTCATCCGGCCCGGCGAGATAATTGGCCTCGGCGGAGCGGAGGAAGCCGAAGCCGTCGTTGAGCACCTCGATGGTTCCCGAGCCCATGATCTCGACGCCGTTTTCGGCCTGGATCTTGAGGATGGAGAACATGAGGTCTTGCTTGCGCATCGTCGATGCGCCCTCGACGCCCATTTCCTCGGCCGTCGCAACGAGCTCGGCGGGCGTGTTCTTTTTCAAATCTTTCAAATGCATGAGTTGGTCTTTTCTTGGGGAGTTGGGCTCGAGCTTGCCGTAAATGGATAAAGCCGGAGGCGGCAGGACGCCGCTGTGAGAGACGAACGGTGGCCGACGAGAAGGGGAACTGGCCGGGGCCGCTCGGGAGTCGAGGTATGTCTCGATCCCGCAACTGTCAACGGCAGCGTTCGCGGCGGTGCGCCGGAGCGTTCGAAAAGTCGTCCCGCCGTGGCGCCCGCGCCGTTCCTAGAACGGCTTCACGATGACCAGGACGACGATCAGCGCCGCGGCGATGCCGGGGATCTCGTTGATCATGCGGACGGCGCGGCCGGACAGCGGGCGCTGCCCGGCGGCCAGCTTCTTGGCGTAGGATCCGAGCCAGCCCTGGTAGGCGCTGAGCGCGACGACCAGCGCGAACTTGGCCATGAACCAGCCCTGGTGCCAGGCGTCGATATTGAAGGCGAGCATCAGCCCGAGCACCCAGACGAGGCCGATCGCCGGGTTCAGGATGATCGACCGCACCCGCGCCTCGCGCTCGATCCACGCCCGGTCCTCGGGCGAGCCGACCACGGTTTCCTGGTGATAGACGAAGAAGCGCGGCAGCAGGAACAGGCCGGCCATCCAGAAGATGACGAAGGTCACGTGGGCCGCCTTCACCCACAGGTAAGCGGCGCCAAGGAAATTGGTCAGGTGAAGTCCCGTCATCCGTTTCCCTTCACCCGCGCAATCAGCTCTTCGACTTGGTCGATCGGCGTGTCCGGAAGGATTCCGTGGCCGAGGTTGAAGATGTGCGGACGCTCGGCGAAGGCGTCAAGGATTCGCTGCGTCCCTGAGTACAGCGCTTCGCCGCCGGCGCGCAGCGCAAGCGGGTCGAGATTGCCCTGGACCGGCAGACGCTTCGGCAGCTCCTTGGCCGCCCACAGCGGGTCGACGGTTTCATCGAGGCCGATCGCGCTGACCTTGGTCTCGCGTGCATAAGCGCCGAGCTTGCCGCCCGCGCCCTTGGGAAAACCGATCACCGGCACTTCGGGATGCTTGGCCCGCAACCGTTCGACCAGGCGCGCGGTCGGCGCGATCACCCAGCGCTCGAACTCGGCCGGGGCGAGACTGCCGGACCAGCTGTCGAACAATTGCAGCGCCTCCGCCCCGGCCGCGGCCTGACCCGACAGATAATCGAACGTCACCGCTTCAATCCGCGCGACAATGTCCGCGAACTGGCCCGGATCGCGATAGGCCAGGGTGCGCGCCTCGGCCTGGTCGCGGCTGCCCTGACCCGCGATCATATAGGTCGCGACCGTCCACGGGCTGCCCGCGAAGCCGATCAGCGCTTTGTCGGGGGCGAGCCGCTGTTTCACCTTCCGCACCGTCTCGTAGATGGGCTCGAGCCGAGCGAGGAACGGCGTTAGCTGGTCGAGCGACGAGCTCGTCAGCGGCGGCGTGAGCCGCGGCCCCTCGCCGGCAACAAAGCTGAGGTTCTGGCCGATGGCAAAGGGGACGATCAGGATGTCCGAGAAGAGGATCGCGGCATCGAGGCCGGGAAAGCGCTCGAGCGGCTGGAGCGTGACATCGGCGGCCGAATCGCTGTCATAAACGAGGTCGACGAAGCTGCCCTTATCTTCGCGCAGGCGGCGGTACTCGGGGAGATAGCGTCCCGCCTGGCGCATCATCCACAGTGGGGGCGGGTCGCGCCGCTCACCGCCAAGCACAGCCAAGAGAGGTTTCCGGGACGCGCTCGCGGGCTTCTCACCAGGCCTGACGCGCACCCCTTTCTTCTCCCTTATTATTTAGATTCTAGAAGGATTGATGATGTGATTGGCGGCGGGACAGCGGGGCTTAGGCGTGCGTCCCGCTTTTGCCAACAAGCGCCCGATCCGCCGTCTCTCGGAGGACAAGCGATTCGCTCCGAGTCCCGCCCGTGATTCACAGGCTGGGGATGGATTCTGTCCCCGTGGATGAATCCTTGGACAGCGCCCGACGGCTGTGGAATGGCAGCCGCGTCGAGCCCGTCCCCAGGGCCGCGCTCGTGGTTGGTGCGCCCTTTTCCACAAGGTTGTTCTGTTGGCCCTGATTCTCGCTTCGACCAGCGCCATCCGCCGCCAGATGCTCGACCATGCGGGCATCGATTATGAGGCGGTCAGGCCCGAGGTCGATGAGGCTCTGGTCAAGGCTCGGTCGAGCGACCCCGCGGCGATCGCCGCGGAGCTCGCAGCCGCCAAGGCGACCAGCATCCATCGTCCCGGTTGGGTGATCGGGAGCGACAGCGTGGTCGAGGTCGGAGACCGGCTCTTCGACAAGCCACGCGACCGCGACGAGGCGGCCCAACATCTACGGTTCTTTTCCGACAAGGCGATGCGGCTGACGAGCGCCGTTGCGCTGGCGCGTGACGGCAGCGTCGACTGGGTCCATGCCGAAACCGCCACGCTCGCTGTCCGGCGGCTCTCCGACGCGTTCATCGACTCTTATCTCGAAGCCGAATGGCCGGAGGTCGGCTATACCGTCGGCGTGTTCCGGATGGAGGGACGCGGGGTGCAGCTGTTCGACCGGATCGACGGGGACTATTTCACGATCCTTGGAATGCCGCTGATGCCGTTACTCCGGGCGCTGCGCGAGCGCGGCTTGCTGGCCTCATGATGCGGATCGCGCTGACCGGCTCGATCGGCATGGGCAAATCGGCGGTCGCCGCGATGTTTCGGCGCGCCGGCATTCCGGTGTTCGACGCCGATGCGGTGGTGCGCGGCCTGCAGGGTCCCGGCGGCGCGCTGGTCGGGGCGATCGGCGCGGCATTCCCGGGCACCGTCAGCGACGGGATGCTCGACCGCGAGGAGCTCGCCCGGATCGTGCTCGAGGACCGGCGCCGGCTCGCCCAGCTCGAAGCGATCGTCCACCCGGCGGTCCAGGCCGCGCGCGAGGCCTTCGCCAAAGCGCATCGCGAGTCCCCGGCGCTGGTCTTCGAGATCCCCTTGTTGTTCGAAACCGGCGGCGAGGATGCGTTCGACAAGGTCGTGGTCGTGTCGGCGTCACCCGAGATCCAGCGGGCGCGCGTCCTGCAGCGGCCGGGAATGACCGAAGCCAAGCTGGAGTCGATCCTCGCCCGCCAGACGCCGGATTCGGACAAGCGCGCGCGGGCGGATTTCGTCATCGACACGGGCGGCGATCTATCCACAACTGAGCATCGCGTGCGGGAGATAATCGCTTGTCTCGGACTCGCCCCGGGTGGATAGATTCGCACCGTGCGGGAGATCGTTTTCGATACTGAAACCACGGGCTTGAATCCGGCCGGCGGCGACCGGCTGGTCGAGATCGGCTGCGTCGAGATGTTCAACCGCGTCGAGACCGGCCGGCATTTCCATGCTTATTTCAATCCCGAGCGCGACATGCCGTTCGAGGCCCAGGAAATCCACGGGCTGACCAACCTGTTCCTGTCCGACAAGCCCCGCTTCGCGGAGGGAGTGGAGGCGCTGCTCGACTTCATCGAGGATTCGCCGCTTGTCGCCCACAATGCGGGCTTCGACTTCGGCTTTCTGAACTTCGAGCTGGAGCGGTGCGGCCGGCCCGCGGTCGGCCTCCATCGGATGATCGACACACTCACCCTGGCGCGCTCGAAGCACCCTGGCGCCAAGCATAGCCTCGATGCGTTGTGCATGCGCTTCGGGATCGATCGCAGCCATCGCGTGAAACACGGCGCCCTGCTCGATGCGCAACTCCTGGCGCAGGTCTATGTCGAGCTCACCGGCGGCCGGCAGATCGGGCTCGGGCTGGTCGCTGACACCGACCGGATCGGTGTTCGCGCCGCAGCCGGCACGGTGCGAATCCGCGAACCGCGCGCGGCGCGGCCGCACCACGCGCTGTTCGAGGAACTCGAGCGCCACCGCGCGTTTATCGCCAAGCTCACCAACCCGCTTTGGGCACGCTTCGCCGAGGCTGGTTGACGCGGGTCCGGGCGCGGTCCTAAGCCGCCCCGAAGCACATAGCCTGAGGGAGCCAGGACATTGGACGTTCGGGTCGCAGGTCACCAGGTCGCCACCGGCGAGTCGCTGCGCGAGCATTCCCAGCGACGGATGGCGGAAATCACGGAGAAATATTTTTCGCGAAGCGTCGGGGCCAATGTCACCTTCGGCCGCGGGCCCAACAATGACTTCACCTGCGACATCGTCGCTCCGGTCGTCCAGGGGGTGGTGCTCAAGGCGTCCTACAATGCCCGCGAGGCGCAGATGGCATTCAACGGAGCGGCCGACCGCATCGAGAAGCAGCTCCGCCGCTACACCAACCGGCTCAAGGACCATAAGGTCGACGACAGCGCCCAGCCCTATGTCGAGAATGCTGCCTACACGATCTTCGCCGGCGCTCCTGCAGCCGACGAGCGCGAGGGCAGCTTCCCGGCGATCGTCGCCGAGACCCAGGTCGACATTCCGGACTCGAGCGTGTCCGACGCGGTCATGCTGATGGACCTGCGCAACACCACCGCATTGATGTTCAAGAACAGCGCCACGGGCCAGCTGAACATGATTTACCGGCGGGAGGACGGGAATATCGGCTGGGTTGAGCCGCACGGCGACTGATCCCATTTTCAATTGCTCGCGGCCACGGCTAACCGGCCGCGGCCGGTGATGAGTGAAATAGGCTGGCCGGCCGCGAGCCTGTAATGAGTGAAATGTGATGCAACTTGGTGATTTTCTCGATTTCGACGCGATCAGCACCCGCCTCTCCGGCGGCAACAAGCGGTCGTTGCTGCAGCAGCTGGCCAACATTGCCGGCCAGCGCCTGGCGATGGACCCGGCGATCATTCTCGCCAGCCTCGCCGAGCGCGAGCAACTCGGCTCGACCGGGCTCGGGCACGGCGTTGCGATCCCCCACGGGAAAATCGACGGCCTGACCCGCATCTACGGCCTGTTCACGCGATTGTCCGAGCCGATCGACTACAAGGCGATCGACGGCAAGCCGGTCGACCTCGTCTTCCTGCTGCTGTCGCCGCCCGACGCCGGAGCCGAGCATCTGAAGGCGCTGGCGACGGTTAGCCGGATCACGCGACATGTCCCGACGCTCGAGAAGATGCGCGGCGCGCGCAGCCGGGACGCACTCGCGGCAGTGCTGATGGGGGCGGATGAGCGCGACGCCGCTTGAGCCCGCATGAGCAGCGGCCGGCTTCCGGCAAAGCTCGAGATCACCGGCCTGGCGCGCCGCATCGAGGCGGACGGCGGCTTTGCGACGACGCTCCACCGCGGCGACCCTGACGGCGGCGCGCTGCTGCTGGTGGTCAGCAGCCGCGGTCGCCATTGCGCCTGCCTCGAGCGGATCCTCGGCATCGGCGGATCCTATGAATGGCGCCGCACGGGCCCGGCCGAATCGGCCGAATCCGGAGAAGTTGCGGCATTCCTCGCGAAACGCGTTCGGTTCGACCCGGATTTGTGGGCAATGGAACTGGATATCGCGGACCCTGAACGGTTCATCGCTGAAACGACCTCTTTGGGTTGACCCTCCGGGTCCGAGCGTCGAAACGAAGCCAACAACAAAAGCGGGGGGCATTTCCGCGCGGAAACAACCGCCGGAGTGCCACGCGAGACGGGGTATCACGAAGGGCGGGTCGCGGAAGTAATCGCGAAATCAAACCAGCCCGTTTATTCTCGTGATTCACCGCAGTTATTGCGGATTTCATGTTGCCAGTACTTCGCTCAGCGTTGCTCATTTGCGTTGCCTTGGGCGCAACGGTTGTTGCTCCTGCCCAGGCCGACCCGTCGAATGCGCCGCTGACCCCGGTGACCGTTGCGAGCCTCCCGGAGGTTCCGGTCCCCGACCTGCTCGATCCCGACGGCGAGACTCGCTTGTCCGGACCGGGCGCGCACAACGTCACAATTCCCGCCGTCACGACGCCCGAGGAGCCAGACGCGGCTCCGGCGCGGCCGAGCGGCGATCTCGCCAGCCTGGTCGCTAGTTATCGCGGCACGGACGCGGGCAGCCGCGAGCTCGAATGCCTCGCGGTCGGCGTCTATTTCGAAGCGAAGAGCGAGCCGCTGTCCGGCCAGCTCGCCGTCGGCCAGGTGATCGCCAACCGCGCCAAGTCGGGCGGGCGGTTCCCGCCGTCCTATTGCGGCGTGCTGTTCCAGCGCGGGCAATTCTCGTTCGTCCACGGCCATTCGTGGCCGACGGTGCCGCGCTCGAGCCGGCAGTGGCAGACGGCCGTGGCCATCGCCAAGATCGTCGACCAGGATCTCAAGGACAGCGAGGTCGGCAACGCCTTGTTCTTCCACGCGCGCTACGTGTCGCCGGGCTGGCGGCTGAAGCGCGTCGCGGCGATCGGCAATCACGTCTTCTATCGCTAATCGATTCTACCAGTGTGGGTGGGCAGCGGGCGGGCTTTAGGCTCGCCCGCTTTCATTTCGGCCACCTTTTGTTCTAGGTGAGGCATGGCCACCTCGCCCGATTCTCTCTGTTTCAGCGACTCCCCGCCGATCGCGGCCGAAGTCGCCCGCGGGGTAACCCGGCTGTTCTGCCGTCAGGACCTGTTCGCGATGTGCGAAGTGCCGCTGCCCAACGGCCGCCGCGCCGACATGATGGCGATCGACGCCAAGGGCGGCCTCACCATCGTCGAGATCAAGGTCGCTAAGGCCGATTTGGTCGGCGACGGCAAATGGTTCGACTATCTCGACTATTGCGACCGCTTCTACTGGGCGGTGCCGCCGGCGCTGGCGGCGATTTGCGAAGGCGAGCGCTTCCTGCCCGGCGCGGCCGGACTGATCGTTGCCGACCGCTACGATGCGGTGATTGCGCGGGAGGCGGCGCACCGGCCGCTCGCCGGCGCCCGGCGCAAGGCCGAAGTGCTGCATTTCGCGCGCCGCGCCGCCCGGCGGCTCGCCGCGCAGATCGACCCGACCCTCGGCGAAGGCCGCTAGCGGCTCGCCGCAGCAGCCTTGGGCTTCTTCGCCTCGATCGCCTGGAGAATGTCGCGCGAGCGGGTGTCGCGCGTCGCATAATCGCGCGCCGACAGGCCCGCCGCATTGTCCGTCTTGTCGGGATTGGCGCCGGCCGCGAGCAGCAGCCGGACGAGCGCCGGCTGGCGCTGCTGAACGGCGACGATCAGCGCCGTTTCGCCCATCCGATTCGTCCCGTCGACCTTGGCGCCCTGACCGAGCAGCCATTCGGCGGCATCGCCGTAGCCGACCCGGGCCGCGGCGATCAGCGGCGTGTCGCCGCCCTTGCCGCCGAGGTTGGGATCGGCGCCCTGGTTGAGGAGGAAGGCAGTATAGTCCTCGTTACGGTCGGTGATGGCGACGATCAGCGCCGTATTGCCGCTGGCGTCCTTGGCGTTGACGATCCCGGGGCCGTTCTTGCGAATAAGCTCCATCACCTTGTCGCCGGTTTTCTGCTTTACCGCGTCAACGAAGGCGAATCCGTCGTAGCCGCCGATGGTCTGGGCGGAAGCCGGCACCGTGAGCAGTGCTGCGGCAATTGCGAACGTGAGAGACTTCATGGACTTAGACATCAGGCACCCCGCTTGATCGCAGTCGGTTAGCAGAGCATGGGTGGCCTTGTCATGAATGCCCGTTCGCCGTTCTGGGAAAAGCCGCTCGAATCGCTCGACCGCGGCGAGTGGGAGGCGCTGTGCGACGGCTGCGGACGCTGCTGCGTCCACAAGCTCGAGGACGAAGAGACCGGCCTCCTTTACCCGACCAACGTCGCGTGCAAGCTGCTCGACCGCCGCAACGGCCGCTGCCTGGACTACAAGCACCGCATGGCGCGCGTGTCGGACTGCGTGAAGCTGGATCGCAGGAACCTTGCCGGGCTCGACTGGCTTCCGGAGACCTGCGCCTATCGGCTGCGTGCCGCCGGCGCGCCGCTGCCGGACTGGCACTATCTGGTGTCGGGCAGCCGCGAGACCGTCCACGAGGCCGGCCAGTCGACCCGGGGCTGGACCGTGAGCGAAGAGGATGCGGGGGAGCTCGAGTGGCATGTGGTCGAGCGCCCGCTCTGAATCCGCCTTGCTGGCCGAGCTGCCGGCGCCAATCGAGATCCGGCCGATCCGCAGCGCCCGGCGGCTGCGGCTGCGCTACGACGAGGGGCGCGGCGTCCTCAAGCTGACCTGTCCGATGCGCACCAGCCGCCGCTCGGCGCTCGCCTGGGCGCTCGACCAGCGCGAATGGATCGAGGCGCAGCTCGCGCGAAGTCTGCCGGGCGAACCGTTCGTGCCGGGTGCGACCATCCCGATCGACGGCCGCGACCTGCGCCTGGTGTGGGCCGAGGGCGAGCCGCGGACTCCCCGTCTGGCGCCAGGCGAGCTCCGCTGCGGCGGGCCGCACAGCGGCTTCGAACGGCGGATCACCGCCTTTCTCAAGCGCCTGGCGCTGGCCACCATGGCGCGGGAGGCCGACGAATTCGCCGCGGCCGCGAACGTCAGCCTGCGCGGAGTCAGCGTCGGCGACGCCGGAACGCGCTGGGGCAGCTGCTCGTCCGCGGGGCGGATTCGCTTGAGCTGGCGGCTGATTCTCGCTCCGCCGGAAGCGCGGCGCTATGTCGTGGCGCACGAGGTCGCGCACCTCGTCCACCTCAATCACGGACCCGAGTTCAAGGCGCTCGAGGCGAAGCTGTTCGGGTCCCGCCTCGCTGAGGCGAAAGCGGCTTTACGTCGCGTAGGGCCGCGGCTGCGTCGGCTCGGGGCGCGGCGCTAGCGGATCCTGCGGCACCGGCTGACGGGGTTGCGGTTGCGGCTGACGGGGTTGCAGTGGCGACCGCGGTTGCGGCGGAAAGGCCTGGTCGAGCTCCTGCTGCGAGGGCTCGCCGGTGCCGTCCGGGCGGACCAGCGGCGGCGGCGCGCCCGGCTGCTGCGGGATCGGCATGGCGAGGGGGTTGCCGTTCTCGTCGACCATTGGCTGGACCGCGTTGGCATCGACCTCGGTGTCGCCGAACATCTCTTCCTCCGGCGTCAGCTGCCAGTCGGGCATCGGCACCTGGGTTTCGAATTGCGTGACCGGGCGGCGGGCCACGGCAACCGCCATGAAATCGTGGAAGGCGCGAGCCGGCGCGGTGCCGCCCTGCAGCCCGGGCACCGCGCGAGCGTCGTCGCGCCCCATCCACACCCCGGTCGTGAGCCCGCTCGAGAAGCCGATGAACCAGCCGTCCTTGTTGGAGCTGGTGGTCCCGGTCTTGCCCGCGACCGGCCGGCCGATCTGCGCGGCGCGGCCGGTGCCGGTCAGCACCGCCGACTGCAGCAGGTCGGTCATCTCGGCCGCGACCCACGGCGCGACCAGCGGCCGCTCCTCGGCCGGCTCATGCTGGTAGAGCAACCGGCCGTCGGCCGTGACCACCTTGCGGATGCCGTAGGGGGTCACCGCGGATCCCTTGTTCGCGACCGACGCAAACGCCCGGGTCATGTCGATCAGCCGGACGTCGCTGGTCCCCAGGACCATCGACGGATAGACCGAGATCGGAGTCGAGATGCCGAACCGGCGGGCCATGTCGGCGATGGTCGAGAAGCCGAGCTGCTGGCCGATCTTGGCGCTGATCGTGTTGAT
>Ga0068863_100004125_pt1 | contig 14365 bp, 12 predicted proteins | sample KBSSwiS62_FD_66596 | JGI IMG/M metagenome (GOLD analysis project Ga0068863, IMG submission 66596) | Switchgrass rhizosphere microbial communities from Kellogg Biological Station, Michigan, USA - KBS Switchgrass S6-2 | ecosystem: Host-associated > Plants > Roots > Rhizosphere > Soil ...
CAGATTTTCGTTCGCGAGAACGAGCGTCGGCTGCAGCAGCGTGATCCGGTTGTCCATCACGACGTGCCAGTACGATGCGAACACCTCGATCGGCGGCAGCGCGGCCGGCGTGAAGACGATGCCAGCGTTGAGCGCCTTGCCGATGGTTGGCTCGAGCTCCGCATTGCCGCCCGTGACCAGAGAGACAGTCGATGGCGCGCCGCCGCGGCGCGGATCGGCAACTGGGAAGACCGGCTGCGACTCCAGGCGCGGCAAGTAGAGTTCGTACATCGACGGCGCGCGGAAGCTGTGGCCGTACGAAACGCGGAACGCCAGATCCTGATACGGCAACCACCGCAGGCCGAACTGCGGATTGAAGATCTCGCCGAAGTCGCTGTAGCGGTCCAGGCGACCGCCGGCAGTCAGCTTCAACTCACGCATCGCCGGCACGTGCATGTCCGCACCCACGATCGGCACCGTCAGCTCTGCGTAGGCGGCATCCACTTCGCGCTCGAAGGCATTGTGGTCGGCCTCGAATCGCACCGACTCCTTGCGCCACTCGCCGCCGATCATTGCCGTGAGCAAGCCACCCGGCAGCTCCAGCACTCGCCCGCTGGCCAGGCCGCCGAGCTGCGTCGCATCGGTCGCGTAGTGATTCACCACGTCAGGCGCGACCAGGCTGTCGAGGATTTCCTGGCTCGCCGCCGGGCCGGGCCGGAACAGGTCGAGTGTCTGGCTGGGATCCGGATTCGCCAGGACCTGGAAGAGCCGCTGGAAGTCGAGCGTGTTCGAGACCGTCAGCTCGGCATCCTCTTCGCTGCGCAGGAGCGAGGTCTCCCAGTGCCATGCACTGACCGTGCCTCGTAGCGACAGAACTCCGCGGACCAGCGTCGAGTCGACGTTCTGTTCCTGCCGCTCCATGCCATCGAGCATGTTATTGACGAAGACCGGCACGTGGAACGTGTTGTACGGATTCGTCGCAGGAACAGGCAGTCCCGGAATCACCGGCGGCAAGGTGGGCGCCCGCACGCTGCGGTCGACGTACATGAACTCGCCGGACGCGACGACGTCGGTCGGTGACAGCAGTACCTCGCCGTTCGCGACGATGCTGGCGCGACTCGTCTCCGGCACGATCGGCGAGTACTGCAGCAGGCTTTCGAGATTGCGCTGGCCCGCGACGTACTCGTTCAGCGCAATGCGATCGCCCGCGATGCTCTCGGGGATCGCGGCAATCGTCGAGTTCAGCCCCGGCAGATTGCCGAGCATCGGCAGCGCCGTGATATTCCCCGGGCTGCTGTTGATGGACCGCTGATCGATGCTGCCGAAGCGGCGGTAGTCCTGGTTGGACCACAGGTCGCGCTGCGCGCCGAGCAAGGTCTGCGTGCGGGAGTAGTCCGCGATCAACGCCGCTTTGATGTTGTCGCGCAGGAAGCCGAAGCTCGCCGCCGTCTGAAACTGACTGCCGCCGCCGTCCGCCGCGCCGTAGTGCATCTGCAAGCTCGGATGCGGGACTTCGTCTTTCAGCACGATGTTGAGCACACCGCCGATCGCGTCCATGCCGTGCTGCACCGAAGTCGAATCGAACAACAGCTCGACGTGATCCACCGCGCTCAACGGAATGGTGTTCAGATCGAAAGCGTTGACGACGAAGCTCGCCGCGCTAGCGTAGGCACGCAAGCCACTGATCAGCACCAGGGTCGTGTCGGCACCGAGGCCGCGAAGCTCTGCGTACTGAGCGCCGCTGCTGCGTGCGCCGTCAGGCCGCAGATACGGTTGCTGCGGCACGTACTTCAGCAGATCCGAAACCGACATGACGCCCGAGCGCTCGATGGCCTCGCGGTCGAGCCGCAGGACCGAGCCATCGGTCTCGCCGAGATATTTGATCCGCTGACGTTCGCTGATGATCTCCGCGATGATCCCGTCGCTGTCCATCATCTCGCGCGCGGTTGCACGCTTCACCGGCGCTTGTGCCGTCCGCGGCGTCTTGGTTTGCGGCGCCGCCTGCTTCGGCGGCGGCGGGGGCGCGCGCACGATCGAGATCGTGCTGGAGTTGGTCCACTCGAACGTCAGGCCAGTCGATTGCAGCAGCTGGTTGAGCGCGTCCTCGATCGTGAACCTGCCCTTGAGCGGGCCGACCAGCATCCGTTCCTCTTCGGTGGTATTCGGGCTGTAGCCGTAGAACACGCCGGTCTGATCGTAGAGACGCTCCAGCGCCTGAGTCAGCTGCTGCCGCTCGATGTTGATCGAGAATTCCTTGCGGGGAGCGGATTCTTTGTGCGGCTCCTGCGCGCTGGCGGTCGAGGCGAGAGTGAGCGCGAGGCAGGCGAGCGCGCCGGCAAGGAATGTCCTTGCCATGTATCCCTGCTTCCGATGCGTACGTGAGTGCGGGCCCACGGCTTATTTGTTTCGTTCCCTGAGAGACTCGCGAAGATTGCAGCAGAGTTACAGGCGCCGCAAGTCATGCAGTACATAACATGTACGTATTGCTGCTGCGGCATACGACCTTGGTCGCATGCGGTCAGAGCCAGCGACGATGACGTAGGCCGGCTGTTGCGGCGTCAAGGATGACGAAGGCCGCTGTCACAAACGTAATCTCGCCGGCCTGCAAGCCGAGCGGTCGGGAAAAAACCAAGAGCGGAACCAGCGCCTCGGCGAGTTGATCCAGACCGAGCACCTCGCTGCCAGGTTTCAATCGCATGCGCCGCTTCACTGCGCTCGAACACGCGTCGGCCAGCAGCGAGAGCGCGGCGAATCCGGCGCCGAGCCAGATGGGAAGGTCGAAACACGCCGCGAGCACCGCGCACGCCACGATGCCGCTCGCCAGTCCGCGCCACGTCTTGTGACTGCCGAACAGGCGCTCGCCGTCGGACATCACGCGACCGAAATCGAGCGGCTGCGCGGCCCGCTCCCGGGCCAGCTTGCCGATGACGACGGGCACGGCGTTCGCCGTGATCAGCAGTGCGAAGGCTTGCAGATCGTCAATGACCACCCTTACTCAACACGGCAGGATGGCGTTTGTTCACTATATATATGAGTGCACCCGACCTGCTGTCAGCTGACCGCCTGCTCGCTCACCATGGTCAGGACGTCGTAACTGGCGACGATCTCGCCGTTCTGATTGGTGATCTCCGTGTCCCACGCGACTTCGCCGTAACCCTTCTCCGCGCGCAGCGACTTGGACTTGCAGGTGAGCCGCACCTTGATGCGATCGCCGGGTTTGACGGGCTTCAGGAAGCGGAGGTGGTCGAGACCGTAGTTCGCGAGCACGGGCCCGTAGGGCGGATCGACGAACAAGCCAGCTGCGGCGGAGACCAAAAAATAGCCATGCGCGACACGGCCGCCGAACAGCGGATTGCGACGCGCCGCTTCCTCGTCCATGTGCGCGTAGAAAGTGTCGCCGGACAGAGCAGCAAAGCTTTCGATGTCGGCGAGCGTGACCTCGCGCTCGGCAGTGTTGAGCGTGTCGCCGACCTGCAGCTCATGGAACGATTTGCGGAACGGATGCACGCCCGGCGCCTTCTGCGTGGCGCCGCGCGTCCAGCGTCCAGTAATCCGCGCGACGGTCTGCGGGCTGCCCTGAATTGCGGTGCGCTGCATGTAATGCATGAGGCCGCGGATGCCGCCCATCTCTTCGCCACCGCCCGCGCGGCCCGGGCCGCCGTGCACGAGTCCGGGCAGCGGCGAGCCGTGGCCCGTGGAATCCTTCGCACAATCGCGGTTGACGATCAGCAAGCGGCCGTGGAGCGGCGCAAGCCCGAGTGCGAATTCGACGGCAGCATCGTCGTCGGCTGTGAACACCGATCCGACGAGACTACCCTCGCCGCTGCGGGCGTAGGCAATTGCATCACTCACGGACGCATACGGCATGACGGTGCACACCGGGCCGAACGCCTCGACGCTGTGGATTGCTTTAGCCTTTGCAGGGGCGCGGCAGAAGAGCAGAGCCGGCGCGACGAACGCGCCCTTCTCGCGATCTGCACCGGCGAGTTCTAGCGTATCGCCATCGCCGGTCAGCAATTCGGCTTCGCGCTTGAGCTCGGCGATACGACCGAGCACCTCGCGTCGCTGACCGAGCGCGGCGAGCGGGCCCATGCGGACTTGGTCGAGACGCGGATCGCCGACGACGACTTTCGCGAGGCCGGCCTTGATCGCTTGCGCAGCCGCTTCGGCGTGCGCAGCCGGCACCATCGCCTTGCGGATGGCGGTGCACTTCTGCCCTGCTTTCGCGGTCATCTCGCGCACGACCTCGCGCACGAACGAATCGAACTCCGGTTGGCCCGGCGCGGCGTCGGGGCCGAGCACGCATGAGTTGATCGAGTCGGTCTCGCTGATGAAACGCACCGAGTTCGCGACGACGCTCGGATGCGTGCGCAGCTTCTGCGCAGTGCTCGCCGAGCCCGTGAACGAGACGACGTCCTGACAGGTGAGATGATCGAACGTGTCACCCAGGCTGCCGCAGACGAGTTGCAGCGCGCCTTCCGGCAGGATGCCGGACTCGATGATGCGTCGAACGACGAGCTCGGTGAGATAAGCGGTCGTAGTCGCGGGCTTCACGATTGCCGGCACGCCGGCCAACAGCGTCGGCGCCAGCTTTTCGAGCATGCCCCAGACCGGAAAGTTGAACGCGTTGATGTGAATCGCCGCGCCTTCGAGCGGCACACAGATGTGCTGACCGATGAACGTGCCTGACTTGGAAAGAACCTCGACCTCGCCATCCACGTATACGCGGCTGTTCGGCAGCTCGCGCGCGCCGCGCGATGCATACGCGAACAACGTGCCGATGCCGCCGTCGATGTCGATCCAGGAATCCGCCTTGGTCGCGCCTGTCGCATAGGACAGCGCGTAGAACTCGTCCTTGCGATCGGTGAGCAGCTTCGCGATGCGCTTGAGCAGCGCCGCGCGTTCATGGAATGTCAGCTGCCGAAGCGCAGGTCCGCCTTTGCGACGCGCGTGCTCCAGAACGCCGGCGAAATCGATACCGCTCGACGACGCTTCGGCGATCACCAGTCCCGTCGTCGCATCGCGCAGCACCTGCGCGTCGCGGTCTCCTGCGTGCCAGCGGCCCTGCACGTAGCTCTTCAATTGCATCGCATTCTCCTTACCACTCGCGAAAGGCGTGGCTTTCGCTGCGTTTTCATGGCGAAAAGTCGCCGAGGCGCTTTTCGCTGGCGCCCGGCGTCCGCTTGTCGATGACGCGCTTCGCCTTGCCAATGGAACGTTCGATGGAACCCGGCTCGCGCACTTCGACGCGCACGCTGATTCCGATCATGGCTTTCACCTGCTCGATGAGCAGCGTCGCGGCCTTCGCACCCGCGGCGAACGCTGCTGCGTCCGCGGCTTCGACGTGTACGGCCAATGCATCGAGCGGACCTTCGCGCGTCAGCTCCAGCACGTAGTGCGGCGCGAGCGAAGGCGTTTGCAGAATCAGTTCTTCGATCTGCGTCGGGAACACGTTCACGCCGCGCACGATCAGCATGTCATCCGAACGGCCGACGATCTTCGCCATCCGCCGCATCGAGCGCGCTGTCGGCGGCAGCAGCTGCGTGAGGTCGCGCGTGCGATATCGGATGATCGGCAATGCTTGCTTGGTCAGCGACGTGAACACCAGCTCGCCGGGCGAGCCGTCGGGCTGCACGGCGCCAGTCTGCGGATCGATGATCTCCGGATAGAAATGGTCTTCCCATACTACGGGGCCGTCCTTGGTCTCGATGCACTCGTTCGCCACTCCTGGACCCATCACTTCCGACAGGCCGTAGATGTCGACGGCATCGAGCCGCATCACGTCTTCGATCTGCGCGCGCATCGCTTCGGTCCACGGCTCCGCGCCGAGAATCGCGACACGCATGGAGCTTGCGGCCGGATCGAGGCCCTGGCGCACGAACTCTTCCGCGATCGCCAGCAAGTACGAGGGTGTGACCATGATGATGTCGGGCTTGAAGTCGCAGATCAGTTGCACCTGCTTCTGTGTCTGGCCGCCAGACATCGGCACGACGGTGCATCCAAGTCGCTCCGCGCCGTAGTGCGCGCCGAGCCCGCCTGTGAACAAGCCGTAGCCGTACGCGATGTGCACGATGTCGCCGGGTTTGCCGCCCGATGCTCGAATCGAGCGCGCCATGAGCTGCGCCCATGTGTCGATGTCCTGCTGCGTGTAGCCGACGACCGTCGGCTTGCCGGTCGTGCCGCTTGACGCGTGCACGCGCACGACTTGTTCACGCGGCACGGCGAACATGCCGAACGGATAGTTCGCGCGCAGATCGTCCTTCACTGTGAACGGAAACTTCGCGAGATCTTCGAGCGAACGCAGATCCTGCGGATGCACGCCGGCAGCGTGAAAACTTTCGCGATAGTGTGCGACGTTGTCGTAGGCATGCTGCACGGACCACCGCAGACGCTGCAATTGCAGAGCGCGCAGCTCGTCGACGCTGGCCTTCTCGATGGGTTCGAGGTTCATGGCGGCGCGGTGATGCTGCCGCCGACCTGATGCGAGCGGCCGCGAAACAGTGCTACGCATTCGCCGCGCTGATTGTGTACGGACACATCGTAGAGACCGTTGCGCTTCGAACGCGTGCGTTCCTCGGCGGTCGCTGTCAGCTCGTCGCCAAGGTTAGCCGCCAGCAGGAATTCGATGGTCCCGGCAGCGGCGACCGTCACGACGTCGTAGGTATTGCAAGCGAAAGCGAATGCGCTATCGGCAAGCGTGAAGATCAATCCGCCGTGGCAGATCCGGTGACCGTTCACCATGTCGTCGCGGACCTTCATCGCGAGGCGCGCGTAGCCCGGGCGGACTTCGAGGACGCGCATGCCGAGCGCCTGCGACGCGCGATCCTGCTCGTACATCGCGCGAGCGGAGGCTTCGGCAACGAACTGCGGATCACTCATGGGAGGCCGGCACTATTTGCCGGTGAACTTCGGGTTGCGCTTTTCGGTGAAGGCCGCGACGCCTTCTGCATAGTCCTGCGAACGGCCGAGCTCGCGCTGGAAATCGCGTTCCGTATCGAGTGCCTGCTCGAACGAGCGGCCCCACGATTCGTAGATCGCCTGCTTGGTCCGCGCCAGGCCACGCGTCGGCGCGATCGCGAGCTGCTGCGCGAGCGAGTCGACAGTCTGTTTGAACTCGGCGTCTTCAACGCAGCGCCAGATCAAACCCCATTGCGCCGCCTGCTCTGCCGACAGTTTGTCCGCCAACAGTGCCAGGCCCATCGCGCGCGCATTGCCGATGAGCCGCGGCAGCAACCACGTGCCGCCGGAATCGGGGACGAGCCCCAGCTTGCTGAATGACTGAATGAAGTTCGCAGAGCGAGTCGCGATCACGAGGTCACACGACAGCGCGATGTTCGCGCCCGCGCCGGCCGCGACGCCGTTGACTGCAGCGATGACTGGCATCGGCAGATTGCGCAGCGCCAGCACCAGCGGCTTGTAGTACTTGTCGATCGACTCACCGAGATCGACACCCTGCCCGCCCGGCGCCACTGCGCGATCGCCGAGATCCTGACCGGCACAGAAGCCACGACCCGCACCAGTCAGCACGAGCACGCGTGCGGCACGATCCTGCGCCAGCTTACCCAACGCGTCGCGCACTTCACCATGCATCTCGACATTGAAACTGTTCAGTCGATCCGGCCGATTCAGCGTCAGGCGCGCGATGCCGTCGCTCACCTCGCACAGGATGGTCTGGTAGCTCATGTCAGCGCTCGTCGTAAGTGAGTTCGAGTTCGCTCGCGGCCGGCAGCGCCTGGCAACACAGGACGTAGCCCGCGTCGACTTCCCACTGCTCCAGCGCGTAGTTCGTCATCATCGTGACTGCGCCGCGCACGACGCGAGTCCGGCACGTCGAGCATACGCCCGCGCGACAGGAATAGGGGAGATCGAGCCCGGCCTGCTCCGCCGCTTCCAGCACCGTCGTGCCATCGCTCGGCATCTCAAACGACCGCCGCCGGCCATCCATCACCACCGTGACCTGCGTCTGCGCTTGCGCTTTTCGCACCTCGCGCTCTTGTGGATCAGGCTTCAGCCTGACCTCCCGCTTCGCATCGCTCGCGAAGTGCTCGCTATGAATCTTCCCCTGCTCCACTCCCAACCCAACGAGCCCTTCCTTCACGGACTCGATCATCGTGTCCGGCCCACACAGAAAGAACGCGTCGACACTGCTCGCGTCGAACAACTCGCTGCCGAGCGCACCAACCTTCTTCGCGTCGAGCCGCCCATTGAACAGCTCCACATCCTGCGGCTCACGGCTCATCAGGAAGTACAGCGCGAGTCGTTGCGGATACTGATCCTTCAACGCCAGCAGATCCTCGGCAAACATGATCGATGCAGTCGTGCGATTGCCGTAGAACACGAGGAAGCGGCTGGCCGGCTCGTGACGCAGTACGTTCCTGACGATCCCAAGAATCGGCGTGATGCCGCTGCCGCCCGCGAACGCACAGTACGTGCGGGTTGCCTTGGCATCGGGTGTGAGGAAGAAGCGCCCGGTCGGCGGCAACACTTCCAGTTGATCGCCGACGCGCAGCTTGCGGCCAACGTGCCCTGACATGCTGCCGCGCTCGTGCACGCGCACGCCGATCCGCAAGTGGCGCTCGTCGGTGCCGCTGCAGATCGAGTACGTGCGACGGACCTCCTGACCGTCGATCGTCGCGCGCACGCCGATGTGCTGCCCGGGTGCAAACCGGAACGTGTCGCGCAACTCGTCCGGCACATCGAGTGTGACGCAGACTGCCTCGTTGCCTTCGGGCCGCAGGTCGCTGATCTTCAATGGATGGTAGTTAAGCACGCTGTAGGTCGGGCTTTAGCCCGACTCTCATATGCATTTGAAATACTCGAACGGCTCCAGACAGCTCGTGCAGCGATACAGCGCCTTACACGGCGTCGACGCAAATTCGCTCACGCGCTCCGTCTGCTTCGACGAACAGCGCGGGCACTGCACAGTCGGCTCGCTCCACAGCCGGCGCGCGCTATCGACAGACTCTGCCGGCGGTGCGATTCCGTACTCACGCAACTTCTCGCGCGCACTCTCAGTCAACCAGTCGCTGGTCCAAGGCGGCGCGAGCACCGAGTCCACGCGCACCGATTCAAAGCCGGCCTGCTGCAGGCGTGACTTGATCGACGCCTGAATCACTTCTGTCGCCGGGCATCCCGTGTAGGTCGGCGACACGCCAACCGCAATGCCACGCTCGTGCTCATCGCGCACATAGCGCACGACGCCGAGCTCGATCACATTGAGGATCGGAATTTCCGGGTCGGGCACGTCAGCGAGCAGCCGCCAGACCTCGCGCTCTACCGGCGAAGCCGCTACCACTGCGCCCCCGGATACGTGCGCTGCATGGACTGCATCTCGGCGAGCAGCCGGCTCAGATGCTCGCTGTGCTGGCCGCGCTTGCCGTGCCATGAGTAGGCGACATCTGCCGGTCGCTTCAGCGTCGCTTCCTTCAGCACTTCATCGACCCGACTCGACCAGCCCGCAGCCAGCGATGCCGGATCGGGCGCGATACCCGCCGCCACTGCTTCCTGCTCGGCCGGACTGGCAACGAACATTTCATGCGTGAACCGCCACAGCGCATCGAGCGCCGTCTGCACGCGCTCATGGCTCTCTTCCGTACCGTCGCCGAGCCGCACGACCCAGCCGGAGCTGAAACGGAAGTGATAGCGCGTCTCCTTGATCGCCTTCGCCGCCAGCTCGGCGAGCTTCGGCTCGCTCGACTGCTGCAAGCGCTCGAACAATTCGAGCTGCCAGGCATCGACGAGGAACTGACGCACGATCGTCTGACCGAAGTCGCCGTTCGGCTGCTCGACGAGACTCAGATTCAGGAAGTCCTGCGGATCGCGCAGGAACGCGAGATCGTCCTCGGTGCCGCCGTTGCCTTGCAGCTGCGCGGCGTGCGACAGCAGATAGCGCGCCTGGCCGAGCAGATCGAGCCCGATGTTGGCCAGCGCCAGATCCTCTTCGAGCGCCGGCGCGTGGCCGATCAACTCGCCGAGACGCTGCGCGAGGATGAGGCTGGTATCGCCGACCGTGAGCGCGTAACTCCTCACAGGTTTTTCACCTCATCAGGAATCTCGTAGAACGTCGGATGCCGGTACACCTTGTCCTTCGCGGGCTCGAACAACGCGTCTGCATCGGCTGGATCGGAGGCGACGATGTCGGCAGAGCGCACGACCCAGATGCTCACACCCTCCTGCCGCCGCGTGTAAACGTCGCGCGCGTGCTCGATCGCCATCGTGGCATCGGTGGCATGAATGCTGCCGACGTGCTTGTGCTCGAGACCCGAGCGCGCACGAATGAACACTTCGTACAACGGCCATTGCTTCTGTGGTTGCGTCATGATCATGCCGCCTTCGCGTCGCGCTGCCGCTGCTTCTCTGCATGCGCCAGAGCCGCTTCGCGCACCCAGCGTCCGCCTTCATGCGCGCGCCGGCGCGCTTCGACGCGCTCGCGATTGCACGGGCCGTTGCCTGCGAGGATCTGCTGGAACTCGGTCCAGTCGATCGTACCGAAGCGATAGTGCTGGCTCTCTTCGTCCCAGCGCAGGTCAGAGTCCGGCACGCGCAGACCGAGGAACTCCGCTTGCGGCACGGTGATGTCGACGAACTTCTGCCGCAGCTCGTCGTTGGTGAAACGCTTGATCTTCCAGCGCATCGACTGCGCAGTGTGCTTCGAGTTCGCGTCGTTCGGTCCGAACATCATCAGCGACGGCCACCACCAGCGATCCAGTGCTTCCTGCGCCATGCGGTGTTGTTCCGGCGTGCCGCGCGCCAGCGTCATCATGATTTCGAAACCCTGACGCTGGTGAAAGCTCTCTTCCTTGCAGATGCGCACCATCGCGCGCGCGTACGGCCCGTACGAGCACTTGCAGATCGGGATCTGATTCATGATCGCCGCGCCGTCGACCAGCCAGCCGATGGCGCCGACGTCGGCCCAAGTCGGCGTCGGATAGTTGAAGATGCTCGAATACTTCGCGGCACCCGTGAGCAATTGCTCCAGCAATTCATCGCGCGAGATGCCGAGCGTTTCGGCAGCGCTGTACAAGTACATGCCGTGCCCGCCTTCGTCCTGCACCTTTGCCATGAGCACGGCTTTGCGGCGAAGCGTCGGCGCACGCGTGATCCAGTTGCCTTCGGGCAGCATGCCGACGATCTCCGAGTGCGCGTGCTGCGAGATCTGCCTGATGAGCGTCTGGCGATAGGCATCAGGCATCCAGTCCTTCGGCTCGATGCGGTCTTCGGCATCAACCTTCGCCTGGAAACGCTGTTCCAGCGCCGCGCGCTCGGCAGCGGTCGTGTGCAGACAATCTGCTCCAAGCGAATCAAGACCTTGCGTATACATCTTCAGCCTCCGGCTTAGAGCTGGCGAACTAACGTGACACATTTTTCTGTGCACAGCAATTGTTTCTGTGTCATGTTTATCGGCGTGTCATCCGACGCCCTCACCCGCCGCACCGACGCTCTCGTCACACGCTTCCGCCGCCAGAAGCCGCTGCGTGGCGGCTCGCTGCTCGTCACGATTTTGGGCGACGCGATCGCGCCGCGTGGCGGTGTCATCGCACTCGGCAGTCTGATCGAGCTCACACAACCGTTCGGCATCACCGATCGACATGTGCGCACAGCGATCGGCAGGCTCGCGAATGAGCAGTGGGTGAGCTCGCAGCGCAGCGGTCGCGTGAGCTTCTATCGACTCACGAATCACGGGCGCGCGCGCTTCGCCGAGGCGACACAGCGCATTTATGCAGCACCCGCTGCGGACTGGAATGGCGAATGGACGCTGGTGATTTTCCCGCGCACGTCCGGAGCCGCGCGCGACGAACTGCGCGAAGAGCTGACGTGGCTCGGCTTCGGCCAACTCACGAGCGGAGTGTTCGCTCACCCGACGCATCGCGAAGACACAGTGCGAGCGCGCGTCGCGGAGCTGGAGTCGGCTGGCGATGTAATCGTGATTCAGCGAGCGATCGTGACGCACGCGTCCAATGAGCAACTAGTCGCGATGGGCTGGGATCTCGGCGATCTGGCACGTCGCTATCGGCGATTCGTCGATATGTTTGCACCGCTCGAGGAGGCATTGACCCGCTCCGTCAAAGCCGCGGGCGAGACGGCGTTCGTGCTGCGAACGTTGCTCGTGCACGAATATCGGAAGATCCACCTGCGCGATCCGCAGCTGCCGGCTTCGCTGTTGCCACGTCAGTGGGCCGGCTCGGATGCGCACGCACTCTGTCGCAATCTGTACGCGAAGGTTTTCGGTGCGTCGGAGGAATTCCTGTCGACGCGCGTGCAGGCGCTCGAAGGCGCGTTACCGCCGCCCGCAGCCGAAGTGTTTGCGCGCTTCGGCGGCTTGCCGCAGGCTTAATCGCGCCAGTTTTCCAGGCGCTCGACCAGCACCTGCAGGAATCGATTCGCGCGATGGCCGTCCATCACGCGATGGTCCAGCGTCAGCGTGACGTAGCAGCGCGGCTGGACGACGATCCGGTCCATACCGTTGTCGTCGATCACGACCGCACGCTTCTCCAGCTTGCCGACACCGAGAATGGCCGACTGCGGCTGATTGATGACGATCGGCGTCGCGACCAGACTGCCGCTCACGCCGTGATTGGAGATCGTGAAAGTGCCGCCGCGCACGTCTGCCGGCGTGAGCTTGTCTGCTCGCGCCCGCGCAACCAGGTCCGCCAACGTCCTCGCGATGCCGAACAGATCCAGCGACTCGACCGCACGCACGACAGGAACGACGAGGCCCTTGCCTTCGACCGCGGTTCCGACCCCGATGTCGATGTTGTCGTAGACCTCGAGAGCGTCGTCCAGCCAGCGGCTGTTCGCTTCCGGCACTTCGCGAATCGCATCGACGCATGCGGCGAGAAAGTACGCCGTGAGCGTCAGCGACGCACCGCGCTGCTCGAAGTCCGCGCGATGCTTCGCCCGATGCGCGAGCACCGCGCTCAGATCGAGCTCGAAGATCGTTGTGACGTGCGGGGCCGTGTTCAGCAGGCTGTCGACCATTCGCTCGGCGATGCGCTTACGTATAGACGTGTGGGGCACACGTCGCCCCTGCCCCGCAGACGGCGACGCAGCGGGCTGTTCTCGTGCGCTCGGCGCGGCCGGTTGCTGCTTCTTCGCGACATGCTCGAGCACGTCGTCGACCGTGATGCGCCCACCTGCGCCGCTGCCACGAACATCCGCTGCGTGCACTTTGTGCTCGGAAAGCAGGCGTCGCACTGCTGGACTGTTGCGTCCGCCGGACAGCGCCGCCGCGTGCGCCGTGAGCGCCGCGTTGGTCACATCATCGATCGCCGGCGCGTGTGCTTCTTGTGCAGGCGCTGATTTGGGCGTGGCCTGCGATGCGGCGCCTGACTCGATGCGACCGAGCAACTCGCCCGGCGCGATCTCGTCCTGTTCCTGCTTGAGAATCTCAGCGAGCACACCCGCGGCGGGCGCGGGTATTTCGATCGTGACTTTGTCGGTCTCGAGTTCGATCAGCGGCTCGTTCTCCGCGACCGGGTCGCCCACGGATTTCAGCCAGCGCTGGACTTGCGAGCGTGTGCCGTCCGTCTGTTCGCTCGGCGCACGTATTTCGATGGTTGCCGTCATGCTTTCGTTCTTGGTTCTTCAAACACTGGCAGTGGTGCGGATCGCCTGGACGATGCGCGCGACGCTCGGCACGACGGCGTCGAGCAGCAACGGACTGTGCGGGCTCGGCACGTCCGGCATCGTGACGCGCTCGATCGGCGCATCCAGGTCGAAGAATGCATCGCGCGCGAGCGTCGCTGCAATCTCGGCGCCGAAACCGGCGGTCAGATTGTCCTCGTGCACGATCAGGCAGCGCCGCGTCTTGCGCACGGACGCGAGCACGGCCGCGCGATCCCACGGCATGAGCGTGCGCAGATCGAGCAACTCGACATCGACAGCGGAGTCCGCGGCCGCGTGTTCGCACCGCTCGACCATCGCGCCCCAGGTGACGATCGTGACTTCCGTTCCTGCGCGCAGCAGCCGCGCCTTGCCGAACGGCACGACGTATTCGTCGCCGGGATAAGGACGGCGCGCCCAGGCGCCGTCGAGCATCGCGCGATGCTCGAAGAAAATCGTCGGATCGTTGCCGCGCATCGCCGAGCGCAGCAGACCGACGGCGTCCTCTGCGTTCGACGGCATCGCCACTCGCCAGCCAATCGCGTGCACGAACTGCACTTCGTTCGTCTGGCTGTGCCACGGATCGCCGCACTTGAAGAAGCCGCCCGGCATGCGCACGACCATCGGCGCAGCGAAACGGTTGGCGGTGCGCCAACGCATCGTGCCGCAATCGTTCAACTGCTCGACTGCCGGATCGGCGTACTTGCGGAACTGAATTTCCGGCACGGGCATCAAGCCTGCGAGTGCCATGCCGACCGAGCGGCCGATGATGCCCTCTTCCGAC
>Ga0068863_100004129_pt1 | contig 14357 bp, 10 predicted proteins | sample KBSSwiS62_FD_66596 | JGI IMG/M metagenome (GOLD analysis project Ga0068863, IMG submission 66596) | Switchgrass rhizosphere microbial communities from Kellogg Biological Station, Michigan, USA - KBS Switchgrass S6-2 | ecosystem: Host-associated > Plants > Roots > Rhizosphere > Soil ...
CGGCGAGCGGGTTACTTCTTTGCTCGTGCAAAGAAGTAACCAAGAAAGCACGTTCAGAGCGAGCACGCCCCAGGAGGAGCTGCACAAAGGTTAATGCGAGGGGATGCAGGTTCCGTGTACAACTCGGTCGTACCAACCTGAAAGACTGCGCGCTTCGCATGCGAAGAGAGCATGGCCGCAATCCTGAAGGGACGAGTTGTACATGGAATCCTCAATTCCCCACCCAGGAGCATCGTGAGTACCCTCCGTAGGGAGTAACCCAACGTGCTTTCTTTTGGTTCCTTTTCTTTGCACGAGCAAAGAAAAGGAACCCGCTCGCCGGACGCGAGCGGAAATGCGCAGGATGCGATCAGGCCGAGTTGAAGCTCTGCACTGAGAAGATCAACCCCTCGCTTACAGGGCGAGCGGAAGCTCTGCTTCCGTGGGCTAGATGCCCGTCATCCCCAGAATGTTGTACCCCGCATCCACAAACGTCACCTCGCCGGTGATGCCGGACGCGAGATCCGAGCACAGGAACGCTGCCGTGTTGCCGACCTCGTCGATCGTGACGCTGCGACGCAGCGGCGCATTGTGTTCCACGTGATCGAGCATCTTGCGGAAGTTCTGGATGCCGGCGGCGGCGAGGGTCTTGATCGGACCCGCCGAAATCGCGTTGACGCGCGTGCCTTCCGGGCCGAGGTTGTAGGCGAGATAACGTACATTGGCTTCGAGGCTGGCCTTGGCCAGGCCCATCACATTGTAGTTCGCCAGCGCGCGATCGGCGCCGAGATAGGTGAGCGTGAGCAGGGAGCCGCCGCGGCCGTGCATCATTGGACGCGCAGCCTTGGCCAGCGCGGCGAAGCTGTAGCTGGAAATGTCGTGTGCCATGGCGAAGCTCGCGCGCGTGAGTCCGTCGAGATATTCGCCCTGCAGTGCTTCGCGTGGCGCGAATCCGATCGAGTGCACGACGATGTCGAGGCCGTCCCAGTGCGTGCCGAGGTCGGCGAACAACTTTTCGATCTGCGCGTCGTTGGTGACATCGCATGGCAGCACGATATTCGAGCCGAACGCATTCGCTGCTTCGTCGACGCGGCTGCGCAGTTCGTCGTTGACGTAGGTGAATGCGAGTTGCGCACCTTCGCGGTGCATGGCGTTGGCGATGCCCCAGGCGATCGAGCGCTGGCTCAGGATGCCGGTGATGAGCGCGCGCTTGCCGTGCAGAAATCCCATGGTGAACTCCGAATCCGGTGAAACCGGAATTCTAGCCGACGCGCAGGGCCGGCGTCAGTTCGGTGCGGCAACGCCGGTGGCGGAGGAGCCCGCGGTTTCTTGCGTCGCCAGGCGCAAATGCTGGCCCAGGTGCAAGGTCGCGTCGGCGCGCAGGCCGTTCCAGCGCAGCAGATCGGCCAGGTGCACGCGCGCGCCGCGCGCGATGCTCCACAACGTGTCGCCGGTGCGCACGATGTGCGTCGACGACTTCTCGACGACATCTTCGACCTTCGCGATCGACGCACCGATATAACCTTTGTCCGCATGACCGGGAACCAGCAGCTGCGCCCCGGCGGGTAGGGTTGCATCGGCGTCAAGCGTGTTCGCGGCGGCCAGCGCCGGTGCCGCGAGCCCGTAAGTACTGGCCAGGACATCAACCCGTTCTTCATGCTGCAGCGCGATCGCATGCCATTCGCGCCACAGCGGTCGTGGCACCTTGTCGAGCGTCGTCGCCACCGCGTCGCGCTGCGCCGCGGGCAGCAACAGCCGGTACGGCCCGTCTTCCGGCATATGGTCGCGCAGGTAGCCGGGATTCAAATGTTTCAGCGCTGCGCGGTCGATGCCAGCGACATGTGCTATCAATGCCAGATCCACCGGTGCAGGCAGGTCGAGAGCAGCCAACTCATCACCGGCTTGCGGATCCGGTAACTCGACATGAAAACGTTCGGGATCGGCAACGATGCAGCTGGCCGCGAGCAGTTTGGCCAAGTGTTCGTGCGTATGCGCGTGCACACGCAGGCGCGTCAGCTCGGCGGCCGTGGGCGCCTCGGTATTGCCGCCGCGCAAATCCTTTATGCGGTATTCGCCGGCGTTGAACGCCATGTCGGCCAGGCGCCAGTCACCGAATTGCTCGTTGTAGCGTTCGAGCAGATCGAGCGCTGCCGTCGTGGACGCATAGATGTCCAGACGTCCATCGTATTCGCGCGTGATGTGCAAACCTGCTTCACGCGCGGTATCCGGCATCAATTGCCAGATGCCAGCGGAACGGTCGCCGCTACTGGCCAGAGCCGTGTAATTGCTCTCGATGTACGGAAGGAACGCAAATTCGCCGGGCAGCTTGCGCTGCTCGATCTGTTCGAGCACTACAAGCAGAAACGGCATCGACTGGCTCAACGAAGCGCTGAACCCTGCGGCGTCGCGGCTGAATCGGCGCGACCATTGTGAGACCGCAGGGTTGTAGTCGCATGCGGAAAGGGCGAATTGCCGGCGCAAACGCACCCAAGGCGACGTCGCGGAATCAGCTGCCGGTGCGGCTTGCTCAGGAGGCGAGGGTTGCGTTGCAGTTGGCGTCACTGCGGCAACGTCCGGAACCGCCGTCGCCGGTGTGCTGGTGTACGTGGGTTTGGCCGGATTGCCGCTGCAGGCGGCCAGCAACAGGCATGCGCTGCCAAGGACCGAGCAACTGCCGCTCAGCGCAGCCAATCGCCAATCTTTACCCGGTGTTCCGCGTTTGCGCGCACGCGCTTTCGTATGAGCGTTGCCCATGCGTAACCTCGTTCCGCCAACGCCCCTCCCGGGCAAACGGACGCGCACTATACCAGCAAGCCTCAACAAGATTTGTTAGTCGATATCTTGCGTCGCAGCATGACGGGTTTACGCTGCAACAGCGTTCGCGCACAATCACGAACATATCCCGCCTGTGGCCGAGTCGATGCCCGACGATCGCGACCAGTTCTATACCAGCGCTCCAATGCAGGCGTTATACGCGCGTGAAATGGCGGCGCTGGCATCGATCGTCGCGGGCGTTTACGGCAACTACGGATTGTTCCTGCGCCCGCACGCGCGGGCTGCGATGGAATTGCCGCAACATCTGCTCGGCAACATGATCGAACTGGCGCCGAATGAACACGGCGATTTGGATGGTGCGTTGCGTTGCGCGCCGGATCGACTGCCGTTTGCCAGCGAAAGCTTCAAGTTGCTCGTGGCACAGCACGTGCTCGAACAGATCCCGGAACCCGACGCATGTGCTGCCGAACTGGCGCGCGTGCTGGCGCCCGAAGGCGTGGCGCTGATTCTCGGTTTCAATCCGCTTGGCACATGGCGGCCGTGGCTGGCATGGCGCGCCGCGCACGTGCACCCGCGTTCGGCACATGCCTGGCGTGTGCAGTTGGCGCGCGAGCAGATCGACACGCTGCAGGTGCGCTTTCCCGGATCGCTGTGGCCGCACGCGAACTTGAGCGCCGCACCGGCGAGCGGATTTTCTGCGCGCATCGCCCGCCTGGGCAGTTCTTGGTTGCTGCTCGCGCGCAAGCGCCGCAGCACGCTGACGCCGCTGCGCCTGCGCGCCGCCACTCGCGAACTGGCCCTGAACCCGCGCCTCGCGCCCGGCGCGCATCGGGCTTGCGCATGAGTGCACCAGAGCAAGTCGAAATATTTACGGACGGTGCGTGTTTGGGGAATCCCGGCCCGGGAGGATGGGCCGCCTTGCTGCGCTACAAGACGCTGGAAAAAACCATTTCCGGCGGCGAGCGCGACACGACGAACAACCGCATGGAGCTGATGGCGGCGATCCGCGCGCTGGAGGCTTTGCGCCGCGCGTCGAGCGTACGTCTGACGACGGATTCGCAATACGTCAAACAGGGCATCGAATCCTGGCTGTCGCGCTGGCAGGCAAACGGCTGGCGTACGTCGGACAAGAAGGCGGTGAAGAATCAGGATCTATGGGAACGCCTCACCGCAGCGGTCGCGCCGCACCGGGTGCAGTGGCACTGGACGCGCGGTCACTCGGGCCACACGGAAAACGAGATAGTCGATAAACTGGCGCGCGACGCGGCGATCGCAATCGCCGCCACGGAGGGATGATGCGTCAAGTCGTTTTGGACACCGAAACCACCGGCCTGGAAGTCGGCAAGGGCCATCGCATCATCGAAATCGGCTGCGTCGAATTGGCCGAACGCCGCCCGACCGGACGCACATTCCACCGTTATCTGAATCCCGAACGTGTCATCGACGACGGCGCATTGGCGGTGCACGGGATCGGCAACGAGTTTCTTGCGGACAAGCCGCGTTTCGCCGAGATCGCCGCCGAATTCCTCGAATTTATCGCCGGCGCCGAACTGATCATCCACAACGCCGAGTTCGATGTCGGCTTCCTTGACGCAGAACTGGCGCTGGCCGACGCGATGCTCGGGCGCGTCGCGCAACACGCGAGCGTGCTCGATACGCTGGCGCTGGCGCGCGAGAAATATCCGGGTCAGAAGAACAACCTCGACGCCCTGTGCAAGCGCCTCGAAGTGGACAACCGCGGTCGCGACCTGCATGGCGCACTGCTCGACGCGCAGCTACTGACCGAAGTGTACCTGGCGATGACCGGCGGTCAGGGCGACCTCGGTTTTGGCGGCGGGATTGCGGAGTCCGCACAAGCGCGCGCGGCGATCGTCATCACCACCCGGCCACCGCAGCGTGTGCGCCTGGCCGATGCTGCGGAACTGGCCTTGCACGAAGCGCGTCTCGCGCGGCTCGATGCGGCGAGCAAAGGACGTTGTCTGTGGCGAGCCGAGATACAGGATCTCGCGTTGGCTTGAGACCGCCGGCGTTGGCGCTTCAGAATGTGACCACATCGACGTCGCCTGGATCGATCGATCTGATCTCGATATCGACCTGTGCACTGGTACAACCGGTGCACGCGTAAACTCGCGCAACGGAATCCTCCGCACTCGGCGCTGCGGGTTTTCCGTCAATCGTCACGGACACTTCAGGATTCGGGACGAAGCTCCATGCGATGTTGGAAATCGCCAGATGCGCATCGGCGTCGAGCTGCAAATGCAGGCGTCGCGTTTGCGGTTCAACCGTGTCCGGCGCATAGGCGGGATAGATCGGGCTCGCCTGCGGATCGAGCGCGTTGCCAAATGCCAACGGATGCGCCGCGAGAATGCCCATCGGTCCGAAATATCGCGCCGGCGTGACGCCGAGTCGCATGAGGCTTGCGCGTGACAGACCGAGCCAATGTTCGCGGTTCGCGTCGGCCCCGCCCAGCTTCACGTTGCTGCGATCGCAAGCGAGCCGCATGTCCATCGCGTAATCGTGCAACAGCTGCTGCGCCAGCAGGCCGTGCGTGCTCGGTGATTGCGAGGCGCACAGGAATTTGCCTGAATCGCCAATGGCATAGCTTGGCAGCGCCAGAAACGCAGCTGCCGGCTGGGATTCTCCGATGACGTTGAACAAGGGAAAGAAGCTGAAAGGCCAATCGCCGTGCGTCTGAAATCGAATGGCCGCCGTGAGACAAGTCGAATAAGAAATCGCTACGACCACAACGGTGAACAACCGAACGAGTCTTGCCGAGACGGTTTCTCCGAACGATGCCAGACCGACAGCGACGATCCCCGTCAGGACAGTGCGCAGAACAACCGTCTGATAATACGGCGTGACATTGCGGATCAATGCCGTCGACAGCAAAATGAAAAACAGCGCACAAAAGGCGGCGGCAACAAGGATGCGTTGGCGCGGCTCGCGAACGGCTGCATACAGGGCGCCGCCTATTCCGAGCACTCCGCTCAGGGAAATCAGGACGCAGGCAGCGTCCGCAATTTCCGGTGGCCAACCCAGCACGGTCGCGAACCAATAGCGCGTGCCGCCGAAAGCGGTCGCTTGGAGTATCGGCAACATTGCAGCCAGGTGGCCGGTACTCGAGCCTGAGCCAAGGTAATGACTTCCCGAGCGGATGTCGGCGAACCCGTGAGCCGCGTCCGAAACAAAATACGGAACAAGAGGAATCAAGCCGATGGCGCCGGCGAGCAGCATGTCCGCAGCGCGCAAGCGATGATTCCACCCGGCCCATACGAGCAATGCGAGACCAATGCAGGCGAGACTGAGCGTGGTCGGATGCGCATGCAGGGCAACAACGAAAATGCTTGCCATTGCTATGAGATAACGCCTGCGGGGGTTGCGAAAATAGCGCGCAGCGCACAACAGGAATGCCAGCGTCAGGGGGGTGGTCAGCAGGTTGTGCCCCGGGAAAAGCCACTCGAACGTACCCCAGCACGGAACAAACAGACCGATTGAAAACAGGAACCCGGCTCGACGACTGTGCAGCTCTTTGCCGGCCAGGTAAGCGAGCGGAACCTTGAGACTTGCGAGCAACCCCAGCAGCGCGACCGCACCTATCCAACTGCGAGTCGGTGCCAGGAGCAGGCCCAACAACCAATAGTAGAGCGGGCCGAGATGGATGGCTTCGGCCAAGATCGGCCCGCGCAGGGGAATCTCTACGCCTTGCAGAAGGCGCCAGGCAATGAAGATATCCCGCGCCAAATCCAGGTGAACTGCCGAAAAAAAGATTTGTGTCCAGCACGCGATGGTGAGAGCAGTTAGTCCAATGCTGCGGAGCACGGATATGCGCCGCGGATTAGTTTCCGTGGAAAACTGTTTCGACATACGCTGAGGCTGCAGAGGTGAGTGCGTAGCAGCTTAATCATCGTGATGTCGATATGCGAGCCGCAAAAGCCCCGGCCTCCGATGGTCAACCCTCGAGTTCGATCGGGTGTAACGTGCCGTCATCGGGACAAACCGTTCGGCGGCCTGTGCCAGGCGTTGCGAATCGCAAAAAATACAGTGACCCTGCGAAAGCGAGCATCAGTACGGTATGATCGACCCGTACGCGAGTCCGGGGAGAGTTTGATGAAAGGGCTGTTCGCGGTACTGATCCTGTTCTCAGCTAGCGCCGTTGCGCAGACGGCGGTGGAAGCCATCGCCGCGCACAAGCACATGGGCGTGGCCAGTTGCAGCAATAGCGTCTGTCATGGCGCTTCGCAGCCGTTCCGCGATTCCGACGTGATGCAGAACGAATTCGCGATCTGGCAGGAATTCGATCCGCACGCGAAGGCGTTTCAGGTGCTGGAGCAACCACGCTCGAAGGCGATCGCACAGAAACTCGGCCTCGGCGATCCGACGAAGGCGGCGATCTGCCTCGATTGCCACGCCGACAATGTGGCCGAGTCCAACCGCGGCGAGCGCTTCCAAACCTCCGACGGCGTGGGCTGCGAAGCCTGTCACGGCGGTTCCGAGCAATGGCTCAGCGCGCATGCCGACCGCAAGGTGGCGCATGCGGACAATCTCGCCAAGGGCATGTACGCGACCGAAGACCCTATCAAGCGTGCGCACCTGTGCTTGTCGTGCCACATGGGCGAAAAGGAACGCATGATCACGCACCGCATCATGGGCGCCGGACATCCGCGCCTGTCGTTCGAACTCGACACGTTCACCTGGCTGCACCCGCACTACAAAATCGGCGACAAGTGGCTCAAGCGCAAGGGCGACTGGAACGGAGTGCGCGACTGGGCGGTCGGGCAGGGTGCGGCGGCGGAAAATCTCGTCGATCTGCTGCTCGATCCGAAAGCCGGCTGGCAGGGCATCTTTCCTGAACTCGTGCTATTCAATTGTCAGGCTTGCCACAAACGCATGAAGGACAACAGTTGGGGCCCGCGTCAGGGCACCGGGCTGGGGCCGGGAGTGGTGCGCCTGAACGATGCGAACCTCGTGATGTTCCGCCACGTACTTGCGCCGGTCGACAAGGCCGCGGCGCAGCGCGTGTTCGAGGAAACCCGCAGCCTGCATCGCGCCACGACGGACAGCCGCGACGCCACATTCGCCGCCGCGCGCAAGCTGCGCGGCACGCTCGGCGAGTTGTTGCCGAAAGTCGCGGCCTACGACTTCGCCGCGTCGAGCCTTGATCCGATTCTCGCCAGCATGCTCAGCGATGCGCAGCGCGGCGAGTTCCGCGACTACGCTGCCGCCGAACAGGCGGCGATGGCATCGCAGTCGGTCGTCGTTGCGTTCGAGAACGCCGGCAAGCTCGACAAGGACAAGGCCGCGGCACTGCATGCACGGCTCGATCGCGTCTACGACGCCGTCAAGGACGAGGACGGCTATTCGATGGCGCGATTCGTGTCTGCGCTCAAGGATTTGCGTGCGGCCGCGCCATAGAATAATTTGTAAGCTGGGCTGAGCGTCGCGAAGCCCAGCGTTCCTGCGTTGTCGCCGACCGCATGTGCTGGGCTTCACTGCGTTCAGCCCAGCCTACCATCATGCGCATGTTCGAATGACCGATAACGTCCAGGTTCCTGGCTTCAAAGTGATACGCAAGGTCGGCGAAGGCGGCATGGCGACGGTTTATCTCGCCTTGCAGGAATCGCTCGATCGCGAAGTCGCACTGAAGGTGATGTCGCCAGCGCTCGCGGCGAATGCGAACTTCTGCGAACAGTTCATGAAGGAAGGCCGCATCGCGGCGAAGCTGACGCACCCGCATCTGATGACGGTGCACGACATCGGCGAGGAAAACGGCGTCTACTACTTGGCCAGCGAATATCTGCCGGCCGGCACGCTGCGCGAGCGCATGGAAGGTATCGGCGTCGCGGAAGTATTGGAGATTGCGCGCGATGTCGCCGCGGGTCTCGCTTATGCGCATGAAAACGGCTTCGTTCATCGCGACGTCAAGCCCGGCAACATCATGTTCCGCGCCGATGGTACAGCGGTGTTGGCGGATTTCGGCATCGCCAAGGCGATGAAAGCGACGACGTCGCAGACGATGACTGGCACCGCAATCGGCACGCCCGACTACATGAGCCCGGAACAGGCACAGGCCACTCCGCTCGACGGACGCGCGGACCTGTACAGCCTCGGCGCGGTGCTGTTCGAATGCCTGGCCGGACACCGGCCGTATCGCGCCGGCGATCCCTACACTGTGGCACTGATGCATGTGACCGAACCGGTGCCGACGTTGCCGGAGAATCTCGCCTGGCTGCAGCCGCTGATCGAAGGGCTGATGGCGAAAAATCCCGAGCAGCGTTTTGCGACCGGCGAAGCGTTCATCGCCGAGTGCGAGAAGCTGGTTGCAGCGCATCCGGAAATCCAGGCGCCGGTTCGCGAGAAGCGCACGACGCGCAAGCGCACGGTGATGCCGCGTGCTGATTCAAGTTACCCGGCCGCATCGAATGCGCCGGCTGCAACGAGTTCCGCAGGAAATCGGCGATGGGTTGCCACCGTCGCTGGCGTTCTGGTGTTGTTCGCGATGGTTTCTGGCTGGTATTGGACGCATCGTTCGCCGCAGGAATTGACTCAGACGTCGACCGTACCTGTTGTGCCGAATGTTGTGCCACCGCCGCCAGCGATCGATGACGGCGATAACAAAGCGCTGCAGGAATTGAAAAAGCTCAACTCGCAGACGTTGCTTGAGCGCGGCGAGCGGTATCTTGCCTACGGTCGCGAGAACGGCGGCTCCAAATTGGACTTTCCGTCTGGCGACAACGCAATCGATTTATTTCAGGAGGCGTTGCGGCGGGAACCGGGTAACGCTCGCGCTGAGCAAGGCCTCGCGCAAATCGCCGCGTTTTATGCAAGTGGCGCAAGGTCGGCGCTGGCAAATGGTGCCTATACCGGAGCAGAAGTGGCGATTGAAGCTGGCTTGCGCGCGGATCCCAAGAACACTACGCTGTTGAAACTCAAGGAAGACTTGGCGAAAGTGCCGCAAAGCGGCGGGTGATGTGCTTAATCAGCGCTCTCGGATCAGGATCACCGTCACGTTGTCCGCGCCGCCGCCGTCGAGCGCGGCGAGAATCAGATGGTCCACGCATTCCTGCGCGGACAAGTCCTGGCGCGCCAACACGGCGCCGATATCCCTGTCGTCGACTTCCTCGGTAAGGCCGTCGGAGCACAGCAGGATCTGCATGCCGGGCTGCAGCGCGCCGCGGATCGTATCCACGCGCAGGCTTTGCGGATCGGTAACGCCCAGCGCCTGCGTCACCACGTTGCGGTGCGGGTGTGAGCGCGCCTGCTCGTGGGTGATCGCGCCCTGGTCGATCAATTCCTGCACGTAGGAGTGATCCTGCGACAATTGCTTGAGCGCACCGTTCCACATGTACACGCGACTGTCGCCGACCCAGCAGATTTCGTAATCGTGATCGTGCAAACGGATCGCCGCGATCGTCGTGCCCATCGGCAGCGCTTCGGCCTTCTTGCTCGAATGCTGGATGATTTCCTCGTCGGCGCGCTGTACCGCCTGGGCGAGCGGTGCGCCAGAGCTGACCTCGCGCACGACCGCATCGCGCGCGAGCGCGCTCGCGACCTCGCCGTGCTCGTGGCCGCCCATGCCGTCGGCAACGAGCCACAAGCCGAGTTCGGCGTCGGCGTAGTAGGTATCCTCGTTGTGCTCGCGGCGCAAGCCAACGTGGGTGCTGTGTCCGAATTCAATCATGTGTCGAGCGGATCGCTTCCCCATTCACGTCCGCGCGGGCCGGAGCTTCGCGGTGCCATAGCATGACGCGTGCAAGGGCGCAGATGCAAGCGGCACTGCCGCGAATGGCAGCGCCGCCGCGCACGTCAAAATTCGATCCGGATGCCGGCCGACAGCCGGTTCTCATGCGCGCCCGCGTAGCCGGCCACGTGTTCGTAGTAGATATAGCCCGAGCGCCCGTTCGGCCATACCGCGTTGAGCCCAAGCCCGACGTTGAAATAGTTGCTGTCCGGCGGCGTGTCCGTGAGCACGACGAGGGTGCGCGTCGGATCGGAGAGGAAGTAGGTGCTCACGGTCTGCGGATCGTTCTTGAATTCGTGGTTCCATTCGACTACCGCGTTCGGCACCAGCACGCCCCAGTTCTCGTTGATCGTGTAGCTCAGGCGTCCGCCGAGCACGCCGAGTTGCGAGCTGAGCGAACGCGAATTCACGTGTGTGGCGAGGCCGAATCCGGGGGCGCTGGAATCCGCGATCGTCTCGTCGAACGCATCCAGGCTCAGATGCGACCAGATGCCGCGCAGGTACGGGCTGAACGACCAAGCATCGCGGTTGAAATCGTGCCCCGCGGTCAGGCTGAACGTGGATTGATCGCCGTCCGGTGACGAACGCGCGACTTGGTCCACATGCGTGGTGCCGCCGCCGCTGCCCAGCGCGGCGATGTCGTAGATGATGTTGCGCTTCAGATCGTAATCCAGGCGCCCTAGGCCGAGCGAACCCTCGATGTACCAGTCGTTTGCGTGGTACCACGAGAAATACGCCGACACGCCATAGCCGTCGACGTCGAGGTTGCCGACGTTGCGATCCAGATCCGACGCGTTATGGTTGTAGCCGAGCGCCAATCCGCCAACAAACTCGGCGTTGAACCGGTAATCGACGCCGGCGGTCAACGAAGCGTTGTGGAAATCGAAACCCGGCGCGACGGCGGTCGCGTCGAATCCGCCACTGTCGATCATGCCGGTGGCGAAGAAACCCCAGCGGTCGAAGTCTTTGCCGACTTCGTCGCTGCCTTGTGCAGCATCCTTACGAAATGCATCGCCGAGCATCGCCAGCGACACGACGCGGCCATTGTCGATGAAGCCGACGCCACCCAGGCTGAGTCCGTGCGCGCCCTGGCGCAGTTCGGCAAAACGCGCGTTGAGGTTGTTCAATTGCGAGGACTGCACACCGCTGGCAAGCTGGTTCTGCGGCTGCGCCTTGTTGTTGAGCATGGCATCGAGCGCGCTCGGAACGGCCGCGCTGCTCGCGCCGACCACGACTTCCGAGCAGCGTGCGAGGAAATCCTGCTGCGGCGCCGTGAGTGTGTTGGATGATGTCGCAAGCGCCGGGCAGGCGCGGTCAATGGCGTTTGCCACGGCGACTTGCGGCGGCGTCAATGCCGGCAGGTTCGCCACGCCGTTGGTGAACGAAAATGTCACGCTTGGACTGGATTGCGAGCAATCGCAGTTGACAGCCGCTGTTACGGTGTAGGTGCCCGGCAGGACGGTAGTCAATGTGTTCTGACTCTGTCCGTTGCTGTCGGTCCGCGTGCTGCTCGCGGCGAGCGATGCGGTTGCGCCGTTCGCCTGCCATGCGACAGCCGCGTCTGCAACCGGTGCGCCCTGATCATCGACGACTTGTACCACCAGAGCGGCCGACGGTTTCAACGGCACCAGTGCCTGATTGTTGCCGGAGACGATCGCGATCGTAACCGCGCGGTTTTGTGCCCATGCCGACAGCGGCGCCAATACCCAGAGTGGAATCAGCAGCAGCGCCACCGCAAGGTGCAAACGAGAATTGCCGGGACTAACGTCAACGTGCGATCGCATAGCACCTCCCCAGGTGGAAAACGAAACCTAATCTAACACCAAATTTTACGTTTGCAGCCGAGCAATCACTCGCGCTGCGCTCTGCGCCGCGACCGGTGTAATTCTTGCCGCCGAATCCGCAACACATAAGATTCGGCTCATATCCTCAGAACTCGACGCGGATGCCGATCGAAAGCCGATTCTCGTGCGCGCCGGAATAACCTGCCAGGTGCTCGAAGTAGACAAAACCGGAACGTCCCTTCGGCAGCACGGCATTCAGGCCGAAGCCGATATTGAAGTAGTTGGAATCCGGCGGTGTATCGGTAAGGACGATCGGTGTCTGCGTCGGGTCAGCGAGGAAGCGCGTGACGACATTTTGGGCGTCGTTGCGGAACTCGTGGTTCCATTCGAGTAGCGCGTTCGGCACCAGTACGCCCCAGTCGTAACTGTGCGCGTAGCTCACACGCCCGCCGATCACGCCGAGCGCGGAACTGAGCGAACGCCCTTCGACCGACGTGCCGAGTCCGCCGCCGGGAGCCGTCGGATCCGACAAGGTTTCGCTGAAGCCGTCCAAACTCAGGTGCGTGTAGATGCCGCGCAGATACGGGCTGAACGTCCACGCTTGCCGGTTGAAATCCTTGCCGAACGACAGCGACAGCGAATTCTGGCGGCCATCCGGCGAGGCATTCGCGGTCTGGTCGATCGTCGTGAATCCACCGCTCGATGCAAGGCTATCGATCTGGTAGTTGATATGCCGGCGCAGGTCGTAGCTGAGCCAGCCCAGGACCGCCGAGCCTTCCACATAGAAATCGTTGCGATACCAGGTGAAATAGCCGTTGAGACTGTAACCGTCCACGTCGACCTTGCCCTGGTCTGCGTCGAGACTGGAATGGTTGCTGTTGTAGCCGAGCGCAACGCCAGCGACGAAATCGGCATTGATGCGGTAGTCCACGCCGGCGGTGAGCGAGGCATTGTGGAAATCGAAACCCGGCTGCTCGTCGACCGCGGAAAAGCCACCGCGCTGGATCATGCCGGTGGCGAAGAATCCCCAGCGCTCGAAATCCTTGCCGACTTCGTCGTTCTGCTGCGGATCCTTGCGGAACAGGTCGGCGAGAGTCGCCAGCGGCAGGCTGCGGCCGTCCTGCATCAGGCTCAGGCCACCGAGGTTGACGCCCGTGACGCCTTGGCGCAGTTCGGTCAGGCGCGTATTGAGATTGCCGTACTGGCCCATTTGCACGCCCTGCGCAAGATTGCGTTGCGGCAGCGACTTGTTGTTGAGCATGGCATCGAGCGCGGACGGCACCTGCGAAGGATTCGTGCCGGAGCGCACGACGACCTCGGAACAGCGTGCGAGGAAATCCTGCTGTGGCGGCGTGATCGGCGTCGGTGACGTGGCGAGCGCGGGGCAGGCGACGTCGATGGCATGTGCTACCGCGATCTCGGCCGGCGTCAGTCCGGACAAGTTGACGACGCCGTTGTTGAAACCGAACGTCACCGGTGCGACGTCCGGAGCGTCGGCGATTTTTGCGGTCACGGTATAGCTGCCGGGCAGGACGACAGTGAGCTGATTCTGGGCCTGACCGTTGGCATCCGTCGTCGTCGTGGTGCTCGCCAGCGTACCGGTAGCTCCAGAAACGCTCCACTGGATATCGATTCCGGGCACCGGTTGCCCTTGAGCATCCACGAGTTTCACGATCAGGGGATCGGATGGCTTGAGCGGCACCAGGTTCTGCGTGCTGCCACCGGTGATTGAAAGCTTGCTGTCGGCGGGAACCCTGCTCGTCGCTGTGGCTGTGAATGTGAGCGTTGTGCCTTCCACCAAAGCCTGTACGACATTCACGCCGGCGCTGGGGCCCAGTTTCAAGGTGTTGCTCGAACGGCCGCTGGCGTCCGTCAACGTTTGCGCCGATGTCAGAGTTCCGCCGCCTTGCACCACCGTCCAGCTCACCGGGACCTGGCCGAGACCTCTGGGGCGATTCGCTCCCTTGAACATGGCGGCGGCGGCCGGCTGGCCGAGCTGGATCACGAACGGTTGCAACGTCGTGCCCGCGGCGGCGGTCTGGTTGTTGCCGCTGATTACGCTGGCCGTAGGAACGAATCCC
>Ga0068863_100004131_pt1 | contig 14354 bp, 12 predicted proteins | sample KBSSwiS62_FD_66596 | JGI IMG/M metagenome (GOLD analysis project Ga0068863, IMG submission 66596) | Switchgrass rhizosphere microbial communities from Kellogg Biological Station, Michigan, USA - KBS Switchgrass S6-2 | ecosystem: Host-associated > Plants > Roots > Rhizosphere > Soil ...
GGCCCGGCAGCACTTCAGGATCTGGACGCACTCGTCGTCGGTCCAGTCGTGGAGGATGAACTTCAGGGCGTGCAGGTCCGCGCCGCGCGGCACGGCCTTGAAAAAGTCGCCCGACTCGAACCCGCAGCGGTCGGCCGCGCCGGCGGCGTGGATGCCGAGCTTCGCCTGCGGCTCGATGTACGGCAGGTCGAACACCTTGCCCTTCATCTCCGGGTGCTTCTCGAGGATCGCGAGCGCGAGGCTGCCGTTGCCGCCGCCGACGTCCATGATCGTCTTCACCTCCGAGAAGTCGTAGGCCTCGAGCACGGCGCCAGCGGCGAAGCGCGAGACGTTCTGCATGGCCTTGCCGAACTGCTCGCCCTCGGCCGGATGCTTGCTGTAGTAGTCGAACGCCGGCATGCCGAAGACTTCCTTCGGCTGCGGGCGGCCCGTGCGCACCGCGTCGGCCGCCACTTCCCAGGACCGCCAGTGCACCGTGTCCGTCTCGGCGATGAGGGCGTCCCGAAAGGTTCCGGGCACGTCGGTGCGCAGGCGCTCGCCGACCGCGGTCAACGCGAAACGGCCGTCGGCCTTGCGCTCGAGCACGCCGAGGCTCGCGAGCCCCCGCAGGAGCCGGTACGTCGCGCCGGCGTCGGTCCCGGCTTTGCCCGCGACTGTCTCGGCCGTCATCGCGCCGGCGGACAGGATGTCCGGAATGTTCAGCCGCGCGGCCGTGGCGACCGCCTGCATGGCCCATGCGCCGCTCAGCAGCTGGATGAGGACCTGGTCGGTCGAAACGGCCTGCGTTTCCGTATCGGGCGTCATGCGCTACCTCCGCGAAGGCGCGCAGGATACCGCAGCGGACGCGGTCGCGTCAGCCCGCCTTCTCGTCGCCCGAGGGACCGTAGATGGACGGGATTTTCGCGCCGAGCATCTTCAGATAGACCGTGAGCTGCCCGCGATGGTGCACCCAGTGCGAGAGCACGCCGTCGCGGATCTGGACGTGCCGGGGAGTTTCCTGGATGACGTGGCCGGCCGCCAGCAGCTTCCAGTTCGTCGCCAGGTGCGTGTCGTTCGTGCCCTGCAGAGCGGCCTTCCCCTTCTTCGCCGCGGCGTCGAGCGCCCGGACGAGATCGGCCGAGGTCTTCAGCGGCGCCGGGCTGAACTTCGGACCGTCCTTGGGAGCGATATCGAGCTCGTCCATCTCGACGACCATGCCGAGCCACTCCGGCATCGTCGCGACCATCATCGCGAGGTATCCCATGGGCATGGACCTCTCGTGCGGCTTCCAGTCGAAATGGCCGTCCGGAATCCGCTCCAGAACCCGCCGGCTCACCGGCACTTCACGATCGAGGTCCGCCAGGAAGATGTCTTTGTAGTCCATGAGCCCTCCGACGGGTTCGGTGCAAGATCCTCACCAGCGTCAGACCGATCCCGTAGTGAAGCGCAGGCGGCGGTCTGGCTCAATCCATGCAGGCATTTGGAGGAGCGGGGATTTCTCACCCGCACACAATCGTGATGGGAGGAAAGTCATGGGAAATCCGTTCGTTCATGCCGAGCTCAACACGACCGACGTCGCCAAGGCGAAGGCCTTCTATGGGAAGCTGTTCGACTGGAAGCTCGAGGACGTCCAGATGCCGGACATGGTCTACACCATGATCGGCGTCGGCGAAGGAACGGCTGGCGGAATCATGAAACAGATGATCCCCGGCGCGGCGTCCGACTGGATGCCCTACGTCGGCGTCGACGACATCCGCGCCGCGACGAAGAAAGCGAAGTCGCTCGGCGCGACCGTCCTCCGGGACGTCACCGAGGTCATGGACATGGGCTGGCTGAGCATTCTCCAGGACCCGACCGGTGCGCTCGTCGGGCTCTGGCAGCCGAAAAAGCAGTAGGAAGCACTCGCGCAGAGCATCGCGCCCCCCTCGCCGTCAACTCGTCCGCTCCGACCTGCCGCTGGGGACCTCGGTGCCCTCGCTGACCTCGGCGATCGGCGCCGTGAGCCCCGAGATGGACCTCGAGTACGCGAAGCTGAGCCAGATGCTGCGCGACAGCCTCCTGCGCGAGCGCCTGATGGCAAACCTTTCGGCGTTCTTCGGCTTCCTCGCCGCGCTGCTCGCCATGGTGGGCCTGTACGGCGTCGTCTCGTTCATGGTCGTGCGCCGCCGCAACGAGATCGGCGTCCGCATGGCGCTCGGCGCCACGCGGCGCGACATCCACATCCTCGTCCTGCGGGAGGCCGGCACGCTCGTCGCCGCCGGGCTCGGGATCGGCATCGTCCTCGCCGTCGGCGCGGCGTACCTCGGCCGCTCCCTGCTGTTCGGGCTCAAGCCGAGCGACCCGCTGACGCTCATAATGACTTCCCTCGGTCTGGCCGCCGTCGCGCTCGCCGCGAGCCTGCTGCCCGCCCACCGCGCGGCGACGCTCGACCCTGTGACAGCCCTGCGGGACGAGTAGAATCCCTTCCGTGCCTCCGACCCTCGGCCACGGCAAGATCTGCTATGTCGGGATCCGCTCGACCGACGTCGAGCGCTCGGCCGCCTTCTACGCCGCGGTGTTCGGCTGGGAGATCCGCAAGCGCAGCAACGGAACGACCGCGTTCAACGACGCCGTCGGCCAGGTCAGCGGCGCCTTCGTGCCGGGCCGGCCGCCGCAGGGCGAGGTTGGACTCCTGCTCTACGTCATGGTCGACGACGCCGCGGCCGCCGTCGGGAAGATCGTGGAGCACGGCGGCCAGATCGTGCAGCCCATCGGCGTCGACGCGCCCGAGATCACCGCGCACTTCCGCGACCCGAGCGGCAACCTCCTCGGCATCTACCAGGAACCGACGCTCGCAGAGCGGCGTCCGTCCTAGCCCCGCGGCGATCTCGAAACGCGCGCCGGTCTCCCGGACCGGCCAACGCGAGGGGAGGCGGATCGCGACGCCGGCACCCCGGCCCTGCGCCGCCCGAGCCGAACCTCTTTGACCTGCCCCATCTCGGGCGTCTTGCCGGTCATCTTGCTTCGGACGATCTCGAACAGGACGAGCGCATGCGGCTTGTCGACGGTCATGTAGTGCGCCGCGACGCAGCGCACCCCGATCAGGACCAGGCGCGGATCGTCGGGGCCGCCATCGCGTTTGCCGCCCTCGTCGGGAATCCAGATCTTCCAATCCGGAGCCCAGAGCTCGCGGATCTTCGACCGGTCCCGGGAGATCTCGGCGTCCCCGGATATGGAGACCCATTCGCGCGTGCGGTCCTTGTAGTACGAGAGGTTGACGCGCGGATCGGCGGAGATTTCGCCGACTTTCGGAAGGTCGGCCGTCGTCACGAACCAGAAATCCGCTCCCGCGGACCGTTTCTGCGTCGCCATCGGGCGCGACACGAGATGTCCATCCGCCCTCCGCGTCGTCAGCATCGCCGTTTCGATTCCCTCCACGAGCTTCCAGAGCTCGTCGAGACTTCCCGTCTGGATTCCCTCGCGGTGCTCGCTACGCTTCGCCATGCGTCCTCCCGGGTCCCCGAAACCGCAAGTTCCGCGCCAGCGAGGGCGAAGGCTCGGGGTCCCGCAAAGCTCCACATCTCACGCGGCGAAACCGCCGATCGTGCTAGCCGAACGCCATCCGCTGGCAGTCTGATTGCATGTTTCAAGGCTCTCAAGGAGGTGCGCACGCGGGACGTCTGGCATCCTTCATTCACGTCCCCGTCGACGGCTACTACGCCGGGGCCAACGGCGAAATGGACTGGTTCAAGGACGCCGACAAGGACCCCGAGTACGAAGCGTGGACTCACGACCAGGCCGCCGGCGGCAGCACGCTGGTCTTCGGCCGGACGACCGACGACATGATGAAAAGCTGGTGGCCGACGCAAAAGGCGATCGACGCCGACCCGCAGATCGCAAAGGTCGTCGACGAGAGCCCGAAACTCGTTTTTTCGAGGACGCTCGGCGGGCCGCAGGAAGCGCCCAACTGGAAGAACGTCACGATCGTCCACGAGATCGACGAGAAAGAAATGAAGCGGCGCAAGGACGAAGTCGAGCGCGATCTGACGATTCTCGGCAGCGGCCCCGTCGTCCAGCAGCTTTCCAACCTGGACCTCGTGGAGGAATACGACCAGGTGGTCGTCCCCGTCGTCCTCGGCGAGGGCAAGGCGTTGTTCGGCGACGTGAAGCAGAAAACACTGAAACTCGCCAAGTTACGGGCCTTCAAGAACGGATTGACCCTGCTGCGCTACGCGTCCTCCTGATCAGGGAAGCCCGAACGTCTTCGAGAGGAATACTGCCATCTGGCCCCGCGTGTTGGGGCTCGACGGGCAGTAGTTCCCGTTTCCGCAGCCGCCCGTAATGCCCTCGCTGAAGAGCTGCTCGATCCAGTCCGCGAACGGCGCGCCGCAGGGGACATCGCCGAAAACCCCGATGCAGGGCGGCGGCACGTACGACGACCCGTGCTCCGCCTTGAGCAGGAAGGCAGACATCTGGGCGCGGTTCACGACCGCGTCCGGGCAGTAGTTGCCGTTCCCGCAGCCTCCCGTGATGCCTTCGGCGGCCAGCTGCTCGATCCAGTCGACGGCGAACGCTCCCGGGCACGCGACGTCCGCGAAGACGCCCGCGCAGGGCGGCGGCACGTGGAAGAAGCCGTGCTCCGCCTTGAGAAGAAAGACGGCCATCTGCGCGCGGCTGACGGCGCCATCCGGACAGTAGACGCTCCCACCGCCGCCGCACCCCGCGGTGATCCCGGCGCGGAGGACCCTCATGATGTCGGCGTAGAACGGGTTCGACGAAGGCACGTCGAGGAAGTCCGCGGCGAAACCGCGCAGGAGCAGTCCGTAGCGTCCATCCGTATTGACGACGAGCACGTCGCCCACGGTGCCCGGCGCCAGCGAGGGCGTGACCGCGTCGACCGCTGACGCGCTCTCGAACACGACACCCGTCGCCGGCAGACCCGCGATGGAGACGCTGGCTCCCGTCTGGAACTTCGAGCCGGCAACGACGATCGGCGTTCCGGGGCCGGGGCCCGCGCTCGGAGAGATCGAGAGTACCGCCGGCGTCAGGCAGACCGGATCCTGCGGCGCGATCGTGATCGCGCCGCGCACACCACAGGAGGATCCGTCGTCGAGGATCACCCCATAAGCCGTCGTCTCCGCCGGAGCGACCACGATCGCGGGCGTCGTCTGCCCGCCGGGCAGCCAATCGTATTGCGCGTAGCTGCCGGCGACCGAAAGCGTCGTCTGGCACGCGTCGTTCGTCGTGGCCACGACCGGAACGATGGCCCCTCCCGGACCCACGACCATTGCGAAGTCGCGGCTCGCGGACGCCAGCGACGCATCCTGGACGCGGACGCGGAACGAGAATGACCCCTCCTGCGACGGGGCGCCCGTGAGGTGGCCATTGGAGCCGAGCGTCACGTTCGATGGCGGCGCTCCGGAAGCGATGCTCCAGGAGTACGGCGGCGTGCCATTCGACGCGACGATGGGAAGGTCGAGCGCATGGCCGCAGGCGGCGGCGGGGATCTCGTCCTGAATCGTCGCGATCCCGAGCGTTTCGTCGAGCGCCGACACGATGTATCCAACGTCGGCGCGCGTCGTGCCGACATAGACCGTGCTCCCGGAAGCGGCCAATCCGGTGACCGACCCGCGCGCGATGTTCTGACCGATCGGGCCCCACCGCAGGGCGCCGGTTGCACCGTCATACGAGAGCGTCGCGGTGCGCTTCTCGTTGAAATCCGTCGCGGAGGTGCCGGTCACCACTGCATTGCCGAAGCCATCCACGACGACGTCGTAGGGGACATCCCATCCGCTGCTGCCGGAATGGGTCACCGGCCCCCACAGAACAGCGCCGTCGCTGCCTCGATACTTGATGAGCGCGTAGTCATACGACGTGGCCGGCGAGTAGAGGCTCCCGGTCACGAAGACATCCCCCGCGGCGTTCAGAGCCAGGGCCGAGCCGTACCCCGATCCCACCGTGATCGGTCCCCAGAGCACGCTGCCGTCCACCCCGCTCAATTTCGTCGTCGTCAGGCTGGTATAGCTCTCCTCGAAGACATCGCCGGCGGGGTCGACCGCCATCCAGATCACGGCGTAGTCCTGCGTCGGAGTCGCGAACACGAGCGATCCATCCGAGCCCGCGTACTTCAGTAGCACTCCGGGCGGGCCCTCGAGGACGCCGGAGTGGCCGGCGAGGATGACGTCGCCCGCCGCATCGGAGGCGATGCGGTCCGGGTAGTCGTCGAAACCGCTGTCGTAGACGACCGGTCCCCAGAGCGGCTCGCCCGTCGCACCCGAGACCTTGACCGTGACGATGTCGTCTCCGGCGCCGTTCCAGTTGTAGCCCGAGATCAATGCGTTCCCGCTCGGATCGAGCGCGAAGGCGTCAGGGAATCCGTCGACCGGCGCCGAGGCCCAGAGTTCGGCTCCGTTCGCTCCCGCGTACTTCACGATCTGCATTCCACCGTTGGCCAGGCCCGCCACGAGCACGTCGCCGGCCGCATCCGTCAGGACCTGCCAGGGGGAGTAGCTGAAGTTGCCCGAGGCGAAGTACACGGGGCCCCAGAGGGGGACTCCGGTCGCCCGGTCGTATTCGAGCGTCGCCCACGCCCCGTTGCCATCCGCGCCAGTGACGTTGCCGGTCACGACAACGTTTCCATCCGGTGCCGTCGTCAGGTCCCACAGCCGCGTGCGGCCGGCGGCGGCCCCGTCGAAGGTCGTCGGGCCCCATGCCGGCAGGCCGGTCGCCCCGGCTCGCTCGAGCACGACGGCGTCGGAATCCGTTCCGTTGAAGGCTGAAGCGCCGACGAACACTCGGCCGTTCGAGCCCACGAAGGACGCGGCAACGCTCGTGTTGACGAGCACCTGGGGCCCCCATAGAACCGAGCCCGTCGCGCCGTCGTAGCGCCAGGTCTTCGAATCCTGCGACGACTGGCAGTTTTGAAACTGGGCGCTCAGAATGGCGTCGCCATTGCCGGCGAGCACCAGGCGCGCGCCGTAAAACGTCTCCGTCGGGTCCGTGCTGGCGATCGGTCCCCACTCCAGGGCGCCGTCCGCGCCCCGGAACTTCAGCAGCAACTCCGAGGCCTGACTGTCGGCGAACGTGTGGCCGAAGACCACGACGCTTCCGTCCGCTCCGACCGCCGCGGAGTCGGGGGCGGTGCTGTAGTTGCCCTCGGGAAGTTCGTAGAGCGCCGGGCCCCAGATCTTTTGACCGGTCGCGCCGGCATACTTGTTCGCTTCGATGCTGCCCGTATGACCCGAGGCGCCACCCGTCAGCACGATGTTTCCAGATCCGTCGAACCCCATGGTCACCGGGTCGAAGTCGTGTCCGGCGTCCGCGTATTGCCACACCAGGGCGCCAGTCGCCGCTGCGTACTTCGTCAACGTGAAGTGGGATGAAGAACCGGATTCGGTGTGAAATGCCAGGTAGGCGTTTCCGCCTGCGTCGAGCGCCGCCGCCGGACCCGGATAGTGGCCTCCGACGACCGTCGTCGGTCCCCAGATCCTCTCTCCTCCCGCGCCGGCGTACTTCAAGAGCGTCGCGCTCGAAGCATCGTCGACGCTCGCCTCCAGGACGACGTCCCCGGCCGGGTCGACAAAAACGTCCACGACGTCGTCGTTGCCGTCGTTGCCGCTGCCGAACGTGGCCGCCGCCGGCCAGAGGCTCTCCCCGGTCAGACCGTCATATTTCATGAGCCAGACGTCCGCTTCGTATTGGTACCCAGCCGTTGCCTGCGACGCGATGAACACGGCGCCGAACGGATCGATGGCCGCCTTACCGACAACGTAAACGGGGTAGAAGGTGGAGCTCGACAGGAGATTTCCATCGTGGTCGTACTGCAACGCCGTGATGCCGGCGCCATCTCGGACCACGGTCAACGTCGACCCGTCGGCGAGCTCTCGAGCGGCGTACGTCCACTGATCCCCGGCGCCCTGCAGCTCGCGATGGAACGTCTTCTCCCAGACGGTGACGCCATCGATGGCGGATAGCGGAAGGGCAAGCGCCAGAAGAACACCGGCGCAAACGATGTGAATCGTCGACTTCATGAACGTACCCCTCTCAAAGGCGTGTATGGACCAATCATTTCCGATCTTGGCCCCTCGCCGCAAGTTGGCGGCGACCCCGAGGGGTTATTCGCAGCGCAGCGCGAGGGTCGGCGGGATCCGGGTGGCCTTGCGCGCGGGCAGGTAGGCCGCCAGGATCGTGACCAGGAGCATCGCCGGAACGATCGTGAGGTAGACCACGAAGTCGACTCCCCCGGCGTTGAACAGCATGGAGTTCATCAGCCGCTCGAGCCCGATGCCCATCGCGAGGCCGATGACAGTTCCCACGGCGACGAGCAGGAGGCCCTTGCCCATGATCAGGCGGATCACGTCGCGGGGGCGCGCGCCGATTGCGATCCGGATCCCGATTTCCCGCGTACGGCGGCTGACGTTGTACGCGACCAGCCCGTAGAGTCCGGCGATGGCCAGCAGCAGGCCGACGGCGCCGAGGGTGCCGACCAGGCGGACCCCCACGCCCGGTCCCTCCACGGTGGAGTACCGGTAGAGGTCCTCGTAGGTCCTCGTCTCCAGGATCGGCATGTTCGCGTCGAGCGAACGGACCGCGTCCTGGACGGGCTGGATCAGCTGCAGCGGGTCCTCACTCGACTTCAGCAACAGGATCATGCGCGCGATGGGGTGCTGCGCGAGCGGCAGGTACAGGAAATCGTCGGCCGACGTCGCGGGCCCGCTGCTGTACTTGATCGTGCGCGCGATGCCGACGATCTCGACGGGCTCCCCGTCGGCGCCATCGAGGCGGAGGCGCTTGCCGAGTGCATCGGCGCCCGGCCAGTAGTGCTTCGCAAACTGCTCGTTGACGACGGCGACGCGCGGCGACGTCGCGGTGTCGGACGCGCGGAAGCCGCGCCCGCGCAGGATCGGGACGCCCATCGTCTCGAAGTAACCCTGGTCGACGGTGTCCATCGACGAAGCAAAGCTCTCGCGGTCGCGCGGCATCTGGAACGCCTCCGGCACGAAAGCCACATGGTCAAACTGGCCCAGGCCGCGCGGGGGATTCTGCGTGTATCCGGCGCTCACGATTCCTGGCGTCTCTCGCGCGCGCTCGGCGAGCTGTTCGTAGAATCGGGCCGTTTGCGTCGCGTCGTACTGCACGAGGCGCGGATCGAACCGCACCATCAAGATGTGATCGGTCGAATATCCGGGACCGTCCCCGATGCTGTGCTGAAAGCCCCGGATCATCAGGAATGTCGCCGCAAGCAGCATCAGCGACATCGCGACCTGCGCCACGACCAGCGCGTTCCGGCCCCACAGCCGCTTCCGGCCGGCGGGCTCGTCGCCCTCGGCCGACTTGAGACCCCGAACAAGGTCCGCGCGAGTGCTCTGCATCGCCGGCGCGAGGCCGCAGAGCAGCGCGCTCAGAACGGACAGGGCGAAGCTGGCGAGGAGAATCCGCCCGTCCATGCGGAACGGGATCCTCACCGGCAGTTCGGCCGGGATGCTGAACGCCTGCATGAACCGGATGCCGAGGTACCCGATCGCAATCCCGCCCAGCCCGCCGAGCAGCGCGAGGACCAGGCTCTCGGTCAGCAGCAGCCGGATCAGTCGGGAGCGCCCCGCGCCGATCGCCAGACGGATCGCGATCTCGCGCGTTCGCGTGCGGGCGCGGCTCAACAGCAGCCCGGCGGCGTTGGTGCAGGCGACCAGCAGCACGACGAGCGCGAGGGTCGTGAAGATCACGCCGAACTTCCAGTTGGCGTCGCTGTCCTGGGTGCGCATCTGGAACATCGTGCGCACCGCCGCGCCGCGTTCGCGGTTGAGCTTCGGGTACGCACGCTCGAAGTCACGCGCGACCACGGCGAGCTCGTTCTGCGCCCCTCTCAGCGTGACGCCGGGCGCGAGGCGCGCCCGCAGTGTCAGCACGCGATCGTCCCGGTCCGTGAAGAAGTCCTTCTGCGAGCCGGCCGAGAAGAAGCGCTCCATCGCGAGCGGCATGTAGAAGTCGGGCCGGTCGAAGACGTAGAGGCCCGTGAAAGCCTCCGGGAGGACTCCGATGATCGTGAAATCCCGGCCGTTGAGGCGGACCACTCTCCCGACGGCGGATGGATGGCCCGCGAACTCGCGCATCCAGAAGTCCCACGACAGGACCACCACCGCGTCGCGGCCGGGCGCCTCGTCCTCGTCCTGGCGAAAGCCGCGTCCGAGCTGCGGCTCGACGCCGAGCGCGCGGAAGTAGTTGCCGGACACCAGCATTCCTCCCCGCACCAGCGGCGTCGCCTCGCGCTCGGCGCTGAAGCCCACGGTCGTGAGGTTTCCGTTGGCAACGACGCCGTCGTAGCTTTTGGTCCGGTCGCGGATATCCAGATATTCGCGGTAGGAAAACTTCTCGAACCCGTTGTCGCGCGACGTGCTGACGAGAGTGACGACGTCGCCCGGGTGGGGCACCGGATACGGCCGGAACACCAGTGCATCGAGCATGCTGAGCGGCGTCGCCGTCATGCCGATGCCGAGCGCGATCGTGACGACGACGAGCGCCGTCAGTCCCGGCGTGCGCCGCAGGCTGCGCACCGCATAGCGCACGTCGTCGACGAAGTCCGTCAGCCAGTGGACGCGCCGCGCGTCGCGCATTTCTTCCTTCTTCTGGTCGAGCCCGCCGATCGCGCGCAGGGCCCGGTAGCGCGCCTCTTCTGGCGAGAGCCCCTCGGCGATGCCCTGCTCGATCTTGTGATCGAGATGGAACTGCATCTCCTCGTCGAGCTCGTCGTCCGCGCGGCGGCGGCCGAAGATCGACTTCAGCCTCAGGGGCGCCGTGTACCACCAGTGTTCGATCTTCATCGCCCTATGCCTCCGCGAGCTGCACGACGTGCGAGATCGCCGACGACAGCCGCTGCCAGTTGGCCTTCTCGGACTCGAGCTCTTTTCTGCCGAGGCGCGTGAGCGAGTAGAACTTCGCGCGCCGGTTGTTCTCCGTCTGCTTCCACTCGGCCTCGATCCACCCTTCCTGCTCCAGCTTGTGGAGCGCCGGGTAGAGCGAGCCCTCGCTGACCTGCAGCACGTCGCCGGAGATCGTTCCCAGACGCAGGCTGATGGCCCAGCCGTGCAACGGGCCGAGCGCGAGAATCTTCAACAGCAGCAGGTCGAGAGTGCCCTGTACGAGGTCAGTGGGTTTGCTCATATCGGTTTCCGAGGGGAGTCTACGCCAGACTCCCCTCGGTAAGCAAGGGGTGTAAATCCCGGGGGGACAATCCGCCGTCAGACCGGACTGCATCGAGGGCGTTCCGAAGGGCTCCCCGGACGGCACGCGGGCCCTGCTCTTCCGCGCGTGCGCCGGCGAGCCATCTCGGCGTGACTCTCACCGATGCCGCCGCCTCCTATCGGACCTGGGTCGTCGAGGGATTCGGAGCAGATAGGAACCCGGCTTTCCGCAACGCGTCGAGGCCGACGAAATCTCCCGATCTCGACTGACGGACGCCGCCGGCGTCAGCGCTTCGGGGCGGCGATCGTGATCTTGAATCCGTCGGGATCCGTCACGGAGATGTCGCGCACGCCCCACGGCTGATCGCGCGGACCCGCGTCGAGCTTGCCGCCCCGCTGCTCGATCGCCTTCGCGATCGCATCCACGTTCTTGTCGGTCATGCAGAACATCCGGAAGCCTTCTCCCTTGCTCCGGTTGCGGCCCTTCTTCCAGTCGTCCTGCCCGATCATGAAAGACACGCCGCCGGCGCGAAGAGATACGCCCGTCACCTCGCCTTCCTCGTCCCACGTCTGCTCGACCGCGAAGCCGAGCACGTCGCGGTAGAACGCCAGGCTCTTGCCGAGGTCGTTGACCGTAAAGCTCGGCGACGCCGAGCTCAATGCCAGCGAGCGCCCCTCGGAACGGGATTTGGTCGCCACGACCTTCGTCTTGCGGGGAGCGGCTTTCTTCGCACGAACGGTCTTCTTCGCAGCTTTCTTCGTTGCCATGGTTCCTCCAGGCGGACGAGGCTACGGCCGCGGAGAATTCGAGTCAACCTTTGCGCCGCCGTTTCGTACCCAGACGACGGGGGGTCTTCATGACACGACGCACCACTCTCCGCCCGGGGTCCGCCGTCCTGATGCTCCTTGCGTTGCTCGCGGTCGTTGGCACACCCGTCCAGGCCGCGCCCGACCCGACGCCGAAGCCCGCTCCCGAGCTCCCGGCCCTGCCCGACGGCCAGCGCGACTTCGACTTTCTCATCGGCAAGTGGAAGTACCACCTCAAGCGCCTCGAGAATCCTCTGACCGGCTCGAAGAGCTGGATCGAGTTCGACGGTACCGGCGTCTGCCGTCCCATCTGGAACGGCAACGCGCAGATCGACGAGCTCGACGTCAACGGCCCGAGCGGCCACGTGCAGGGACTGACGCTGCGCCTCTACAACCCGCAGTCCCGGCAATGGAACCTGAACTGGGCCAACGCGAAGGACGCCACCCTCGGCGTGCCGACCATCGGCTCCTTCAAGAACGGCCGCGGCGAGTTCTACGACCAGGAGACCTACCGGGGCCGGACGATCCTGGTGCGGTACGAATGGAGCGGGACGACGACGGATTCGCCCCACTTCGAACAGTCGTTCTCCGACGACGGCGGCAAGACCTGGGAGGTCAACTGGATCACGGACCAGGTGAAGGTGAAGGACTAACCAGCTAGATCCCGACTTCGACCCGGTCGAGCTCCTCTTCGAGGCGGTGGAAGGCATCGTCGCCGATCTCGTCGCGGTCCCGCATCGCGAGCACCGTGCGGCGGGCCGCCTGGAGGGCAAGCCGGTGGACGTCTTCGTGCGAAGCGTGGGCCTCGCCGACCTCCTCCCCCGATGCGGCGTGTGCGCCGAGGTGTGCAGAGAGCTCCAGGCGAACGGCTTCCGCCGCGGGAGAGCGGTCGTTCTCGAGAGTGGAAAGAGCCGCCTCGAGCGCGCGCTCGCGAGCGGCCTCGACCTCGCGGCCGACCGGGTCGTCGTCCTCGAGGCGGAGCACCCGGATCAGGGGCTTCAACGTCAGCCCCTGCAGGACGAGCGTGCCGAACACGACCGCGAATGCCGTCAGAACGATGAGGTCGCGGAAGGGAAATCCGTCGGGCAGCGCGAGCGCCGCCGCCAGCGTAATGATGCCGCGCATGCCCGCCCACGAGATGATCAGGCCGCCCGCGAACGTCGGCGGCGGCTGCCCGGGGCGCTTGGGGCGGTGACCGAACAGGCGGTTCTTCGTCAGCACGACGCCGTTGTGCAGCAGCACCCAGCAGATCCGCGCGGTGATCACCGTCAGGAGGACCAGGCCCGCAAACCGCAGGTACTGCATGCGCACGTCCGGGTCGAGGGCCGCGAGGATGGGCCGGACCTGCAGGCCGATGAAGACGAACGCGAGGACGTTGAGCAGGAAAACGGCGGTGTCCCACACCGCGTACGACGGCAGGCGCACCCGCGCCGGCGTTCGCACGGGCGCGCGCCGCGCGACGAAGACGGCGAAGCAGAACATCGTGAGGACGCTCGAGAGGCCGAGGCGGTCCGCGATGATCCAGACGCCGAACGTCGAGATGAACTGGAGGATGATCGCCGTCGGCACGTCTTCGACGGCGTTGGTGACCCTCAGCATCAGCCAGCCGAGGACCGGGCCCACGACGATGCTGCCCACCACGACCAGCAGCAGCGTCGGTCCGAGGCTGCCGAGCGTGAACGCCTGCATCGCCACGGCGCCGACGGCCAGCCGGTAGATCAGCAGCGCGCTCGCGTCGTTCAGGAGGCTCTCGCCCGAGAGAATCGTGAGGATCCGATGCGGCGGGCGCAGCTGCTTCAACACCGCCATCGCTGCCGCGGCGTCGGGGGGCGACACGATCGCGCCGAGCGTGACGGCCGCGGCCCACGGCATCCCCGGCACCAGCATTCGGGCGACGTACGCGACCGCAAACGTCGTCAGCGCCACGCTCACGACCGCGAGGCTCGCCACCGGGACCCAGTAGTCCTTCAGATCCCGCGGCGACGAGTCGTACGCCGCGTCGAGCAGCACCGGCGCGACGAAAAGCGCCAGCGCCACCGCCGGGTCGATCGTGAACTTCGGCGCGCCCGGCACGAACGCGAGCACCGCCCCGCCGAGCGCGAGGAACGCAGGGTACGGCGCGCCCATCCTCCGCGCGAGCGCGGCAAGCACCACGGCGACGAGCAGTACGCCGAGGAGGGATTCGAAGCCGGTCATGCGGGGAGCCTACAAGTTTCCCCGCCCACCGCGTCCACCCGAACGCTTCAATTCGCCCTACCCTCTTCACCCGCAGCGCGGGGGGAGAGGGCCAGGGTGAGGGGGGTCCTACTTCCCCACGTCCCCCAGCCGGCAGATGAATCCCCAACCGCCGCCGAGCTCGCCGACCGCGAGTAAGAGCTCATTGCTGCCTTTTTTCAGGGGAAGGTAGAGGGT
>Ga0068863_100004137_pt1 | contig 14337 bp, 13 predicted proteins | sample KBSSwiS62_FD_66596 | JGI IMG/M metagenome (GOLD analysis project Ga0068863, IMG submission 66596) | Switchgrass rhizosphere microbial communities from Kellogg Biological Station, Michigan, USA - KBS Switchgrass S6-2 | ecosystem: Host-associated > Plants > Roots > Rhizosphere > Soil ...
AGGCGGGCGCTACTTGGCATCCTCGGTCGCCTCCACCTGGGCAATCGCCGAACGCGCGATGCGGATTTTCACCTGGTCAGCGATTTTCAGAATGACCGTATCGCCGTCGATTCCGTTGACCGTACCGTAGATGCCGCTGGTGGTCACCACTTTGTCGCCATTCTTCAACGCGGCCAGCATGGCTTGCGTCTTCTTGCGCTGCCGCTGCTGCGGCAGGATCAGCATCACGTAGAAAATGCCCATGACGATAATCATGGGCAAGAACATTCCCAAACTGCTGCCCGCTCCGCCCGTCTGCCACAAAATTGCTGCGATCATCACCTTAAAAGGTCTTCCTTATTGAAGTCACGTCTTACCGGGAATACTGACCATTCGCCAAGGGCGAGTTACTTCACCCTCGCGTTCCCTGCCGATTCAATTCTCTGTGCGATTCTCCGAGGAGCCAGACGAACAACCCGCGCGGCGCATTACGCGGGACCCGCTGCGTAGCGTACCTGCACCTCGGATGAGAATTTCGCTAGATTCCCAAACTCGATAGCCTCGCGGATTTGCCTCATGAAGTCAAGGTAAAAGTGGATGTTGTGATGGGTGCCCAGAATCGCCGCGGTGAGTTCTCCCGCGGCGAACAGATGCCGAAGATACGCACGCGTGTAGCGTTTGCAGACACTGCAGGAGCACATCGGATCAAGCGGCCGCTGATCTTGCGCGTAGCGCGCGTTCTTGATGAGGACTTTTCCTTCGCTGGTATAAATGCACGCGTGACGCGCCGCCCGCGTCGGCAAAACGCAGTCCATCATGTCGATGCCCATCGCCACATAGTCAGCTAGTTGTTCCGGGCGTCCCACGCCCATCAGATAGCGCGGCTTCTCCTTGGGCAAAAGCGCAGTCGCCGCTGCGGTCATTTCGCAAGTGACGGCGTGCGGCTCGCCGACCGCCAATCCGCCGACCGCATAACCGGGAAAATCAATTTCAAGGAGTTGCTGCGCGCTTTCTCGCCGCAAGTCGGCAAACGTCGCGCCCTGCACGATTCCAAATTGCCATTGCGACAGTTCGCCGTTGCGCAGCGCAGTTTGCAGAAAATATTCACGCGCGCGTTTTGCCCAGCCGGTGGTTCGCTTTACTGCGGCTTGCGCGATGTCGCGCAGCGCCGGCGTCTCAATGCATTGGTCCAGCACCATCGCGATATCCGAACCAAGCGCCAGCTGAATTTCCGCCGCTTTCTCCGGAGTCAGCAAATGCTCGGAGCCGTCCAGATGCGAGCGAAAGCGCACACCCTCATCGGTGATTTTGCGCAGTTCGGAAAGGCTAAAAACCTGATAGCCGCCCGAATCGGTCAGAATTGCGCGTTCCCATGCCATGAATTTGTGCAGGCCGCCCAGCTTGCGGATCAGCTCGTGCCCCGGCCGCAGATATAAATGATAGGTATTGCCCAGGATGATTTGCGCGCCGAGTTCTTCCAGCGCTTCATTACGCAGGCTCTTGACTGTCGCCTGCGTCCCCACCGGCATGAAGACCGGCGTCTCGATCGCCCCGTGCGGGGTCGCCAGCCGTCCGCGGCGCGCGCCGCTACTGTCCTTCTGCAAAACCTCGAACGAAAAATTCACTCATCGAGTGTATCAGGAGAAAATCCACGCTGCGCCCATCTTGCAGGCGACGTAGACCGCCCAAACCGAAAGCGCGATGCTCAGAGCCTTGCCTGTGAGCTTCTTTGGATTGACCGCCGCGAATCCGATCGAGATCAGCAGCAACGTCCAGATGCTGAAAATATCGATCGATCTTCCGAGAGCCATCAGCGCTTTGGGCGTGCTCTCCGGCAGAAATGCTCCGATGTTCGTGGCCACCGGATTCTCGATGTCGATGGTGCCCGCAGGCTTCAGAAAGAGGATAAGGATGAAAAACAGCGTGCCTAGCAGTCCCACCACCATCGCGTGCGACACGATGCCCATGGCGGTGCCAAACTTCGCGCTCGCTCCGCCAATCAAGTTATACGCCAGCAACATCACCGCGGCCACGATTACCACCGCGCCAATCGGTCCCAGCGTTCCGAAAACGTACGCCACATATGGCGAGACCTTCGCGCTCATCGCCAATTGTTGTTCTTTTTGCTCAGGGCTCAGGTTGGCCGCCCGCGGACTGTCTTCAATACGTTTACTCGCCACGTCGCGCCAATCCACTTTCTGATTCATCACGAACGCCGTCACCACGCCGAGCACTGTCATCAACAGGACCGGAATCAGCCAGCTGGGCCGCGCTGCAATATCTTGAAACGTGGTCTTCGGCGAAAAAAATACGCCGACTAGCCGGCCAAAATGATTAATGGGACCAGGCGCTTTCGGAGCTCCGGAAGCCACGACAGGGGTCGTCGCCATCGTAATTCCTCCACCACAAGTTTTCGGACACAGGCGTCTGTTCTGTCTTACGCACCTGGTGGCTGCAAAATATCACTAAGGGCGAAAAAGAGAAACAACCGAGGGAGCACATTGGCAAATTTAGGCTGTCACACCGCTGGCACTGCTCAGCGCTTTTTCATGAATCGCCAGCGGCTCCGCCACAATTCCCCTGCCCGACTCCCCCACCAATCCCAAACACTCCCCCGCTTATGGGGTTTTTGCACAACGGAAACGGATTTGCCCGCCCCACATTCGAAACAACCAGCTGCCTTTATCTTTTCCCCACGGGCACCACAAACTTCAGCGCCGTGTGAGTTGCCGAAAATCCCACCACCTTCACGTCCTTCAATCCCGCTTTTCTCCCTGCGCCCAACACATCGTCCTCAGTAACCTCTTTTCTGCCTTTCGGATACACCACCCACAATGCTGCCGCGCCCTTAACTTTCTTCGCCGCCTTCGCAATGTTCCCCAAGTTGCCGTTTCCTTCGACAAACAGGAACACCGCCTCCGCACCGCCTGCCGCACCAACCGCAACTATCTCCGCCTTGTTCTGCTTCAACTCCTTCGCAAACTCTTGTTCCACATCGCCAATCACCGCCACGCGGAGTCCTGTCCTAACACCCAGCTTTTCCACCCGCGTCTTCGGATGCAAAATCTTTTCGCACCACTTCTCCGCCGCTACGCCCACCGCAAAGGCAAATTCCCTATCTTTTGTCGTAATCCGCAGTTCCCCACCCACCGCCGTCACGCCCTGCATCTCGCCAAACGTAATCTTCACGCGGCACTCCGCTCCGCGAAAAATCAGCTCGCCAGTCTCCAGCAGCGCCTTCCCTTCCACCCTCTTCCCGTCAATCCGAGCGACGCATGTTGCTTCGTTCCCCATTTTTCACCTCAGCACAATTCTCGCTCTTCCATTTCCCTTTTCTCTTTTCCATTTTCCTTACGGCACGCCGAAAACTGTAAACTGTACTGTCCCCCATGTCCCAATCTACGGCCACCACTCTGCCCCGCACCGATTGGTCCCTCATCTGGGCCCAGCCCGGCTTCCGTTATTTCTTCTTCGCCATGTTCATTTCCCTTTTCGGCAGCGGCATGAACTTCGCCGGCGTCAGTTGGCACATCCTCGCCCTCACTCATTCGACCGTCAAGGTCAGCTATCAAGTCATCGTAGCCACCGCGCCCGGCCTGCTCATACCCTTCATCGGCGGCGTCCTCATTGACCGCTACGACCGCCGCCTCCTCGGCATCGCACTCGATTTTTCCCGCGGCATCGCCGTCCTCTTCACCGCCTGGGTCGCTTGGCACGGCCAGCTCGAACTCTGGCACCTCTACCTCATCACGCTCATCATCGGCGTCGGCTCCGCTATGTACTGGGCCGACGTCAACGCCCTGGTCCAGGAAGTCATTCCTGCCAGCCAGTTCACGGGAGCCAACGCCGCCGTCGTCATCGGCGTGCAAACCGGCATGCTCTTCGCCGGAGCACTGGTCGGCTTCATCTACGACCGCGCCGGCATCGCCGGCATTCTCCTCGTCGACGGCCTCACCTACTTCGTCTCCGCCTGGTGCCTCTACAAACTCCGCAGCGGCTATGTCTCGCCGCGCGACCATCTCACCAAATATCCACGCGAATTTTCCGACGCCACCGAAGCCACCGCCGAAGCTCTCGAATCCGCCGAAATGCCCGACGTCGCCGAAGCCGGCCTCTCGCTTGCCGTCTATTCCGATCTAAAAGAAGGCGTCGCCTATCTCCGCCAGCAGCCCACCGTCCGCGCTCTCGGCATCACCCATTCCATCCTTATGGCCGGAGTGGTCAGCGCCAACGTCCTCGTGGTCGCTCTCGCTGCCGACATTCTGCATAGGGGCGCACGCGGCCTCGGCTATCTCGAAGCCGGCTGGGGACTCGGCGCCATCATCGGCGGCCTGCTCGCCTCGCAACTTCCGAATCGCCTGCGCATGACGCTCTACGCCTTCGCTCTCGCCGGACTCGCCCTTGGCCACCTCGCCATGCCCTTCATCACCATTCTCGTTTTCGCTGTTTTGTTTCAATCGCTGTTCGGATTCTTCCGCTCGCTCTCCGGCGTAGTCGCCCAAGCCTCGCTCATGCACATCGTCCCGCGCCACTTCATGGGCCGCACACAATCCGCCATGGCCATCTCCACCACCATCCTCCAGCTCCTCATGAGCTTCGCCCTCGGCTGGCTCTCCGAACAGCTCAACATCTACGCCGCCTTCGCCTTCCTTGCCTTAATCTACGCCCTGGGCACCGCCTCCGCCTTCCACGCCCGCCGCCTCCTTCATGCGGTCGAAACTTCAGCTCCGACATCTGCGGCCTAATCAAAATCTGTCATCCCGAACGAAGCGAGGGATCTGCTTTTTCCGCGTACCCTCCTACACACCTTTCCTGCTCTCCTCCTTCATGCACAAACCAAACGCAGCGGCGACGCTGAATTCCCCCTTCCCGCAACCAAAAGACGACACCTTCACCATCTCCGCCATTAGCGTCCTGGCCGCAATCATCGCCAGCATCTTGCACGAAGGCTTCGGCGCGCGCAGGAGTCGCGGTTGGTCGCCGCGTCAGGAACGCTCGTCAACCTCGTCGCCGCCCTCCTCTTCTGGCTGGCTCTGCGCAACGCGCCTCTCCGTTCGCTGGCGCCTTCTTCTGTTCTTATGTCTGGCCTTCAATCTCTTCGACTGCACGGGCTATTTCTTTTTCTCTGGCGTCACAATTTTGGCGCCGACTTTCCGTAACTTCCCTATTTTCAATAGTTTGCTGCGACGACCGGGGCAGCGGGGGGCCAACTTCTCCCCATTCCCCACTTACGACTTGAACTCCCCGATTTGCAAGGTGGCGCGACGCCGCTTTCTCGGTGCTACAATCTCGCGCGCTAGCGGCCCTCGGGAGGCATTCGTGCGCGTAAACACCCTTCTCTGTATTGCAATCGCATCTATCCCGTCCATCACCACAGCCCAGTCCTGCCTCGACAGTGCCCCGCCGCTCACCGCCATCACGCAGAGCCACGACTACGTACAAAAGCGCTCCTCCAGTTATGACCGTTCCGGAGCCAATGCCGACATGCGCCCAGTCGCTCCGGGCGAAACCCTCACGGTCATGGACGAAAACGGCCCCGGCGCCATCACTCACATCTGGTTCACCATCGCCACTCCCGAAGCGTTTCACCTTAAAAAACTCGTTCTCCGTATCTACTGGGACTCCGAATCCACTCCCAGCGTCGAAGCTCCCATCGGCGATTTCTTCGGACTCGGCCTCGGCGATTATTTCCTCTACGCTTCCACTCCACTGCAGGTAGGGCCCGACAAAGCGCTCAACTCATTTTTCGTCATGCCCTTCCAGAAACACGCCCGCATCACTGTCACCAACGAAGGCCAGCAAAAAGTCGGCGCGCTATACTTCAATATCGACTATCGCGCCTGCGGTAAGCCATTCCCCGCCGACACGGTCTACTTCCACGCGCAGTACCGCCAGGCTTCGCCCAATCGCGGCTGGACCAGCGACTGGACCAACAACGGCGATCCCAAAGTGAACAACAAAACCAATCTCACCGGCGAAGACAACTACGTCTGGCTGGAAGCCACCGGCCGCGGCCACTTCGCCGGCGTCACCATGTCCGTCCTGCAGAATCAGGACTACTGGTGGGGCGAAGGCGACGACATGTTTTTTGTGGACGGAGAAAAAACGCCGTCCATCAACGGCACGGGCAGCGAAGATTATTTTCTCGGCGCGTGGGATTTCGGCGGCGGTCACTCTTTCTCTTATCCGCTGATGGGCGCGCTCATCGTCGGTGAAGAACGCGCCGGCGGCCACTCATCTTTGTACCGTTTCCATCTCGATTCGCCCATCACCTTCACCAAATCCTTCAAAGCCTCTATCGAACACGGCCATGCCAACCACCGCTCCGACAATTTCTTCTCCGTCGCCTACTGGTATCAAACCGAACCTCACGCCCCCTTTCCCGCGCTGCCCCCGGTGAGCGACCGCCTCCCGCGCCTGCATCCAACCGGCGGACCGGGCAACGCCGGCCCCGGCAGCCCCACACCCTAAGGGCTGTACATTGAAAAACACCAAGAAAATAAGCCTTGCTCCGTATAAATCCATATATGTAGACTTAACACATGGGCCTTCGTATCCGTATCTCCCTGCAAACCCTCGACCTCCTCAACGCGCTGCTGGAGCGACCCTCCGAATGGCGCCACGGCTACGCGCTCTCGCAAACGAACGGCATCTCCTCCGGCACGCTCTACCCAATTCTCATGCGCCTTGAAAAACTTCACTGGCTCGAAACGAAATGGGAAGAACCGAAAGGCGGTCGCCCGCCGCGCCACCTGTACCGGCTCACGTCGCAAGCGCGTGCCTGGGCCCGCGAAGAATTGCGCGATGCTCGCGCCCGCAAAGTCTGGAAGCCGTCTCCATCGGAGGCCTGATCCAGGCCCACCAACTCTTTTTCGCGTCGCTCGCCGCTAGTCCGTTTCAACGCCGCGTTCACCAGCGTTGTTCTCGCCCTTTGGTCCGAAGAAAAAAGTCCTAGGGCTGCGCTTTCGCCGCGGAATCTGCTGCCATCGAATCACCGCAGAAACAATTTCGCTGGCTGCTCGGCGGAATTCCCGTCTTGTTGCGCGAAAGCTTCAAGAAATTCTTAGACAGCCTCGGCCGGCCGATCGGAGTTGGCCCGGCAGAAGCGGGAGACGGTCCCCGGCAAGGTCGCACTCCGCGCATCTCCGTCCGGCGCTCGCAATTCTTTTCCGGAGTTCTGTTTGGTCTTTCTGGCAGCCGCAAACGCGCACGGTGTTTCGCTCCGTCTGCCCAGCCCTTCCGTCAAAACGGCTAAATATTTGCCGCGACAGAAGCGCCAGCGTCGATTTTTAGTGCTCCCTTTTCAGTTTCTTCAGCCATTCCCTGGCGTTGTCGTTTTTGGCATCAAGCTTCAGGGATTTTTCATAATTTTCGATGGCCAGCTCTTTCTTTCCTGCGGCGGCGTAGGCTTCGCCCAAGCTGTCGTAGACGTTGCCCGATTCCGGAAACTCTTGTACGTTGCGCTGGAACAGGCGGATGGCTTCCTCGATTTTGCCGCTGCGCAGCGCATCATAACCCAGCGCGTTCAGCACAAACTCCTGCGGGCGTTGTTTCGGATCTGCGGCATTTTTCTGGTCGTCATATTTCGCTAGTGCCGCGTCGGTGCCGCCGACTCGCGCGGTGAGGAGAAAGTCCTCAAAGTCACCGCGCTCTTGCACCTCCTTCCAGCCGTATTCCTTGGCGATGCTGCGCAGCACTTCGCCGGCCACGAGAATACCGTTGTCGGAATTGGCCATGAGCGCCGCCCCTTGTCCCGTTTGCCAGTTCATGACTAGCAGGGCCTGGAAACCTTCATCGGCGCCGTTGTGGCCAAACTCGCCTGGACGCGCTTTTGGAAGAGCGAAGCCGATTCCGGTCCCGTCGGTGCTGGGCTGGGCGGTGAGCATGTCTTCCACGGTCTCTTGCGCAAGCACTTTGCTGGATTTGCCCTGGCGCGCCAGGGCAATTTCGATAGCGAACTTTGCGAGGTCCGTCGGCGTGGTCCACAGACCCGCGGCGGCCATTTCCGGATACACATGCCATCTCCCGTGCACCGGTATGCCGTCGCCGTAGGTGCCGGTCGCGGTGCGCGCGGCCCAAGCGGCGGGCAAAGGCTGTTCGTAACTGCTGTCGGTCATGCCAATTTTGTCCAAGACGGTTTCTTTCATCAGCGCGGGAAATGGTTTGCCGGTAATGTCCATCATCAGGAGCTGCTCGATGGTGACGCCGCCGCCGGAGTAGCGCTCCCGCGTGCCGGGCACAAAATCAACGCGAATAGCCGCGGTGTTGGCAGGCTTTTCGCCGTTCAGCACTTGCACGAGTGTGGGACGCTTTTCGTCCACATCGTAGCCGGGAAAGCCGTGGACGGTGAGGCCGGCGGTGTGGCTGGCGAGACGGCGCAAGGTGACCTTCTGATCCCTGCTGAACTCGTTGTCGGGGACTTTCCAGGTTTTTAGTTTGATGTTTACGTCTTCATCGAGGGAGAGCTTACCGGACTGAACGAGAGCGAGCATGCCGGTGGCTGCGACCGGTTTGCTGATGGAGCCGGCCTGAAACAGCGTCTTCGGCGTGGCCGGAGTTTGTCCGCCGAGTTCGGTGGTGCCGTACGCTTTCGCCCAGGCGACCTTGTAGCCGTCAATCACGGCGACAGTGAGCGCCGGAGCCTTGAGCACCTTCATCAGTTCGGCCAGTTCCAGTTGTTTGGCCTCGCCCTTGCCGATGCTGATAGGCGCCAGCCCTTTCTCGACGCGCGTCTGGCGCGCCTCGGGATTGCTTGGAGCGGTTTGTGACGGGACGTTTTTGGCGACTTGCGGCCAAACGGCGGTGGCCATTGCCAGGGCTGCGAACAATGCGGCAATGTTCCGCGGAGTTAATTCTGCGATCCGGTTCATGATTCCTCCCATGCCCTTGCCGATGTTTCACATAGATACGTTGCCCGGCACGTTTCGTTCCTAAGGAATTCGATCTCCCCTTGCATCTGACGCGATTCTCTGGCAAAACAAAGCACGGTGCCCTCAGGTCCTCCAATCAAGATCTCCACGCGGCAGCTCGGCGACGCAACCGTACTGGACCTCGCCGGAGATATTACTCTTTTCAATTCGCCGGAGATCCGCAAAACGCTGCTGGGCTTGCTAAAGGAGCAGCGGCTGCCGCGGCTGATCGTGAACATGACAGCGGTAAAGTACGTGGACAGCTCCGGAATCGCTTCGCTGGTGGAGGGCCTAAAGCTTTCGCGCGACCTCGGCTCTCGTTTTATGCTTTACGGCCTCTCTAAGCCCGCGAAAACGGTGCTCGAACTTACCCACCTACTGCGCGTTTTTGAAGTTCACGCCAACGAACAGGATGCTTTGGCGGCGTTGGCCACCGGCACAAATAACCTCGCGCGCTCGGCTGGCGATAGCTCGGGTGAAAGCGCATAATCCTGCGGGGGCAATCACCGCGAACCTTCACAACTGAAAATGACTTTTACGGAAAATATCGGCGGCGCAACGCTCGACGGGCTGGCTTACCTCGGCGGTCTGGCGAAGCTGGGCGCATCGGCGGCGCGGGCCGCACTAAGAGACCTGTTCGAGCGGCGGCCGCTGGCCTACGGGCGCGCGGTGCACCAGGCCATGGCGGTGGGAATCGGTTCCCTCCCGATACTCTCGCTGATTACTTTTTTTATCGGGACCATTCTGGCCCTGCAATCGGCGTATGAGCTCAGAAAATTCGGTGCTATGCAGTTTGTCGCGGATGCGGTGGCGATTTCGGTTTCGCGCGAGCTCGGCCCGCTGATCACGGCGATTCTGGTGATTGGCCGGAGCGGCTCTTCGTTCGCGGCGGAACTCGGAACCATGAAGGTGAACGAAGAAATTGATGCGCTGGAGACGATGGCACTCGATCCGGTGCGTTTCCTGGTAGCGCCGAAATTGCTTTCCATGCTGTTGATGATGCCGTGCCTGACCATTTGGGCGGATTTTATGGGCGTGGTGGGCGGCGCGGTGTTCGGCATGGCGGCAGCGGGCTTTACTTTCAAGACGTACATTTTGGCGACGCTGAATGCGCTGGCGCTGCGCGATATTCTCACCGGTCTGGTCAAGAGTCTGATGTTCGGACTGGTAATCACGACGGTTGGTTGCCAGGAGGGATTGCGCACGGGCCTCGGCGCGGAAGAAGTGGGCCGTTCGACGACGTCTGCTGTTGTGAAATCAATTTTTCTGGTGATCATGGTGGACCTGGTGTTCACGGCGATGTTTTACATCGGGATTGGCTGACGAGCGATGGACGAACTCAACGCGGCAGACGCGCACGGCTCGGCGCAAGCGCCGGCGCTGTCGATTCGCGATCTGCACGTGGCGTATGGAGAGCGCGAAATTCTGCATGGGGTTTCGTTTGACGTGCTAGCCGGAGAGACGGTGGTCATTCTCGGCGGCTCGGGTTCGGGCAAGAGCACGTTGCTGCGGACGCTGGTAGGGCTGGAAAAGCCGACCAGCGGAGAAGTAATCCTGCGCGGCAAAAACCTTTGTTGCATTGCCGAGGTAGAATGGCGCGAGCTGCGGCAACACATCGGAATATCGTTTCAAAGCGGCGCGCTGTTCGGATCGATGACGGTTGGCGAAAATGTGGCGCTGCCGCTGCTGGAGCACACACAACTCGATCCCGCTACGATTGAGATCATGGTGCGGCTGAAGCTCAACGAAGTAGGCTTGAGCGGCTATGAAGATTACATGCCGGCGCAATTGAGCGGCGGAATGAAAAAGCGTGCAGCGGTGGCGCGGGCAATGGCCATGGATCCAGAGATTCTTTTTTTTGATGAGCCTTCGGCCGGGCTGGATCCCATCATCGCCGCGGGAATTGACCAGCTGCTTCTCAAGTTAAAAGAAGCATTTGGAATCACCATCATCGTGGTGACGCATGAGCTGGCCAGCGCGTTCCAGATTGCGGATCGCATGGTGCTGCTCGACAAGGGGCATATCGTTGCAGTGGGCACGACGGCAGAACTGCAAGCGAGCACCCATCCCCGCGTGAGGCAATTTCTCGACAGGGTGGCCGAACCGGAGCTGAGCCAGGAGATTGATTATTTGCAGATGCTGACGGGAGAAGTGCCGAGGCCGCGGCAATGAAAGCGAGCCGGCCCGCGGGCCCGGCCCGGAGCGTTCGGCTTCATGCTATACTCCGCTTTCTTTTTGCGGATTTTCACAGGTATCCGCTGCGATGAACGCCTCCTCTACGCGCCGCGAAGAAGCGATAGTCGGCGTTTTTGTGATTGTTGCGGCAGCACTGCTGATCGCCACGATGTTTTCACTGACCGGATTCTTGAATCGCGGTGACGTGAAATATCGCGCTTTCTTCAAAAATGCCGGAGGCTTGCGGCCCGGCGTTGAAGTCAGTTATGCCGGCGGTCCAGCGATTGGTCGAGTGGAAATGGTGCGCACCGATCTGCATGATTTGACACGAATGGAAGTCATTTTCCGCGTGCATCAGGACGTGCCGGTAAAAACGGATAGTACCGCAATCATCACCAGCAACAGCCCACTCAGCGACAATCACTTGGGCATTCTGCCGGGCACACCGGCGGCGCCCCGAGCACCTGATGGCAGCGTGCTGAAGTCTGTTGAATACATCGGGTTCGCCGAACTGGAAGCGCAACTGGGTAACCTGGCCCCCGAAGCCCGCGAACTAATCACCAATCTGAATCAACGGATTACGGAATTGCAGGTGACCGTGGCCCGCGTAAATGATCTGCTGAATGACAAGAACCGGGAAAACCTGAGCGCGAGTGTGGCGAATGTGCGCGGCGTGCTGGAGGAAAACCGCAAACCGTTGCATGCCACAATCAACAACGTGAATGAAGCGAGTGCGAAGATTGCTCCGCTGCTGGAAGACCTGAAGAAAACGAATGCACAATTGCAAAAGACGCTGGCCACTGCGGAAGGCACGCTGGATGAGAATCGACCGGACATTCGCAAGTCGGTGGAAGATCTGCGGCGGCTGCTGCAAACCGCCAATCAGGTGACCGACCAGTTGCAAAGCACGCTGAGCGCGAACGGCGAGAATATCGATGAGATCCTGAGCAATTTCCGCGAGGCCTCGATGAATCTGCGGCAGTTGACGGAAACTTTGAAACAGCGGCCGTATACATTGCTGAGGTCAGCTTCGCCGCCGGTGCATGAGCCCGGCAAGGCACCCAAGAACTAGAAGCTGTGGGACGAGAAGGGAAGCGGTTGAAGATCAGGTTGCAGGCAGAGGCAAACGAATGAAACGCTTGGTGATGTGGACGATGATTCTGGCGTGCATGGCTGCGGGATGTGTGAAGGCCCGCACGCTGCGCTACTACACGTTGTCCATTCCGCCCGCGACGACACAGACAGAAGCGCAGCCGATCCCCGTAACCATCGTGGTGGGAAGACTAAGTGCGCCGCATCTACTGCGCGACGATCGCGTGGTGTATGCGATGAGCGACGTGGAACTCGGTGTTGACGAATACCACCGCTGGTCGGAAGCACCGACAGGAATGATCGAGCGACTGCTGGTGGAACGACTGCGGGCGTCGCGGCAGTACAAGGCCGTGCAGCACCTTTCGAGCACGACGCGCGGCGACTACATCTTGCGCGGATACTTGGGCGCTCTGAACGAAGTGGACGACGCCGCGGGAATCAAGGCGCGCTTCACGCTGCACCTGGAACTTTTTGATTTGAAGGCGGGCAACGTCGTTTGGAACGAACGATTTACCAGCGATGAGCCGGTACCGCAGAAGACTGTGACGTCAGTGGTGCAGAGTTTGCAAAAGAGCGTGAACACCGGATTGGATCAGCTTACAACCAACCTGGGGCAATACTTCGCGTCGCATCCAACCCACTGACAATCGTGCGCCACATCCATTTCGGGTTGATTCACAAAATAACTTTGAAGTGAATGGACAAAGCCAAGCTCCCGTGAGCACAGGCAGTACGCGGACATGATCGAAGTGTCGGGATGGGGCGGAAATCCGGAACATCCGCATCGAAGCGTCTCACCGCGGATGGACTTTCGCGGACCGAACATTGGGAATTTCCTGTTTCACTGCCACATTTTGGAACATGAAGACGGCGCGATGATGAGCATCATGCCGGTAGTGCCGGCGACGGCGAAAAAATCACATCAAAAAGCATTGCCCGATGGCGGAGGCTTGTAGGCACAGCGCTTGTGGTCGACCTTGGGGCGTTGGGTGCCCGCGGACGGCCGTCAGACGGATGGCGCAACTGCTGGCGGTGCCGGCGAAATTGCAGTGAGGCCGCGTTTGCCGAGGAGTTCGACGGCGGCCTGGTTGAGCTTGGTGCGCAGTTGGTAGCGCTGATTGGCTTGCGTGATGTAGCGGACGGAAAGCTGGACGCCACCGAGGACGGGTTTGACGCTGATGGAAGGCTCCGCACTGAAGGAACCGATGTCGCGACTGCCTGCGGCGCCTTTCCATTCCTGCGTGGCGGCTTTCGTGCTGTCCTGCGTCGCTTCCAGGACTCGCTTCTGGATTGCTTCGATCACTGGATAAGGATCTTCGCCGGTGGGAAGTACTACCTGCAGTTCATCCCATAGCCATTGGCCGGAAGTGGAGAAATTGAAGTAGTGGCCCTCGATGGCATAGCCGTTGGTGAAAGTGACGCGGCGGCCGGTGGGATGGCCGGAGTCCGTCCAGTTGCCGGTTTCGAGAAGAACGGTGTGGAAGAGGCCGATTTCTACAACTTCGCCGGTAACGCCATTGATTTCGACCCAGTCGCCGAGGCGAATGCCATTCTTGCCCATGAGGACGAACCAGCCGAGAAAACCGACGATGAAGTCTTTTAGAGCGACGGTGAGTCCGGCCGTAGCTAGGCCGATGAAGGTGCCGAGATTGCTGGGCGGACCGAAGATGACTAGAAGCACCAATAGGACGGCGACGACCTGAACAGAAACACGTGCCGTGGCACGCAGCGTTTGCATCTGTCGACGATCGATATGCAGCTTGCCGAGAACTTTTTCCAGCCAGGTATTAAAGAAAAGGCTGATGAGCGCTATGCCAATGACGATGGCGGCGTCGATGAGGATGCGGCGGAAGATGAGGCGCTGGCGGTCGGCGACGAGATCGAGCCACTGGGCGTAGTTTTGCGAGAGTTCTTTTTCGTTGTCGACGCGCTTATCTAGGCTGGCTAGATTTTTCTGGTCGAGGGTGATGGCTTTGCTGGTGTTGAGAACGGATTTTTTTTCGTCGGCACTGCGGGATTTGGCGATGCTGCCGGTGACCGAAGCGATGGCGGAGTCTGCGGAGGAGGAGCCGGCGTCGGCGGGCGATTGGGCGAGTTTGGAGTGTGCGGCGAGGTCAGGCGAGTTGAATTTTTCTGCGTCGAGCTGGGCAGCGAGGGCGTTGTGCTGTTCGGTGAGCGAGGC
>Ga0068863_100004139_pt1 | contig 14335 bp, 6 predicted proteins | sample KBSSwiS62_FD_66596 | JGI IMG/M metagenome (GOLD analysis project Ga0068863, IMG submission 66596) | Switchgrass rhizosphere microbial communities from Kellogg Biological Station, Michigan, USA - KBS Switchgrass S6-2 | ecosystem: Host-associated > Plants > Roots > Rhizosphere > Soil ...
CTGTCGGCTACCAAGTCTGCCGGCAAACTCACTTCAATTACAGATGGCGCCTTCGTGCGCAGATTGGGACCATCAAATCTGGCCGGGTCGATACCCCATGCGGAGGAAGCTCTTTCGCCGGTTACGTCTACGCTGGCTGTGGCAAACAGGGGACCGGCTAACGAGGTCAGTTGACGGAACAGAGCCCGGTCCGGGGTATCGCCGGCAGGCGCCGGGGATGTCAACAACTTCTGGAGAGCTTCGGCGAGCTGCCGCTTTTCGGCCGGATCGTCTGCTGCCTGCCAACGTGCCAGCAGCGACCCACCGGGTATTACCGTGCCACTACCGGCGCCGGCAACCGGCTCGCTATAGAAATGCCAGATGCCCGCATTGCCTGCCGCATCCGCATGTGGGTTCGCTTGCAACACACTGCCGGAGACGTCACGAGTAAGAGACCAAGCCTTGCCGTTACCGGACAGATTCAGTTCCAAATCGGTGAGATCGCAGGAAGAGTTGCCCTCCCGCGGGCCTATTAGAAGCGACACGAGATCGCCCGACCTTACGGATACTTTCTCCAGCGGACCGACCTGCGAGGGTGCCGTGCGGTTGCTTAGGCCTTCGGCAAGACGCTGCCGGGTTCCCCCGCGCCGTAGTTCCAGCGACCAGGTTATGCCGTTGCCGCATTCAACGTGGGCATGCCTGACGGTAGCCTCGATGTGTACCGCCCCTGTTATCGGACTCTGCCAGCCTACTGCCGCGTAATGAGTGGATGTGGGCAGAACCGCGACACCGTGTCCTTTCATGTTGCCGGGGATGCGGACAGATTGGGCGGTGGAATTGGCGTATACGGCAGGTTCTTTGCCTCCTCCCCAGCCCTGTATAAACGCATGCTCACCTGTCTTCTCGATTTTTGAATTCAGATAGGCAAGGTCCAGCCCAATCCCACCAGTAAGGCCAAGATAATCGAACCAGGCCTTCTTCGCGCTGGAATCGACGAACCCTGTCTCCATGCCGGCAGCCGCATTTAAGGCCTGCGCCGTGGAGGACACGATCTGCTGGCGCTTCTGGCCGAGCACGCCCGCTAAGGCGCGAACGTCGCGAAGCAGCACGGGAGGCCGTCCGGGAATCGTGAGGCGCGGCTCCCGCCATATCACTTCATCTCCCGCAGGTCCATCGCCCGCATCGCCGGCAACCAGATAGAGCTTGGCCTCATTGCCACTGGTAACAGTCAGTTTTGTACGGAACTCCTGTTGCCGTACAAGCGGAGTTACCGGCTCCATCCAGGACTTCGGGCCATCCACTTTTCCAATGTGGCCGACGCTGCTGAATTTCCAAAGCGACTGTTGCCATTGCTCAATGGTCTCCTGCAAGGCCGGCACGTCGGCTGGACCCGCCGCGCGCCATCTGCGGCGAAGATCATTTAACAGCGGCGACGGCTTCGTTCCAGTCATCAGTTGGACCAGGGAGGCCAGGTACTTCGGACTCAAGCCTTGCTGGCCGGCAACGCGATTCACGCTTTGGCCCTGTCTGACGTCCAGAGAAGCGGACAGGTATTTCCTCAGCGGCAGAATTCCACCGCGATTCTTGTCCAGCTCCATGCCCTGCTGCGTGACCGTTTCCGCGCCACCCGATTCGGTGTACCGGTTGTAGATGGCGCGGATTTCGCTCAACGTCTCATTCGTCCAATCGCTCCGCGACGTCATTGGCGAGAACCGCAGGCCGTCCGGTAGGAGCACCGCATGGCTGGCGATGCGCTTGGCCGAATCCAGATACTTAGCAAAGAGGGCCGGTGACATTACCAGCGAGTTGCCCGTATTGGTAAAGCCTTCGCCCGCCGCTCCGTCAACCGGAAATTCCTTCGCCGGCTCGAGCGTTCGTACGCCGGTCAGGTCGCGGACGGTGAACGTGTACTCAGCATTGTTGAGACGGCGTAACACCACGGGACCAGGGTCTCCAGCGCGCGCTTGGGCGGCTTGGCGGAGAGCATCGCGCACGGAGGCGAGCATTCGGCTACGCTGCTCGGCAGAAGGTTGCGGCATCGGTTTGGGCGGCATTTCGCCCAACGTCAGTTGTTCAATAACCATCTGCCAAACCTTGGGGTGTTTGGCGACATCTGCCATAGAGGCGAAACGTTCCAAGTCGAGATCGCCGGTGTGCAGAGCCGTGGAGTGGCAGCCAAGGCAGTACTGCTTTACTAACGGCCGCAGATCGCGCTGGAACGAATCCTGCGCCCATAGGCCAGCAGGTGGAACGGCGAACATCGTGCACATCGCCAGCCAGAAGCTGACATTGACTCCGGCTTTCATTTCTCGTTTCAGCATACACTTCTCACCTGCAAACAGGTTGGACCAGTATACTGTCAATAGCCGGAAACTAGCCCGCTAATGGGCTGCTTTTTGCCATGACATTCTCTTCCCTTCGCTTCGTCGCGTCCGTCGTCATCGTTGCCCTAAGAATCGCTTCCGCCCAACCTTCCACCAAGGACGTCGAATTTTTCGAGACGAAGGTTCGTCCCGTGCTGGCGCAGAATTGCTTTCAATGCCACGGTCCACAAGCGAAAACCGCCTTTGGCAATCTCCGGCTGGTAAGCCGCACCGCGCTTCTGAAAGGCGGTGATTCGGGTCCGGCGCTGGACCTCGGAAATCCGGAGCAGAGCCTGCTGCTTCGAGCAGTCCGTTACGAAGGTCCGCTGACGATGCCGCCGACAGGCAAGATGAAGGCAGCCGACATAGATGCGCTGGCTCAGTGGGTAAAGATGGGAGCGCCCTGGCCTGAGACTCCGGAGATCGCGCCGGTTGCGGCCGCCGCGCGCAAGGGTGTCGAAGAACGACGGAAAGACCACTGGGCGTGGCAGCCTGTGAAGCGAACCTCTCCGCCTGCAGTGAAAAACACTCAATGGCCACGCGGTGCAGTGGATCGCTTCGTCCTTGCCAAACTGGAGGAGAAGCATCTAAGCCCGGCACCACCGGCGAACCCGTATACGTTTATCCGCAGAATCTATTTCGCACTTACCGGTCTTCCGCCGAAGCCCGAGGTTGTAGAGGCTTTCGTCAAAGATCCATCCGATTCGGCGTTGGCCGCGGTTGTTGACAAGCTGCTGGCATCACCGCAGTTTGGAGAACGGTGGGGCAGGAACTGGCTGGACTCCACCTACTTTGCCGACACGATGGACGTTGGGCGAAGAATTCCCGCCAAATATGCGTGGAGATACCGGGACTACGTCATTGATTCATTCAACCGCGACAAGCCATTTAATCAATTTGCCCTGGAGCAGGTAGCGGGCGACCTGCTGCCTTACACGACGAATGATCAGCGACGCACGCAGGTGATCGCGACAGGCTTTTTGAGCCTCGGCCCTTGGGCGCTGGTGAATGCCGACAAAGATCAATTAAAGATGGACGTTGTCGATCTTCAGATCGATATGATCGGCAAGTCGTTCCTGGGCCTCACGCTCGCTTGTGCCCGGTGCCACGATCATAAGTTCGACCCCATCCCTCAGAAAGACTATTACAGTGTCGCCGGAATTCTTACCTCTACGCAGACGCTGAAGGGAATCATGACGGACGTGTTCAGCGACCTGAACCGGGTCCGGCTGCCTGAAACTCCCGCCGAAGCGGCCGAGTTTGAACGGGAAATGGCAAAGTATGACTCCCAATTCCAGCAAATGAAGGGACGCGAGGATTCGCTCGATCACCGGAAGCAGGAGAAAGAAGCGAAGTTGGCTGCGTTTCGCAAGGCTCAGCCGGAAGGGGGTGATAAGGCGGAAGAAGAGCGACTCACAAAGGACCTGGGAGAGGTGGAGTCGCAGCTCAACGAACTTCGCAGCCGCATCAAACTGCTGGAGTACATGAAACCGACACTTCCACAGGCATTCGCGGTGGAAGATGCAGAGACGCCGGCCAACACACATCTTACGATTCGCGGAAACGCGCACATGTTGGGTGATGAAGTGCCCCGAGGGTTTGTTCAAATTGCCACGCTAAGCCCGCCGCCGGCGATCCAAAAGGGCAGCGGGAGGTTGGAACTGGCGCAATGGCTGGCACGCCCGTCGAACCCGCTCACAGCGCGGGTTTACGTGAACCGGGCCTGGTATGACATATTCGGCGAAGGCATTGTGCGGAGCGTCGATAACTTCGGTTTGCGAGGCGAAAAACCGACTCACCCTGAACTCCTCGACTACCTGGCTACGAATTTCATCGAACAAGGATGGTCGGTGAAGAAGCTGGTTCGAGACATGGTCCTGTCCCAAACGTTCCGCATGGCGAGTTCACCGAATCGCGCGATGACGGAAGTGGACCCCGAGAACCGGCTGCTGTGGCGGATGAACCGCAAGCGGCTTTCCGGCGAAGAGATTCGAGATGCGATCTTACAGATCAACGGGCAGTTGGAGACGGGGCGCGGCGGACCATCGCTGGGGTTGGAGATACCGGGCAACCTGAAGCCGTTCGAACCAACGTTCGTCGATGAGAAATTGCGGCTGAGGGAAGACATCAGGAATCGGCGCACTGTCTATCTGCCGGTTTTTCGAAAGAGCCAGATGGATACGCTAGACATGCTGAACCTCTTCGGATTCCCCGATGCCAATCAGATCAACGCGCAGCGCGCGAACACAAATGTTCCGACCCAGGCACTGTACCTCATGAACTCGCCGTTCTACCGCGAGCAGTCACAGGTGATGGCACGTTTGCTGGAAGACCGGCTGGGGCTTTATGACCGCGCCCGCGTTGCGGACCTCATCTGGCGCGTCTACAACCGGCCGGCCACCGACCAGGAAGTTCAGGAAGGTCTGGATTTCTTCTACGAGATCGAACGAATGCTTCGGAAACAGCCCAATCCGCCGGCTAATTCGATTGAAGAGGCGTGGACACGCTATTGCCAAACGCTGTTTGCCTCCAGCGAGTTTTTGTTTAAGGAATAGGGAGCAGGACACCCATGACACCGAAAGGATTACCAAGGCTTTCCCGCCGCGAGCTGCTGCGCACAGCCGGCTGCGGATTCGGTTCCGTAGCACTTGCGGCCTTATGTGCGGAGCAGGCAAGCGCTTCCACCGCGAATGTCCTGGCGCCGAAGCCTACCCATTTTCCGGCACGGGCCAAGCGTGTGATCTTCCTCTGGATGCAGGGCGGACCATCCCATGTAGATCTTTTCGAATACAAACCGCGCCTGCAAAAACAGAGTGGCGATCCGCTCCCATTCGAGCTGCCAAAAACGCGCATCCTGACGGACAGCGTGAAGAATACGCGGCTGATGGGACCAATCTCTAATCTGGTGCAGCGCGGCCAAAGCGGGCTATACGTTTCTGACTGGCTGCCTCACCTGGCCGGAAAAGCGGATGAACTCTGCCTGTTAAGCGGGATGAACACGGATAGCGAAGCGCACGCCCCGGCCGTTCGTACGCTGCATACCGGGTCCAGTGTCTTTGTGCGGCCGAGCATGGGTGCCTGGGCGACATACGGGCTCGGGACCGAGAACCAGAATATGCCGGGCTTCATCACTATCCGTCCTGACCTATTCGGAGATGGGGGCAACCAGCAGTTGTATGGCAGCGCATTTTTGCCTGCTGCGTACCAGGGAACTTCCTTGGGAGAGGCGCTGCGAGGTCCTTCCGCTGGGTCACCGCCGAGCCCCGATATACGGTACTTGCAAGACGGCTCTATTGCTTCGACCGTGCAGCGGCGGCAGCTTGACTTTCTGCAGGGTATGAATCGGCGCCAGTTGGAAAAGCTGGACGGAGACCGCGAAGTAGAGGGGTTGATTCAATCCTTCGAGCTAGCCTTCCGCATGCAGGCGGAAGCGCCAGGGGTGCTCGATCTTTCGAAAGAGTCCAAGGCTACTCAGGATCTCTATGGCCTTGGCGATAAAGACACCAACGAATTTGGACAGCAGTGCCTGCTGGCGCGGCGCCTGGTGGAAGCGGGTGTGCGGTTCGTCCAGATTACGTCGGTGGATTGGGACCACCATGCGGGGATCAAGAAAGGTCTTCTGTCGAAATGCAAGTCGGTGGACAAGCCGATCACTGGGTTGCTGACCGACTTGAAGGCGCGTGGACTTCTCGATGACACCCTGATTCTGTGGTCCGGAGAGTTCGGGCGTACGCCATACCGCGAGTTAAATCCGAAAGTGAAGCAGGTGGACGGCATAGAAGGCCGCGAACACAACCCGTATGGGTTCACGTGCTTCATGGCCGGAGCCGGAGTGAAGGGCGGCATGCAGTACGGCGCTACCGATGAGTTTGGCTATCGGGCCGTCGAGGGCAAGGCGGATATCCATGACCTTCATGCGACGATGCTGCACATCCTTGGCCTTGACCATGAGCGCTTAACGTATCGTTTCAGCGGCCGTGATTTCAGGCTGACGGACGTCTATGGCAACGTGATCAAGCCCATTCTGAGTTAGTGCAAATGCTCCGGATGCGTGCAGCCGGTAAAAGCGGGAATCGCGGTGTCGCCGCGGTAGCCAAAGAATTGACGTCCTGCTGTCGAGGCGCCGAACGCCTCGACAGCAGCACGTTTCAGCATGCCGAAGAACCGTTCTGCTTCCGTTTTTGGCGTACTTTCGTTTTCGGCCAGACTGTCCATGATGCTCGCCAGCGGCTTACCGTTCGCCATCATTTGGATCGCCGCGATGCCGCTTCGCCAAGACTGCTTCAGGCGAGCATCCGCGTAGTAGAGGATCGTATCGATTGCAGCCGCGACACCGGCTTCCTTCGCGCCCGGACCCTCGGAGTCACTAGGCAGCAGCAGCTCACAAACCTGCTCCAGAGTCTTGTACTCGACTGCGCTGAAGAACCGGGGCGCTTGCGCCTTCTCGGATGCCGGGAGGGCTTTCGTATGCGCGTCATGCTGCGCATCGGCCGGCGCACCCGCTAATGCGGTAACCGTCAGGATGCGAAACAGCTCTCGGCGTTCCATCAGGAAATCTCTCCTGACCGGAACTTCTCAACCAGCCGGTCACTGGTGCGCCACGAGAGCGCGATGTTGGTGAGTGTCGGGTTTTTCTCGGGATAAGCGGCAAACACCGACGCGTCGGTGAGAAACAGGTTAGGGACGTCGTGCGACTGGCCGCTGGTATTAACGACGGACGAGCGCGGATTGGTACCCATTCTCGCCGTGCCCACCCAGTGGTTGTAATCAATGTTCAGCGTCTCCGAAGTGACCCGGCCGGGTGACGACACCACGCGCCCGCCCGCCGCGTGAATGATCTCTTCACAGGTCTCCACCATGTCCTGCGCCATAGCAATATCGTTGTCCCCATAGTGCAGATGGATGCGCGGGAGTGGTACGCCGAAGCGGTCTTTCTTCTGCGGATCGAGGTCGATGAACGTTCGCGAGGAGATTAGCAGCGACCCCTGCATGCCCATGCTGGCGTGGCACGCATTCCAATCACGCAGATCCCGTTTGAAGCTGCTGCCCCAGCCCGGCACGTTCCTTACACCGAGCCGATACGGATGCAGGCCGGCGCCGCATTGCACCTGATACGTCCCCTCGAACCTGGGGTTGGGTTTATCCCAGTTCAGCGCGGTCAGCAGACTGTGATAATAGTCGGTCCCGTCATCGTTCGAAGCATCGCGGCCGCGCAGCTCCGGAAAGACTCCGGTCACGGAAAGCCCGAAGTGGCTGCACAGATTGCGCCCGATCTGGCCGCTGCTGTTCGCTAGCCCGTTGGGATACTCCCCGCCGGTGTTAATGAGTAACTGCCGGGCGGTTTCCACCGCACTGCACGCCAGCACGAGAGCGCGGCAGCGGATGCGATCCTGCTTCCCGTCTGCTTTCACAAATTCGATGCCCTGCACCTTCCGGCCGGAGTTATCCGTCAGGATGCGAGTCATCGTACAGTCCAGGAACAAGGTCAGATAGCCGGTCCTCATCGCCGCTGGGATCGGCGTGTTGGCGGATGTGTACTTCGAATCGACCTCGCAGCCACCCATGCAGTGGCCGCAATAGTGGCAGACTGGGCGCCGCGAAGCATGCGGCTCGGTGAGGATGGCTTTGCGCTGCGCGACGAACTCCATGCGGCGGCCTTTGGCCTTCACCCGCTCGACTCCGCGCTTCAGCATCTGCTCGCCGCAGCGCAGGGGAACACCCTTCAGGAACTCGCCGTCCGGCATGTTCGATAATCCGTCGCGGTTGCCGTAGACGCCCATGAACTTCTCGGCCCGGCTGTAGTACGGCGCAACTTCGTCGTAGGAGATAGGCCACCGCTTGAAGTCCAGGGGACCGAAACGAAGGCTGTGTCCGGCCCAGCATAGCGAGCGGCCGCCCAGCGCTTTCAGCAGGCCGTGCTGGGGCCGGTCGCCGACAGGAACAAAGTGGTTGCGTTCGGAGTACCCGTTGACGTTGCGAGTGCCGGGCTGTAGCCCCGCGCGCAGCCGGTCTTCCAGATGTTCGTATGGAGAGCCGTGGGAGTTAAAATCGATGCCCGGGCGGAGACGCTTTCCGGCTTCAACGAGTGCGACCTTCAAGCCCGCCCTGGCAAGCACATACGTAGCAATACCTCCGCCCGGACCGCTGCCTACCACGCAGACGTCGAATAACTGCTCAGCCAAGCCACGCTCCTTATTGTGATGTCAGGATATCGCATACACGCCGCGTGCAGCAGCGGACGTAACCTTTTGGCACCCGTCCGGTATTATGGCTTGCACGGGTTGCGGCCAATTGGTATCTGCCGCGGCCGCGTCGTGCGCGCCGGCTGGAGTCGATCACATGAGATACGCGTTGAGAACACTTTGGAAAGACCGCGGATTTGCTGCCATGGCTGTGCTCAGCCTCGCCGTCGGCATCGGCGCCAATACCGCGATTTTCTCGCTGGTCAATGGAGTCCTGCTCCGCCCTCTCGATTTTCCCGATCCCCAGCGTCTGGTCGCCATCTCCATTTCCACCCCGCAATTCCGCAGCGGAAAACCGTTGCCGATCAACCTCGCCCAAAGCGTGGAATGGCGCAAGCGCACCCAATCGTTCGAAGGCATCGGCGCATATCGCAATACAACGTTGACCCTGACCGGCGGCGATCGTCCCGAGCTTATTCCGGGAGCGCAGGTGTCGGCGAATTTCTTCGACATTCTGGGCGTGCAGCCGCGCCTCGGACGTTCTTTTCTCGACCAGGAGGACCATCGCGGCCAGCATCAAGTGGTCATTCTCGCCGATTCCATCTGGCGCCGCCGCTTCAGCGCTGATCCCTCCATCATTGGGCGAAAAATCACTGTGGGCGGGGAACCGCACACCGTTGTGGGAGTGCTGCCGTCCGATTTCGAGTTCCCGAAGCAGCCCGGCGACAACGGCCAGCGCCTGAACGGACGGATGGAAATGTTCCGGCCACTGGCATATCGGCCCCAGGACCTTGTGCCTCACAACGGCGATCTGAATTACCAAGCCGTCGCGCGCCTGCGCCCAGCCGTCTCCACCGAGCGCGCCCGCGCCGAGCTTACTAGCGCCGAAGCCGCGATCGACGCGCAAAGCGGCCCCGACTCCTGGCAGATAATCCCCGTCGTCACGCCCCTCCAGCAGCAGTTGACCGGAGACGTGCAGCAGAGCCTGATCGTTCTTATGGCAGCCGTCGGCGCCGTGCTGCTGGTACTCTGCGTCAACCTCGCGAACCTTTCTCTCTCCCGCGCCGCCGGGCGAGCCCGAGAGTCCGCCATCCGCACCGCCCTCGGAGCAAGCCGATGGCACCTCGCCCGCCAATCCTTGACGGAAACCGCCCTGCTCGCCGCGATGGGCGGAGGCCTCGGCATACTTTTCGCCTTTCTAGGATTAAAAGAGTTGCTCGCCACCGCTCCCGTCGACCTGCCGCGCTTGCGCGAGGTCTCCGTCGATGCCCGAGTGCTCGTCTTCGCGCTGGCAATGTCCGCGTTCACCGCCCTGGTGTTCGGCATTTTGCCCGCTCTCCGCACCGCCTCCAGCTTGGCGCCCTATGAAACCTTGAAATCCACCAGCTACTCCAACGCCGGCGGACCAGCCGGCTTGCGTCTGCGAAATCTTCTAGTCGCCCTCGAAGTAGGTTTATGTGCCGCGCTACTGGTCACCGCTGGCCTGTTCCTGTCGAGCTTCGTCCGCCTGACGACCATCGCACGGGGCTTCGACATTGAACGCGTCCTTGCCGTCGACGTCGCCCTCCCCGGAGCCAAGTACTCCCAAGCCGCGGACGTGACCCGATTCTTTGAAACCGTACTTGCTCAAGCGCGCTCTCTGCCGGGCGTCGAATCGGTGGCCATTTCCTCCTATTTACCTCTAAGAGGCGAAAGCTGGGTCGATGTCGTCGGCCCCCAGAACGATCCCCGCTCCGATTCGCAACTGCCCAACGCCAACGTCCGCTTCATCAGCCCCGGATATTTCCAAACTCTGCACATCCCTCTGCGCGCCGGCCGCGATTTCGAGCCCTCAGACCGCAACCACCTGACGGCCGTCATCTCCGAAAGCCTCGCCCGTAAGCTCTGGCCGAATACCAACTCAGTTGGCCGCAAGCTGATGGACAACGGAAAAGTGCACGAAATTGTCGGCGTAGTGGGCGACGCCCGCAGCACCAGCCTCGACAAGAATCCGGTAGACATGCTGTACATCCCCCTGTGGCAGCGTCCCCAGAACTCATCTTCTATCCTGGTGCGCACAGCAATGGACCCGAAATCACTGGCCGCAGCTCTCCGAGCAGCCGTCTGGAGCGCCGATCGCGACATCCCCGTCCCCGAAGAGCGGACCCTCGAGCAAATCATGTCCGCATCCCTGGCTCGCCGCCGGTTCCAGATGACGCTGGTGCTTGTGTTCGCCGTCGCTGCGCTTGCCCTGGCGGCGTTCGGAACCTATGGAGTAGTCTCGTATTCCGTCTCGCGACGCCGCGCCGAGATCGGCATTCGCCTGGCGCTTGGAGCCGGGAAGGCAAGGGTACTCCGGCTGGTGCTGCGCCAAGGCATGGCTCCTGTTTTCGTCGGCCTCGCGGCCGGCGCCTTATTGGCTCTAGCCATTGGGAGCTATGTGTCAAGCCTGTTGTTCGAAGTGAGTCCACACGATCCTGTTGCTTTCACCATTGCAGCCGTGGTGCTGGTTACCGTATCCGCATTGGCCTGTTGGATTCCGGCGCGGCGCGCGGCGGGTGTCAATCCTCTCGACGCTATCAGGTACGAGTAGGTGTCACGTCCGACTCGGACAGGCCCGCCCAAATCGTGCTTGACAGGGGGACTCATGTCAGGGCGTACTGGTTTTCTTTCCTTTCTCCATTGAAGCTCTGAATTGAGCGATCAGAGTCGTAAAGCGGCCGTAATCTCCGCGATCTCGCACCAACATCGCTAATTGATAGTACGCGGATGAGAACGACGGATCGAACTGAATTGCTTTCTCGAAGAAGCCTTCAGCTTCCGTGTCGCGCCTGAGCGCCCGCAAGGCGCGCCCCATCTGGTAATTCGCTTTCGGTGAGGTCGGATTGAATTGGAGCGCCTGACGCAAGTAGCGCAGACTCTCCCCGGGGGACTTCTCCATAAGAAACTTGCCGTAATTGATCAGAGGCCATTCGTCCTGGATTCCACGCTTCTTGTCAAGCTCAATGGCCTTGGCGTAGTTCTCCACAGTACGCTCATCGTCGCGAAGAGCCTCGTACGTCAGTCCAAGGCTGTCGTAGACCTCCGGGTAGTCGGGTGTGATTGCGAGCGCCGAATTCATGGCGTCGATTGAATCCTGAAAAAGGTTCAAGGTGTAATAAAGGCGGCCTAACTGATAGTAAAGCTCGGCGTTCTTCGGGTTGAGGGCAATCGCCCGCAGCAGAGACAACTTCGCCGTATCGAGCATGTCGAATGCGATATAGTTCAGCGCGAACAATTGATGAAGACGCCAGTCATCAGGCGCGAGCCGGTAGGCCTTGCTCAACAGGAGCATGGAGTCCTTAGTCTCGTTGCGGCGATAGTGAAGCCATGCTGCGAGATAGAGGAGATCGACGTCTTGGGGGAATCGCTCGATTGCAGCCTTAGTTCTGACGAGGCCGGAATCGTAATTTTTTAGTGCCCGATAGGTAAGGGCAAGGTGCAAGGCATGAGTCGCGTTACCGCGCTGCGATTCGACGCATTCGGAAAGGATTTTTTGGGCTGCAGCGTAATTCCCGCTCTGGAATTGATCCAGCCCCGACTGGCATGAGACTGGATTTTCAGCCCGCAGGCTATAGCTGGCCGCCAGGATGACGGTGCAAACCGCGCTTTTCATCGAAAGGCCTATCCTTAGAACACTAGCCTCCCTGTGATTTGAGCGCTTCTGGGGCCTATGCCCGTGCCGGTGTATTGGCCGAACGCCGGATTAGTAAGATCGGTGACCAAGCCACCGAATTCTTTTCGGTTGAAAGCGTTGAACATCTCAAAGCGCAACTCGAATTGGTAGCGTTCGAAGAATATCTGGCGTTTTGCCAGCGCCAGGTTTTCCGATGCGCGGCCAATATTGCGCACGTTGGGCAGAATGAACGTATTGCCGAACGTGAAAGGTGCGGGGAAACCAAAAGCGGCGCGGTTGAGCGTCACGCTGCCCTTCTGTCCAGTCAAGCCGTTGGCGAGCGTGGTGTTGCCACGACCCGAGGTCGCAGTCTCAATTGGACCACCGAGGTAGACGGCGCCGAGGCGTTTGTTGCCGAGAGGAAGCGTGTTTGGCGCGCTCAACGAAATCGGGAATCCGGACATGTAGTTCACCACTCCTGAAATGTTCCAGCCGCCGACGATATGGCCCGCCAGTCCCTTGTTCAACCAAGGCGTACCCGGCCCCCAAGGAAGCAGATACGTGAAGCTGGCGATGAAATTTCGCGGAATGTCGAAAGGCGAGAGCGCCTTTTCCACCCTGCGGTTAAATGTGTCCTGAGGTCCGGCTCGGCCCGTCGCAGTAAGTGCGCTATCGGTGAGCGTTTTCGACCACGTGTAGGAAACCAGGAATTGGAATCCGCTGGAAAACCGTTTCTCGGCTTTCACCAGGAGGGCGTTATAACTCGAATTCCCAATTGCGTCGCCCAACGGGGTAAGCGCAAAATACTGAGGGTACGGCTTGAGGGCCTGCGCCAGCGTGCCCGTGAACCCGGCGTAGGGAGGCGCAAATCCAGCCGCGATGACTGCTGGGCTGGTAATGCTGTTATTTAGCAAAGCACCAAGGGACAGATACTTCGGATCGAGTTGATTCAACACGTTCATGTTACTGTTGGGCAAGTGGTGCGTCGACTGCCCGAGATAACCGACATTAACGAGGTAATTCCGGGCAAACGACTTCTGAATGTCGACTTGAACGGTATTGGTGTTCGACCACTGGTTGGCGTTTTTGGCCATGGTATTTGCGTTCTGGTTGTTGAGGATGGTGGGGTCAAGGGAAGGTGGATATCTCACCTCGGCTGAAGGCCAGCCTTGATCCCACAAGAGGGCGGGCGTGATGCCGCCATCGGGGGTGTTGCGAGTAGACGAGCCGTTGTAACCCGTGCCATCACGAGCATTGTCTGCGTGGGCATAAAGAATGCCGCCGCTGATGCGGACTACCAGCGAGGGAGTGACGGTGTATGCCAGGCCCAATCGCGGCGCAAAGGCACCGAACCAGCCATCCACAAAGCTTCTCCGCCCGGTCGAGCCCACGCCGAACACATACGCGCCGCGCAAGTTGCCGGCACCCGGATTGGGCTTGGTCAGATCTACCGCGGAAACCATCCCCCCGGGCTCGTAGACGGGTGTCTCGTAGTCCCAGCGAAGGCCGTAATTGACGGTGATCTTCCGGCTGATCTTCCAGTTGTCCTGGGCGAACAGGCCGATGGACTGTACGTGGCTCCGATTGGGCTGCTGAAGAGACATGCTGGCGTTCTCGACGGCCCCGAGCATAAAGCTCGCGAAGGAATTGCCGGTGCCGGGGACTAAGGAAAGGCTACCCGTCGGCGAGGTGACGACCTGTCCGGTTTCGCTCTGGGAGAATGCATAGAACCCGTTGCGGCCGTTGCGGACATTCGATGCCGCCTGGAACCAGAGGTAACGGGCGCCGAATTTGAAACTATGATCGCCCTTATTCCAGCTCACCGAATCCTGTATGTCTCTGCTCCGGTCATTTTCGGAATTGACTGCGGACGCGCTGTTCCCGAGAGCAGTTCCCAGGCTGGCGTAACCGTTTGTCTGGAAGTAGAAACTGGGGAAAGCGGGTCCGAAGGAATTGGGGATGCGTGCCCAGGTGGAGGGGTCCAGCGGCTGGGAGTCCTGTGAGGCGAGGAATCCTTCCTGGCTGGCCGCGAAGTGATTCACCACCTGTGGGGACAGGACCCAATCGTGTGAAACGATAGACTGCTGAACGCCCTTGAAGACTGTGTTGCTGGAGATGTTGAGGGGAAATGGCGAGTCCTGGCCGAGAATGGACGGCGAGTGCTGATAACGGAAGCT
>Ga0068863_100004145_pt1 | contig 14319 bp, 10 predicted proteins | sample KBSSwiS62_FD_66596 | JGI IMG/M metagenome (GOLD analysis project Ga0068863, IMG submission 66596) | Switchgrass rhizosphere microbial communities from Kellogg Biological Station, Michigan, USA - KBS Switchgrass S6-2 | ecosystem: Host-associated > Plants > Roots > Rhizosphere > Soil ...
TCCATCATTCGAACAATGAGTTTAAAGAGTTCACTCTTATCATTCAAAGAACTCTTGGGCAGAGCCTTATAGAACGTACCCTGAGCAATAGCGTCAATAACCTTTATTCTTAGAGTTTTGAGTTTCTTTTCATTGCTGGGGTCCTGGTTAAAATCATCATAAAATGTTTTAAGGGATGGCATCGCATCGATGACCAATTCGATACTAGTTTTTGCCTTAAGCAAGGACAGAAAAGACATGCCGAGCGCGTGGATATCGGATTCTCTCCAATCCACTTCTTTGGAAAAACCGAACAGACCACGATAACCCTTATTGAGGACCTCAGGGGCTGTGAACCCAAGACTGGAAATGTTAATCGGCGGGGTTTTGGATTTCGAAACTTCCACAGAGTCATCCGTATCGATAATCTTCACGAGTCCATCAAGTCCCATGAGCATATTTGCGGGCTTGATGTCCAAATGCGCATAGCCAAGCTCGTGCATAAAGTATAGGCCATCTGTTATTTGTTTGAATAGTGTGCGAAGAGGCAAGGGTTTTTTCTTATCTTTGACATATATCTTGTCGAGATCTTGGCCGCCTTCCTCGACGAGAATGGCCATTGTGTTGTTCTTGTCGGGAACGAGTCCAAAATATCTTATGAAGTGTTTATTCTTTTGAAAGATAGAAAGGTTCATCACGGCCTGTTCGACCTTATCAGACACGTTTTCCCGAATCACCTTCGCGATGAGAGTCCCGTCATCCGAACCTTCCTGAATTTTGAGTCTGTAAATATCGCCAAAACCGCCCTTTCCGACAAATGTCAAGGTTGCTCGATATGCTGCTTTATCAGTCATCCCACTAACTGGTATGGCTTTATCGGTCCAAACAACTTTGCCGGCGAGCTTGGAGACAATTCGCTTTAGCTCGGCAATAGACAGTTGCGCAGAGTAACTGGGTAAAGCAAGAAACGTTGCGATAAGGAGAGCTGAGATTAATTGCCTATGAAATCGTGTTATAGGCAAATCGTACTACTAAATCAAATTTTGAATCAATGTCGCGATTCTGATTTCGCAACGAGGACAGTCACGCATGTTGACGAAAAAACGTTTACTGGAGTTCTGAGCATATCGAGAAGTCGTTCTACTGGAAGAATCAAGATGATACCTTCGGCTGGCAACCCTAGCGCCTGAAGAATCACGACAATCGTGACAAATGTTCCAGATGGAATGCCTGCGACCATGCCAAGTGCGATGAATAAGCACATCGTTGCAATGGTAACGAGATTGCCCGCGTCAAGCGAAACGCCATAGCTCTGCGCGATAAACAGAACTGCCACAGTCGCATAGAGTGCGGAGCCTGTGAGGTTTACCGACGTGCCAAGTGGAACAATGAAACTGCTGAAGCGGTTCGAGACCTTTGCGCGCTGTTCAAGGCATTCCAAAGTGACGGGCAAGGTTGCTGACGATGAACTTGTTGTAAAAGCAGTAACCAGCGCAGGGCCCATGTTTCGAAAGTGAGTGATTGGGTTGATTTTGCCGATAACGGCGAGCAAGAGTGGCAATGCGACAAAGGTAAAGACGATCAAGCCCAAAGATACTGTGAGGCCAAACCATAGTACTGGTTCAACCTTTTCAAACCCTGTTGTCGCCACAACCTTTGCAATTAGTCCGAAGACGCCGATCGGCATGGCTAAGATGACGATGTTTGTCATTCGCATCATGATCTGAAAAAGCGCATTCCAAAACTGGAGCATAATCTTTGAGAGTTCCGATTCGATACGCGTGCTCAAGACACCAAACATCACACTAAAGAAAATCAGCCCGAGCATCTGACCACTCGCTGCGGCCGCAAAAATGTTCTTCGGAAAGAAACTGAGGAAAATGTTGCCTATGCGATCAAAAGTTCCAACCGAGGCTTGTGCCTTAATCTGTTCCAATACATCTGCGGATCCGGCGACCGAACTCGAGTTAATAGGAGAAATGGCGGGAGAGACAATAAAATAGCAGAGAAATCCAAGAAAGACGGCGATGGCGCCGGTCAAGAAGAAGTAGCCAAAAGTCTTTGAACCAAGCGCGGCGAAATTTTTGTCTGCGCCGACGCGAGCGGTTCCAGTCACAATTGCTGAAACTACAACAGGAACGACAACGAGGGTTAACGCGTTTAGAAATAGATTGCCAAGCAAGTCATAATACCGAACAAGTGTGACTCCAAACAACTCCGTCGTTGAGCCAGAGAGAAAGCCTGCAAAAGCGCCTAGAATAATTGCAATAAAGATTGCTATAAGGAAGGAATTTTTCATATGGTCCGGTGGGAAAGGTGGAGAGTTTATGACATTGGCAGGTGGAGTGCAAGACGCAGAAATCAAACATCAACCATCCGCATGTCCGCATGATTGTCCATCAACGTGCGCACTCGATGTGGAAGTCATAGGCGGCAAAAAGATAGGGCGTGTTCATGGTGCAGAGGACAATAGTTATACGGCCGGTGTGATTTGCGCCAAAGTCGCGCGTTACTCAGAACGCATCCATCACCCTGACCGTTTGCTCTACCCTTTGCGGCGCATAGGCCCTAAAGGCTCTGGCCAGTTTGAGCGAATCAGTTGGGACGAGGCACTCGACCAAGTTGCGCAGGCTTTTTTGCGGGCAGAGAGGGATTTCGGCTCAACTTCGGTTTGGCCGTACTACTACGCAGGTACGATGGGCCTTGTAATGCGTGACGGCATTCATCGTTTGCGGCACGCCAAAAAATACTCAGGCATGCATGGAACCATCTGCACGGGGATTTCATGGCCCGGCTATACCGCAGGCACGGGCCGAAGGGCGGGTGTCGACCCTCGTGAAATGGCCAAGTCGGATTGCATTGTCATATGGGGCACGAACGCGGTGCATACGCAGGTCAACGTGATGACCCACGCGATGCGAGCACGCAAGGAACGCGGCACGAAAATTGTCGTGATCGATATTTATGAAAACGCGACCGTAAAGCAAGCTGACATGGGCCTCGTTCTGCGCCCAGGAACAGACGGCGCTTTAGCCTGCGCAGTCATGCATGTGTTGTTTCGAGACGGTTTTGCGGATTGGGAGTACTTGGAAAAGTACACCGATTGCCCGCGAGAATTTGAGCAACACTTGCGCTCGCGTGACCCGGCATGGGCCTCGCAGATAACCGGTCTTCGCGAAACTGAAATCGTCGCGTTCGCGCATCTTGTTGGCCAAAACAAGCGCACTTACTTCAGAATGGGCTACGGTTTTGCACGCCAAAGAAACGGCGCCGTGAATATGCATGCGGCGATGTGTGTGCCTACGGTGACTGGCGCCTGGCAATATGAGGGCGGCGGAGCGTTGCATACAAACAGCGCCATCTTCCATTGGGACAAGACACTGATTGAAGGTTTAGATGTTCATGATCCAAGCATTCGCATGCTCGACCAGTCGCAAATTGGTGCGATTCTGACTGGCGATAGGAAGGCGCTTTTAACAGATGTGCCCGTCAAAGCAATGCTGATTCAAAATACGAACCCGGTGTCTGTGTGCCCAAACCAGGAGCTCGTAAAAAAAGGGTTTGCTCGAGAAGACTTGTTTGTGTGTGTGCACGAGCAGTTTATGACTGAAACGGCCAAGATGGCTGATATTGTCCTGCCCGCGACGATGTTTATGGAGCATGATGACTTCTATCAAGGTGGCGGCCATCAGCATATTTTGCTTGGGTCAAAACTCATTGATGCGCCTGGCGAGTGCCGTTCAAACCATGAAGTGGTTTGTGCACTTGCAAAACGAGTAGGAGCTGTGCACAGAGGGTTCGATATGTCGCCGCGTGAGCTCATTGACGAAACGTTGCAGACTTCTGGGTGGGGCACTCTTGAACGGCTCGAGAAAGAAAAGTGGATTGACGCACAGCCTGATTTTCGCACTGCGCATTTTCTCGATGGGTTCGCGCACGCCGATAAGAAGTTTCACTTCAAAGTTGACTGGGAGCATGTGCCGATTGGAAATGCTGGCAAGAAAGGACCGTTTGAGTCGTTGCCGGAATTTCCCGACCATTGGCGTGTCATCGAAGAGGCGTCGCCTGAGTTTCCGTTTCGACTTGCAACGAGCCCCGCACGCAACTTCTTGAACTCAAGTTTCAATCAAACGCCAACTTCTGTTTCGCGCGAAGGTTTTCCGAAGGTGTTTATGCATTCGAGTGATGCAGAAGAACGAGGGATTAAAGATGGTGCCTGGGTGCGAATGTTTAACAAACGCGGCGCTGTTCAAATCCGCGTGCAGATTATGAACGGGCTACAACGAGGCGTGCTTATTTCGGAATCGGTGTGGCCCAATTCGGCCTTCCCAGATGGTCGAGGGATTAATACGCTGACAGGTGCAGACCCAGTGGCGCCTTTCGGGGGCGCCGCGTTTCACGATAATCACGTGGACATTGAAGGGCTCACAACGAATCCAAACAATTAGCCGACAACAGCCGCATATACTCGAGGTTGTCATGCGCGCGAACATCTGGTTTGGGTTTCTTCTTTCGGTTCTGGTTACTTCACAGCTCAGTGCGAGTGCGAGCACAAAACAATATAAGTGCCATTCGTCTCTTTGCCCGCGACTTGGCTTCCCAAGCGATCTTGTGCTCACCCAAGAGACCCACGGCGCTTGGAAAGCAAAACTAACCTTGGTCGATGATAAAGAAGAGGTGTTTCGCTCAGTGGGCAATTACGAGGGGCAAGAAACACGTGGCGCCGGAAGTTGTGTTGTTGATTTGCGTTGGCAAACTGGCGTAACCAGCCACAATAATGCGACGCCTTACGAGCTTAGAGTGCGAAACCCTGAACGAAGCTTCGAAAACTATAAGACGATTACCCTCGAGATAAAAAACCGCTATCAGCACTCTAAGCCAAATCTGTGTACCTACTTTTGTGGACAAGTAAATTGAATTGATTTCGATAGCTTGATCTAGTTGGCGCTATAACCATCCGGTAAATAGAGTCTTATTGTTTTTATGTAAGATATAATTGAAAAAGCCCTGCAAAGTGATGCGGGCATTGTTATAAGGACTGTGCGTTAACTCTGCATTTTTTAGATTGTATAGAACGCAAATAACAAAAGCTGTCTAATATTTTCAGTTTTTTGTCGAGGGAGTAAGTATGAAATCAATCAGTCTGTATAGCGTGCATCTAATCACGTTATCTGCGTTCTTGTTTGTTATGCCTGTGTTCGCACTGACTATAGTGCCCAAGTTCACCGCAGGTCCGTGTCCTGTCGTAAGCGAAACGGCTATCACGGATGGTGCTGTGTGTCCAAATGGTTCGCCAACGGACGCGAACGGCGTGCCGCAGTGTCCTGTCTATTACAGCCCAAGCATAATGCCGAAGGGTTATAATTCTGTAACTTACTGCGATTTTATCGGAAATACTGTTCTACAATCGGGGCACAATTTCTACACAAAACAATTCTCACAGGCGCAGCAAACTAGTTTTGGTCTAGCTGCAGCCGAATTGGGCAAGTATGTTAAGGATAATATCACCCTGACTTTTGAGGTCTATTTGGTTGGCCAGGTAGCAGCAGTTGGACCCAGCTCGGTTGTCGCTCTTGCAACAGAATTCTTTACACCCATATGCCCAGGCGTAGATGACTTTCTGCCTCCGCTAAGCAATAGCCCGGCGAATATTGTCAAGAATATGGATGGTACCTTTAGTTACGGCAATATTGCTCCAACTTTTGATCCCGTTGTCAGCGCATTGAAAGCAAAGAATGCTGCGAACGGAAAAGCTGGCTATTACAAGGTCCCCTTGACTGATTATTTGCCCACGAGAAATGCAATCGCTGAGGAATGGTCATCGGAGTTCCTTGGTCAGGTCACAGACTCCATGTATAATGCCTGGAACTTGAATGACTTCTTTCAAGATCAAACCACAAAAACACCGCTCTCAGCAGGAACCAAACCGTTCGCTATCTGCGGATCACCCGCGAATATGAAGATACTTGGGCTTTACAAAAAGGCTTACGACATTGCAAATAGCCCGGGCAATAACGTCTATGCGACAACAACGGTCGACGGAACCGCCAATGGTGCAAGCGTCGATGGCGTTTATGTGCAGGGCGATTTCCCGGATAGTATCAACGATCCGGCTGTTCGTAACCTGCCTTACTCACAAAGTTTTTCGCAGTCGCGATACTTTCCACTTATTACCGACAACGCCACAATTACGGGTCGCCAATTACCCAAGGCCTGGTATCTTCGTCACAATCTACAAGCAGTCTATTACGATTCTTGTGATGTAGGCCCAAACGGCAAGTATTTGAGTGATCAAATCAGTCCAACAACCGGTCAGCCTTTGCCTTGGTGCTCATATCCCAAAGGATTTAACTGGGGTATCAATATGCTCGGTAACGTCAAGCATGAGTTGCAGCACTTGATGGGTGAGATGTGGTCAGAATACTACAAGAAGCCTGCTGAAGGAAATGCTTGGGCCTATGCGATGGAAAATTCTCACTTCGTGGGCGACCTATTTATCTTGGATGCACAACCTGCCAGCACTAGAGTTACAGATGGAATTACGTCGAGTAACCTCAGTGCTTACACGGCCTGGCCAAGAAAGATGGAATCACTCACTCCGGCACAGCATGGAACGATAACTTCAGAGAGCGTACTTGAGGACTGGGTACAATGGAGCAAACATGACAACGTATTCGCCTTTTTAGATGGATCCGGTAAGCTTCAAGCCGTTCCCCTCATGAACTATACTGCATTTAACCCTGACCTGGATATCGCGCGCGAAACGTTTCGATTTAGACCTCCATGCAAGGGCGTAGTGGATACGCAAAGGGCAGCGTGCACAACAACAAATGGCGATCAATCTATCGCCATCAATGATCCAAAACTTATTGCGCTTGGTGAAAACGATGAAATCCATCCGAATGTGATGTCCAACGCAACGAGAGGCGTCATTGATTATTCAGACGAACGAGAACTCAACATCATGGCTGCTCTCGGATACGCAGTTGACTTTAGGTACCTAAAGAACAACGTGTATAAGAAAGCCGATACAGCTGCTTGGTATGACTTCTGCTTCCAGAAAGGTTCAGGCGGGGAAGGACTGCAAAATGGCACCGGTGCTCAACCGATAGCCTTTGACCAGTTCCTCGATCAAAAACCTGGTTGCAAGTATGATATCGACTGGGCGCTCACGCACTGCAAATATTCTGCTGGCGTGGCTGCTTGTAAGTAAATCGCACTAAGAAGTGTTTATGAATGCGCGCGGCACCCAAAAGGTGCCGTTCGCCTTTATGAGGAGACGCAGACTAAGCGAATCGCTTTAGAGAGTTTTTTGATAAGCGCATTTTCTTCTGTCGATTTGCGCTTCACGATGAACACGTCTGATCGACAAACACGCCCGGCGTACGGTGATGGTCGTCGTTCAAGATGCAACTCATCGCGAAATCGTTTGTTGTGCTCTCGCGCGATGAAGGTTGGAAAGTACCCTGCGACGCGTCCCTGCCTGCACAACTCCAAAGCTGATTCAAGCAGTGTCACACGATGCTTCACGATGCGCTCGTAGGCATCATCTGGCCATCCATCAAGCCCACGAACGCGTGTTGGCACACCTTGAAAAGGGACTGCGGGAATCACAAATGGAAGCTCCTTTTGTGGAACATCCCTGAAGGCGCCTTGCTTTGTGTAGACACCCATTTCAATCGCCGCGATGCGAATAAAATCAAGATGTGGATCCGGCACCGGAATATACGTGATACCAAAATCCAAATTACCCTGAGCGACGTGATTTTCAATCTCGCCAGGCAAAAGCTCGTGCATCTCAAGCGAGTGGTTGTGCAGATAATCCAAAAAGCTCAAAAAGTAAGTTGAAAAAACTTCAAATGTTCCAATGCGAATCGGTTGAAGTCGAGGCACATCACGCAATTCGTGTTTCAGGTTTTGAAAACTGTCGAGAAGTTGAGGCAAGTTCTTGAGCAACCGCCTTCCTCCATCTGTGAGCACCATTCTGCGTCCGTCACGTACCCACAATGGTACCTCGAATTCCTCTTCAAGATTCTTCATGGATTTCGAGAGGGCAGGTGGGCTTATGTGAAGCAATTCGCTCGCTCGTTGCAAGTGTCCGATTTTGGCAAGAACGACAAAATACTCAAGACGAGAGAGATTCATGACCAAAACCCAAGAGCAAGCACGTCCACTCCAAACGCAATCCCGAAAGTTGGACCATAATCCGTGAAAGGACTTATGAAACTTGTGCCAATGCTGTCGTTCCACGTCTCAACGCGAAAGGACCCCATGACAACAGCTGCTGACCAAAAAAAACCGTAGTGAGCGACGCCTTGCGCGTTTGCAAAAATTCCCGAATCCCAGGTAAGCGCAAACTCGCCTTCCCAAGTTGGTATGCTCTGACCGTCGACGCTGAGCTTGTATTGACCAAAGGAGAGCGAGGGTTGAAAAATGCGTCCAAGGCGGGCTGTTTTGGTCAGCACAAGCGAGTCTCCTTGGAGGCTGACTCGAGCCAGGAAGGATCCTCGAAAGCTCATCGAGCCCCAATCACTGTCGTGCCAACTTGGTGTGAGTGGAACTCGTCGAACGCCTGCGCGCACAAAGAGCTCATTATAGATGGTTCCGGCACTAAAACCCGCTCCAGTAAACAGGTTGATGCTCTGAAGGGGCGAAAACCACTTGGTCACAGAACCGTCGACCATGAAGTCTACAGCAGTGCGCCCATTGAATGTCGGAAGTGTTGGGAAGCTCAAAGTGCTGTGCAGTGCCTCTTGCATAAACTGAGTTGGCTGATTGTGCGTCGCGCTGACGCTCATGGTGACGCTGGTCATCCATAGATCACGCCATCTATGTGCCCAACTGAGCGACAGGATATTAAATCCAAGCGCATCGGTAATGATTGAGTTGTATTGCACGCCTAACCCATCAGCAGGCGTGAATCTGTCAAATGAAATGGCAGCTTCTAAGGCAGAAAAAGCATCAGGAAAGGCAAGGGCGCCCCAATGCGTCGAAGGAGAGGGTGTTTCGCCAAGAGCCGCGGCGGCGATGAATACAATGCTCCAAATCAATCGCACGACTTAAAGCCAGAATTCGAGGTTGGCAGAAACCAGGTGGGTTTGCTGTTCGGCGTTTGGGAAGCCTGTGTCAAGATTGCGATTGTAGGCGACAAACGTTCGCAAATCACAGGCTCCGGTTCTTGTTGCAAGCCCAACGGAAGCGCCAGGTGACAGGCGAACCGTCGCGTCTTCTTCTTTGAACCATGTGGTGGCAAGCCCTGCGCCTACAAACAGCGCAAAGTTATTCCAGAGAGAGATTTCGGCTTGCATGGTCGATGATGTGCTTAAGCGCGGCTCAAAAGGTCTATTGAAAGCAAAAAGGTAGGCGTTAACAGAAGTCGCAAGCTGGACGTCGACAGGACCGAGGCTTAAAATTCCGTTGAATCCGATTTCAGGCCCTGTGCGTCTCAGGATGCGAGCCAGCGTTCCATCAGCACCATGGCGGCATCTGTGCCGGTAGCCTGCGTAGAGTACCGAATCAAGCACGCGATATTCGAGTGCGGTGAAAACTTCGTAGTGCGTTTGGCCCATCCTAAAATAGATGTCGTTGCTTGTGTCTGCGATGCCGTCGAAATTGGAGCCAAGGCGCAAAAGTGCGATGTCTGAAAGTGAAACGACGACAAAATCGAGACCTACACCGAATTGCCACGCATGAAACTCATCTGAATGAACGAAATATCCAAAGTTCCCTCTTGAAGCGGCTTCGCTAAAGAACTTGATTCGATCAGCTTCAGAGTATTTGAAGAGTATAAGCGGCGGACGCAGCTGAACTCTGACGTCATCTTGATTCGCAAATGAGGCGAATGACGCAACGACGAATGCGATAAACGAAAGATAAATGTTGAGCGTCTTCATCACAATTAGCAGTTATCGAGCTCGTTTTCATTTCGTGCACTGTTAACTTTTGGTTAATGAATTTGAGTTTTTATTTCATTTCTTTCCACCCTGCAGTCGACTTAGTCTTTTAGCAGGAGGAAGATATGAAATTCGCAATTCCGATTACGCTACTCTCACTTTTAGTCTCACAAATCTCGCCTGCTGCTTATTATGCACATGAATGGGGCACTTTTACTTCTCTTGTTGGCTCAGACGGCAAAACGCAGCCAGGCATGTACCATGAGGATGAAGTGCTGCCGGACTTTGTGCATACATTTGGAGAGACAAGAGCATCTCACCAAACAGTTGCATTGGCATCCCCTAGGCCACAATGCAGACGTGGCAAAGGTTGCCTGGATGATGCCTTCTTTGACCGCAACATCATTACGCAGAAGATGGAAACGCCAGTTATCTATTTTTATGCTGATAAAGAAGAGCATGTAGACGTCAATGTTAAGTTTCCAAATGGGATCTTTACAGAGACATATCCAGCGCCTGTTCGCAGCATTCCAACTGTAAAAGATTTGGTGCATCCACAAGGGGGTGAGGCGACCTTCTCAGTCGATCTTTACCCACAACTTCCCATGGCGCCGCCAGAGGTTGATAGTGCGAATATCTACGGTCATGCGCGCAATGTAGCGAGTAGTTATGTGTCGTCTGGAGGTGAAGTGGAGAAGTTCATTTTCTACAGAGGCCTCGGTCAATTCCAGCCTCGTATTAGCATTCGATCATCACGAGGTGCGCTCAATATTTCTGCTGCTCAGCATGAAACACCTCAAGCTGCGTTCTTGGTTGATGTGAACGAGAAAGGACAAGTTGATTTCATCACCCTGTCACTTCCACTCAATCAAGTAATTGATGCAGCAAGCATTTCTGTACTCAAAACACATGCGCAAAACAGAGGCTCTCAAGCAGGCGAAGCGATTGTTGCTGCTTTGCAACAAGCTGGACTCTATAGAGATGAGGCTCAAGCGATGTTCGACACATGGAAACATGGCTATCTTCAAGTGCCCGGCCTAAGGCTCTTGTATGTTTTGCCTGTTAATGAGCCGGATGCCATTCTTCCGCTGTCGATGACTCCAAGTCCAACGAGCTTGAAGCGTGTTTTTGTCGGTCGTGTTGAAATCTTGCTCGATACGGAGGAAAACCGGATTCTTAACGATATCATCAAACAAGGCGACAAGTTTACTCCATCCTCTCTAGGACGTTTTGCTGAGCCCATCTTGCAGCGCATTGCGCAGAGATATGAAGGTAGTGATTCGTCCGTGCGAGCATTGCTTGCTCGTTTAGTGGAAAAGGCAGCCCACAGGTAGTTGTGCGCGCATAAAAAAACGCCGGCATAACGCCGGCGCTTTCATCTCAGATACGATCTAAGATTACTTCTCGCCCGTGAGAGCTTTGAAGCGTGTTGAGAGACCTGAAGCTGCACCAACCCAGATCAATACGAACACGATCGTGAGCGCAAATGAGGCTGGAGCGTAAGCAATCGCAGATGGCCCGATGACAGCGGTCATAACCTGACCAATCACGGCTCCACCGCTCTTACCCAAACGAGCACCGACAACGTCCACGGCTGCCTTGCCTTTTGCTTTGGATTCTGGATCCAAAGGAATGTACGCCATTTCTTTCGTAGGATCGAACATTGCGTACTTGGTTGGCTTGCTGAGCAAGTTTTGAATAAGGCCAGCGAGTACAGCTGTGGTCAAAACTGCAACGCCTGTCATTCCCAGGGCTGCACCGACTTCATCACGCCAAATAACGAACACGAAGAAAGCAGCGGAGCTTAAGCCTAGCAAGATTGGTGTGGCGAGAGCCGTGATCTTCCAACCAAATCTACGCAACACGGTGCTGCCGATGAGAATTGCGATCAAGGTAAAGAAGCCAGTCCAAATGAAGTACTTGCCCATGTAGCCGTTGTAAGCCGCCTTAACAGCTTCCTTGAACTCTTTCTCTGGTAGATTTTGGAATAGAGGATCCAATGCCAGCTGTGCCTGGTACATCTTGTAGATCATTTCTTTCCATAAGACTTCACACAGATTGATTGCGACACCGTAGCAAATCACGAGCAGTGCAATGAGCCCAAGGTAAGGCGAACGGAACAAGAACTTGATGCCTTCGCCGATCGACATTTTGGCTTTTTCTTTCTTAGCCGGTTTTGCACCTTCAGCGAGTTGGAATGCTGGATCTTTCAGCACAACGTTGTTGATATAGTAGTAGAGAGCCACAGCGAGAGCGCCAGCAATAAACACGATTCCGATCATGATTTGGAGGCCAACAGTATAGTTGCTTCTAAACATAATGTTGATCTGTTCGGTAAGGACACCGGCGAGCATCACGAAGCAATTTCCAACAAGATAGAAGTGCGCGTAGAAACGCTTTGCGTTCGTTACTGGGATGATATCGTTAGCAAACTGCCAGAACATCAACGATAGAACAGCACTGCCCCAAAGCTCGGACATAATGTAAAAGCTTGCGTGTGTCCAGTACCTGAGCATGGATAGGAATACGGAGAACCAGTTCTTGACTGGTCCTTCGTCAAACCAGTCAATCATGCTGTCTACCATAGTATTTGGATGCAACGAATCTGCGTAAGGATAAATCAAAAACGCGTATGCCAAAAAGTAGACTAAGAAGGGAATGGTGACGATGTAGAAAACACTGCGTCGGTTGAACTTGTTATTCAACCAAGAGAAAAGGATGAAGAACAAGATTGCAAATGGAACAACACCGTAGACCTTCAAGAAGGTGATGATGGCGGATCCATCAGCGGCGTTAACAACACCAGCGTCCTTGATTCCTCGACACATCGTGTAAACAAAGAGAATCAACGAGAGCATGAAGGCCATCGGCAAGAAAAGCGAGTTTTCCTTCCCGTAGATGGGCCAAAAAATACTACGTGCCTTTGAGAGAAGAGAACTGTTGGAGTCTTGCATAGTCTTTACTAAACCTGTTTTTTAAAAAATATAACTTAGTGTATTAAAGCGTGGCAATTGCGTACACCATTTTTGTCTCTTGACAAGAGGAAAGTGCGCAATTGCCTGTAAAAAAGGCTAAATTGAGAACATCGAGCGTATTTTCTGTGCGATAGCCAACGCAGGTTCCATCAGAAAATGAGATGGCACTGGCAAGGGCGGCTCAGCTACCTTAAGGAGCTGCTTACCTGTGTTTGCGCCCGTAAATAGGCGGGTCAACGTGCTTGGAATCTTCTCAAACCCTTCTTGCATATCAATTGCTTGCACCAATTTGCCGCTCTTGATCAATGCAGTCAGCAAGAGTAGGGCGCTCGGGAATTTGGGCATGAACTGGGTGACCAAAAAGCCCCGCATGCTTCCGCTCTTGATCGTCAGATTGAAGATATTGCGAAAGCCGTATTCTAGGCTAGGGCTCTTCTCCGTTGTATTTTTGTATTGCGAGATGCTGCCACAAAGAACCACCCGACCATAAGGAGCGAGGTGATTGAGCATCTCATCTGTGAGTTCACCACCCACATTATCGAAATAGACATCCACGCCCTTTGGGCAGAGTTCTTTAATGCGTTTGCCGACGTCCTCATTTTTGTAGTCAACCGCAGCATCAATGCCAAGTTTCTGGACCAACCACTGGCACTTTTCAGGCCCGCCGGCGATTCCGATAACTTTGCAACCACGCATCTTAGCAATTTGCACGGCGATTGAGCCTGTTGCACCTGCGGCACCGCTCACAACAACGGTCTCGCCGCTTTTAGCACAGCCAACTTCCGTGATGCCGAAGTAGCCGGTTAGCCCAGTGATGATGAGTGCTACCATCGTGGCCGGGTCCGCGAGCGGCGGAATGACTTGGGGCGCAAGGCCAGGCAAATCCGGATTCAGCACGACATAATCTTGCCACGAAGAAAACCCAAAAACGAGTTGCCCTGGCGTAAACTTTTTGTTCTTCGATTGAATGACTTGCCCTAATGCCAAGGCGTGCATGGGTTGGCCAATTTCAACGCGCGGAACATAGGTGTCTGCAACCATGTACATGCGCTGAGAGGCATCGAATGAGAAAATAAGATTTCTGACGAGAATGTGGCCATCAGGCAGTTCGGGCACTTGTTTCTCACGCAGCTCAAAATGTTCTGCGCCCGGGTTACCTGTGGGGCGCTGTTTAAGAACCCATTGACGATTGACGGCTAAAGATGGCATGCGCGACTCCTTGGAAACAGCGGTACTACATCGCTTCAAGGTGAAACACCGGATGATGGCCCGATAGTCGCGCTCAATGCGTCAAAATAGGTGACGAGGAGCGGATTCATAAAATCTTCGAGCACGTACATGTCGCCGCTCGAGGGAAGAAGCTTTCGAGCATCAGTAATGTAGAGTCTTGTACGTGGATACGGAAATTTGATATCGAGCTTTGCGATAGCCGTCACCCATTCTTCGAGTGGAACGGGATGGTCAAAAAGTGG
>Ga0068863_100004147_pt1 | contig 14313 bp, 12 predicted proteins | sample KBSSwiS62_FD_66596 | JGI IMG/M metagenome (GOLD analysis project Ga0068863, IMG submission 66596) | Switchgrass rhizosphere microbial communities from Kellogg Biological Station, Michigan, USA - KBS Switchgrass S6-2 | ecosystem: Host-associated > Plants > Roots > Rhizosphere > Soil ...
CGCTTCATCGACTGGATCTGGCACATCAGGGGCACGCTGGCACTCGCCCCGGAGCAATCGAGCGATGAGGCTTTCGGCAGGCTCGATCCCCTGTTCCGCCAGACCGGCACCAGCCAGGATCGGGCGAACGACACGCTGACCTTCCGCAAGAAGGACCAGGCGGCCCAGGACAAGATGTCCGTCTTCGACGGTGGCGTGCTGCAGATCGAAAAGGGCGTGGCCGGGCCTGTGCTGCGCTATCATCTGACCAGCCGGGCATTGTTGTTCTGCTTTCTGGCGCCGCTGCTGTTTCTGGGATTTGCCGGCTTGACCGTAGCGATCGGCAAGCTCGAAAAGCCGGCAACCGAAGCGTCGGGCAAGAAAAAGCCCGACAAGAAGGATATAGAGCTGCCGCAAAACCCGATCGACAAAGCCTTGGGTTCACCCGCACCCGAGAAGCCCAAGAAAGACGGCACTGATAAGTCCAAAGAGGACGATAAGAAGCCTTCGCCCACCTCCGCCTATGTCTTCGCGGCCATATTCGCCGCTCTCTATGTCGTCGGCCGAATCCTCGAAGCCAGGCTGGTCAAGGGGCTGTTTAGAAAGAGCTTGCTGGGCACCTGACCCTCTTCGAATGGCTTCACCGCCTGGCTGTCCTTCCAGCTGCACCAGCAGGCAGGCCCGGGCACATGCGGAGATGAACGACTGTTTCAGCATGGCAGTCGCCCGCCCTCCGGTCCGCTGACCTGAAGAGTTCCGGGTGCCGGAGCGCAGGGAAGCCCCCCGAAGCACGGGCGACGGGAGGCGATCGGTGCGCTGTTGTGGTCGATGGTGCCGCCTATCCGACTCGAACGGATGACCTACCGCTTACAAGGCGGTTGCTCTACCAGCTGAGCTAAGGCGGCGTTATTTTCCCCATGCGTCAGACGACGCCGAAGGTCCAGCCCTCCGTTTGCGCAATGTGACGGTTCAGCGATGGCGGGTGCCAGAGTCCGGACCGCGACGCATGCGCGCGCAGCCAGGCAGCGGTCAGGATCGCATCGGTGGCATGATCGTCATAGGCCGCGAGGGGCGCGTGCGGCCGTGTGCCCAGCGCGGCGAGCGCGGCGTCGAGCGCTTCGGCGCTGCGGATCTTGCTCAGTCCCTTGCGCAGTCCGGCCGCGCGCGCGGCGATCGCGGTGTAGATCTCGACGATCAGGGCGCCATGACCGGGGACCGGATCGAACGGCCAGACCGGCAGCGACCGGGCAAGCCGGTGCAGCGTCCGCATGCCCGCGAAACTCGCCTTGGCCACCTGCGCGGCACCGATCGCATCATAGACCGTCGAGGGCTTGCCGCCGCCGCCCGCATTGAAATGCGCCTCGCAGCGCCGGAGGTGCATGTAGTCGGCCTTCCGCCCATCCGCCGCGCCGAAATAGAAATGCCGGCGATGCGCCGTCTCGAGAAAGCTGGCGGCGCCGAGATCGGGATCGTCGCAGCGCGATTCGACATAGGCCCAGAACGCCTTGCCGTCCGTCGGCACGTCGTCGCCGGGCAGATAGGCGCCGCGCTCGACCAGCGGCGGCGCGAAGCTGAAGTCGAAACCGACCAGCAACGGCGCGTGGCGGCGCGCCTCGATCCACGCGGCGATGTCGGCGCGCGACCAGGCACGACCCGGTGGCGCGACCAGCACCGGCGCGGCATCGCCGACATCGCAGACCGCCAGCGCAATGCCCTTGTGGCGGTCACCCTTGGCGCCCGACCAGTCGACCACCGCGAAGCGGGTGAAATGATGGGGTGCGGGTGACGTCATGCTCGCGATCCACCTATCGTCGTACGCACCGCGTGGGGAGTCGCATATTCGTTCGCCGGCTTCCTGTTTTTGCCCGCGGCGACTATGGGTGGCGTTCACGCCAACCGCACGAGCAACGCCCCTCATGTTCAAGGTCATCGTCATGCTCCGCAAGCGCGAGGGTCTCTCGCGCGCCGAGTTCATGGACTATTACAATAATCGCCACGTGCCGTTCGTGCACAGCCTGCTGCCGGCCGGCGCCGCGATCCACGGCGCAATTTCGTGATCCCCGCCGAACCGGCGCCGATGGAAATGGGCGCCAACGCCGACGCCGTGGTGCGCGACGATCCCGATGTGATCAGCGAGGTCTATTACGAGGATCTCGCAGCGGCGCAGTCGGCGGCAAAGGCGATGTCCGATCCGGCGATCCGCGCGCAGATCGAGGAGGACGAGCTGAAATTCCTGATGCCGGGTTCGCTCAAGAGCTATGTCGTCGAAGTGTGCGAGACGGTGTTCCGTCCGGTTCCGGGCTATCGCTGATGGAATTGCGCGCAAGTGTCGCGATCGATGCTGGCCGATTGAAGTCGTTCAAAGCGCAGGCGGACGCCATCGTCGCGCGGGCGACCGCGGCGATCGACCGATCGGACTGGTTCGTCAATGAAGCGCGCGGCACATGCGTGGCAATGATCGCCGGCGCCGAGGCGGCGGCGGTGGAGATCGCGGCCGCCCTCGCGGGATTGGACAGCTATGCGGGCGCCGAGGGCATGTTCGCGCATATGAGGAACTGCCACGACGTGCACGAGGCGCTGATCGGGCACGCGACGATGGTCACCGAATTTCTGGGCGACCTGCCCGAAGACGCGATGGCGGCGGTGGCGCGGTACGATCCCTATATCCTGTCTTTGCACACGGGGCTGACGCGCTGACCAAGCGCGGCACGCTGCACATCGACGGCGGCGCCACCGATCCGGCCGCCATCAATCTGCAACATCGCCGGTCGATAGCGCGCGCGATGTTCCTCAGAACCACCCTCGCCATCGTGACGGCCATGCTCTCCGTCGCCACGCCGGTGGAGGCCGCCGCAGCCGATGATGCCGGACCGAAGCCATCCTATAGCTGGGTACAGAGCGACTCGATCGTCCAGGATCGCGATTTCTATCTGCTCACCCTCCTCGACCGGGTTCCGCAATATCGCGCCGCGCTGGCGGCTTCGCCGGCGCTGACCGCGATCCGGACGGCGCGCCGGCAGCGCATCGCCGCCGCACTCGCCGCCTGCCCCGACACCGCCGCCTGCCGGGTGGAAGCCATGCTGTGGCGCGACGACGAGATCGGCGCGATCGGCGACGCGCTCGCCGGAGCGGACGGACTCGGCACGCTCGCCAGACGCCATTTGCGGCCTTCGGGCGCATTCATCCTTCATGCCGACCAATCCGATGCCGCGATGATCCGCGCGGCCTGGGCCGATGCCGCGCTGGCGATGAATCGCATCCTGCGGCTCTATGGTCTCGGCGAGGCGCCGCTTTACCCCAGAATCGACGCGATCGACTTCGCCCCCGCAGACACCAACTTCGCCCGCATCGTCGCCGAAGCGGTCGAAGTGTTGCGCCTGGCCATCATCGATGACGATGCCGGCATCTTCTCGATCGGTCCGTCGATCAGCTGGGCCTTCCTCGATCTCGACCGCGTCCGCGCCCGCATCGCGCAGGCGGACGCGCGCCGCGACGAAGACCTCGCCCGCTACGAGATCGCCGTGCGCGGCGCGCTCGAAGATGCCGAGGCGGGACTGACGCGCTATCTGCGCGCCCGCGAAACCGTCGCCGCGCGCGAACATTCGCTGCGCGCGGCCACCGCGGCGGCCGTGCTGGTCGAGCAGCGCCGGCGCGAGGGCACCGCCAGCCAGGTCGACACGCTGGGCGCCCGCCGCATCGTGCTGATGACCGATACCAAACTGCGCATCGCCGAGACCGACCTCGCCGCGGCCTATGTCGCGCTGAGCAAGAGCCTGGGGCTGGCCTGGCCGCCGGCCCCGTTGGATGCCGACGGCCAGCGGTAACGCGCTCACGGATTCTGTTTTGTCCACGCGATGCGATCTCGAAGGCATATCGTTCACCTGCGCATTATTATTGGATGATTTCACGCAATTGGGTAAGGCTGCAAACCCAGCCGCAGCGCGATCCGCGTGCGGTGATTGCGGAGCGTGGGATGGACAAGATCGGCTTTATCGGTGTCGGCGCGATGGGTGGCGCGATCGCGAAACGGCTGATCGACAAGGGCTTTGCCGTCATCGCTTATGATCGCAATGCCGAGACGCTGATGGCGATGGAGGCGGCCGGCGCGGAGATCGCCGCCGATGTCCGCACGATCGCCGACGCGGCCGAGATCGTCTTCGCCTGCCTGCCCAACGCCGAGATCTGCCGGGCGGTGGCGCTGGGGCCGGACGGCGTCGCCGGCGGCGGGCGCGTGCGGATCTACGTCGAACTTTCGACGATCGGCGGCGATGCCGCGATCGAGATCGCCGATGCGCTGGCCGCGCGCGGCGTGACGCTGATCGACGCGCCCGTGGTCGGCGGCACCGTGGCGCTGATCAACGGCACGCTGGGCATGCTCGCGGCCGGACCCAAGGACGCGTTCGCGCGGGCGAAGCCGGCGCTCGAGGCCTTCGCCGGGCGGCTTTTCTACCTTGGCGAGAAAGCCGGCATGGCACAGGCCGGCAAGGTGATGAGCAACGCCGTCTCCTACGCCGCGGTGCTCTCGACCTGCGAGGCGATCGGCGTCGGCATGCGCGCCGGCATCGATCTCGAGACCGCGGTCGCGATCATCAACCAGGGCAGCGGCGCCAATTTCTTCTCGCAGCAAATGCTGCCCGCGACCGTGCTCAAGTGCGTGTTCCACGGCACGGGCGCGATCGAGACCGGCCAGAAGGACGTCAAGCTGTTCCTTGAGGAAGCCCGGCGCATGGGCTTGGAAACACCGATGGCGAGCGCGGTCTCGGCGCTGCAGAAGCGCGTGGTCGAGTCGGACGTGCCCGGGCGCGATACGATGACCTATGTCCACTTCTTCACCGATCTCGCCGGGCTGCCGCGGCTGGGGTGACGGCGGGTCGGGGCGGTCCGACGCTAGCGCGCCAACCCCAGTTCGATCGCAAGGCGACGAACCGTCGCTATGCATGTCGGCCCATGGCGCTCCAACGCGAGCAGATCGTCCTTGTCGCCGGTGATGAGCCAGTCGGCCCGTCCCGCCTCGCAAAGCGCCAAGAGAAAGTCATCCAACGGATCGCGCGAGCGCACGACAACCGGCAGAAAGTCCGGCATGTCCGACATAGCCATGATCCGATTCACGAGGGCGACCTGCGTCGGCAGGCCTGAAAAGCCGTCTGATGCTGTCGCGACGACTGACGTCGCGCAATTCGTCGATCTGGAGCGGGTGGCTCACCAGCGTAAAACGGCGATCGAACCAAGCTCTGATCAATTGTGCAGGCATCGCCTTCGGCGAGATGAGACCGCTCACCAGAACATTCGTGTCGAGTATGACTCGCACAGATCAGCGACGATGATCGGCCCAGAAGGTCGATCGAACTTCCGCGACAGCGTCGTCGATTTCCTTTTGGATTTCATCGGGATCGATATCGGCGTTTCGCTCATGAATCTCACGAACGGTCTCGCGAAAGACTGCCGTATTCACCGCCTCCTCGACGAAGCGCGCGAAATCCTCCTCGCCGCCGCCCCGCGTCGCAATCAGCTCACGCAAGGCGTCATCGGTGCCGCGTGATACTTCCAAACTCCACCGGGCAAGTTCACCCATGATCCACCTGTGCGTCCGTTGTGTCCGAGCAGATATATCCGCCGCTAGCGATGCTGGCGACTCCCTTGACGTCAAATCTCGCAGGCAGGTGCCAACCCGCCAAACCTGTCGGGCTCCCTTCACCCGATCGCGTCGATCCACCCCGGCAATTCGCTCAGCGACGCCAATTGCCGGAACCGGCGATGCCCGCCCGGGGACGTCGCGCGTTCATGGCTCCAGACGATCGCGTGCGGGACGAACGCCGCCCAGGCCCCCGCCTCGAGTGCCGGCAGCACGTCCGACCGCATCGAATCGCCCGCCATCACCGCGCGCTCGGGCGCCACGCCATGCGCGTCGAACAGGCGGCGAAAGGTCTCGGGCTTCTTGTCGCTGACGATCTCGATGCCGGCGAAACGGTCGCCGAGGCCCGAGGCGGCGAGCTTGGCTTCCTGGTGGAGCAGGTCGCCCTTGGTCACCAGCACCAGACGCCCGCGCTCGGAAAGCGCGTCGAGCGTGTCCTCGATCCCCGGCAGCAATTCCACCGGGTGCGCGAGGAGATCGCGGCCAGCGGCGAGAATTGCGGAAATCGCGGCGACGCCGAGCGCGTCGCCGCACAATTCGATCGCCGCCTCGATCATCGACAGCGTGAAGCTCTTGGCGCCATAGCCATAGAGCGCGAGGTTGCGCGTCTCGACCGCTTCCAGCCGCGCACGCGCCACGCCGGCATCGGCAAAGGGCTGGAGGATCGCGAACAGTGCCTGTTCGGCCGCTTCGAAGTGACGCATATTGTGCCACAGCGTGTCGTCGGCATCGAGGCAGATGAGGTCGATCGGCATGAAGCGCTGCTAATCGCGGCCGCCGAGTCCCGCCATCCCTTATTTCAGCCGCCACGCCGCCTTGCTCATCACGATGACCCGGTCCGATCCCAGCCACGGCACGATCGTCGCCGGCCGCGCCGGCAGCGCCAGGCGGCGCTCGGTCCATTCGCCCGCGGTCACGATCAGCCGCGTGCCGCGCGGCGCGCGGAAGCGCAAGGTGACCGGATCGCCGGACGATTGCCAGCGCAGCCGCCACGTCCCCGGCTTCGCCGCGAAGCCGGGCAAAGCGACGCCCTCGACGCTGACGTCCGCCAGCGCGCGATCGACCTCGAGCGCCAGCCGCAAGGTCCGGCCGCCGCTGCCGGGCGCGACGCGCAATGTCGTCCAGCCCTGGTTGCGGGTCACGCGGATCGCGGGCGGCGGCAACGCGATCGGTCCGGCGGGCGCACGCCAGACCGGGTCTTCCGAGATCAGCGTCATCGTCGCGTGCGCGACGTCGGCGCCGAGCGCCCGCATCGTCCAGTCGTCGGGCCGCTCGAGCGGACTCACCCGCCAGCTGCGCCCGGCCGCATCCCTGACCGCATAGATCTGCGACAGCGCCGGATGGCGTTCGGTCGGCGCGCCCCAGCGGAACGCGAGCAGCAGCACGGCGGCGACCAGCGCGCAGCCGGCCGCGGCGACGCCGCCGATCGGCCCCTCGGCCAGCGGCAGCACCAGCAGCGCGGCACACAGCGCGAACACCGCCACCGCCTCGGGCGTCGGGATGCCGAGCGCCAGCAGCACCGCATGGCCGAACACCAGCAGATAGGCGAACGGCAGCACTGCCACCACCGCGGCGATCCAGCGCCCGCCCGGGATCCCGCGTTCGGCAACCGCGCCGGCCGCGGCGGCGAGCGTCGCCCATAGCGGCAGCAAGGTCAGCGGCGGCGCGACGATCTGCAGAGCCAGCGACAGCAGCAACCCGACCGCGAGCGTGCCCGCGCGCAGCTCGATCGCGGCGACCGGCCGCGCGAACGCGAACAATGCGAGCAGCCCCGCGGCCAGCGCCAGGATCGCGACGCCGAGCGGCGGTTGGCCGAGCAGCAGCGCGAGCGCGCCCGCGAGTCCGCAGCCGATCGTGATCGGCCAGCGCGGGCCGCCGCGGCGCAGTGCGACCGCCGCGACCAGGACGACGGCCAGCGCGAGCAGGCCGAGCGCTGCCTCATAGCGCCCGAACGCCGCCATGATCCGGTGATGCTCGCCCCAATCGTCGCCGACGCCGGTCAGCGCATAGCCCGCCCGCACCGCCAGCGCCGTGGCAACGGCGATCCACAGCGTTGCCGCCGCGGCGCGCAGCGTCGGCCCCGGCGCGGCGCCGCGGACGGCCAGACCGGCCAGCGCCGCCGCGACGATCAGCAGCGGCCATCCCACCCACGCCGGATAGCGGACGGCGACAATGCCGGCGGCATCGCCGAACACGCCGTCTGCGCCGCGCGCCAGCGGCGCCGGATCGCGCGCGACCGCGCGGACCACCGGCAGCACCTGGTCGCCGAGGCTTTGCACGGTGCGCGGATCGATGCTGGCGATATGGTCGCGCGGCGTGTGATAATCGAACTCGCCGTCGAGAAAGGCGAAGTTGAGCGCCGGAATGTCCAGGCCGCGTGTCGCCGTCAGATCGGTGCTGTTGGGCAGTTGATGATAGAGGAAGGTCGCCGCCGAGTGGGCGAAGCGGTTGGTCGCGTGCCGGCGATAGAGCGACACGAGCCCGCCCGAGCCCGGCCCGGTTTCGAACATCGTGCCGAGGCCGGCGGTGCCGCGCGAATCGACGTTGATCACCGCCGCGATCCGCGCCGCGCGCGCCGGATCGGCGAAGAACAGGCGCGCGCCGAGCAGGCCCGCTTCCTCGCCGTCGGTCATGATCAGCATTACGTCGCGCGCCGGCCGGCCTTCGGCGGCGATCGCGCGGACGGTCTCGAGCGCGACCGCGACGCCGATGCCGTCGTCGGCCGCGCCGAACGACCCCGGCACCGAATCGGTGTGGACCATGATCGCGACCGCGGGCAGCGCGCGATCGGCACCCGGCAGCACGGCGACGAGATTCTCGACCCGCGCCGCCCGCCACGACGGATTGGCGCCCGACGACATCCCTGCCCCCACGCCCGGCTGCGCCGTCACGATCAGCCCGAGCGCACGCAGCCGCGCGGTCAGCGCAGCACGGACCGCCGCCGCCTCGGGCGATCCGATCGGATGCGGCCGTTCGCTGACCATGCGCACCACCGCCATCGCGCGCGCCGCTGAAAACCGCGTCGCCGCCGCATCGGCGGGCACGACGGCGGGCGGCGCGGTGCTCCACACTACCAGCGCGAGTGCCGAGGCGAGCAGGGCGAGCAGCGGCAGCAGGATCTTAAGGCGCGACATGCTGCCTGCGTAGCGATGTCCCCGCGCCGTGGCGAGACACCCGGAGTGGCCGTGAACAATGACGCTGCCCGGCCGTTACGCCATCGTGACCACGGAAAAAACGCTCACCATTCTGGTCAACGCCGCCGGGGGCAAGGCGATGGCGGCAGGTGACGACCTCGTCGGCGTCCTCGAACGCGCCTTCGCATTCAGCGGCCATCGCGCCGACGTCCGCCTCGTCCGGGGCGATGCCATGGCGACCGCGGTTGCCGGCGCGGCGCGCGACGGACGCGTGATCGTCGCGGGCGGCGACGGGACCATGGCCTGCGCGGCGCAGGCGCTGGGCGATGGCGGTGCCGAGCTTGGCCTGCTGCCGCTCGGCACGCTCAACCATCTCGCCCGCGATCTCGGCATTCCCGACGATCTGAATCAAGCCGCGTCGCTCGCGGCGACGGGCACAACGATCGCCATCGACGTGGGCGAGGTCAATGGCCGCCGGTTCGTCAACAACGCATCGATCGGACTCTATCCGTTCATGGTGCGGCAGCGCGACGGCGTGCGCAAACGCAGGCACTGGCCGAAATGGCTGGCCACCATCCCCGCCGCCTGGGCGGCGCTGGCGCGGCTGCCGCATCATCGCCTGCGCATCGACCTCGGGACCGGCGAGCGCGACCTCGTCACGCCGATGCTGTTCGTCGGCAATAATCGCTACACGCTGGAGGGCGGCGAGATCGGATCGCGCGCCACGCTGACCGACGGCCTGCTGTCGGTCTACGCCCTGGCCCCGCACAGCCGTGCCGCCTTGCTGTGGTTCGCGCTGCGCACGCTGGTGGGGCGCATCGACTGGAAGACTGATTTCATCGTGCTGGGCGAATGCGCGTCGCTGACGGTGCGATCCGCCAGCGCCTCCATCGAACTCGCGCTCGACGGCGAGGTGATACGGCTGGAATCGCCGTTGCGCTTCCGGATCCTGGCGGGCGCGTTGCGCGCGGTCGCGCCCTGATCGAACGCGCGATGGCGACCAGTTCGACAATCGCATCTGGCGCATCGCCCGCCTCCCGTTCAACCTGCGTTCCGCTGTATTCCCGCTGTTTAGAGCGTTTTCAGTTTCCAATCGTGAGCCGGAAACGTTTACGGCGTCCGGTCGACCAGCGCCTGGACGTCCCCCGGTTGATGTCCCGGTTTCTGGCGGCGCCACGCTTCCGGACGGCTGGTCGCCAGCGCCGTTCAGGATGTCGATCGAAGCTGACGATGATGGTCACGGGTGTGAGCGTGTCGGCCAGCAACCGTTGCCCTCGCGGCGCGCTCCGCGCACGCCCCATTGGCGGATCGGCTCGAACCGCAGCTCGCATTGAGGCTGGCACTCATTTCCATGTCTCATTTTGAGGGTGCACTACACTACACTTTTGCCCCTGTTACCAAAACCCAACGCCCGCGACGGCGCGCGGACATGCGCGTCCGCCACCGTCCGGCGCCCCGTAACCGCGCCGTAACTGCATAACCCAGGCAACGCGCCGTGGGCGGGAACCGGACATGCCGCGTGCGGCGAGAGGCTTCAGTGGGCCTCGAGCTTGCTGCGGATGCGATGCATCGCCAGGGTGACGAGGATGACGATCGCGGGCACGGACAATCCGGTCGCGATCTCGGGCTTGAGCGCAGGCACGCTCTCGTGCAGCAATTTGAAGATATAGCCGAGCAGGCCGACCACATAATAGCTGATCGCCGCCACCGAGAGCCCCTCGACCGTGTGCTGGAGGCGAAGCTGAAGGTTGGCGCGGTGGTTCATCGAATCGAGCAGGTCGCGATTCTGGCGGGCGAGCGCGGTGTCGACGCGGGTGCGCAGCAGCGAGCTCGTCCAGGCGACCCGCTGCGACAGATCCTCCAGCCGCTGCGAAAAGGAGTCGCAGGTGCGCATCGCCGGGATCAGGCGGCGCTCGGTAAAGTCGGCCAGGTTCGGATGGCCTCGCACCGACGTGACCGCCAGGCTGTGCAGGCGATCGGCGCACAGCTGCGCATAAGCGCGGGTGGCGCTCATCCGGTAGCGGGTCTCGGCCATCAGCCGGGCCAGTTCGGCGGACAGGAAGCTCAATTCGTCGAGCAAACTGTCGTCGTCCGAGACGCGCTCGGCGACGGCGGCGGTGAGCGCGGACAGCCGCTGTTCCAGTGCGGTCACGCGCGGCGTGAGGTTCTGGGCGAGCGGCAGGCCGAGCAGCGCCAGATTGCGGTAATTGCCCAGTTCCTGAAGGCGCTGGACCAGTTGCGCGGGCTCGGCACCCTCGAGCCCGTCATCGACGATCAACAGGCGGCCGAAGCCGTCCTCGTGCAGCCGGAAATCCGACCAGATGCGCGCCCGGCCGTCGACCACGTCGCAGACGATCAGGTCATCGGACGCGAACGGGCGGGTGAGCGCCGCGATCCGGTGTGGCGGCGTGTCGCGCCCGACGAAGGCGATCTGGGTCGCGCGGATCACCTTGCCGGGAAGCTTCGCCACCCAATCGGCGACGAAGGTGCCGAACGGGTCGATGCCGAAGCCCGGATCGGTCACGTCGCGGCGAATGAACATATAGCTCGCGACCTCGGTATGGCATTCCCACACCAGCTCATATGCGTCGATCCGGCAGGTGAAATAGCGGGCGGTGGCCGGAACATCGACGCCGTGACGGCTGCAAAGCGCCGCGACATGCGCGCGGCTGTCCTCCGTTCCCTGCTCGCCGACATGCGTGACGATCTGCATGAGTTGGGCCGGGGCCGCGAAATGCGGCAGCTTGCGCGTGTGCATCTCTTCGGACAGCGCCGCGCGCAGCGGATGGCTGCGCGCCAGCATCCCGAGATCGCCCGCCTCATGTCCGTCCGCCAGCGCCAGCCCGCCCAATGCGCATCTCCCTGCTGCGATGCCGCCTGGACTGCTGTCCTAGTCGGCAGTCCGCGTCAACCTGGCCGCGCGGGCGGTGCGGCGGTTCGACCTGCGGGATCGGCGTTGCGGCGTGGTTGGCCGGGTCCGGCGCGATCCCGGCGCCGCGCCCGGGTGAATCGGCGGCCCGTGCGAACGCTCTGCGCCCAGCAATGAAAATAATCGGAGACCGGTGTCGATTTCCCGGAAGCTCATTCGTCGTCACGAAAGAAAGCCCAAGCGGGTTGCCCAAGCAAGGAAACGAATGCGATGACAATCACTATTACAGCATTTGAACGATCACCCGATGGCGGCAAGGGACTCGCGCGCGATACGCGCGTTCGCTGGGCGCTGGAGGAAGTGGGCCAATCCTACGAAGTTCGCCTCGTCTCATTTCAGGCGATGAAGGAATCCGCGCATCTCTCCCTCCATCCTTTCGGCCAGATTCCCACCTATGAGGAAGGCGATCTCGTCGTGTTCGAGACCGGCGCGATCGTCTTCCACATCGCACAGCGGCATGCCGGCCTGCTGCCGGCGGATGCCAATGCCCGAACGCGCGCGATCACCTGGATGTTTGCCGCGCTCAACACGGTGGAGCCGCCAATTCTCGATCTTATGACCGCGAAGATATTCGAGGGTGACAAGCCCTGGGCGCGTGAGCGCCTGCCGCTGGTCATGGATCGCGTCCGCGCCCGGATGGAACAGCTTTCCGCTCGCCTGGGCGATGCCGATTGGCTCGATGGCGCGTTCAACGCTGGCGACCTGTTGATGGTGGAGGTGCTGAAAAGGTTGAGAATGTCGGGCATTCTGGACGAATATCCGAACCTGGCCGCCTATGTCGCGCGCGGCGAAGCACGACCAGCCTATAAGCGGGCCTTCGCCGCCCAACTGGCGATCAACGCCCCCGCCTAGATGTCGGGCGGGCGCGTGCGAGCACATAAAGATCGACATGGAATGGCTCGAACTGCGCCGGTCGCAGACGATATCTGCTCCTAGAGCCGGGACCACAGACGGCGCCGCTCGCTAGCCGCCGCGACCGCCGAACCAGGCTCTGCATGCATCAGAGAGGCCTTCAGAGCCTCCGTCTCCAACCCACGCCACGTGCCCATCAGGCCGGATCAATATGGAAGCTGGGGTCCGGACCGCGCCGATGACGGGAAGCTCGCACACGCCTTCAAACGTCGCGTCGACCAATTTGACGCGATCAATCCATCCATCGATGGCGAGCGCGCCAGGTTTCCCGAAGTTGAGCAGCACCGGCCGCGCATCATACAGGAGCGTGAAGACACGCATTGATGTGCCGGCGACGACGACGTCCAGATCGGGCATGCGGCGGCCGAGCAGCGGATGCCCCTCGGCAGGCTCGTAACAGATGTCGAGAGCACAGATCATCGCGGCGAAACGCCGGCGCGGCTCTTCCATCGCCAGCATCTCGGAGACGAATTCGCCCAGGATCGCCATGCGCCCGCCCGGATAGCGCAGCACGCCCTGCGCAATCGTGTTGCGCAGCACGCGCGCCGCGACCGGGTGGCGCTCGACCTGATACGTATCGAGCAACGATTCGGGCGATATCCGCTTCACGACCTGCGCCAGTTTCCATCCGAGATTGACCGCATCCTGCATGCCGAGATTGAGTCCCTGGCCTCCCATCGGCGAGTGGATGTGCGCGGCATCGCCGGCCAGCAGGACACGTCCCTTGCGGTAGGTGGCCGCCTGGCGGGTCGCGTCGCTGAAGCGGGATATCCAGCTGGGCCCGTGCACGCCGAAATCGGTCCCGTAGATCGCCGTCAGCGCACCGACCAGGTCGTGTAGCGACGGTTCGCCCGTCGCGCGCGGATCCTGCCCGGCCAGAACCACGCCCACCGTCTCGCCGTCCTCCAGCAAGGCCATTGCGTGGCGTCCCGATGAATCCTCCCGGACACCGAGCTCCGGCGGCTGCGTCATCCTGACCTCGGCCATCAGCCAGCTCGTCGAAGCGTCCCAGCCCGAAAAGGCGATGCCGGCTGATTTACGGACCCGGCTGCGTCCGCCGTCGCATCCGACCAGCCATCCGGCCCGCCCGGTCTCGCCCTGGGTGGTCGAGACCTGGGCACCGCTCTCGTCGTGAACGACGTCCAGCACCTCCCTGCCGCGATAGACCGGCACGTTCAGCTCCTCGACCCAATCCGCGAGAAGCCGTTCGATCCGCGCCTGGGGTATCGCGAGGAGATAATTGTGCCGCGTCGGGAAGTCGCTGATGTCGAGCGGAACGTGAAAGCCGACATTGGGGTGGGTCTGCCCCTCGGCGAGAAACCGGTCCACGATCCCCCGCTGGTCCAGCACCTCGATCGAGCGGGTATGCAGTCCGCGCGCGCGCGGACCGGCGAGGTCCTTGGTCGATCGGCGCTCGACGATGGCGACATCCACGCCCGCGAGCGCCAGCTCGCCCGCCAGCATCAGGCCGGTCGGACCGCCTCCGACAATGACGATCTCATGTTCGGACCCCTGCATTTGCCACCTCGTCGAATCGGTAAGGGGCTTGCCTTCTACGGTATGTCAGGGGTCTTGAAGCAAGAGGCTTGCGCACCCTATCTGTGAACTGGCGGGATAGCGCCATCGTCTGGATAAAGGGGTTATTGCACCCGTTGTCTAATTGTTTCTTCCTTTCTTACTCTTTTTTTCTTACTAATTTTTTGACGTGGCCGACCTTGGTCTATGGT
>Ga0068863_100004149_pt1 | contig 14311 bp, 19 predicted proteins | sample KBSSwiS62_FD_66596 | JGI IMG/M metagenome (GOLD analysis project Ga0068863, IMG submission 66596) | Switchgrass rhizosphere microbial communities from Kellogg Biological Station, Michigan, USA - KBS Switchgrass S6-2 | ecosystem: Host-associated > Plants > Roots > Rhizosphere > Soil ...
GGCCGCTGCGATCGTGTCGCCGCCGGCGTTCGAGCCGCCCAGCGGCAACAACTGAGGTCCACCCCTGCCGCTGACGATCGGGCCGTGCAGCGTGACGACGGCTATCTTCGGCTTCGCGTTGCGTCCCGGGATCGACGGCGTTGGTGGCATCGGCCGAGACGCCGAGGCGCGCGCATACCGCGACAGATACAGCCGCGGCGGCGCGTCGTCGGAGTCGGGATCCCCGGTCTCTGGCGAAATGCCCGGTGCGCCAACGAGTTCAGCGATACGCGCGTAGGCCTCGTCGCGGAAGCCGATGCGGTCGACCAACCGTCCGGTGACGGCGTCGTCACGCAACAGTGGTGCCTTGTCCGCGAGCGCGTCAACCTCAGCGGCCTCCAGATGACGTGACGCCGCGACGGCCTGCCACACCTGGGAGCGCAGGCTCTCGATCAACCGGCTGTCAGCCTCGCGATGCGCGTCGGTATAGCTGTCCTGCGTGAAAAGGTTTGCCGCGGACTTGTATTCGCCACGTGCGATGAACTGAGCCTCGATGCCGGCCTTGTCGAGCGCGTCGCGCAGGAACAGCGCGTTGGTGGCGAAACCGATCAGTCCGACGGTCCCCGACGGCTGCATCCACACCTCGCGAAACGCCGAAGCCAGGTAGTACGACAGCGTGCCGGGATACGTCTCGGCCCACGCCAGCGACGGCTTGACATCGCTGAAGGCGGTGATGGCGTCGCGCAGTTCCTGCACCGGCCCCGCAGCCGCGGCGGGAATCTGCACGCGTGCAATGAGCCCGGCCACCCGCGGGTCTGCGGCGGCGCGATGAATGGCTGCGACGGCTTCGCGCAACAGCAGCGGCTTGCCGCCACTGGCGATCATCGCGAGCGGATCGAACCCACCGGTCTCGTGTGGCATCGCCTGGAGATCCAGTTCGAGCACGCACCCGCCCGGAACGCCGTGATGCCGAGCGGTGTCCACCCGTCGGGCCAGATTGCGGAGCTCGTCGGCGCCAGGGATGCCGGACAGGAAAGCAAACATGATTTGAGCGTACCGATGCGCAGGTGCTAGCCCGTCTGCGTCTGGATGTAGATGTCGACGCGGGCGATGCGCCCGTCGCCGTCGAGCCCGAAGACGAGCACTTCCGGTGTGACCATCGGCTTGCCGTCGACCTCGACGGTTTCCCTGAGCTCGACGAATGCAAGCGCGTCGCTCGCATACGTCACCCGCTCGAGTTTCATCTCATAGCCCTCGAGCCTCGGCATCAGGTCGGCGATGAACGCGAGATACTCGTCGCGTCCGGCATAGCGGTCCCCATAGGGGCCGACGCGAACGATGTCGGCGGCTATGCACTCGTCGACTACGTCCCAATGGTGCGACGCGATCGCGTTCAGATACCTCTCGACGATGTCGGGCACACGCCTACGGTAGATGGATGGACTTCTCGATTTCGATTCCCCAGCGCGCAGCGGGCGGTTTCGACGCCGAAGGCACGAGCAGGTATCTCGAGCGGGCAGAAGAGCTCGGGTTCGAGGGCGGCTGGACGCTGGAGCAAATCGTCGGTCCCGCACCATCTCTCGCGCCCCTGCAATTGTTGTCGTGGGCCGCTGCGCACACCACCCGGTTGCGGCTGGGAGTGGCGGTGCTCATCACCTCTCTGCACGACCCTCTTCAGCTGGCATCCGCCATCACCGCGGTGGACCAACTCAGCCACGGTCGACTGGACGTCGGCGTCGGACACGGCGGCAACTTCCGGCCGTTCTCTGCGTTCGGAGTCGAGAAGGCCACCTTCGTCAGGTATTTCACCGAGGGCCTCGAGTTGATGGAGGCCGCCTGGTCCGACGATCCGACCGTGACATTTCACGGCCGCTTCCGCGATGTCGAGGGCCTGCAGATTCAGCCGAAGCCGGTACAGCGCCCACACCCGCCGCTGTGGTTCGGCGGAAGCGCGCCGAAGGCCGTTGCCCGCGCAGTACGTCTGGGCGACGCGTTCATGGGCGCAGGCTCGTCGACCACAGCGAACTTCGCGGAAGCCGTCAAGGTCGTACACCGCGAACTCGACGAACAAGGCAAGGACGCAACGCAATTCAGAATCGCCAAGCGGGTCTACCTGACCATCGACGACGACGCGGCGCGCGCCCGCGAGCGGGTGCTCGCCGGGTTGGAACGCATCTACGGCGACTTGCCAGGCATCGACTTCTCGGCGGTTCCGGTGTACGGCGACGTCGCCGACGTGGTTCGCGGGCTTCGCGAGGTGATCGACGCCGGGGCCGAGATGATCCTGCTCAACCCGGTTGGTGCGACGGTCGCCGAGGACCGTGAGCAGATGGAACGACTTGCTGCGGAAGTGATTCCGCAGCTCAGCTGACTCACCGCTTTTGCTGAAAATTAGCTGTTTTAAGTTTGTGATCTTGGTGGTAAACCGGAATCATGATCGCGAAACTGAAATTCGTTGCACCGCTGGTCATGGCGGGTGCGGCCGCGACGGCAATCTTCGCGGCGCCGGTAGCTGCCGCCGAGTCCTACGCGGCGGCGACAGGCATCTCCAGCATCACGATTCCGCTCGATCCCGGCGGTGACGGCTGCTACCAGGGGACCTGCGGCAACGGCGGCCCACAGGGCGGCGGCGGTTGTACCGCAGACGGCACGTGTGGCAACGGCGGCCCGTTGGGCGGCGGTGGCTGTACCGCCGAGGGCGTGTGTGGCCACGGCGGCCCATGGGGCGGCGGCGGCTGCGTGCCCGGCGTCGGCTGCTTCAACTGGGGCCAGTAACGCAAAAGGGCCCCGCCACGCCTAAGCGTGCGGGGCCCAGTGCGCGAACTAAAGCTCGGTCGCGGAACCGCCTGCTGATGTGATCTTCTCGCGGGCGCTACCGCTGAACTTGTGCGCGGTGACGTTGACCTTGACGGTCAACTTGCCGTCGCCGAGCACCTTGATCAACGAGTTCTTGCGCACCGCACCGGCGGCCACCAACTCGTCGACACCGATGTCGCCGCCCTTGGGGAACAGCTTGTTGATGTCGCCGACGTTGACGACCTCGTATTCGGTGCGGAACCGGTTGCGGAAGCCCTTCAGCTTCGGCAGCCGCATGTGGATCGGCATCTGGCCGCCCTCGAACGTCGCGGGGACGTTCTTGCGGGCCTTGGTGCCCTTGGTACCGCGGCCTGCGGTCTTGCCCTTGGAGCCCTCGCCGCGACCCACGCGGGTCTTGGCGGTCTTCGAGCCCGGGGCGGGCTTCAGGTCATGCAGTTTGATGGTCATTGCTATACCTCTTCAACCTCGACGAGGTGATGCACGGTCTTGATCAGACCGCGCGTCTGCGCGTTGTCCTCACGGACGACGGACTGCCGGATCTTCCGCAGCCCCAGCGTCCGCAGGCTTTCGCGCTGGTTCCAGCGCGCACCGATGGTGCTGCGCACCTGGGTGATCTTGAGCTCTGCCATGGTTATGCCGACCCTTCACGTGCGGCCGCCGCGGCCAACGCGTCGGCCTCCCGGCGCTGCCGCAGCATGCTGGGCGGCGCCACATCCTCGATGGGCAGCCCGCGGCGTGCCGCGACCTCTTCCGGGCGCTGCAACATCTTCAGCGCGGCAACGGTGGCGTGCACCACGTTGATCGCGTTGTCGCTACCCAGCGACTTGGCCAGGATGTCGTGCACGCCAGCGCATTCCAGCACTGCGCGGGCCGCACCACCGGCGATCACACCGGTACCGGGGCTCGCCGGGCGCAGCATGACCACACCCGCTGCGGCCTCACCCTGGACCGGATGGACGATGGTCCCGCCGATCAGCGGGACGCGGAAGAAGCCCTTGCGAGCCTCCTCGACACCCTTGGCGATCGCGGCAGGAACTTCCTTGGCCTTGCCGTAGCCGACGCCGACCATGCCGTTGCCGTCGCCAACGATCACCAGGGCGGTGAAGCTGAACCGCCGGCCACCCTTGACGACCTTGGAGACGCGGTTGATCGCGACGACGCGCTCAAGGTAATTGCTCTTCTCGCCACCGTCGCGGCCGCCACGGCCACCACGGTCGTCACGTCGACCCCGGCCGTCGCGGTCACCGCGACCGCCGCGATTGTCCTGCGCCGGAGCGGCGCCAGCCTGCTCGGCCATCATGCAGTCCTCTCGTTAACAGTCATTAGAACTTCAGCCCGCCTTCGCGCGCCGCGTCGGCCAGCGCCGCGATGCGGCCACCGTAGGTGTAGCCACCGCGGTCGAACACGACCTCTTCGATGCCTGCGGCCTTGGCGCGCTCGGCAATCAGCTGTCCGACCCGCACGCTGTGGGCCTTCTTGTCACCGTCGACGGCGCGCACGTCGGCCTCGATCGACGACGCGGCAGCCAGCGTGGTGCCGGTGAGGTCATCCACCAGCTGCACGTGGATGTGCCGCGACGAGCGGTTGACCACCAGACGCGGCGTGGTGGCCGTGCCCTCGATCTTCTTGCGGAGCCTGGCGTGCCGACGCAGCCGAGCGACCCGCCTGGTCGCAGAGATGTTCTGGCCCACCGGCTTACGCGCGGACTCTGTTGTCTTAGTTGCCATGACCTATTTGCCCGTCTTTCCGACCTTGCGGCGGATCTGCTCACCCTCGTAGCGGATGCCCTTGCCCTTGTAGGGGTCGCTCTTCCGCAGGCGGCGGATGTTGGCCGCGATCTGGCCGACCTTCTGCTTGTCGATACCCGTGATCGAGAACTTCGTAGGCGTCTCCACCGCGAAGGTGACACCCTCCGGGGCGTTGATCAGTACCGGGTGGCTGTAGCCGAGGGCGAACTCGAGGTCACTGCCCTTGGCCACCACGCGGTAGCCGACGCCGAAGATCTCCATCTTGATGGTGTAGCCCTCGGTCACGCCCGTGACGAGGTTGGCCACCAGCGTGCGCGACAACCCGTGCAGCGAGCGGTTGCGCCGCTCGTCGTCGGGCCGGGTCACCACGATGGCGCCGTCGTCGTTGCGCGACACCGAAATCGGCTCGGCGACCGCCAGTTCCAGCGTGCCCTTCGGTCCCTTGACCGACACGTTCTGGCCGTCGATCGTTACGTCGACCCCGGACGGCACCAGGACCGGTTGCTTACCAATACGCGACATGTCTACTTCCCCCTCACCAGACGTAAGCGAGGACTTCGCCGCCCACGCCCTGTCGTGCTGCCTGGCGGTCGGTGAGCAGACCCGACGACGTGGAGATGATCGCCACGCCGAGGCCGCCCAGAACGCGGGGCAGATTGGTGGATTTCGCATAGACGCGCAGGCCTGGCTTCGACACCCGGCGCAGCCCCGCAATGCTTCGTTCACGGCTCGGGCCGTACTTCAATTGCACCACCAGCGCCTTGCCCACGCGGGCATCCTCGGTGTGGTAGTCGGTGATGTAGCCCTCCGCCTTGAGGATCTCGGCGATGTTCGCCTTGATCTTGCTGTGCGGCAGGGTCACCTCATCGTGGTACGCCGAATTGGCGTTGCGCAGACGTGTCAAGAAGTCTGCGATCGGGTCCGTCATGGTCATGACAGCCGGTTCACCTTCCTCGCGGCGGTTCCCACTGTGCCCAATGCTTTTGGAGGGGCCTACCGCAACCTGTTTCGAATGTTGTGGTCTGGTTCGCTTACCAGCTGGACTTCTGGACGCCGGGCAGTTCGCCGGCATGCGCCATCTCGCGCAGGCAGATGCGGCACAGCCCGAACTTGCGGTAGACCGCGTGCGGGCGACCGCACCTATTGCAACGCGTGTAGCCGCGCACCTTGAACTTGGGCTTGCGCTGGGCCTTGTTGACCAGAGCCTTCTTTGCCATCTGTTCAGTTCTCCTTGAACGGGAAGCCGAGGGCGCGCAACAGGGCTCGTCCTTCGTCGTCGTTCGTCGCCGAGGTGACGACGGTGATGTCCATGCCACGCGTCCGGTCGATCGAGTCGACGTCGATCTCGTGGAACATCGACTGCTCGGTCAGGCCGAAGGTGTAGTTGCCGGTGCCGTCGAACTGCTTGGGCGACAGGCCGCGGAAGTCGCGAATACGCGGCAGTGCGATCGAGATCAGCCGGTCGAGGAACTCCCACATCCGGTCGCCGCGCAGCGTGACACGCGCGCCGATCGGCATGCCCTCACGCAGTTTGAACTGCGCGATGGACTTGCGGGCCTTGCGGATCTCCGGCTTCTGGCCGGTGATCAGCGCGAGGTCGTTGACTGCGCCGTTGATCAGCTTGGCGTCACGGGCGGCGTCGCCGACACCCATGTTGACGACGACCTTCACCACGCCGGGGATCTGCATGACGTTGGTGTAGTTGAACTCTTTTTGCAGCGACTCGCGGATCTCTTCGCGGTAGCGCTGCTTGAGCCGCGGCAGGGTCTTCACGGAGCCTTCAGTAGTAGTCATCGCTAGATGTCCTTGCCATTGGTCTTGGCGACGCGGACCTTCTTGCCGGTCTCGTCGTCGCGGCGGAAGGCGACGCGGGTTGGCTTGCCGTCGGAGTCGAGCAACATCACGTTGCTGACGTGGATCGGCGCTTCCTGGGTGACGATGCCGCCGGAGGACGCCCCGCGCTCAGTGCGCGAAACAGGGGTGTGCTTCTTGATCCGGTTCACGCCCTCGACCAGGATTTTGTTGCGGTCGGGGTAGGCCACCAGGACCTTGCCCTTGGCGCCCTTGTCCTTGCCCGAGATGACGAGCACTGTGTCGCCCTTGTGGACGTTCATCTACAACACCTCCGGGGCGAGCGAGACGATCTTCATGAAGCGCTTCTCGCGCAGTTCCCGGCCGACCGGGCCGAAGATGCGCGTGCCACGCGGGTCGTTGTCCGCCTTGATGATGACGGCGGCGTTCTCGTCGAACTTGATGTAACTGCCGTCGGCGCGGCGGCGCTCCTTGACGGTGCGCACGACGACGGCCTTGACCACCTCACCCCGCTTGACGTTGCCACCGGGGATGGCGTCCTTGACGGTTGCCACGATGATGTCGCCGATGCCGGCGTAACGCCGCGACGAGCCGCCGAGCACGCGGATGCACAAGATCTCCTTGGCGCCCGTGTTGTCGGCGACCTTCAGCCGCGATTCCTGCTGAATCACTCGATCTCCTCGACCTGGTTAATGTGTGCATGGCAGATTCCGACCTGACATGCGCGGTCTTGCTGTTTCCGAAGGGCACGCAGGGTCTTCTTCACGACGACCGAGGTCTGCCCAAGGCAACCCGTTGATTCTAGGTGAGGACCTGCGAGGAACCAAATCGCCGCTGGTCACCCCGACACATCGCCAACACCTGCCGTCTTTCACGCGTTCACCTGGGCGTATTACGCCCGGTCACACTGGGCACCATGCTCGCCGTCGCCGCGCTGGCTCTGGCGGCCGCGTTCCTGTTCGCCTTGTCGGCGTTCATGCAGCAGCGGGCAGCACGCACGGTCGTCGGCACCGACGCCGCATCACTGCGCGACGCGTCCGGGGTCACACGGCTCCTTCGCCGGCTCCTACGAAGCAGGGTGTGGCTGGCCGGCTGGCTGACGAACCTGGGCGGCGTCGGCACCCAGGCAGTGGCGCTGAAACTCGGGTCGGTGGCCGCGGTTCAACCGCTGATGGCCACCCAACTGCTGTTCGTGCTGTCGTTGGCCTCGGGCGAGCAGCGCCGGTGGCCCTCGCGGCGTGACTGGTTGTCGGCGCTGGCCGTGTGTGCAGGTCTGGTGCTGCTGGTTATGGCCGATGCCTCGTCGCTGACGGCCCAGCCGCACCGCAACCGCGTGTTCATGGCGACGGTCTGTGTCGTCAGCCTCGTCGTCATACTTCGTCAGCTGAGCCGCCACGTTTTCCCGTCGCTGCTCGTCGGCGTCGCCGCGGGCCTGTGCCACGCACTCAACGCGGTGTACCTGAAGCTCACGGTCGAGGATCTGTACCACGGCGGTGCGGCTGGCACGGTTTTCGATTGGCCGGTTTATGGGTTGGCCGCCACCGCGCTGAGCGGAATGTTGTTGGTACAGATAGCTTTTGCCAGCGGTCCGCTGCCACCCGCCGTCGCGGCCATGAGCGTCACCAATCCCGTCGCAAGCTTCGTGTTGGGCATCCTCGCTTTCGATGCCCCCGCTCCGCGCGATCCGGCCGTGCTGTCGACGATCGCAGTGTCCGGACTATTGACAGCGCTCGGGATCGTCGGCCTGGCCAACGCATCGAACACCCGCCGGCTGTACCGCGCCGATTCGTCGACGATTCCGCTTCTCCCGGTTGATCATGGTTGACATGCAACTAACCGGCGCGGTCGTGCTGGTCACAGGTGCGTCGGCGGGCATCGGCCAGGTCGCGGCGGCCAGATTCGCGGCGAAGGGCGCACAGGTGTTGGTGCACGGCCGCGACCCGCGACGGACCCAGCAGGTGGCCGACGAGATCGGCGGGCGGGCCGTGATCGCGGACTTGGCCTCACCCGCGGACCGCGAACGACTCGCCGCCGACGCGCTCGCCGCATATGGACGCGTCGATGTCCTGGTGAACAACGCCGGGTTCGGCTATCTCGGACCCGTATCCGACATGTCCGTCGACGTGATTCGGCGGTTGATCGAGGTCGATCTGCTCGCCGCGATCGAGCTCACCCGCTCGCTTCTGCCGGGAATGATCGAACGGCGCCGTGGCGCAATCTGTTTCGTCACATCGATCGCCGGCCGCACCGGTGTCGCAGGCGAAGCCGTCTACTCGGCGACCAAGGCAGGCCTCGACACGTTCGCCGACAGCGTGCGGGTCGAGACCGCCGGATCAGGCGTCAACGTCAGCGTCGTCGTACCCGGCGTCGTCGACACGGGCTTCTTCGAAACCCGCGGCGCTCCATATACGCGCTCGCGGCCCCGGCCGATTCCGGCGCAGACCGTGGCCGACGCCGTCGTCCGCGCCGTCGAGCGCGACCGCGCCGAAGAGTGGCGGCCGCGCTGGCTTCGAATCGCGCCTACCGTGCGCGCTCTGGCGCCGGGTGCGTTTCGGCGGCTTGCGGTCCGCTTCGGTCGTCAGATCTGACCGGCCACGCAACGGAACCCGATATGCGTGGTCGCGCTGTCCTGTGACTGCGGCGAGCGGGCTGCAGGGCGATACCGGTGGCAGTATTCCGGCGCGCACAGGTGCGACCCGCCCTTGAGCGTCTGGTTCACCGATGGGTCGGGACTTGATGGCGCGCAACAGGATTCGATGGGACCGTCGAGCCGGTGGTGGGCGGAGAATTGGGTCGTCGTCCACTCCCACACGTTGCCGATCATGTCGAAGAGGCCGAACCCGTTCGGCGGAAAGGTGCCGACCGGCGACGTGCCCACCCAGCCGAGTGCGCCATTGTTGCGGAAGGGAAATTGTCCCTGCCACGTGTTGGCCATCAACTGACCGCCCGGTGTCACGTCCTCACCCCATGCGTACACGGTGGTGGCGCCGCCACGAGCGGCGTACTCCCACTCGGCCTCGGTCGGCAGTCGACGACCTGCCCAGCGCGCGTAGGCAACAGCGTCCGGGTAGGCCACCTGCACCACCGGATGGTCAGCCCTGTCATCGATTCCACTGCCCGGGCCGAACGGATGTCGCCAATCGGCGCCGGGGACCCAGGCCCACCACTGCCGCCAGTCACGCAGATCGACTGGGCCGCTGCTTGGCTGGAACACCAGCGAGCCGGGAACCAGATCCTCTGCCGCGGCTCCCGGATACAGCGCAGGATCCGGCGCCTGCTCGGCGACGGTGACGAAACCCGTGTCGGCGACGAACTCCGCGAACTGGGCGTTGGTCACCGGGTGACGCTCGACGGACAGGGCGCCGACGGTCGCGGTGTGCACCGGCGCCTCTTCCGGATAGAACTGCGTTGAGCCCATCCGAAACGACCCGCCCGGCACCTCGACGAGCTCGGTCAGCATGACAGTCAAGGTAGAACGATCTCGAAGTCTTCGGTCAGCAGCGCCGCCGCCGAGTCGAACCCCGGCGTTCCCGTTGGGGCTTGCACGTGGACTGCGACGAGATAGTCGGGGCCGCTGTCGGTCCAGATGTGAACGATGCGGTCCTCGTATTGGACGGCGTTCTGCGGTGTGTCCGACCACGCACCCATCAGCTTCTGCCCGCTGTAACCGCACAGCTCGCCAGGCAGAACGCTGACGGAGCTGACGGGCGATTTCGCCATCAGATCATCGGAGTACTTCCGAAAAGCGGCCGCAGGATCCAATTTCGTCGCCGCGATCGTGACGGTCGCCGCCATCCCATCGGGTCCGTCCAGCTTGCCGCCCACGTCGCCGGTGCCCGCGGTCATCGACCACTTGTCAGGGACGCCGACAGTGACCCTCGGCGCCTGCGGGTCAGCGACCTCGGCCGCCAGCCGCACACTCGGTGTGATCGCCTGCGAGCACACGACGCTGTTCGCAGGCACGGGCGCGCGCGTCGTCGGAAGGACACCGAACGTCGACGGCTCCGGCTGCTGTGATGGCGCGGTTGTTGCCGAGGGCGACGGGGTGGCCGCGACGGTCAGACCCTCGCCGGCCACGGGCAGCCCTTCGCTGGTTCGCACGCACGCGGCCAGCAGGCAGGCCAGCGCGAGCGTCGCCAAACCGACCCGCTTCATCAGTCTTTCGCGAAAGCGCGCGCGAACTCTCGTTCCAAATCCACGTACGGCTTGCCTGACACGTCAACGTTCACCATTGCGATGGTGCCACCTGTGAACGGGAACGGCGCCTTGTACGTCCGCGAAACCGGCGATCCGGTGTTCTGCCCGACACTGAGGCTGGCCCCCGCGAGCCCGAACGTGCCGGGGTGGATCTTCATGCCGGACAGCGATGCCACCTCGGCGTCGTCGATGTAGAGCGCCGTATCGCCGACAGGGGTGTGGCTGCCCTCCACCGTTCCGGTCCGCACAAAGGCGACTCCGAAAGTGTGCTTGCCCAACGGCACGGCATCCGACGACAGCTTCTGCTCCTGCTCGCCGAGGAAGTTGTAGATGTAGTGCAACCGGCCGTCCTGGATGAAGAGCACGTGCCCGCCGTGTGCGCCGCCGTGTTTGATGATCACGCCCTCGGCGCCGCTGTCGATCGTCACTTCGGCGATCATCGCGAACGATCGGCCCTGGATCTCAACGGCAGCGCCCATGCCGACATCGGCGGTGCCGGGGTAATAGGTGTACGACTCGCGGGTGCCTGTGAGGTAGGGCCGATAACGCATCATCGTCTCGAGGATGTTCAAGTCGGCCAGCGGCAGGCCGTTGTATTTGCCGGCCTCTCTGAACCACAGCTTCTTGAGTTCTTCGAGCTTCTCGGGATTCTCGGCGGCCAGATCGTGGCATTGGCTGCGGTCGGCCTCGATGTGGAACAGCTCCCAGCGGTCCTTGTCGAAGTGGGACCAGCCTGCAGGCGATGCGGCGTGCACGGTGTTGGCGAACCAGCCCTTGTCCCAGATGCCGCGGGTGCCGAGCATCGCGTAGAACTGCGTCTCCTTGCCGGTAGGCGCATGCGGATTATCAAGGGCCACTTTGATACTCACACCATCGAGAGGTTTCTGCGGAACGCCGCGAACCGTCGCGGGTGGAGTGATGTCCAGCAGGTCGTACACCGTCGGGGTGATGTCGCAGACGTTGACGTAGTTGTCGCGCACTTCCCCGTGGGCTTTGATTCCCTTGGGCCAACTGATGATTGCGGTGTCCGCGATGCCGCCTTCGTGTGAGGCGTAGCGCTTGAACAGCTTGTAGGGCGTGTTGAATGCCATCGCCCATCCGATTGGATAATGGTTGTACGTCTCAGGGCCGCCGAGGTTGTCCATCACCCGCAGGCTTTCCTCGACACTGTCGATGTACCCGTTGAAGAATTTGACCTCGTTGACCGATCCGTTCGGACCACCTTCGCCACTGGCACCATTGTCGGAGATGACCACGATGATGGTGTTGTCGAGCTGGCCGGACTCATCCAAATAGTCGAGAATGCGGCCGATTTGGGCGTCGGTGTAGGACAGGAAGCCGGCGAATACCTCGGCCATCCTTGCGAACAACCGCTTCTCGTCATCGCCAAGCGACTCCCACGGCCGCACGGTGTCCTGCGGCGGCCACGGCTCACCGTTGGGCCCCTTGACATCCAGGTACGGGTTGATCGGCGACAGTTCGGTGTCCGGCGGGACGATGCCGAGCTTCTTCTGGTTCTCCAGCACGATTTCGCGGTAGCGCTCGTAGCCCATGTCGAAGCGGCCCGCGTACTTGTCGGCCCATTCCTTGAATACGTGATGCGGCGCATGGCCTGCGCCGGGGCAAACGTAGGAGAACCACGGCTTGTCGGGCGCGATCACCTTGGCGTCGCGGATGAATTCGATTGTCCTGTCGGCGATGTCCTTCGACAGGTGGTAGCCGTCCTCCGGTGTACCCGGCGGCGCGATGGGGTGGTTGTCGTAGACGAGTTCGGGATACCACTGGTCGGTCTCACCGCCCATGAAGCCGTAGAACCGCTCGAATCCCCGCGCCAGTGGCCAATGTCGTTTGGTGGCAGCCAGATTCGACTCTTCCAGCGGCGTGAGGTGCCATTTGCCGACGCAATAGGTGTTGTAGCCGTTCTCGACCAGGACCTCCGACAGCAGCGCGGTGTCGTCGGGGATCCGCCCGTTGCAGCCAGGAAAGCCGTCGGTGAACTCCTCGATCGTGGCCATCCCGACAGTGGTCGGGTTGCGGCCCGTAAGCAGTGAGGCCCGCGTCGGTGAGCACAGCGCGGTCGTGTGGAACTGCGACAGCCGCACCCCGCGTTCGGCGATACGACTCATGGTCGGCATTTCGACCAAGCCGCCGAAGCAGTCCCACGTCGCGATGCCGGTGTCGTCCCACACGAGATACAAGACGTTGGGCGCATCCTGTTGCGCGGTCGGCGCAGCGTACGGTCCCCAGTCGGGTTCGGAATCCCGGATGTCCAGCTCGATCTTGCCGTTGAATTCCTTCGCCATGAGAGCCTCGTCCCGGGTTCTGATCGCCGTGTCTTCGACGACCGCACCGAACCTACACCGGCTGCGTATCGCTTAGCTGAGAAATTGACGACCGCGGCATTACAGTTTCTCGGTTCAACCATCGCCGCACCGAGAAGAACGGAATCGACCAGCCCAACCACGCGCCGATGCCGGCCACGAACCAGACGAAGTGCTCCTGATTTCCCCCAAACATGCTGTCCTGCAACGGCAGGAACGCGACTACCAATATCGGGGTCCAGATCCGGTTCGTGATGATGGACAACGCAAGCGTCGCACTGAGGACCATGTGTCGCCGATGCTTCACAAATCGCCGCTGCCGCGCGGCGAGGTAGCCGTTGATCGTGAACCACAGCCACAGCGTTGCGAGCAACACGTTACTGACGGCCAGGAACGGGCCGAACGGTGTCGCCGCTCCGATCACCATGGCGCACACCGCGGCGGGGATCGCCGTGAACACATACACCCGCCCGACCCTTCGGTGCAGAACAGGTCGCCTTGCCCGCAGCCCCGGCCAGAGCTGCGCGACCGCCGTCACCATCGCGACGCTGGCAAGCAGCACGTGACCGACCAGCAGCGGGTAGTGCAGTGCGAACGTCGCGGGCACGCGCGTGCCACCGGTGAAGTAGGGCGGCAATGAATAGCCCAGGAACGCGACGACGACAACGGCGAGGGCGAAAAAGAGCCAGTTCCGACGGCGGCCGGGCTGTGCGTATGACATACGCAATAGCGTACGACATACGCTTACCGAAGGTCCACCGATTAGGCTGATGCGTGATGACGTCCGACGAGCCGCTGCCGCGAGCGCTGGCGATCCTCTGGCGGGACGCGCCGCCGGAGCGGCGCAAGCGCGGGCTGAGCCGCGAACGCATCGTCGCGGTCGCGATCGAGCTGGTCGAGGCGGAAGGGCTGGGCGCGCTGTCCATGGCGCGGCTGGCCGATCGGCTCGGCTGCGGCACCATGTCGCTGTACCGCCACGTCGCCAACAAGGACGAGTTGTTGACATTCATGTTGTCGACGGCACCGGACCCGCCGCCCACACCTGCCGATCCATCGAATTGGCGTGGTGCGCTTAGTGATTGGGCTTGCGGGCTGTGGGACGTCTATCACCGGCATCCATGGGTGCTGCAGACCGCTGCGGCGGGTCCGCCGCTGGATCCAGGACAGTTGGCGTGGCTGGACGCCGGCCTGGCCGCGCTGGCCGAAACGACGTTGACGGAGCGCGACAAGCTGGCGGCCGTCATGGCGGTACTGCATTACGTCCGCGGCGCTGCGGCATTGAGCATCGAGGCCGCGAGCCAAGGTCCTGACTATCCGGCCCTGCTTCGGCGCCTGTTGGACGGAGGCCGGTTTCCGGCGCTGGCCGCCGCGCTGCAGGCCGGAGTCTTCGACGACGCCGACAACGACCACCTTGCCGAATTCCGCTCCGGTCTGGGT
>Ga0068863_100004150_pt1 | contig 14309 bp, 15 predicted proteins | sample KBSSwiS62_FD_66596 | JGI IMG/M metagenome (GOLD analysis project Ga0068863, IMG submission 66596) | Switchgrass rhizosphere microbial communities from Kellogg Biological Station, Michigan, USA - KBS Switchgrass S6-2 | ecosystem: Host-associated > Plants > Roots > Rhizosphere > Soil ...
CCGTAGAAGTCGCCGGGGAGGAACGTGGGGATGTCGCCCAGCTCTTCCTTGATTTCTTCGATCCGCTCTTTGATGGTCATGCCGACGTGTTGCCTTTCCAGTAGATACCAACGACCGTGACGAGAGCACCGAGCGCCATAGCGATCTTGTTCGTCGTATCGGCAGGAACGGTCGCGAAGTAGCTGACGACAGTAACGACAGCTGCCAGGGCTCCCTGCACTGCCTTGTTGAGATCAGCCGGCGTGTGGTTGGTGGCGGCGAAGGTCAGGCCGACGGTCGCGAAGGCCGGGACCAGGAGCTGAACCGCTTGGACCAACGAGGGATCGAAGGTGACGAAGGTCAGCACCGTGAAGCCGACAAAGCCGATCAGGGCAACGAGCGTCTTCGATATCTCGGCTACCGAGTAGTTGAATGGGTTCAAGCCGCGCGAGGGCAGAACGGGCTCAGGGGACATGGGTTTCCTTTCGGATTAGGAGAGGGCGTAGCGGCGAATCTGCCGTGGCCCTGGGAGCATTCCCACGGAGCCGCGGTCAACTGCTGCGGAGCCGTGGCCGCCGGTCAGCGGGTACTCGTCAATCATCTCGACGTGGAAGAACGGGGCGTAGCCGAAGAGGCAGGCATCGCCGGTCTGAGCTTCTGACTCGTGATCGAGCGCGTGGCCGTGTTCACCTAGCGGGCCGGTCCAGCCGCCATTGAAATTCTGTCCGGACGGATCTGGAGCACCGATGGTCCAATAGCCGGAGATGAACCAGGAGGAGCAGTCGAAGCGGTAGCCGTCCGGGGGGCCGGTGAGGAAGTAGCGAGCCGACCAGGTTCCAACCTGCGAGTAGAACTCGCGCGAGCGCTGCATCGAGGTGTGAAGGGCGATCCTGATTCGCTGTATCGGGGTGCCCCCGGTGACCTTGTTGTTCGCGAAATCGACTTGAGCTCCAGCCTCTCGGATCAGTTTCGCCAGCAGGGCTTCTGCCTCTGCCTGCGTCTGCGTCAGGTGCTGGATGCGGGCGTTTACTTCCTTCACTCGGCCGACCCAGAACTCGGCTCGCAGATGAGCTTTCCAGGCGCGGTGATGGCAGCGGTCGGCCTCTTTGCGAGCGCGGTAGGCAGCTCTCGGGTGATGTTCTTTGCGGCAGCGCTCGGCCTTCGCCTCAGCCTTCTTTCCCGCCCGGTGGTTGGCGACCGCCTTGATGTGATTCATCTCCCAGCGGTGCTGGGCGACTTCAAGCATCTTGCGGTCCGTGCCGATCTTCAGTGCCAGCGCAGCGAGCTTTTCCCTTAGCTTCTTCACTCTCTCCCCTCCTTACCTCCGGGATCGCGTAGCTCTGCGAGAGTCTCCCGAGCAGCCATCTTCAGTGAGCGCTTGCGCTTCCCATTGCGGGCGACGTATTGGCGGTGGAAGACCTCGCTGATCTTGTGCGCCGTGCGTTCGCCGATTACGGCATCGGCCCTCAGCCCATGCGCTTTCTGGAAGTTGATAACCGCGGCCTGCATCGCCCAGTCGAACTTGCGACCGGCCTTGTCTAGGTAGGCGTGACCGCCGGGCTTGTGGATGAAGGCAAGGCGTTTCGCATACCAGAGAACTCGCTTACCGTGGTCGCCAACGCGGAGCGGAACAAACGTCGGCTTGAAGGGACCTGAGCCCGGAATGAAGTTGACATGCCACCACTCCGAGAAAGCTTCGGTCTTCGCCCAGCCGAACTTGCGGCCGTGATCGTCAATCCAACCGCGCATCCATTCCTCGGCAAGGTCAATCGCGAGACCCCAGCCGTGATTGCTCGTACCGGGGTAGGCCGCCAGCGGCGGCTGGTGATTCCAGAAGTATTCCTGGGTCCCGTAGCGGCTCGCAGGACCCTTGAGGCGATAACTGGAGTTGGGCCCGCCAGGCCGCAGGCCGTTGGCTTCAGGGCCATTCGGCGCCTTCCATCCTTCGGCTGCTTCGTGCTGTAGTGAACCGCCGGCTATGGCCGTCAGTTCAGACGGCGAGAGCTGTCCGTTTGAGGCCATGCGGACGCTTCCTTTCTGTGGGCCGTTTAGGCGTTTAGTGGAGCTGGCTGATGACGGCTACTGCTACAGCTGCCGCCCCGATGCCGTAGGCAATCAACTTGTCGAAGCCGGCGCTGCGACCGCCACCTTCTGCTTGCGCGGTGATCAGCTGGCCGACCGCTTTTTGCAGGTCTTCATGGCGCCGGTCGTACTCCTCCTTGGTGAGGAGTTTCGACTCGCGTTCGCGCGCTTCGATTCGTTCCTGAGCGATCTGCTCGCGCAGCCGGTTGGCCTGCTCGTCGCGGTAGGTCTGTCCATCGCGGGCCAGCTCTAGGGCTTTCTCGTCGGCGCGCTGTTTGATCTCCAATGCGCGCTGGTCAGCCTCTCGCAGAGCTTCAAGGTGCTTGCGGGTCGAGACAGACATTACGGGTAGAGGCTCACACAATCGACGGGATGCAGTTTGCGGAGCCGCTGCCGGTGTTCGGCGTTACCCCGCTCGACTATCGGCATGATCACCGCCAGGGGCAGATTGGGAAAGAGCGCCTGGATGCGGGGATCCTGGGGGCTCGTTATCTGCGCGTGCTGTTCTTCGCGCAGCACTTCACGAAGCGGGTTCCCGTTCTTTTCGCAGGATTCCACGAGCCCATCACGGAGTTCAGTTGCGAACCCTTGCGTTCGGACGACGAGCACCAGAGTCAGACCTGCGATGACCGTCAGCACAACGACCAGATACGGCATCACGTAGCGGCCGGGCCGCTCAAGCCGATGGTGGTGTATCCAGCCGATGAGAGAACCGAAGGGATTCAGCATCAGAAGCTCCGGAATATTTCGATGAGTTGTAAGAGCAGCAGAATCGTCACGACGATAGCGACGTAAGCCGCCGTCGATGGGTGGGCATCAAGCCAGTTTCTGACAGGACGATTCGGGTCTTCGCTCATCGCATCACTTCCCGTTACGCCCGTTACGTTCATCGGCACGAAGGAACAGGGGCAGCCCGCACATGGCGCCGAACAGCAGCAACAGGTACGGGCGTTCCACGCCGTTGCTCAACAGGGTCTCGTGTGCAATGCCAAGGATGCCGACCACAAATAAGACGGAGTCGCGCGTTATTCCCCGCCAGCGCGGCGATTTGGGCTGGTCGTCCGTATCGGTCATCCACGATTTTCGCCACATTGGTTAGCCACAGTCCTGGCCTTTCTGTGGGATTGGTGCTCTTAGCTGAGATTACGTGCTTGCAAGGCAAGTTCGTTGCGGGCGACTATCGCGTCGATGGTCTGCGGCGGTGCGTCGGTGGTGATGGTCACCGATTCCGATTCCTCATCCCAGCTCGTCGCCGTAATCAGGCGTGGTTCCGATTCGAGCGGATGATCCATCACGCCTAGGGTCTGTGAGTTCCGAACCTGCCAGCCCTGCTGGTAGTGGCCGGCGCCGTCTTTGATGTATCCCTTGATGGTGAAGCTGCCCGGCCTCTTCGGGCGGTTGTATTCCCCGAGCTGGGCTCGACCGAATTGCAACGCTTCTGCTTCAAGGCAGGGCCACGGCACCTGCTTTTCTATCCAGTTCTCCTCACCGTGCCGGTTAGCCGGGTTGTTGTCGTTTTCGTCGCGAAGCTCGGCGTAATTGGTCGGCTCTAGTCGATAGGTGTGGCCGAAGAAGTCCGAGTAGGTGACGACGCACCCGTTTGCAGTGCTTTCGATGGAGTCGCCCTGGAAGTTGACCGAGACACCGGGGTCGGTGGTTTTGATTTGCCAATCGGTCTTCGTCAGATCGGCCGGTTCAAAGTAGAACTTGCGATCCTCCCAGACGTTCGTCTCCCAGAGGACAAGGTTGTTGAGCTGCTGGATCGCGTCGTACGGATTGGAGGGCGAGTCGTGCCAGGTGGCCTGTTCGACTACGAAGCTGTTCGTTTCTCCGGCCCACTGGATCTTCGGCCGGAACGTCAGCAGGTACTGGATGATGTCCGTGAGGTAGTAGCCCTCTGCCGGCGCCGTCCCGCGTATGGTCAGACCGTGGATACCGACAACCCGCGGGTATTGCAGAGAGTTCAGGACTCGGGAGGTGCCGACGAATTCCCCTTCATAGGCAGACTCATAGAAGGCATACTTTTGCCCGGCTGCTGTCGCTCCGACTCCGACCGGGCCGTTGCCATTGTGGAAGTCGGCCGTGATGACAGTCCCGGTTCCGCCGAGGTCGTCGGGTGAAAGCCCGACATAGCCATGCCAAAGCGCCGATTCAGCCCCGCCTTCGAGCCGTTCGTGAACGCCGAAGATCGCGCCGATATCCGCGCCGCCCGCGTAGAACCAGGCTGAACCGATCTCCTTGTAGGTGCCGTCGAAGGTGGTGAAGCTGAACAGGACGCCCGGCCCCTTCGCCCCAGCGGCTTGCCACCCTATGCTCATCGAGGCCTCAAGCCGGTAGCTGGCGCTCAGCAGGTTCGCCGTCCGCTGGGTCGATGCTTCCTGCCACCCGTTCAACCGCCGGTCGATAATCAGCGCATTCATCGGCCGACCCTTCAAGTAGGTCATCCAGCCGACTAGGTTGACCGTGATCGTCTCGGGACCGCTCTGATTCTTGTCGCGCGGCAGCGAGAGCACCCGACCTTCGTAGGCGATATCTCCTTGACGCCCGACGAACCGGACCGTATCCATCAGGTTCAAGTCGGGATAGTCCTTGAAGATCTCCCGACTCAACGTGAATGAGCCAGTGCCGAAGCCGTCTCCCCGCTGAGTCGTGAAACTGATCCCAGAGGGGCGGTTCTGAGCTTTCGGATCGTTGGCTGAGAGACGGAAGACCGTGCCCTCTGCGGTTTCTGCCTCAACATCTAGCTCAAGCGGCGGTTTACGGGGTGAAGCCAAGGATTTGCTCCTCTAATGAAGGGACTTGCAGAAATCCGGCCGGCCGGATAGAGTTGGAGCACGCACAGAAGCGCCCCCGCGACGTTGCAACCGTCCGGGGGCATGACACGGAGGTATTAGCTCCATGCGGTCCCTGACTCTACTGGCTGTCTTCGCGGCTTTCGCTCTCGGTTCTGCGGCGCCCGCCTCAGCGGCCCCCTTTTCGCCAGAACTTGAAGCTGACTACGCGGCCGCTCTTGCGTGGTGGGGCGTCAGCTCCCCGCCTCTGTGCGCGACTGTCATCCGGGAACTCGAACCGACTGATTTTCAGCACGAAGGCGCCATAGCCCGGTCAACCCAGCCCGCCGACCCGTGGGGCGGTGCCTGCTATATGACGGTGTTTCAGGACGGCCTTGACAATCTCCGTCGGGAATTCGGCTCAGGGGCAGACTGCGCAATCGCGATCACCATCCGCCATGAGGTCGGCCACCTCCTGGGCTACAGCCATAGCGATGACCCGACTAGCATCATGCACTCGCCAGCGCCGAGATCAGAGTGCATCCCACCAACGTCGCCGCCAGAGCCCCCCTCTGCCCCCTCTGAACCGCTGCCGACTGTTCAGCAACCGGAAAGCGTTCTGCCAGAAGCGTGGCGGGAATGGCGGCGAGAGAAGCAGCAGTGCCTCCGTCAGATCCGCCACGCCTCCCAGCATCGCCCTCAGCCGCTTTGCAGAGTTCGGCTCCGAGCTCGTGCGGAGGAATTGCGCTGGCTTGCCTCTGCCTAGCTAGCGCGGGAGCAGGTAGCGCTCAGTCACCAAAATTTCGGCCGTGTGTTTGTCGGTCACAGCCGTATCCCGCTCGGCCTCAACATCGTTTCGCCGCATTCTCACGGCGATGCGATTGATGCGACCGGATTCCCCCCCTGGGTCTAGGTAGAAGTCGCCGCCGCGACTAATGTCGGGCTGCCCGTCATAGGTGCCAGAGGCGTCCTGTCTCAGGACCTCATCGCTGTTGAACTCGATCTGTCGGCCGGAATAGCACACACGGTTGGCTGCATCGGCAAGGGTTGCCTGGAAATTGTCGTACTGCCGGGTCATGGCGTTGACGCCCATCCATACGTCGTAGAAGCCGACCTTCCCTTTCGCGAGAGAGCCGCCTACCGCGAAATCAGTATCAGTTCCTTCAAGGAGGGGGGTTGCCTCGCCTGTTCCGGCTTCGTAAGCCCAGGCCTGCCAGAGGCCACCTTCACCTATATACAGTGCGACCGTCATCGTCTTACCTACGACACCCGAGCCGGACCACCATTCAGTCGGCAAAAGTTCTCCGAGTTCGCCCCTGACACCGAGCTGGGTTTGAACACCGGCGACGTTCTTGACGACGACAAAGCGGGCGCGGGTGCTACCGGATTCGTAGCTTTCGAGGTACGCCATAACCCAGTTTTCCGTGTTCGTGTAGCGGGCAAAGACACCGCGGGCCGCCGCATTGGAGCCGCTTTCCGTCGATTTCGTCGCATTCCCGTCGCACTGCACCTTGCAGGTGGTCGCTTCGGTTGAACCTGCTATGGCGTACCTGCCGGCGTAGCGGCTCGCATCAAGCGTTTCGGTTCTCTGCGCTAGGTGGCTCGCCGCGATGACTTTGAAATCGACCGCATCTCCTGCCCCGGACCAGGTACCGCCGAAAGTCAGTGACTTGGTGGCAAGGTTCCCTTCTGTCTGGTTGAACGGGTCATACGCGAGCAGCTTTGAAGGAGAGGGCTGGGCGACACCTCGGGCTCGGGCGCTGGCCCGAGTCGGGATCAACAGGAGGTAGTTGATGTCGTTTTCATGGGCCGCGCCAGCGCTCTTGTGTTCCACGCGAATTTCTGAAGTCTGCGTGCCGAGATCCACTGCATCAAGGGCGACCTCGCCCATGTAGAGGTCTGCAAATTCGGCGGCAACGGGCGGCTGCTTCCATTCAAGCGGTATCAAGGGCCCGTCTCCATTCCGGTAGGAGATTCGATACCGGGCGCTTGTTGATCCTGAGTAAGGGCGAAGGTAGACGGCGAACGATCCGACGTGAGTGATTCGGCCGGTCCCACAGATCGTTGTCTCCTGGGCAAGGGCTGTGGCTCGTTTCACTTTTTCTTCCGAGTAGGCCCCGGAGCGGGTTTTAGCTTCCCCCGAGAATTCGGTCGTAACCAACGAAGCAGCAGTGATCAAGAGCGCGGGGTTTGATTCGCTCGCAACGATGTCCCGGCCCCACTGGGCGAAGCGCCGATCCTGCGTTGCTTTGTCTTTGACGATCAGCCGGGCCTCTGCTGGCACGTCCCCTTTGATTTCTTTCACATACAGGGTCTGGAGCGGTTCGGCACCTGATTCAGTGGCGGCCTTCGCCGTCCTCTCGGCGGTGTAGAGAAACGGACGGCAGGTCAATTTGATCTGCACTACCGGGGCGTTGATGAACCAGCCCGCGCCCTCACCGGATGGCGTCAACGGTATTTCGGTGTGCTCACCGACGAGCGCGTATGCCGTGTAGGTAGATTCAGTCCCAGCGGGAATCCAAGTCAGCGTAAGGCCGCCTTCTTCGCGTTCGCACTGCTGCACGGCGTTCGTCAGTTCCCCGAGTTTCGACAGGGCTGCGGCAATGGTGGCCTGAGGTTGCACCCGGACTCGCATCTCAAAGGTCGAGTTGCTGTAGTGGCTCTCCTTCACCAGGGCGTCCCCATCGGCATCGTTGTTGGTCGCCCAGCTCGGTTTCTTGGCTGCCGGGGTGAAGGTCAGCGATTCGATTTCGAGACCCGTTGCACTGTTCAGTTCCAGCGCACCAAGTTTGAAGCGCTCATAGATCGAGGTTGCCATTTAGGCCGTTCCTAGACTGCCGCTACCGGCGAGCTGGGCCGTGTGGTTACTTTTCGCACCGATCATGCCGGCGTTGATGTCAGCGATTACACGGAGGTAGGTAGAGGCTGAGGTCGCCATGATGGATTCGCCCAATTGTCTCTGTCCCTTCAGCTCGTCAGCCACGGCTTTAAGTGCTTCCGTGTGCTCCTTTTCAACCTGCACACGTTCTTCTTCCTGTTCTTTGCGTTCTCTTTGCGCATCAGATTCTTCAAGCGCTTTGGCGACTATTGATTCGATGTTTTCTACTGCTGAATCGAACCCTCCAACCAGGCGGCCAAATGGCCCTTCGCGTTCGAGTTCTTCCTTTTCAGATGCGGTGGTTTCCTGGAACCCCGCCAGGCGTTCACCCGCTCCCTGAGCATCCGTGCGATCCGTTGCGCGAGTTGCAACAAGTTCGGCTCGCTCTTCCTGAAGCTTTTTGGCCTGTTTGGCGGTGAGCCTGCCTTTGGCGGTCCGCAGAAGCTGGTTGATCTTCTTAATGCGTTTGGTGACCTGCCGGATGTTGCCTTCCTCGAACCCTTTGCGAGCTCGCGCTGCGATTTCCTGGGCTGCGCGTTTTTCCTGCACAACCGATGCGGTTGCTTCGAGGATCCCCCACGTCTGCGCGTTCGGGTTCTTTTCGTAGGCAGCTTTGGCTGCCGCAAGGTCACGTTCCGAAACGCCGGCATAGAAATCAGCATTACTCTCAGCGATGCCAAGGATGGTTTCCCGTTCGGGGAAGGTGGTAGCGCGCCCTTCGAGTTCTTCACGCTGGAAGAGCGGAAGTTCTTTGCCCCACTCGGGTACAACCGACTTGGCGAAGTTAGTGGCGAGTACGGGGTTCGCTGCGTGCTTGGCCCCGACCCCTAGCGCTTTTTGGATTTCGCTCTTAGGTGCAAACCCCGCAGACGTTCCTCCACCTGCCCCGGTTTTCCCTTTGCCGTATTTGCCGCCTTCGTACTGGCCTTTGCTGACTCCCTGTCCCGACCTTCCGCCACCGAGGGCACCAGCTCCCCCCTTTTCCAGACGCTTGAGGAACCCATAAGCCTTGAGGGCACCTGCGACCCGGTTAGGCGTATTGGCATACGCCGGGTTCGGATGCTCCCAGTTGTTCATGAAGAGTTCCGCTGCCTCACCTGGGCTAGAGGCGTTGTTGATCATGCTCTTTACGCTGCTGGAAAGGTGGTGCAGCATGAACTGCGTTTGAGCCACAGCACTAGTCCACGGCAGCCCCCGAGAAGCCGCGTAGGCTTCCACAGACGCCAGGTCAACCGGCGGTGCGGTAAAGCCCCAGAGACCGCCGTTATGGGTACCTGGCTCTATCGCATCAGTCCTCCAGCCGGACTCCTGCCAGGCGTTGCCCATGATCCCAGCGGCACCGATGGCATTGAGGCCGTTTCGCATGAGGATAGGTCCAACGGTCCCGAGCAACCCGCCTGCGGCAAAGCGTCCCAACAGACCACCCTTGTAGTGCCCGGTACCCGAAGCATGGCCGTCGTCATGGAAGCCGATTGGAGCCAGTAGCGGGTATTTGAAGTCCCTCGTAGCTTCAACAACTGCCATCTTCGCGGCAAGACCGGTGTTGTACCCACCGAAATCAACTGCGCCGCCGGGGTACTGCGTTTTCTCATGTTCTGAGAAGTAGTTACGCCCTTCGGCAACGTTCTGCTCATGACTGCGGTAACCAGAGGTCGGCTGAGGTGAGACACCCTTCCTCGCGGCGTATTCAAGGGATTCGATAACCCAATTGGCCATCGGAACACCCTTATAGGTCCCGACGCCTTTCGGTCCCTTGGTCCCTCCGCTGGGACCGCCACCTCCACCAAGGCTGAAAAAGCTTCCGGCTTGATCCTTGACCCAGTCGGAGACCTTGTCGATGATCCAGCCACCTAGGTTGCCCATCCAGTTGGGCAGGTGAGGGGTCGGGAGGGCACCGATCACATCCTGAGCCGTGCCAAATGCAGCCTTGCCGGCCTTATAGAGGAGACCGGGCGGGGTGAGTTCCGCTGCTTCTCCAATGCTGAAATCAGGGCCAACGCCGGTACCGAATAGCCCACCGCTGCCGAAGCCAGGGATACCGAGGTCATGACCTGCTTGCGCCCAGTAGGCAACGTTGTTCTTGCGGTATTTGGGATTGGTCGCGATGACCCACTCGTGATGCTGTGGGGCCTCCTCACCGACGATTGCCATCGGGCGAGTGATGGGACCACCGCTGTAGCGATTCTGGGTTTTGCCTAGGCCGGCGGTCTCTCCACCATGCCTGCTGGTTCCCTTCGCAGCAGCGGCCTTGTCGGGGCCCGAGCTGCCGGTTATATGGATATCGACGCCAGGGAGGACGTTGATTACGTCCAGGATGTCTTGGATGAATCCCGTAACAGCGCTGACGCCATCGCTGAAGATCCCCTTGACGGTCCCCCATGCGCTGCCGAAGGCGTGCACCAATCCCTTGCCAACGAGTTCGGCATCGCGCCGCAGCGGTGCGGTAACGGCCCTCACCATTCCCAGCACAGCCTTGATACCACCGGAGAAGATTTCCTTGACTCCGTCCCATGCCTTGCCCCATTGGCCCGTGAGAAGGGCTGAGATCGTTTTGACGATGCCTCTTACGACTTGCAGGAAGCCTTGGAAGCTGGTCTTGATTCCGCCGAGGACGTTCTTGACAATCGGGCCGAGGTACGAGCTCAGCACCGCTCCCACGTTGTGCATCGCTTCACCGATGGTTTTCAGGTCTCGGTTGGTGAGCCCGAGATCGTGGGCGAAGGCTTTCAGGTTGAAGTGAGCGAGTGCCCCGGCCAGATCCCCGAGCTTCTGGAAGACGAATTCGGCGGCTGGCGCAACTAGGACTTTCAGTTTGTTGCCGAGTTCTTCAAAGCGCTCTGAGGCGTCCTTGGTGGATTCCCCGGCTTTGTTGATCGTGTCTTTGCCTTTGACGATCTGTTTCTCAAAGCCTTCGAGATGGAAGCGCCCCTGGTCAACAGCCTCGATCATGTCGGCGCCGGCTCGACCGCCGAAGATTTTCAGAGCTTCCGAGGTGCCGATGGTCCCTTCTTCGAGCCCCTTGAAAGTTTCTTTCAGGGACTTGGCGGGGTCTTTCCCTTCTTCGAGGAAGGTTTTCAGGGCGATCTTCAGCCCCGGAACCATCGTCTGAATGTTGACGCCGGTCTTTTCAAACTCGGCGAACATCGCGAGCGATTCATCGAACCCAATGCCGAACTGGCGAAGAGGTGAACCGAATTTCGCCATCAGGGTTGCGAGTTCTTCGACCGAGGCTCCTGATTTCTGTGAGGCCCGGAACAGCTCGTCTAGTTTTTCGCCCTGTTTCCCTAGCGGGATTTCGGCATCTTCAAAAGCACGCGCTACCGCTTTGATGTTCCCCGTGAGGTCGGAGTCGGTGATGCGCGAGAGTTCAACGAACTGCTTGGTACGCGCCTCCAAGGGCTTGTGCATGAGCCCAAGGCGTTTCTCAACATCCCCCATCGCTTCGCCGACTTCTTCAAAGCTGGCAGGGACGTTCTGGATGACGTTCTTGAACGACTCTTCTAGGGATTCGAGCTGTTTGCCGGTTTTGCCGGTAGAGGTGCGGAGCTGGTCGGATACCTGGTCGAATTCCGAGCCGATGTCATAGAGCGCCTTACCAACCGCGACAGCCGTAGCAGCCGCTGCACCGGCGATGCCTGCCTTCGCAAGCGTCGAACCTTTGACCGCGGATGCAAACGCGGCCTGCATTTTGGTTGCATCCCCCGTAAGGAGGACGTTGAGAGTGCGGGTAGGCAAGTGTTCTCCTCAACGCAAAAAAGGCCCAACCGCTAATGCTGCGATTGAGCCTTTTCTTGCATCTGTTTCAAGTAGGTATTCAGGTCCTTCAGCTCGCCAGGGGTAAGGCTCTCCATGTCCCACGGCTTCAGACCGAATACGTCCGCTAGGACTGGTCCCCAGAGTTCTCGGGCTGGGGCTTGGTAGGGCGCTCCTTCGGTGCCTCTTTCAGAGAGGAGATCTCAATCTCTCGGAGGTCATCGAGCGTGGTACCGGGGTCTTGGCGTTTCTTGGCAATGAAGGCCAGCGAGAGCATCCCCCGGCCCGAGCCAAACGGGATTTCGTCCAAGCCTCGGTCGAAGTACATCTCAAGCCACTCGATCTCACCGAACGTCAGCGATTTCATGTTGACTTCGAGAACTTCGCCGTTTAGCTCGAACCTATAGTCAGCGCCATCCTCTGCCGCTTTCTGTTTTTTGGCAGCCATGCTGCTCCTTCTCGACGGGGACTCGACGGGGCGTGCGGCGTCATCGGCCCCCGTCGAGGCTTACCGAGACGCCGCACGTCTTTACTGCAAATCAGGGGCCGTGGAAACCGTTGTCGTGCGCTATGGAGTTGAACGCATCGGCGAGCTTGTCTGCGATGTCATCCCCGCGCTCTTCAACGGTGCCAGTAACGAACCGGGTCTCGGGGAAGATGATCGGGACTCCCCGAGGATGGATTTCGCCGCCCCACTCCCAAACCGGGGCATAGGGTTCATTTGAGTAGACGCTGACAAGCCCTTTGCGACGAACAGAGGTCTTGAATGACCTACGGAGCTTGCCGGTTCGGAACGGCGGTTTGCTTGAGGTCCTGACCTCGTCTCGGACCTCGTCACCAACTCGTTTCAGTTCCTTGTTGAGTTCCTTTTCGGTCTCCTTCCGGATGCGCAACATCTCCGCATCCAGACGAGCGACCGCGAGGTCAATCGGCTTTGGCATCTAGACGATGGTGGTATCAGCGCTCACGTATTCAATCGTGATCGGAGCTTCCGTTCCGTTGTCGAACACGGAGAAGGGAAACGAGACCTCAACCACATCAGGGCTAGAGATGCTGGGAGACGTGCCGGTGAACTTGCAGGCCGGCATTTCGATCTTCAGTTTCTCTTTGTTGGATTCCGAGATCACGGCACCTTCAAAGATCAGCACCACTTTGACTTCGTCGGCGGCGGTGAAATGGTTGTACTGAGTGAGCCCTTTGAACTCCATCGTTGCCGAGCCGCTTGCCTGGACCCAGTCGTTCGGTCCAATCGGCTCTGCCGCGAGGGCGCTTTTGTTGAGCCCAAAGCGGTCGGTTTTCATCGCCATTGGGATCGAGATATCCGCAGAACCGACAATCGGCAAGCTGTCGGATGCGACCGTGAGTTCTCCGTCGGTGAAGACGAATGGCTTCAGGCCGGCGGCATAGCTCGGCGAGGCGAGCGCTTCCGCGGTTACCTCGTCTTTGGATGCGATGGTCGGCGTCAGCATCAGTTCGCCGCCGGTCGCGATTGAGATCCCCAGATTGGTGATCTTCGACCCGATGTAGCTGAACGGCTGCACCGTGCCTTCGATGTCGGGGATGCCGACCTGGATCGTCAGCGACTTGCCGGCGATGTTGTTGTTTTCCCCGAGTTTGTGGATCTGTTTGTAAGCCGTGCTGGCTCCGATTTTTTCCGGGGTGACGGTATTGCCGTGCATCAGGTTGAAGATGGAGCCGAGACCCTTGTTCCATCCTTTGACCGTAAACTCGCCACCCGCCGAGCGAGTAGTGAGACGGTCGAGACCAACCAGAGGGACGGAGCGACCAGCTCGGAAACCTCCGGTTGCGTCGGTGCGATTCTGCTGACGAGAGAAGCTCTCGCTGTCGAACGGCAGGAACAGCGTCGGGGCGACATACGTCCCGTAGCTGGACTCTTTTTTTAGACCAAGGGATGCCCCAAGGCCGGTCGGGATTGCCATATCTACTCCTTATCCTTTGCGGCCGAGGTCGAGTCGGCTTTCTTTGGCTTGGTCTTCTGCCAGTTCTCATCCTGCTCAAGCAGGCTCTTACCGAGGGCGTCGGGAACATCGACCTCGTCACCCCAAGGGCAGAACTTCATGGCCCCGGATGGCATCGGTACTTCAACGCCCTCCTGGTATTGGCCGACGTAAACGACTTTCATTACAGCCCTCCTAGGTTTCGGCTTTGCCGCTGATCGTCAGAAAGATGCGACAGCCGCGCTGTTTGTCGGTGCGGAAATACTGCTGTTTGCGTTTCGCGATAGAACCGAACAGCCATGCTCGGCTCAGGGTCAAGTCCAATCGGAGGCCGTCTTCAACAGCCGCCGCGATTTCCTGGGCTCTTTCGCGAGGTGGGGCGAAGTCAGCGGCTGAAGCTCTGATGACCTCGATAACCACTTGTAGGTTGATCATCTCGTGAAATCGAGGGAAGGGACCGCTGATCGAGGCGTACTCGTTTTCAGAGTCCACTTCCCAGAGGGCCACAAACTCATCCGGGGAGGGTTCTGGTTTCCCCTCGGCAAGCAGCGCTTCGTCGGTATGCCCCGTCAACTGTTTGAGCAGCGCAGCTTCTACGGCGGGTATGGCCGATTCCCTCATGCGATGCTCGCGTAACGGAAGTGCTGAATTACGACGTTGACCTCTGGTATCGAGGTCATCGCACCAGACATGCCGGGGGTGATGAAGGTGTAGTGGGCCTCGTCCGTTGACATCGAGCTAGCGCGCTCGTCGTAGTTGGACGGGTCTTCCACTAGGAAGTGCCTAGCGAGCCGTAGGGCGGCTCGTGAGACCATCGCCGGGGTGACTAGGAACCCGTGCTCATAGGCAATGGAAACGTTGGCAGCGCCTTCTGTCCAAAGTTCTTCC
>Ga0068863_100004151_pt1 | contig 14307 bp, 12 predicted proteins | sample KBSSwiS62_FD_66596 | JGI IMG/M metagenome (GOLD analysis project Ga0068863, IMG submission 66596) | Switchgrass rhizosphere microbial communities from Kellogg Biological Station, Michigan, USA - KBS Switchgrass S6-2 | ecosystem: Host-associated > Plants > Roots > Rhizosphere > Soil ...
GTGATGGGCTGGCGCCCGGGCAAGGAGGAGGGCACCGTCGGCTCGCTGATCCTCGGCCTCTACGACGGCGGCGAGCTGCGCTCGGTCGGCCACATCTCCGGCTTCTCGGCGGCGGCGAAACGGAGCATGCGAGCGATGTTGGCGCCGCTGGAGACGGGCGAAAGCGGCAGCGCCGAGCCGAGCCGGTGGACCGGCGGGCGCGACCTCGAGTGGGTGGAGCTGCGGCCGGAGCTGGTGATCGAGGTGGGGTATGACCATGCGGCGGGGGGGCGGATCAGGCATGGGGCCAGGTTCCACAGCTTCAGAGATGACAAAGCGGCGAGCGAATGCAAATTTGAGCAGTTGGACGAAGGGGCTTAGCGCGAAGGCCGCAGGGGGCGCCTCGGGGGGAGGCGCCTGCGGGCGGGGGCTTCGCCTCCGTTCTCGACACCTCCCCCCGAGCCACCCCCTGCGGTGCTGCGGCTGTGGCTGGCGGCTCAGAAGAGCGAAGCCTGGGGAGGGGCTTCGGGACCCGGTGGTCGCATGGGCGGCGACAGAGGGCCGTCGGAACGGTCGGCCAGCGAACTTCGGAGGCGGTTGCGGCCCCAGCCGCGGACTACTCGCGAGGTCTGTATTCGCTGGGCGGGCTGCATGTAGGCGCGGCCTTTGTAGAGCTGTTCGTAGCGGGGGAGTAAGTCCGGGCGTTTGGCCTCGAGCCAGGCGAAGAAGACGTCTTTGACCTCGTCGCGGAGGTGGAGGGCGACGCCGCCGAGGAAGGTCGCGTCGGCCTTGCGCGCGCGTTCGACGATCGGACGGACCTGGTCGGGGTGGTCGTTGATGCCCGGCATCAGCGGGGCGATGAGGACGCCGGAGTCGATGCCGCGGCGGCGCAGCTCGGCGACGGCGTCGAGGCGGGCGGCGGGGCTGGGCGTGTGCGGCTCGGTCGCCCGCCAGGCGTCCTCGTCGAGGGTCGGGACCGAGAGGTTGACCGAGACCGGCAGCGTCTTCGCCATCCGCGCGTAGATCTCGACATCGCGCATCACCAGCGGCGACTTGGTCAGGATCGAGACCGGCGTCCGCGCCGCCTCCAGCGCCGCCAGAATCTCCGGCATCATCCGGTAACGGCTCTCGACCCACTGGTAGGGATCGGTGTTGGTCCCCAGCGCCACCAGCTCCCGCTTCCATCCCGGCCGCCCCAACTCCGCCCGCAGCAGCTCCGGCACGTTGACCTTGACCACGATCTCGCGCTCGAAATCACGGCCGGCGTTCATGTCGAGGTAAGTGTGCGTACGCCGGGCGAAGCAGTTGTGGCTGACCACGCCGTTGGCGATGAAGTCCCCCGTGCCGGTCGTGATGTCGTACATCTGGATCTGACGAGCCAGCGGCTCGATCGCGATGACGCCCAGCTTCGCCTGGGACTTGATCGCGATGCCATCGATCGAGCGTTTGCGACAAACCGCTGGATCGATGTGCTGGAACAACCGCATCTGCTGTCGCAACCCCCCAAGCAAGCGCACGTTTCGAACGCCGATCGCATTTGGTCCCTCAATCCGATGGGAAAATCCGAGGCGGCGCAGCCCCGACGCAGTCGCGTTGATCATCTGCTCGTCTTTGTTGGCTATACGCAACGAACCGCTGCAACTCCCCTCGGCGTCGAAGATGCCCGCGAGAAAGCCCCGCGACCACTCGTCGCTGGGCGAGCCCGGCCAGCGGATCAGCTCGCGGATGCGCTCGACGTTGCCACGCGCAGAGGTCCGGATCGCCTGCATCGGCCGGTGACGGGCATTGCCCTTCAGAAACTGGAATTCGTCGGTGTGGACTCCGGCTCCCTTCAAATAGTCCCGAGACCGGTGCAGCGCCTCCGAGTCCGTCAGCGCGAGGCGAAATCTGTGCACATCGAAGTGAGAACGCCCCGGTCGAACGTACGAATAAGACCCGACATGGCCGTCGCCACGGATCATCCCGCAGAGGTAGCCCCGGCGGTATTCCTCCGACTCCCCGACCGCGGGCCCCAGAGAACCCACCCCCATCAACTTGTTATTGAGAGTGAGATAGGGCCGCTGAATCGATCCCTGTTCCGCTCCCGTCACATACTTCCATCCTCTGTTGGTGAGGAAGCGGTGATCGCCGCTCGCGATCAGCTCGGTGCCGTCTTCGAGCACGACTCGATAGGCGTCCTTGCGCGTCGTCCAATGAGCCTGTACCTGCGTGATCCCGTAGCGACGATAAGAGCCCCGGCGAACCGTCCCGTAGACGGCATCCCCAACTTGGATCTCCGCCAGCGGCCGGGTCGAGCCATCTGCCATGAGGATTGGCGTCTCGCCCTCTAGGCAGTAAACGCAAGCATGCGAGCACCCACGGAACGGATTGATCGTCCAATCGAATCCGTAGCGACCTCCCGCGACGTGATTCAGCGCCGAGCGGGCGCGGACCTCGTGGAAGTTGATCCCCATCGCCTCGGGGGCGTCGAAGGTGCGGGTGACGGTGCCGTCGCCGACTCCGGGCAACCGCAGATCGTTCTCGACTCGCTGTCCGTCCCAGCGCACGAACATACGTTCGCATTGACGTCGGTCGGAAGGTTGACGGATTGACCCACCCATAGTGGGGTCAACTCGACAACATGTCGCGGGCTTAGAGGCTGGAGCCGGTCTCGTCGCGCTTGAAGTCCTCGAGCTGGCCGAGGGCCTGGGCGCGGGCCTTGGCCCGCAGCGGCGGCAGGAAGCCGACGAGGGTGCCTTTGGCGCCGAGGGCCTGTTTGGCCCAGCGGCGGAAGTCGAAGTCGTCGACGTGGTCGACGATCCGGCCGGCCTCGTCGAAGCGGAAGCTGGCCCGGATGTCGTTGACGACGGGGCGGCCGGTGGAGAAGGTGTAGCGGGCGATCCAGTGGGCGCTGCCGCTGTCCTCGCCGGCCTCGTGCTCGTGCAACTCGATCTTCAGATCGGTGGCGCGGCCGGTCAGCATCCGCCACATCGCGCCGATGTCGTCGCCCTCGAGGTCGCCGAAGGCGGGATCGTGGAAGTGGGCGCCGGGCGCGTAGCAGGCGGTCATCGCCGAGCCGTTGCACTCGCCGAAGGCGGCGTAGAAACGCTCGATCGTCGCGTTGTTGTCGGCGGCGGGCACGGGGCCAGCCTATGCGCTGGGCGCGTCCGTCGTCAGGTGCTAGCCGGGTAGCTCGCCGCGGATCACGTAGCGGAGCACGTCGACCACCTGCTCGGACTCGCGCGCCGTCGCCTGGGCGGCGCGGTCGACCTCCTTCAGAGCGTGGTCGAGATCGGGATCGTGGACGGTGACGATCGGCTTGCCGAGGGCAGCGGCGAAGCCGGCGTCGAAGGCCGCGTTCCACTGCCGGTACTTCTCGCCGAAGCGGACGACGACGAGGTCGGCCTCGCGGATGTGGGTCTGGGTGCGGATCGCGTTGACGCCGGCGCCCTTGTGATCGCGCCAGAAGGAATCCCGCTCCTCACCGAGGGTGCCGGTGCCCGCGTCGTCGGAGGCGGGATGGTCGGTGACGGGAGCCGCAAAGGAGACCGGCAGGCCGGCCTCGCGCGCCCCGGCTTCGATCCGCTCGCGCCAGTCGGAGTGGATCTCCCCGGAGAGGTAGACGTTCCAGACGCGCTCGGCCATGGCCCGATTCTAGAGCGCGCTACAGTATCTAACGTGAACGTAAGAAAGAGATTCAGTGGAGGCGCGGGGGTCGCGGCCGACCACGAGCACTACAAGTGGTGGGCACTCTCCTGCACCAGCCTCGGGATGCTTCTGGTCGCGACCAACTCGGGGACGCTGATCATCGCCCTGCCGGACCTCGAGCGGGCGCTCGGGACCAGTCTGCTGGAACTGGTCTGGGTGATCCTCGCCTACATGATCTCCTCGACCGTGCTGGTCCTCACCGCCGGCCGGCTCTCCGACCTCTTCGGGCGCAAGAACGCCTTCGTCGGCGCCTTCCTCGTCTTCGCCGTCGCTTCGCTCGGAGCCGGCTTCGCCGCCGACGGCACCCAGCTGATCCTCTGGCGGATCCTGCAGGGAGTCGGCGGCGCCTTCATCTTCGCCAACGGGCCCGCCCTGGTCACCGACGCCTTCCCGCGCGAGGAGCTCGGCCTGGCGATGGGCACGAACACGATGGTCGCGGCGATCGGGCTGGTCTTGGGACCGGTGCTGGGAGGCGCCCTGGTCGCGATCTCCTGGCACTGGGTCTTCTGGTTCAACGTGCCGCTGGCCCTGGCCGGCGCCCTCTGGGCCGCGCTGATCCTGCGCGAGCTCTCCCAGCGCGACAAGGTCCGCGGCCTCGACCTCGGCGGCACCGTCACCTTCGTCGTCGGCCTGACCGGGCTGGTCTACGGGATCTCGCGCGGCGGCATCTCCGGCTGGGACGACTCGCTGGTGATCGCCAGCCTCGCCGTCGCGGCGGTGCTGCTGCCGCTGTTCGTGCTGATCGAGCACCGCGGCAAGGCGCCGATGCTGGACCTCTCGATCTTCCAGAACCGGCTCTTCGCGGCGGCCTCGGCGGCCACCTTCATCAACGGGCTCTCGCGCTTCGCCCTGATGTTCATCTTCGTCTTCTACTACCAGGGGGCGCAGGGGGACGACCCGATCACGGCCGGGATCAAGCTGGCGCCGATGGCAATCGGGATGCTGGTCGCCTCCCCGCTGGCCGGGATCTGGGCCGACCGCCACGGCTCCCGCGTGCTGGCGGCGGCGGGGATGCTGGTCACCGCCCTCGGCCTGGCCCTGATGACGACCCTGCAGGCCGATTCCGCCTACTGGCAGGGCGGCCTCTGGCTGGCCCTGGTCGGAATCGGCTCGGGCATGTTCAACTCGCCCAACACGGCGGCGATGATGGGCACGGTGCCGACCGAGCGCCGCGGCATCGCCGCCGGGGCGCGGACGATGCTGCAGAACACCGGCGCCGTGATCTCGATCGCCTTCGTGCTGGCGATCGTCACCGCGGCGGTGCCGAAGCCGGTCCTCTTCAAGATCTTCTCCGGCCTCGCCTCCGGCCTCGGCAGCGCCCAGCTCGACCCCTTCATCGCCAACATGCACACGGCGCTGTGGGTGCTGGCCGCGACCTCGGTCCTCGGCGCCGGCGTCTCGCTGCTGCGCCCGCGTGACGAGAGCGCCCCCGCCGAGACGGGCGAGCGCCGCCGCTCCCCCGCCATCTCGATCGAGGAAGCGATCTCCGAGGAGATCGAGGCGACGCCATGAGCGCCGGCGGCGAGCTACGGATCGGCGAGGTCGCGAAACTGGCCGGGACGACCCCGCGGACGATCCGCTACTACGAGGAGATCGGGTTGCTGCCGGCGCCGAGCGGACGCGAGCCCGGCGCCCACCGCACCTACTCCGAGTCCGAGGTCGAGCGGCTCACAGACCTGCTGCGGCTGAAGAGCCTGCTCGGCGTCTCCCTGGAGGAGCTGAAGGACCTGGTCGAGGCCGAGGACGCCCGCGCCGCCCTGCGCCGCGAGTGGCGCGACGGTGTCGAGGACCCGGTGCGGCGGCGCCAGATCCTCGAGCAGTCGCAGACCTACACCGGCCTGCAGTTGGAGCTGGCCCGGCGACGGCGCGACGAGATCGCCAAGCTCGAGGCCGAGCTGGTGGCGCGACGCAAGCGGGTGCGGGCGCTGCTGCGCGAGCTCGAGGCCGAGCCGGCGCCGGGCTAGACGGCCGCGGCTGGCTCGCCCGCCGTCTGCTCCGCGAAGTGCTTGCTCAGCATCGTCACCTGGCCCTGGTAGTTGGAGCCGAGGTCGGCGCCGTAGAGGCGCTCAGCCGGGGCCGCCATGCGCTCGAGGCCGAGCTTGCAGACCGGCTGGCGGTGCTCGACCATGAAGGAGACGTCGCGGGCGCGCACCTCGAGGGCGGCGCGGCTGCCGTGCCTCCCCCCCGCCGGGTCGTAGCCGAAACCGGGGTCGAAGAAGCCGGCGTAGTGGGTGCGCAGCTCGCCGGCGGTCGGGTCGTAGGCCATCATCTCGGCCGCGATCTGGGGCGGGATGCTGACGCCCTCGGCCGAGAGCAGCAGGTAGAAGATCTCCGGCTCCAGCACGACGCGGCCGCCGGCCTCGGGGAAGACCGGGTCCCAGTAGTCGTTCCAGCGGTAGGCGCGGATCTTCGAGAGATCGACCGGGAGGCTGTTCTTCTTCGCCCGGTAGCCGACGGTGCGGTCGGCCGGGCCGGAGAGGTCGAGGCTGAGGAAGAGGCCGTCGGAGACCGCGAGGTCCGAGCGCGGCACCGCCTCGGAGTCCATGTAGAGCAGCGGCGACTCGTCCTGCAGGCCGAGGATCTCGGCGTCGTCGAGGCGGACGTCGCCGCGGGCGATCCGCAGCTGGTTCAGCGAGAGCCCGGTCTTGACCTGGATCGCGAAGGAGCGCGGGACGACCTCCAGGTAGAGCTTGCCGCGGTAGCCGGCGCTGATGTCGTCGAAGCGGTGGTGGCGGTCGGTGATGACCCGGGTGAAGACGTCGAGCCGGCCGGTCGAGCTCTTCGGGTTGGCCTTGGCGCGGACATCGCCGGGCAGCGCCAGCTCCTCGATCAGCGGCACCAGGTAAGGGCGGTCGCGCTCGAGCACCGCACCGTCGCGCAGATCGACCTTCTGGAAGGCGAGCCCCTCGGTCTTCTCCTCCACCGTCGAGTCGACGTCGGGGAGGAAGGAGCAGCGCAGGGCCCAGGCGAAGTCGCCGAGGCGGAGGTCGATGCTGGCCGGCTGAATCGCCTCGGGACGGATCCGGTAATCGCCGGAGCTGACCCAGCCCGCCTCGATCGCCCGGTTCAGCTCCTGCGAGGGGAAGACGCCCGGCGTCGGCTCACTCATCCAGCAGAGATTATTCGCCTCGCCTCCGCGGCGCCCAGGTAGGGCGTCAGCGCGAACTCGAGCACGTCGGGGAGCAGCTGGTCGATCTGCTCCGCCTCGCCGGCGAGCACGCGCCGGCCGAGCAGCGAGGCGATGCCGCCGACCACCGCTTCGTCGGTCGCCACCGGCACCGGCTCGCCGTCCGGCCCGGCCGGGGCGCCCCGGCGCAGATACGGGACGAAGCTCTCGACCGCCGCCTGGTAGCGGTCGTAGACACCGCGGCCGGCGCGCAGCCCCTCGACCAGCGAGAGGCTGGCGAGCGCGGGGTCGCGGGCGAGCAGGGTGAGCAGCGCGGCGATCCCGTCGCGCACGCGCGGCGACCAGGCCCCCTCCTGCTTCGAACAGGCGCCCACGATCTCTGTTCGGATCCGCTCGATCGCCTCTTCGTAGGCGGCGAAGAAGCAGTCGTCCTTGCTCTCGAAATGCTTGTAGAAGTCACTCTTGGAGACCGAGGCGCGTTCGCCGATCAGTGAAACAGTGGTTTTCTGATACCCCACCTGGTAGAGCGCTTCGGTCAGCCCAGCGATCAGTCGCTGGCGCTGATTCTGCGCAACAAACTCGGGGGATAGGCCGTGTCGCCCGCGGGGAAGTCGCTCCATTAACTATTGGAGTCTGTCACCGTACTGTGACTTTCGCCGTGCGGTCAGGGCTTTTGTTTGTCTACACCCAAGTACGGAGAAAGCAGGAAATCGAGCAGTTCGGGCGTCAGGTCGAGCGCTTGCTCGGTCTTGCCGCGGCGAATCTGTTGGTGCAGGATCCAGGCGACACCGCCGACCAACGTTTCCTCGGTTGTCTCCGGCAGGCCGGACTCGGCGGGTGCCTGCCGGCGCATCAGCTCGACCAGCCGTTCCAGGGCGGCGTCGTAACGGGCGGCGGAGGCGGGGGTGGCCGACATCGCCTCGACCAGACACATGCGGGCGATCGCCGGATTCTCAGCGACGTAGCCGAGAAACGCGCGCAGGCCGGCGGTGAGCTGGTCGACCCACTCCTCGCCCGCGGCCCCGCAGGCTTCCTCGATCTCCCCCGCGACCTCGTCGACGGCGCTGTCGAAGGCGGCGAGGAAGACCTCTTCCTTGCCGTCGAAGTTGTCGTAGAGCGTTTTGCGGGCTACCCCGGCACGCCGAACGATGTCGGCGATCTTGGTCGCTTCATAGCCCTGTTCCGCGGTGAGCTCCGCCATCGCATCCATGATCCGGCGACGCTTACGCACTGCGACGAACTCTCTTGGAAGCACGGGCCGAGTCGGCTTCACCTGGGCTCCCCTGCTTGGGGGTGGGAGCATGGCCGGAACAATAGCCGCGTCGCGAAAAAAGGCGCGCACGACAGCAACTCTTTTGGTACCGTGAGGGAACTTCAGGCGTTCTTATTGGAAACGTAGGGGTTTTCCAGTGCCAAGCGACCGAATCCAACTTAGCGAGGAAAAACTGGTGGCCGCGATCGGGGATCTGTGGCCCCAGGGCCAGGTCGACGCTGCCGTGCAGCTTCTCAGCAGCAGCGACGGAAAGTTTCCCTCGGGCGTCCGCAAGCTTCCCTCCGACCTCGTCAGCGCGGTCCAGCGCGAGCGCCTGCTGGCGGCGATGCTGCGGGCGGCGGCCGAGCTCGGCTACCGCGAAGCCAACGTCCAGGACGTGATCGAGCGCGCCGGCGTCTCCCGCCCCACCTTCTACGAGCACTTCGCCAACAAAGAAGCCTGCTTCCTCGCCGCCTTCGACGCCACCGCGGAGCGCCTGCGCGAGCGGGTCGCGGCCGCCGCGGCCAAAGGCGGCGACAGCCTGCGCGACCGTCTGCGCTTCGGGCTGGAAACCATCCTCCACTTCGCGGCCACCGAACCGGACGCCGCCCGCACCCTGATCGTCGAGGCCCGCGCCGCCAGCCCGGACGCGGTGATGCGCCGCGACGACCTGCTCGACCACTTCGCCGACTGCATCGACGCCCAGGTCCGCGAGCTGCTCCCCGACGCCCCCTCCTACTCGCCGATCACGGCGGCGGGGATCGTCGGCGGCATTGAAGCCCTGCTCTACTCCCGCCTCAACAAAGGCGAGACCGACGACCTCGACGCCCTGCTGCCGTCGATGATGTATTTCCTGGTCCTGCCGTTCGAGGGCCACGCGGCCGCCAGCGAGGAGCTGGCGGTGGCGGCGCAGTAGCGCCTCGCCGTTCACGGCTCGCTACTGCCCCTGCGCCGCAAACGACACGCTCCCCACCGCTTCCCCGGCCACGAACACCCCACTCTTGCCCTGGGGCTTGGCAAACACTTCGTTGAACTGCTGAGCGCTGGCGGCGCTGAGCGTCAGCCCCGCCCCTTCGACCGTGACGGTCTGCGCGTTCGCGTCAGTGGCACGAGCCGCCCCCGCCAGCGAGAGCGAGGCGACGCCCTGGACCCCGAGCTTGCCGCCGTAAGGCGGTGAGGGCAGCAGGTTCAGTTCCGGGGCGAAGGCGGCCCCGGTCAGGTCCAGTGCCCCTTCGGCCCAGAAGATCTGACCGCCTCCGAGCTGGATGAATTCCAGGGAGCCCTGGGTTTCGACCCGGCCTCCGCTCGCGTCGGGGGCGATCGTGCCGCCGAAGATCTGCAGGGTGAAGGGGCCCGGGTGTTCGGCCGGGAAGATCGGGTTGACCGCGACGAAGAGGCTGTTGAGCTTGGCCTGGAAGCCGGGGTCGAGAGTGAGCGAGACCCGGTTCCTGCCCAGCAGCGAGATCGTCACCGGGTCGGCCCTGGTCGCGCTCTTGCCCAGGGGCAGGCCGGCCTTGAAGGTGTCCCTGAGTCCGAGCTTCTTGCCAAGGCGGGTGGCGAGCTTGGCCGAGAGCGCCAGCGAGGAGACCGTGACCTGGTCGGCGAAGCCTTGGCGGGTGACACTGAGGTTCTTGGCGGTGGCGAGCTTCAGCTGGGAGCCGCCGACTTTCGCCGTGAAGGGAGAATGGCGGGAGGTGGTCTTCAGCTGCGGGGACTTGATCGGCACGCTCTTGCCGGCCGCCGAAAAGACCAGGGCGCCGCCGTGTTCGACGAAACCCTTGGCGGCGACCGGATCGAATTTGCCGCCGCTCACCGGGAAGGAGACGACGCCTCCCTTGAGCTTGGCCGGGGCGGTGACCGAGAGCTTGACGCCGTTCTGCTTCAACAGGGCGAGGAAGCCCTTGTCGAGGGTGAGCTTGGTGGCGCCCGAGCCCAAAGGGTCGTAGTCGGCCCGCGCCAACGGGGTCAGGCAAAGACTTGCCAACAGGCAGAGACAGGAGAGCAGTGCGAGCCGGCGCCTCATTCGGCCACCCGGCAGCTCTTCTGCACCCCGAGCGTGATCGGGGTGTGAGAGGCGAAGTAGAAGCTCGCGCGGGCCAGCGGGAAGGCGGTGGTCCTGGTTCCCTCCGGCGCCGGGCAGCCGGAGTTGAAGTAGGAGCGTTCCTTCCCCTTGTAGGTGTATTTGCGCTTCAGCGTGAGCTTGATGCGGTCGACGAAGCCCCAGTTGCCGAGGGCGCCGGGGAGCGAAGCGCTGAGCTCGGTCCCGTAAGGGCCTTTGTGGATGTGATGGATCGCGAAGGTGATGACGAAGGAGGTGGCGAAGGGCTGGGTCGTGTAGATGTGGGCGAAGAGAACCGGCTTGCCCTTGACCCTGCCATTGAAGATGAGCAGGCGCCCGCGGGTCGGGTAGGGGCGCTGGTCGGGGAAGACCACCGAGGCGTAGAAGCGCCCGGAGCCGACCAGGGCGTCGCCACACTGGGTCAAGGCACGTTCGTCGGAGGCCGGCTGCACCTGCTCGAGGCTGCAGCTCGGCAACCCCTCACTCTGCAGGAGGCCGTGGCGGTTGACCTGGACCACCATTCGTTGCAGCTGCGGTGGGGTTTCCCCCGAGGGGGTGGCGATGTGGCCGGAGAGGAAGACGGCGATCGGGGCGGTGCCGGTCCGCGGCAGCTTGAAGGGCTGGACCTGGCTGAGCACGGTGATCCGCAGGCCCTGGTCCTGGACCACGGCGGCGTGGGCCAGGGAGGCAAAGATCAGCAGTGCCAGGGCCCCCGTCCCAGCCTTCGCGACTCGTCTTCTCATCCAGGGCCTACCAGGCCAAGAGCGCCAGGCGCTTTGCCTGGCGCTTGGAGCTCTTTGCCTTCTTCTTGGCCTTGCCCTTGCAGCCCCGGGCGACCAACGGCGGGTTGAAGACGTGCTTCTTGCCGTTCTGTCCGGTGAAGTCGGCGATCGCGCGGTTGGTGCGCTTGCAGAGATTGGTCGAGTTGACCAGCAAGCCCTTCTTGCCACCTTTCATTTCCAGGGTGAACTTGGTCACCGGGGCGTCGGGGACTTCTTCGAAGGTGTTGCGGATGCGACCGTTTTGGACCGAGTCGATTCTGCCGGCGAGGGCGATGTTGATTTTGCCGCTGTTCAGCGCCGCGACCAGGTCGGGGAGCTGGTGGCTCGAGGAGCGCAGGTAGACGGGCCCCTGAAGGGATTCGTCCAGTAGCGGCGTCGTCGCCTTCGCATAGCCATAGATCGAGGCGGCTGGACATTTTTCGCCCGGGGTGTCTCCGGCCTTGAACTGGGGCCGGGTGCAGACGGTGCCGATGTGGGCCTGTTCGAGGAACTCGGAGTGAGGCAGGGTGACCTGGGCGGCGCCGATGTTGGCATCGCCCTTGCGGGCGGTCAGCACCGCCTTGAAGCCGGGGGTGTCCCCACGCTTGGTGCCGCCGCTGAGGGTCAGGGCCAGCTTCGGCGCGAAGCCCAGCGAGGCGCAGTCGGCCGCCTGGAAGGGGGAGGTCACGGTGATCGGGACGTCGTCTCCTTCGCTCGCGAAGTTGGTGCCCGAGCCGAGCACCGTGGAGGCGGTCGAGGTCCGTTCGCAGTTGGTCGGATTCAAGACGAAGTCGGGCCTGTTCACATAGACGCGGATGTCGCGCAGGTGCACCGGGATGCCTTTGATGATGTGGGGGATCGGGTCTGAGCCGGTGGCGTCGATGAAGACTTCGGCGGTTTCGGGGTTGACCTTCAGAGCGCTGCGGATCACCACCGTGCCGAGGTCGAAGGGCCCGACCTTGGCGGCCGTTATCGCGGCGATGGATAGGGCGGAGCCGTTGTAGGGGCCGGCGAGGTAGACCTTGCCGGGGGCGTAGGCGAGGCTGGGGCCAACGCCCGCGCCCACCAGCGTCCTGCCGATTTCCGAAGCGGCCGGACAGCTCGGGCTATTGATCTCTTCGGCGCCACCGTGGGGGCCGGTCCTTGCCTTGGCAGCCGCGATCGCGGCGTCGGAGCAGAAGGGGATCCCCGCCAGCTTGCCGGTCACTCCCGGCGGCAGCTTGATCGAGAAGTGGGTGATCTCCTGTTCGCCGTCGTTGCGGGTCATGTGGAGGTAGAAGGGCGAGTAGGAGCCGGCCGCGTTATTAATCGTGCCCGCTTCGAGCCCGGGATGGAACGGCGGGGTGCCGCCCGAGGGGCAGGAACCACCGCCAGGGCCGGCGATCAGTTCGAACCTTTCCGTCGAAGTGACTGCCGGGCCTCCACTCCTCGGCGTGAGCACCGCCGAGGTCTGGTACTTGCCGCAGAGCGGCGGACTCGCGAGTGGCGACCGGGTGCCCTCGCGGAAGTGAAGCTTGAAGTGAGAGAAAGGCAACTGAGGCAGGTCTTCGGCAACGGTGGTTATTTGCCCCGTGGTCGGATTGTTTTCGACTTTCAGCGCCTGCTTGATCATGATTCCGAGCTTCGGGTTCTTGATCACCATGTAGAGGGCGATCAGGCTGCCCACTTCATTTTCATATGGCTTGGCCACATAGAGCGAGCCGTCGACGCTTTCGTCCAGAAGCGGCGTTTCGACTTCCACAGTCCCGATCTTTGATTCGCTCGGGCATCCCGCGCCGGGTTCGGAGAGGAGGGTCTCGCGAGCGAGGTCCGATTCCGAGCAGGTATTAAGTCCTTCGGCGAGCGACGGATTGGTCTCGAATCCTTCAGGCAGCGTGACGACCGCTTTTTCGATCAAGGACTGCGAATTTCCTTCCGGATTCGTAAGCCCTTCGTCATTTACGTTGAGGCTGAAATCCAGACCGGAGGGGCTTTCCGCGGCTTTCGTCGTCGGTTGCGCACTGATCGTCGGCGTAAAGCCGAGCCTGTCGCATCCGGTGAGAGGCTGCGGGCGCGGGGGCACGGAATCGTCCTGACTTTCGACTTGACCACTGATCCAGTTTGGGTCCGCGAGGTCCGGTTCCCCTTCAGGGAACAGCGCGCCGGAACTCCCGTACGCGTCCGTGGCGTAGCTGGTGACCATCGGCGACGTACAGCTCGTCGGCAGGGTGAAGAGAGCTGGATCGCGAGTGTCCGTTTCGCAGATGCCGCCGGAGGTGAACGTTCCGAATTCTTCCCCGGCGCGGAGACATCCGTAACCGCGGTAAGGGTCGTGGGCGTGTGACGAAGGATTGCCCCACAGTTCAAGAAATCCTTCGTAAAGAGGAGACGTCTGCGGGATGTTGATGAATCCGGTCACGACGTTGTACGGAGGGGATTGCTTTACCCCGATTTCAAGAACCACCGGCGTGCTGAACACGATGTAGCCCAGCTTGACGGCGACTCCCGGCGGCGGCTCGAGGTTGAAGATCGGGTTGGCGAAACGGTTGCCGGCGGGAATATTGGTCATCGCCGCACCGACGACAGTGTTGATGGGGCAATTGGCCCCGTTGTTCACAAGTTCAATGAAATTGATGGTCGGGCACTTGGGGATTCCGGTGGCCGTTCCAACGAAGCCGGTCGGAAGCTGAACCTTGATGTCCTTGACGTTTCCGTCCGGGAACGTTTTGCCAAGCGGAGGCCCATAAAGGCGGGTGTTCAAGCCGAGGTAGGACTGCAAAGCAAATGGGTGCGATCCCGCCTGCGTCGCGACGGTCCCATCTTCGTTCACGAATTTGAACTTGAATCCACTGACACCAAAGGCCGCGCTGGCGGAGCCGACCCCGAGCGCAGCGACGACAAGCCCGAGCAGGGACATGGCGATGGTGAGTTTGCGCAGACGTTGGCTCATCGATCCGCCCTCCGGTTGCCGTTCTCAGGGCGCTTCTGCCTCGCGCCCATCTTTTTCTTCTTCTTGTGCTTCGCCTTATGCGATTTCGACTTCCTCGCTTTCTTGGCCTTCGCGTTTCCGGGTCCGTTGTAGTTCGAGCTCGCGGGCGTTGCATCATTTGGCGGCGAGAGCGGGCCCTGACAGGCTTCACCTTCACATTCGACAGCCCGCGAGGAAGCGGCAAAGCCACCGCCGACTCGAGCGTCGTAAACGTCAACCAGCCCCGGATCTTGCGGGACAAGACTCGCGTTGGTCTCAAAGAATGCATCTGAGCCGTCAGGAGTGATGTCGAGCAGTTCGGAGTCGGTGGGACTTTCCCCGGAGGTGATCAAGCTGAGGCACCCCCGAGCCGACGCGACATACCTGCTCGCTCCCGCGCTCGTGCACCCTGCCGCATCCGATGCGGCCTCCCACTCATAGACGTCCTCTTTGCCGTTGTTGTCCCGCGGCAGCAGGGCGTCAAAGCTGTCGAAG
>Ga0068863_100004152_pt1 | contig 14299 bp, 9 predicted proteins | sample KBSSwiS62_FD_66596 | JGI IMG/M metagenome (GOLD analysis project Ga0068863, IMG submission 66596) | Switchgrass rhizosphere microbial communities from Kellogg Biological Station, Michigan, USA - KBS Switchgrass S6-2 | ecosystem: Host-associated > Plants > Roots > Rhizosphere > Soil ...
CCATCGCTGTCACTACCGATGTAAAAGGGAATCGATTTGTAGATCGGGTCGCTCGACGGTGCGAAGCCGAACGCATCAGTGTTCCAGTCAACGAAGGTCGATCCCCGCCGGTCAAGCGGGCCGGTCTTGTCGCCCAGCGCGAAGATGTGCTGGTCGATCGGCAGCGCCTTGCGGAGCGTGAACCCGCGCCCGTCAAAACGAAGCCCATCGGGTGCGTCGGCGACGATCGGCTTGCCGTGGAGGTCGGTCATGCTCACCGCCAGCATCGTCGGGTTGATGTGCACGGCGAGCGCGCCGGTCGTGAATCCGTCGGGCGTCGCGTGAACCGGGACGCTTTTGGCCCGAACCTCACGCGGCACTGCCCAGCTTGCATCTTCAGGGAAGGCGGCCCCGTGCGCGATCCTCACTCGCACGATGCCGTCGGTCAGCGCCGTCGCGCGGACCGTCACTTCGCCGTTGCCAGCCTCGGCGCCGTTCGGGAGCGCCTTCAGTCCCTCAGCCGGAGCGGGAACGGACAAAGCGGCAATGGCCGTGGCGGCAAGCAGGGCACGCAACTTCATTCCAGCTCCTCGATCATCGCAGCATAGGGACCCATTTGACCGTCCGCGCAATCGCCGGTGGCGAACAGGCGCTTTCCAGATGGCCGGAAAGATGCGGGGGAGCCCGACAGGTTGAAGGTGCAGCGCAGTCTCTCGCCGCCGCTGCTGCGGTCGAACACCAGTCGCTGCGGCCCCGCCTCGACCAGATCCAGCCGTCCCTCGCGAAGCGCGGGCCGGTCCTTGCGCAGCGCGAGGCACTGACGGGCGAAGGCGAGCGTGGACGATGGATCCCGGTCCTGCGCGTCGACGCTCAGCGCGCGATGCGCGTCGCCCGTCGGAAGCCATGGCGTGCCGCTTGAAAAGCCAAGATTCGGCGCGTCGGACGACCAAGGCATTGGCGTCCGCGCACCGTCGCGGCTTAGCGTATGCGGCCAGTTCACGATCGCCTCGGGATCCTGCAGCTTGTCGAATGGAACATCGACTTGCGGCAGCCCAAGCTCCTCGCCCTGGTAGATGATGATCGAGCCGCGAAGGCTCGTCAGCAGCAACATCTTTGTGCGTGCGAAAGTGGAGCGATGCGCTTCCTCTGCCCAGCGCGAAACTGCGCGCGGGGCGTCATGATTCTCGAACGCCCAGGTTGGCCAGCCCCCGCTTTCCGGCCAGTCGGCCATCGCGCTGGCGACGAGCTGGGGCGTGAGCTCGGCGGCATAGAGGAAGTCGAACCCATAGGCGCTGTTCAGGCGACGGTCGTCGGCCGTGAACGCCTGCATCTCACCAAGCGCATGGTCGCCGCCGACCTCGGCGAGGGTGAAGCGCGCGTCATAGCTGTCGGTTACGCTGCGCAGCCGCTCGACGAATTTGACGATGTCCGGATGCGACTGGTTGTGGATGTGCAGCTGAAAATCGAACGGCCGGTTGCGCTTGCCGCCCGGCGGGGCGGGCGGGTTATCGCGCAAGTCGGGATCGTGCATCGCGAAGTTGATCGCATCGATCCGAAAGCCGTCGACTCCTCGGTCGAGCCAGAACCGCGCGACGTCCAGCAGCGCGTCCTGCACGGCAGGATTGTGAACGTTGAGGTCCGGCTGCTCGGGCAGGAAGTTGTGGAGGTAATATTGGCCGCGCCGGCCATCCCACGTCCATGCCGGACCGCCGAACACCGACTGCCAATTGTTGGGCGGGGAGCCATCGGGCCTGGCGTCGGCCCAGACGTACCAGTCGGCCTTCGGATTATCGCGGCTCGAGCGGCTGTCCTGGAACCAGCGATGCTGGTCGGAACTGTGCGAATAGACCTGGTCGATGATGACCTTCAGGCCAAGGCTGTGGGCTCGTTCGACTAGCGCGTCGAAGTCGCTGAGAGTGCCGAACACCGGATCGACGGCGCAATAGTCCGCGACGTCATAGCCGAAGTCGCGCATCGGCGAGGTGAAGAAGGGCGACAGCCAGATGGCATCCACGCCGAGGCCCGCGACATGATCGAGCCTGGCGGTGATGCCGGGAAGATCGCCGATGCCGTCGCCATTGGTGTCAGAGAAGCTGCGGGGATAGATCTGGTAGATCGCTGCGCCGCGCCACCACGGGTGCGTGCCCGTGGTCTCGGCAGAAGCGTCCACTTTCTCAACGAGCATTGCACACCGCATAGCCGAGCGGCGGCAGGTCGACGGCGATGCTACCCGGCGCAGCAGCTGTCGCCGGGCAGGCGCCTGCAAGTGTTTCGAAGCGCGTGGATCGCGTCTCGACGCGGACGTGCTGTCTCACCGGCGCAGTCGATGTGTTGAACAGAAGCAGCATCTCACGACCGGTGCCCGGCTCGAACCGCGACACGGCGAACAGGCCAGGCTTCTCCTGCGCATAGCGGACCAGCTGCAAGCCGCGCGTTAGTGCCTTGTGGCTGGTGCGGATGTGCGCGAGCGTCGCGATCTCGCGGTAGAGCGGATGATCGGTGTTGAAGTTGGCCTGCGCGGTGGTCGAGCTTGTGCCGAGCAGCCTGTCTTCATTGTAGGACGCGACTTTCGATGCGAACATGTCCTGGCGCGAGTCCTGGTCGCCGCCTTTGCCGACGAAACCTTGCTCATCGCCGAAATAGATCGTCGGAACGCCGCGGAGCGTAAGCAGCATGGCATTGGCAAGCATATCGCGCTTCAATGCTTCGTCATCGCTAATGCCTGGCCGGGCCTGCTTGATCCCCCAGCCGATGTGGCCGGGTGAGTCGTGATTGCTGACGAAGGTCGGTAGCTGAAGCGCCGCCGCCGCTCCGCCCTCGTACAAGGCATCGGAGCGGAACAGCTTGGCGAGCTCGTCGGTCGGCGCGTCCTTTGCGACCACGTCGCGCACCGCCCACAGGAACCCGAAGTCGAGCACGCTCGGCAGCTTGTCGACCCGCGTGTTCACCGCCGTATGCGCCGGGTCGGCATCGTCCATCGCGACTTCGCCGAAGATGTGGAAGTTGGGGATGCCCTTGGCCCGTGCGCAGGCGAGCGTTGCCGGCACGAACTTCTGCCAGAACTCCGGATTGACGTGCTGCGCGGTGTCGATGCGGAAGCCGTCGACGCCGTAATTGGTGATCCAGCCGCAGAAGATGTCGATCATCCCCTGAACGACGCGCGGGTTCTCGGTGAATACGTCATCCAGCCCGACGAAGTCGCCCATCGTGCTGGATTCGTTGCGGAACGTGCTGTCGCCTCGGTTGTGGTAGAAGATCGGGTCGTTGAGCCACGCCGGACGCTTGATGTCCTTCTCCGCCTCGGGGACGCGGACCGTGTAGGCGTAGTTGGGGTTTTTGAGCCTGGCGAAATTGGCTGCGCTGCCGTCGCGCTCGCCGGTGAAGCCCGGATTGATCGGGGCGCCGTTGACGCCGCCACGGCGCTGGTAGGCATAGTCGGCGATGCTTCGGTACGGGCAGCGGTTCTGGCCGACGCACTCCTCGAAATAGATGACGTCGGCCGTGTGGTTGACGACGATGTCCATGTAAAACTTCATGCCGCGGGCGTGGACTGCATCGACCAGCGACTTGAACTCGGCGTTGGTCCCGAAATGCGGATCGACCGACGTGAAGTCGGTGATCCAGTAGCCGTGGTAGCCCGCGCTTTCCTGGCCCTTCTGGCCTTGGACCGGCTTGTTCTTGAACACTGGCGCCAGCCAGACGGCCGTCGCGCCGAGGCCCTGGATGTAATCGAGCCGGTTCTTCAGTCCCTTGAGGTCGCCGCCGTTGTAAAAGCCCTTCGACGTCGGATCGAAGCCGGTCTTGAGCCGGTCGCCGGTGAGCCCACCGCGGTCGTTCGCCGTGTCGCCGTTCTCGAACCGGTCGGGAAGGACGAAATAGATGACCTCGTCCTGCGGCAGCCGCGCGCGATAATCCGTTGCGGCGGACGCGGCTGTTGAGACAGTCAGCAAGGCAGCGGCGGTTGCGAACATCGCTCGTTTCATGACTGGCGTTCCTTGACGCCGCCCGCCACCATCGACGCGACGAACTGCCGGTGGGTTGGTAGCGCCTGCGCCTTCAATTGGTAGCTTTTTGCGAGGGTCTCGAGGAACGGTCCGATGTCCTCGCCGGGAACGTTGTCCGCGAGCGGCGACCAGCTTTCGGGCATGATGCCCTGGCCGATCATCACCTGACCCCAGTTCTCGTCGAGAAACAGCTCATCCTCCTCGCGCATGAACAACCCGGCCTCGCGGAACAGCTCGATCTTGCCGAGCAGGCTGTCGGGCGGCCCCATGTCGCGGCACGCCTCCCAGAACTCGCCTTCCCGATTATTCGCGAAATAGTGAAGCACGATGAAGTCGCGCACGCGCGCCCATTCGATCGCGGACAACCGATTGAAATTGTCGCGCGCGCTGTCGGAGTCCCGGAGGTCTCCGGGAAGCAGATTGAGCAACCGCCCAACCGCCGACTGGACGAGATGGATGCTGGTCGATTCCAGCGGCTCCATGAAGCCCGCGGCCAAGCCAAGCGCCACGCAATTGTGCGACCAGAACGTCTCGCGCCTCCCGCTGGTAAAGCGGATCGGTCGCGGGTCCGCGAGCTTCTCTCCATCGAGGTTGGCGAGCAGGATCGACGTGGCCTCGTCGTCCGACAGGAACTTGCTGCAGTAGACATGGCCGTTGCCGGTCCGGTGCTGCAGGGGAATGCGCCACTGCCAGCCAGCCATGCGCGCCATCGCCTGCGTATAGGGGCGGAACGCGTCGCTCGACTGGCACGGCACGGCAAGCGCGGAATCGCAGGGCAGCCACTGGCTCCAGTCGAGGTAGGAGACGCCGAGCGTCTTGCCGAGCAGGATGCTGCGGAAGCCGGTGCAATCGATGAAGAAGGTGCCGGGAACGCGCCGCTCGCCGTTCAGAAGCAACGCAGTGATGTCGCCGCCTTCGCCGTCGCGCTCGACGTCGAGGATCATCCCCTCGACGCGCTGAACGCCGCGTTCCTCCGCATAGCCGCGGAGCATCTTGGCAAATAAGGATGCGTCGAAATGATAAGCGTAGGTGAGCTCGGGAATGGTTCCCGAGCCAGCGTCCGTCGCCATCCTGCCGAGCCGCGCTGCAGTGATGTTGAAGCTATAGTCGCCAAAGTCACCGGCGACACTGAGGCCACGGCCCCGCAGCCAAAGTTGACGAAATGGTATCAACCCGACGCCGCGGCCGGTGTAGCCGAAGCCGTGCATGTAGCTGGAACCCTCGCCGGTCCAGCCGTCGAACTCGATCCCGAGCTTGAACGTACCGTTCGTGGCGCGGAGGAACTCGGCCTGGTCGAGACCGAGGCCGATGATCAGATTGTGGATCTGCGGGATCGTCGCTTCGCCGACGCCGACCGTGCCGATCTCGTCGGATTCGACAAGCGTGATCGAAGCGCGATTCCCGAGGAAACGGGCGAAAGTCGCCGCGGCGACCCATCCCGCAGTCCCGCCGCCAGCAATGACAATATCGAGAGGCGAGGAGCGCGGCATGGAACCCACGGGAGAACTCCCGGCGGCGCTACCACGCCACCGGGAATCTCTTCAAATCAGAACCCGCGTTCAGGCGCCGGCGCAGGCGGCGGCGGAGGCGGCGGCGGCGCCGGGCAGGTGGCCGTCGCCAGGATCACGCTACCGTCCGGACAGGTCTGCGTAGCCGGCGGCGCAGGTGGCGGCGGCGGAGGTGGTGGCGGAGGCGGAGGAGGCGGTGTCCTCGCGCCGAACTTGTACGTCGCCCCAAGCAGGAAGCGCCGGCCATAGGTCTGATACTTCAGCCATGATCCGGGGAGGTCCGGAATTCCAAGCGTTGCCGAGCGCTCGTTCGTCAAGTTCTGCCCTTGCAGGTAGACGGACAACCCGTTGAAGGTCGAACTCTGCGGGAAATCGTAGCCGATCTGCGCGTCGTAGACCGTCTCGGCGAGAACGAACTGCCGATCCAGGCCGCCGCTGAAGAGTACGAAGTCGCCGATGAAGCCGGAACGGTAACGCATGCCTCCGCGGATGTTGAACCCGCCGCGCTCATAGAAGGCGGTGAGATTCGCGACCCACTTCGAATATCCCGGGATCTGCGAGACATTTCCGTTGAAATCCAGGATCTTCGTCTTGGTATAGCCAACGCCGCCGGTGATGCCGAACCCTTCAAGTGACGGAGTGAAGACGTCGAACGGCAGCGTCCCGGCAACTTCAAAGCCGTACATGTGACCGCCGTGGGTATTGATGTTGCCGTTGAAGATGCCGATCGGCGACGGGGGCACCTGGCCCGGCGGTGTCGGGAACGGCGAATAGTCGAAATTGGTGATGTTGCCGTTGGCGATGTAGGTGTCGATGTGCTTGTAGAAGGTCTGAAGGGCTATGTAGCCCTTGTTTCCGAAATACTTCTCGACGTTGAAATCGACGGCCTTCGCCTGGAACGGCCGCAGGAACGGATTGCCGCCGCTGCCGGAGTAAATCAGCGGACCGCCCGGGCCGCCGAGGTTGATTGCCCCAAAGTTTATGACGTTATTCATGTCAGTGAGGCGCGGCCTCATATACTCCTTGGACGCGGCGAGACGAACCACCCATCCGGTATCCCAACGGAAGTTGAGGTTCATGCTCGGCAGCCACATCCAATATTTGTCGTGGGCAACCGGGTGGGTGACGCCGATTGAGGTCAGGTCGGTGTGGACGCCCTGGATGCCGATGTTTCCGGTCAACTTTGCGCTGCCAACCTGCGCATCCAGGTTCGCCTGGGCGTAAGGTGTCCAGACCTTCTCGGTAACATGATAGCCCGCATTGATGCCGAAGTTGTTCGGCACGAAGGCCAGGATGCCGCCCGGCACGAGCGCGCGAGGATCCCATGACAGGATCGGACCAAAGCCACGATCGAGCGTCATAGTCGGCTGTAGCACGCTGGATGGAATGGCCGCCGTCAGGGCGCCGCCTGGTGGTGCGAGCGTGGCTTCGTCCTGCGTCAGGACCTTGTCGTGGTTAGTATAGTCAATCCCGACCTTGATCGACCTGAATGCCCCGCCGAGCTCTCGCTCCACTTCAGCGCGCGCTTCCTTCAGGTCATCCGTGCTCTTGCGGACCTTGTCGTAGCCTGCCTGGACCAGATTGGGGGAGCCACTCCAACCCTCGACGTCGGTCAGTACCAGCGCCGGATTGGCACCATTGTAGTTGCTGACGAACTCGGGTCCGTGATCGGTCACCGTGTAGGAAACGATTGCGGGTGCCGGGACAACCAGCTTGCCGTTCGGGAGTTTGAATGCGTAGTTCAGGCCTGCCGTCGTTTCGAGATGATGTTCGGTACGTTCGGTGCGAGACCAGCTGACGTCCGCCAGCGCCTTCCAGCCATTGTGGCCGTCCCACAAATTGTTCCAGCCCGCTGCATATTGGTTGGCCTTGTGATCGGTCGCGTAGTTCTCGATCAGCGGCGTGCCGGCGATCGTCGCTGACGTCACCAGGCCATTCGCGCTTGTCACGTTTGAGATCGCGTCGTTGCCGCAGAAGCCGCCGCAGTTGAACGGCATCTCGAAGCCCTTCTGGTCGATATTGTCGACGAAGTGCGAATAGAACCCGTCGAACGTCATCGTCAGGTTGTCGCTCGCGCGAACCTGCAGAGTGGCAGTTCCACCGAGGCGCTTGAGCTGGTCGGTTTCAAACCACGTCTTCACGCCGTTCATGCCCGGCGCCCCGCCCGGGTAGCCGCCGTAGCCCCACGCGTTCCAGTCCTTCGTCTGGTATGGCTCGTTGGTATAGGCCGCTGAAATGGCCAGGCCGACCTTGCCGTCGGCGAACTGGTCGACATAGCTGCCAAACACCCGGCCGCCCCAATCCTTCGAATTGGGCATTAGCTTCTGGTCGACATACGTGCCGCGGACGCCAATGGCGATGATCCGCCTGCCGTAGTCGAGTGGACGGATGGTGCGAAGGTCGATGCTGCCGACGAGGCCGCCGGCCGTGTGATCGGCTTCGGAGGTTTTGTAGACGTCGACGCCCGCCAGGATTTCCGACGGATATTGGTCGAACTCGACCGCGCGGCTGTCGTTGGTGGTCGTCTGCTGGCGACCATTAAGCGTGGTCGTCGAGAAGTCCGGACCGAAGCCGCGGATCGAGATGATGTTCGCGCGGCCGTTGTTCCGCTGCGAGGAGATACCGGGCAGGCGGGCGATGGATTCGCCGATGCCGTTGTCGGGCAGCTTGCCGATGTCCTCGGTCGTGACCGACTCGACGACGCTCTCCGAGCTCTTTTTCTTCGCCGTTGCGCTGCGCAGTGCAGCGCGGAAGCCGGTGATGACAATCTTGTTGTCGGTTGCGTTCGCGTCGGCGGCGGCCTGGTCGGCCTGGGTTGCCGCCGCTGCCGCTGCATCGGCAGCGGCCGCCGCGTCAGCCGAAGCCGTCGCGGCCGCAGCGGCCGGGTCGGGGGCCTTCGCAAAGGCCGGGCTCGTTCCGATTACCAGCGCAAACGGGCTCACTGCCGCCGCGAAACGCCAGCGTGAAGACGTCTTGATCATCATTATTCCCCCTCGATCCCCGACCGCGCGGCCGGGGCATGTAATATGGAGGGCGTAAACCCTCTCCCGACCTTAGGGATATCAGAGCGGGCTCGAAGCGGAACCTAGGCGAACGGCTATACATACGTATTCAAGTAGCTAAACAGTCACACTGATGACGCAGAGGCGGCCGACCTCGTTCGACATCGCGGCGCTCGCCGGGGTTTCGCAACCGACAGTTTCGCGCGCTCTGTCGGGCAATCCGGCAGTGAGCGAAGAGACTCGCAGACGCGTGCTCGAGGCCGCCGAGCAGCTTCATTACAAGGTCGACAAGAATGCGTCGGGACTGCGCCGCCAACGCGCCAAGACGCTTGCCTTGCTGTTCTTCGAGGAAGGACCTGAGACCGCCGTCCTCAACCCTTTCTATCTGTCGCTCGTCGGTCCGATGGTGCGACGGTGCAGCGAGCACGGCTACGACCTGCTGATCTCGATCCAGCAGCTCTCTTCCGACTGGCACGTCGATTATGAGGACAGCCGCAAGGCCGATGGGATCATTCTGCTCGGCTACGGAGACTATCTGGAATATCGCCCCAAGCTCGAGCAGCTGGTGGACCGTGGCGCGCATTTCGTTCGCTGGGGCACCGGCGGCGAGGGCCAGCTCGGCATGACGGTCTCGTCGGACAATGAGCGCGGTGGGTTCGAAGCCACAACGCATCTGCTCCAGCAAGGGCGGCGGAAGATCGCGTTCGTCGGCACTGCCGGCCCCGGTTTCCCCGAGGTGCAGGAGCGTTACCGCGGCTACAGCCGTGCGCTGCGCGCTGCTGGGATTGCGCCCGACGAGCGCCTGCAGGTCGATGCTGCCCCGGACGAGGCTGACGGCCGCGCCGCCGCCGAGCGGCTGCTTGCCCGCGGTGTCGAGTTCGACGCGATCTTCGCCGCCAGCGACGTCGCCGCAATCGGCGCCATGCATGCGCTTCAACAGGCCGGCCGCGCCGTTCCCGAGAGTGTGGTGGTGGTTGGTTTCGACGATATCCCCGCCGCATGCCTCGCCAGCCCACCGCTGACCACCGTCACCCAGGATGCCCGCGCCGCCGCAGAGGCGCTGGTCGATGCGCTGATCGACGCCATCGAAACGGGCAACACCGCCGACAGAGCGCTTCCGGTGCGCCTGACGATCAGAGAGTCGAGCATAAGCGCGTAGAGCCGCCATTGTGCGCCGGCTGAGCCTATGCCAGCTAGCGCGCGGGGAGAACGCTCGGAAAATGGACAAGGCGAGGACCATCGAAAAGCCGCGGCAATCGCTTGCGGGGCTGTGGAACATCTCGTTCGGGTTCTTTGGAATCCAGATCGGCTTCGCGCTGCAGAACTCGAACATGAGCCGCATCTTCCAGACGCTTGGCTCGTCGATCGACGATTTGCCGTGGCTCTGGGCTGCGGCGCCGCTGACCGGCCTGCTCGTCCAGCCGATCATCGGCCATATGAGCGACCGCACCTGGCTGGGGCGGCTTGGCCGCCGGCGGCCTTATTTTCTCACTGGAGCGATCCTCGCCGCGATCGCGCTCCTAGCTATGCCGGAATCCCACGCGCTGCTGATGGCTGCGCTGCTGCTGTGGATGCTGGACGCGAGCCTCAACATCTCAATGGAGCCGTTCCGCGCGTTCGTCGGCGACATGCTCCCGCGCAACCAGCATACCGCGGGCTATGCCGTGCAGACCGCCTTCATCGGCGCAGGTGCGGTGATCGGCTCGATCTTCCCCTACCTGCTCGACCAGCTCGGGGTGTCCAACGCAGCGCCTGACGGGATCATCCCGGCGACAGTCCGCTACAGCTTCTGGGCCGGTGGTTTGGCCTTGTTCGCAGCGGTGATGTGGACGGTGCTCTCGACCCGCGAATATGGTCCGGACGAAATGGCGGCGTTCGGCGGAGCCGAGCAAGCGCCGGATGGCGAAACGCTTCGCGCGCTTGCCGCGCGAACCTTCGCCTCCAGCACAGCCTGGATCGGGGCGGGTGTCATTGTTGCGCTGGGGACCTGGAAGTTTGGCTTGGAAAAGGAAGTGTACCTCCTCGCGGGGCTGCTGATCGCTTACGGTTTCGCGTCGATTGTCGCGATCCAGCTCGCCCGCGCTGGGCGATCGGCCAACATGCTGGCGCATATCGTCGGCGACTTCTCCGGCATGCCCACAATTATGAAGCGCCTCGCGCTAGTGCAGTTCTTCAGCTGGTCGGCGCTGTTCATCATGTGGATCAACACGACGCCTGTTGTCGGCATCAACTTCTACCACGCACCCGACACCACCGGTCCGATCTATCAGGACGCGGGCAACTGGGTCGGCGTCCTCTTCGCCGTCTATAATGGAGTAGCCGCAGTCGCCGCGCTCGCCCTGCTGCCGCTACTCGCGAAATCGCTTGGCAAGGCGCGGACGCACATGATCTGCCTGCTGTGCGGCGCCGCCGGCTATCTGAGCTTCCTGCTGATCAGGGATCCCAAGATGCTGATTGTCTCGGAGATCGGGATCGGCATCGCCTGGGCGTCGATCCTCGCCATGCCCTATGCGATCCTCGCCAGCAGCCTGCCGCAGCGGAAGCTCGGCATCTACATGGGACTGTTCAACGTCTTCATCGTCATTCCCCAGCTCCTCGTTGCGACGGTGATGGGGTCGATCATGAAGGCCTTCTTCCCGGGTCAGCCGATCTGGACGATGTTGGCGGCCGCGCTGGTCATGACCATCGCTGCGTTGGCGATGTTGCGTGTGACCCCTGATGAAGGGACCGCGATCACTGCTTAGCACTTCGACTTTGTCGGACCGGAGAGGCCTCTGGGCCTTCGCCCTCGGGGTGCTGCTCGTCACGTCGGGCGTACTCGCGCACTTGCCCATGTTCCTGATGGGACGGATGACCCACTTTCGGCTCAACGGCATGCCGATGGGCAATGACATGGTCTTCGGCATGGCAGCGATCGTGCTCGGGGTCGCGATTGCTGCCTATGGCCTGTTGCCGAAGAACGTCTCGCGCCAGCTCGCTGCCAGCCAGGACATCGTCGTCTCACCGCCGGAGGATGCGCCTCTCGGACGCGCGCACTGGGTGCTGATGAGCGTGCTCGTCATTGCGCTGATCATCGACATTATGAAGCCTGCGAGCCTTGGCTTCACCATCCCAGGAATGGTCAGTGAATATGGAGTGCCCAAGGCCACGGCGTCGCTGGTGCCCTTCTTCGCGCTGACGGGAACCGTCGTCGGCTCCGTCGTCTGGGGCGTCATCGCGGATATCTACGGCCGCAAGGCCTCCATCCTGCTGTCGGCCGTGATGTTCGTCGGCACGTCCATCTGCGGGGCCATGCCTTCGCTCTACTGGAACGTCGGCATGTGCTTCATGATGGGCGCCGCGGCGGGCGGGATGCTCCCGGTCACTTATGCGCTCCTTGCTGAGATGATGCCGAGCAAGCACCGCGGCTGGGCGCTGGTTCTGGTGGGGGGACTTGGTGCGGTCGGCGGCTATTTCGCGGCGAGCGGCTTTTCCGCGCTGCTCCAGCCGACTTTTGGCTGGCGCATCCTGTGGCTTCTTAATCTGCCGACCGGCCTGTCTCTGGTCCTCCTGGGCGCCCTCATTCCGGAATCGGCCAAGTTCCTGCTTGCTCGCGGACGGCGCGAAGAAGCTCAGGCGGTGATGGCCCGCTTCGGATCCAAGGCGCGCACCACCAGTCACGCCGAGGAAGTGGCGCTCGCTAAGGGGTCTTCGGTGGCGCTGACCGGCCGCGCCTTTTTCGGCAAGCTATTGGCCTTGAGCCTTGCCGCGATCTGCTACGGCCTCATCAACTTCGGGCTACTGCTTTGGCTGCCTGCCGACATGGTCGCGAAGGGCTATAGCATGGCGGTCTCGAGCAAGCTGCTCGCTGAATCCGCGCTGATCGCCTTTCCGACAGTCTTCATCGTCGCCTATCTCTACAGCAGCTGGAGCACCAAATGGTCGGTCGTCGGATCGATTGCCATCGCGCTGGCCGGGCTCGTTGGGGTGCTGATGCTTGAGTTCACCGGCTCGGGCAGCCCGGTGCTTCCGGTGGCCTTGCTGATCGTCGGTACCAACGCGCTGATCGCAATGCTCCTTCCTTATGCTGCGGAGAGCTTCCCGCTGCGCATCCGCGGCCGCACGACGGGAACGGTCGCCGCCTGTACCAAGGCGGGCGGGATGTTCGCACAGTTGCTCGCGATCCTTGCGCTTGTGCCGCCGCTCGACGTGGTCTCGCTGATCATCATCTTGCCCACGATTGGGGCGCTGATCCTGGTGGCGTGGTTCGGCAAGGAAACGCGAGGTCGCGACCTTCGCGACCTTGACCCCGACGGGCACACCTTCGCAGCGACGGGAATCTAGCCGAAGCTAGTGCTGCATCTGCAGGTTCATCATCTCCGGCGACATGCCGACGTTGGCGTTCATGTGCGCCATGATCCAGATCGTTCCGATCATGACCAGGAACACGATCAGCGCGCCGAAGGCGAGCGCCAGCACGTTGTTGGTGTTATCCGGGCCGCTGGTGATGTGGAGGAAGAAGACCAGGTGGATGCCGATCTGGGCGATCGCCAGCACCACTAGTCCAACCGCGACGCCAGGTCCCCACAGGACGCCGGTCGATGCCACCCAGAATGACACGCCGGTAAGGATCAGCGCGAGCGCCAGGCCGACGATGTAAAGCAGGCTTTCGCTCAGGATATTGTTGTGCGGTTGCCCGGGCGCGACATCGAGCAGATTGTCTTCGTTTTCGGTCATGACAGCGTCCCGATCAGATAGACGATGGTGAAGATGCCCACCCAGATGATGTCTAGCGCGTGCCAGAAGATGCTGAAGCATAACAGGCGGCGGACGATGTCCTCGCGGAACCCCTTGGCCCAGATCTGCGCCATCATCGTGCCGAGCCAGAGCAGGCCTGCAGTCACATGCGCTCCGTGGCAGCCGACAAGCGTGAAGAAGGATGACAGGAAAGCGCTCCGTTGTGGACCCGCGCCCTCGGCGATCATCGAACTGAATTCGTAAAGCTCGATCCCCAGGAAGACCGCGCCGAGCGCGCCCGTCGCTACGAGCCAGACCTGCGTCCACAGCATGTTTGCACGCTTGGCGGTGATCATCGCCAGGCCGCAGGCGAAGCTCGAGAGCAGCAGCGCGATGGTCTCGACTGCCACCAGGTCGCGGTGGAACAGCTGGTGAGTGGTGGGCCCGCCATCCGTCGCGGTCACCAGCGTTCCATAGCTGGCGAACAACGCCGAGAAGAGAACCATGTCGGACAGGACGAACAGCCAGAAGCCGTACGGGACGACGATGCTCTTCGACTCTGGCCCGCGATGGCCGAGGCCGGTGTCTTCCGACCGGCCGTGCGTCAGGCCGATTGTTGCTGCTTCGGTCGTCACGTCGACTGGCTCAATTCGTGGAGATGTTCCATCCGGATGCGGCGGCGCTCGCGGGCGTTCGCCCGGACTTCGTCGACCGGGATGATGTGCTCGTGCTCGTCGCGCCAGGCGTACCAGACGAAGATTGCGAAGGCGCCGATCAGCCCAAGGATCGCCAGCCACCAGATGTACCAGATGATCGCGAAGCCGCAGACAGAGGCGAAGAAGGCGACGATTACGCCGGTCGGCGTATTGATCGGCATCTCGATTGGCTTGTAGTCGGGCTCAGCGATCAGCTGGTCCATTTTGATCGCCGTCTGCTTGCGGGTCCAATAGGCCTCCTCGCCGTGGACGTCGGGGAGCACCGCGAAATTGTAGTGCGGAGGCGGCGACAGCGTCAGCCATTCGAGCGTGCGGCCGTCCCACGGGTCGCCGGTCACGTCCCGGCGCTGGTCGCGAGTCTTGATCGAATAGAG
>Ga0068863_100004154_pt1 | contig 14299 bp, 11 predicted proteins | sample KBSSwiS62_FD_66596 | JGI IMG/M metagenome (GOLD analysis project Ga0068863, IMG submission 66596) | Switchgrass rhizosphere microbial communities from Kellogg Biological Station, Michigan, USA - KBS Switchgrass S6-2 | ecosystem: Host-associated > Plants > Roots > Rhizosphere > Soil ...
GCCGCCGGCGACGACGTCAGCATCCGGCCGGAGGCCACGCTGCGCGTCGACCTGTATGGTTCGGCACCGGATTCGGTGCTCATCGCGATGGGTGTCAACAAGCCTGCCGACGTCAAACTCGAGGTGCTGTCCGAAGACCTCGGTCAGGGCGAGACGCAGACCCGGTACCGCTATCAGTGGACCGAAGGCGGCAGGTCGATTCTGGCCGAAGAGGTCAAGAACGAGATTTACGACGGCGCCACGCCCTATAAGACCTATGTTCGGGGGGTGATCGTCGACGGTGATCGCGGTGTGTTGCTGACGGGCAGGGACGATAGCGCCCTGATCGTCGAAGGCTGACGCAGATGGCCGATATCGAACTGATCGGAGTTCCGTTCGACGGTTATGGGCGGGCCGGACATCAAGCGCGCGCGGCTACCGCGTTGCGCGACGCCGGCCTTCGGGACGCGTTCGACCATCACCACGTCATCGATGACGACGACCTGGTGTTGCCCGACCCGGATCCCAGCCGCGGCGAATCGACCAGCCTGATCAACGAGCGGGCATTGCTTGCGATGACCGACGCGCTGAACCGCAAGGTCGGGCAGGTGATCGGTGCGGGCCGGTTTCCGTTCGTCTACGGCGGCGATTGCTCGACGCTGCTGGGCATAGTGACCGGCCTTCGCGATCACGTCGGCGATGTCGGGCTGGTCTTCATCGACGGTCACGAGGACACCATGCCGCTGGACGTGTCTGAGGACGGCGAGGCGGCCAACACCGAGATCGGGCTGCTGCTCGGTTTGACGGGCCGGCTGCTGACCGGCAAGCTCGGCGACCGGCTGCCCGCGCTGCGGCCCGAACAACTGGTGATCCTCGGTCCGCGCGACGACGACTGGCGGCGGCAGTTCAATGTGGGCACGCTTGCCGATTCAAGCGTGTGGCTCGCACCGCTGGCCGAGGTCGCCGACGACCCTTCGGGCACTGGACGTCAGGCGATCGAACAGCTATCGGGCCGGGTTGACCGGTGGTGGTTGCATATCGACCTCGATGTGCTTGATCCCATCGAGTTTCCGGCGCAGGGTCTACCCGATGTCGACGATGAACCCGGCGGCCTGACGTGGGATCAGCTCACCGATCTCGTCTCAGCGCTGTTCACCGGACCGGCGTCATGTGTCGGCGGCAGCCTGGCGATCTACGATCCGGATCAGGATCCCGACGACGCTGGTGCCGCGCAGATCGTCGCGTTCATCCGAAACGTGTTGGTACGTCCGACAATCAGTCCTTAGGAGCCCGGTTGGCCGAACCGATCGATGAGCATTTCACCGCGACCATCTTCGCGCTGAGTGCCGGTGCGCGCTCCGCGCAGGATGATTCGTTGCTGGGTGTGTTCGACGCTCAACTCGGCAGCAGGCACCTCGATCTGGCCGCGCGCTGGCTGCGGTCGAAGGACAAGGGCTACTACACCATCGGTTCATCCGGACATGAGGGCAACGCCGCCGTAGCAGCCGCGCTGCGCCCCACCGATCCCGCGTTGCTGCACTATCGTTCGGGCGGTTTCTTCCTGGCGCGCGCCGCGCAAGTGGGTGGCCGAGACCCGTTGCGCGACGTGCTTCTTGGGCTGGTAGCGGCGACCGAGGAACCGATCGCCGGTGGGCGGCACAAGGTGTTCGGGCGCTACGACCTGAACATCATCCCGCAGACGTCGACGATCGCGTCTCACCTGCCGCGCGCGGTCGGCGTCGCGTTCTCGATCGCCCGCGCCCGCAAGCTGGGCGTGGCGTGCCCGTGGCCCGACGACGCCGTGACGGTGTGCAGCTTCGGCGACGCGTCGGTGAATCATTCGACCGCCGTCGGCGCGATCAACGCTGCGCTGCATGCGGCGTATCAGGGTGTGCCGATGCCGTTGCTGTTCGTCTGCGAGGACAACGGGATCGGCATCAGCGTCGCAACGCCACGGGGCTGGATCAGCCACACCTACGGAAATCGGGACGGGCTGCGGTATTTCGATGCCGACGGCTGGGATGCGGCGGCGACGTTGGACGCGGCGGCCGCGGCAGCGGAATGGGTGCGCACCCACCGGCGCCCCGCATTCCTGCATCTTCGGATGGTCCGGTTGATGGGACATGCCGGTTCGGACTACGAGCCCGCGTACCGGAGTGCTGCCGAGATAGCAGCCGACTACGACCGAGATCCGGTGCTGTGCACGGCTTTGGCTTTGATCGACGCTGGCGTGTTGACGCCTGAGCAGGTGCTCGACCGTTATGAAGCCAAGCGTGCCAACGTGATTCAGCTCGCCGAGGAGGTTAGCGCGGTGCCGCAGCTCGACAACGCGGCGACGATAATGAGGCCGCTGCACGACAGCCTCTCGGATGCCGCTGCCGCATCGCCGGAGTCGTTGGCCGCGACGGTGAGATCCGGCGAGCCAGACGCGCCGCTGACGGTCGCCCTGGCGATCAACCGCGCCCTGCACGACATCCTGGACCGCTACCCCGAGGCGATGATCTTCGGCGAGGATGTCGCCCGCAAGGGAGGCGTATACGGCGTCACCCGTGGGCTTCTCGGCAAGAACAGTTCGGCGCGGGTGTTCGACACGCTGCTCGACGAGCAGTCGATCCTCGGCCTTGCGCTCGGTGCCGGGGTGTCGGGACTGCTGCCGATCCCAGAGATCCAGTACCTGGCGTACTTTCACAACGCCTCGGATCAGATTCGCGGCGAGGGCGCGACGCTGCAGTTCTTCTCCAACCGCCAGTACCGCAATCCGATGGTGGTCCGGGTGGCGGGCTATGGGTACCAGAAGGGCTTCGGCGGGCACTTTCACAACGACGACTCGATTGCCGCCCTCCGCGACATCCCGGGAGTCGTCATCGCGTCACCGGCGCGACCCGATGACGCCGCCGCGATGTTGCACACCTGCGCGGCCGCGGCGAAGGCGGCCGGCGTCGTGTGCGTGTTCCTCGAACCGATCGCGCTCTATCACACCCGCGATCTGCACGCCGAGGGCGACGACGGCTGGCTCGCGCCGTATCCGGAGGAAGGAGTGCCACTCGGACGCGCCCGGACATACGGCGACGGGACGGACCTGACGATGCTCACGTTCGGCAACGGGCTGCGGATGAGCCTGCGGGTGGCCCGCAAGCTCGAGTCGGTCGGCATCCGTGTGCGCGTCGTCGACCTGAGGTGGCTGGCGCCGCTGCCCGTGGACGACATGGTTCGCGAGGCCAACGCGACTGGTCGGGTGCTGATCGTCGACGAGACCCGCGCGACTGGTGGCGTGGGCGAGGGTGTGCTCGCCGCGCTGCTCGACCACGGCTACACCGGCGCGGTGGAGCGGGTGGCCAGCAGGGACAGCTTCATCCCGCTGGGCGAGGCCGCTTTGCAGGTATTGCTGTCGGAGGAGACCATCGAAGCCGCAGCGACCAAACTGGCCGGCGCGGGCGCTTGACCATCCGCCGACACTGCGGGGAGATCGCAATTCGTCGGCATTTCACGATCTCCCCGCAGTCTCGCGGGGGTTAGTGGGGCGCTTGATAGCTTGACCGGGTGACTGCAGATGCGACCCGCCCGCTGGCCGGGGTGCGGATCGTCGAGATCTCCAGCTTCGTCGCGGTGCCATTGGCGGGGATGACGCTGGGCCAGCTCGGCGCCGAGGTGATCCGCGTCGACCCGATCGGTGGTGCCGCCGACTACCATCGCTGGCCGGTCACGGCTGACGGGGAGAGCATCTACTGGGCCGGGCTGAACAAGGGCAAGCGTTCGGTTGCCGCCGACTTCCGCTCGGCCCAAGGCCAGGACCTGGTGCAGCGGCTCATCGCGGACAGCGGCATCCTGATCACGAATGTCGCGGGGCGGGAATGGCATTCGTACGACACACTGACGCGGTTGCGTCCTGACCTGATTCAGGTCGAGGTGTCTGGAAGGGCCGACGGCGGCACCGGGGTCGACTACACCGTCAACGCGGGCATTGGTTTCCCGTTGGTCACCGGTCCCGCCGAACTCGCGACACCGGTGAATCATGTTCTGCCCGCGTGGGATGTCTCATGCGGCATCTACGCGGCGTTGGCGGTCGTCACCGCGTTGCGGCATCGCGATGCGACAGGGCAGGGTCAGCGGATCGGCATTCCGCTGGAGAACGTTGCGCTGGCGACCGCGGGCAATCTCAGCCTGTTCACCGAGGTGATGGTGAACGGCACCGCCCGCGAACGGATCGGCAACTCGGTATACGGCCAGTACGGCCAGGACTTCACCAGCAGCGACGGGGCGTCGTTCATGATCGTCGCGCTGACCGGTCGGCACTTTCGCGACCTGACCGAGCTCACCGGTACGACGAAAGCCGTTGCCGCACTGGCGGAGACACTCGGCGCGGACTTCTCCGATGAGGGGGAGCGATATCGCCACCGCGACGCACTGTCCGGGTTGTTCACCGAATGGTTCTCCCAACACACCGCCGAAGAGGTCCGCGCGGGGTTGGCGGGTACCTCCGTGTTGTGGGAGCGATACCGCACATTCGCTGAAACGGCCGTCGACGACAAGGTCACCGCCAACCCGATGTTCACCTCGCTCGACCAGCCGCGGATCGGGCAGTACCTGGCGCCGGGGCTGCCGCTGGAGATCAATGGCGACTACCCACCCGCGGTCGCTGCGCCGGCGCTCGGCGACGACACGGCCGCGGTACTCGGCGAGTGGCTCGGGATGACGGCCGATGAGATCGGAAGCCTCACCGAATCGGGCACCGTGGCATGAGCGCCCTCTTGAAGCTGCTCGACGTTGCGCCGGGCTCCGCCGTGGACACCTGGACCGGTCCTGCCAGCGGCCCTGCCGGAAAGCGCTCCTACGGTGGGCAATTCGTTGCCCAGAGCCTGGCCGCCGCGTACCGTACCGTCGACGCCGACCGCTCGCCGACCAACATGCACCTGCAGTTCCTGCGCGGCGGTGAGGCAGGCGATCCCCTCGAATACACCGTGGCGCGGGTGTTCGACGGCAGGACCGCGGCCGCGCGTCGAGTCGACTCTCACCAGGACGGGCGACTCATGACGACCGCGACGGTGTCGTTCGCGACGGAGTTGCCCGGTCCTGAGCACGGGCACGTGGCGGACCTGCCCGGTGATCCCGAGGCGCTGCCGCGGACCGGGCCTGCTGGTCCCGCGCCGTCGATGCCGCTGGAGGAACTCGACATCAGGATCGCCGACGACAGGTCGAGCGGGGAGTTCGTCCGCCGGCTGTGGTGGCGGGTGACGATTCCGTTACCCGACGATCCGGTGTTGCACACGCTGGTCGCGGTGTACGTCACCGACGTCTACATGATTGATCCCGCGCTGCAGGTGCACGGGCATTCGATGAAGGCCCGTACCCATCGCAGTGGCACCACCGACTCCTCGATCTGGTTCCATCGGGCCGTTCGGGCCGATGAATGGAATCTGCTGGAATGCCGCTCACCGGCCGCGGCCCGTGGGCGTGGCGTCGTGACCGCCAGCCTGGTGCGCGCCGACGGTTTCATCGCGGCGACGTTGGCGCAAGAAGGCCTTATCGCCGAGCGTTAGGCGCCTTCGCAGTACCGAGACAAGCTGCGTGAGAACGACACCCACTACGACTGATGCGACGACGCCGAACAGCGGGTGACCACTGAACAGCGGATAAACCTGGTAGTGCGTCAGGTAGATGTACAGCGACGCCTCCGCGATGACGCCTGCGACGACTGACAATGCGGGCGGGCAGCGCAACGCAGGCAACCAGATCAGCAGGGCAAACCCCGTCAGCACCAATAATTCTCGTTCGGTGCGACCGAAGTAGTCGTGCAGACTGACGATCAGCACGACCGTCACCGCCGCCCGCTGCAATGTTGTCGAGGATTTGGCCGCGGCCCAGCCGACCGCGAAGAACCAGAACGCCAGCATCGTGAACCATGCGTCGTGGCCAAGATGTAGGCCGAGGATGTCGCAGCGCAGTGCCAGCCCGACGGCCAGGAATGTGACGGCGACGGTGAAGGGCCACCGCCGTTCCCATCGGTCGACCGCCGGTAGCCAGCACAGCACGGCCAGCGCCACCAGGATCCACACCAGAACTTCGACGAACCACAATCGGCCTGCGGTCATGCTGTCGTGCGGGCCGAGAAATTTGTTGGCCAGCAGCAGATTTGTGGGCGCATAGTCGTCGGTGAACAGCAGCGCGATCGCGGCCCACGCCACCGAAGGTCCCGCGATCCATGCGACGGTGTTGCGCAGGTGCCTGACCCGGTCGGTGCGGGACACCGGTGTGAGGCAGAACCGGCCGAAGTTGTATCCCGCAACGCCGAGCAGCACGTGCGCACCGCCCCACAGTTCAAACAACCCGGCGTGCGAACCGGCGATGAGCAGGATCGCCGCGGCGCGCAACGCGACAGTGGTTTCCAGCGTCGCACCCCACCGCCGCCGTGCCGGCTTCGGCATGGCTTCCAATTCCCGCAGCGGCAGTCGCTGCCAGTCAGCGGGTAGCCGCCCCAGTGCCTGCTCCAGCCGCACCGACATCGTCACGTACGTCAGGGAGTTGCCGCCGAGGTCGACGAAGCTTGCGTCGGGGTCGATGCTCTCGGCGTCAAGCCCCAGCACGTCGGCGAACAGGTTGCTCAGCCCGATCACACCGGGCGCGTTGGAGTTCGATCTGCCTGCGAGGACGCGAACCCTCTGGTAGTCCGGTTTGCCCGACGGCAATATCGGCAGCTCGGCGACGCTAACGGCCTGCACGCTACTGGCTGGGATGCCCGCAGCGCCTGCGGCGATGCGTTGGACCTCGTCCTGATCGTGGCCGGTCGCGGCCACCGCGAGGCGGTCGTCTACGTCGGTGCAGAACGCCATCACGCCATGGTCGGACAGTGTCGCTTCGACGCGCTGCAGATCGATGCGCAGCCCGTACATCTTGACGAAACGACTGCTGCGCCCGATCACTTCGTACAAGCCATCAGGCCCGCGGCGTGCGATGTCTCCGGTGTGCAGCGCGTCGACGGTCTTGCCCAGAGCAAGGTCGTCGGGCCGGTGCGCGTACCCCATCATGACGTTGGGGCCGCGGTATACCAGCTCGCCGCTCGGTTCGATGCTGAACGCTCCGCCCGGTATCGGATTGCCGATCGCGGTAGGACGTGACGAGGCGAGTTGCGGTGGCAGGTAAGCCATTCGGGCGGTGGCCTCCGTCGCGCCATACATGACGAACAAGTTCCAGCCTTGCTGTCGGCCGAGCTCTGCGAATTGGCAGACCCGCTCCGGTGGCATCCGGCCGCCAGCCTGGGTGAGGTATCGCAGGTGCGGCAGATCCAGCGCCTGCGCGCCGACTCGCTCCAACAGTTCGAACGTGTAGGGCACGCCTGCGAACGCGGTGCCTCGGTGTGCGCGGAACAGCTCCCAGAACTCGTCGTCGACGACCGATCGATCGGTGAGGATCAGACCTGCGCCGCGCAGCAAGTGGCTGTGGATCACCGAAAGCCCATAGCAGTAGGACATCGGCAACGTCGTTGCGACCCTGTCGGTTTCGCGGATGTCGAGGTAGTCGGCGATCGCCGCGGCGTTGCTGCACAGATTGCGGTGAGACAGCCGCACGAGTTTAGGCGAGCCGGTACTGCCCGAGGTGGACAACAACAACGCGAGATCGTCGTGCAGCCGGTGGTTTTGGTGGCGGTGGTGGATGCCGTCGGCGTCAATGACGACGCCTGGTTCATACGTCTGCAGTATCGCCGTGTGGTCGGGGTCGGCAGAGGTAGGCAGGACCACGTGGCCGGTGGTCATCGCCGCCAGGTAGTGCACCAAAGTGCTTACATCGTTGTGCGTTTCGAGCATTACCAGGCGACGGGGCCCGTCGAGTTCGCGGGCGGTGTCGGCGACCGCATCGGCGAGTTGGTGATACGTGAGCTGCTGAGTGTCCGTCAGGATCGCCACCTTCTCGCCATGGGCGCGAAGGTGGTCGAGAAGTCGCCTCACGTGAGCACAATCCCGGCGCCCACCACCTCGATCCGCACTTTGGCGTCGATGGGCGGCGGGTTGAAGCTGTGCTGACGCACGATGAGCGGCGCGGCCTCACCCGCCGGATCGATGGTCAACAGCACATCGTGGCCGAGGAACTCGGTGGCGATCACCGTACCCACGCCGTCGAGGTGCTCACTGTCCGAAACCACCGTCGCGACAAGCTGTTCGGGCCGCAGCACCAGAGTGGCCGGCCCGTCGGCGGCCTGGACTGGCACCCGGCCCAGCGCACATTCGGCGATGCCCGACGCGACCGTGCAGGGAAGTGAGATGCAGTCGCCGAGGAATTCGGCGGTGAATCGGTCGGTCGGCTGTCGATAGACCTGCTGCGGGGTACCCACTTGGGTGAACCGGCCGTCGCGCATGACGGCCACCTGATCCGCGATCGACAGTGCCTCTTCCTGGTCGTGCGTCACCAAAAGTGTTGTCACGCCTGCGGTGGCGAGCAGACCGGCGACCGCCTTGCGGGTCGATGCGCGAAGGCCCGTATCCAGGGCGCTGAACGGTTCGTCGAGCAGCATCAACACCGGGTGCCTTGCGAGTGCGCGCGCGAGTGCCACGCGCTGCTGTTGTCCTCCGGACAGTTCATGGGGTCGACGCGCCGCGTACGACGGATCGAGGGCCACGGTCTCGAGGAGCTCGGCGACGCGGGCGCGCACTTCGTCGCGCGCCGTGCCGCGCAATCCGTAGGCGATGTTCTGCCCGACGGTGAGATGCGGAAACAACGCGCCGTCCTGCGCGACGTAGCCGACGCCGCGCCGGTGCGGGGCCACAGCGCGCTGCGGACTGGCGACCTGCCGTCCGTCGATGGAGATCGTGCCCGCATCGGGGGATTCGAATCCCGCGATCAGGCGCAGGAGCGTGGTCTTGCCGCAGCCGGACGCGCCGACGACGGCGGTGGTGGTACCCGGCTGCAGGCTCAGATCGATGTCGTGCAGCACCGTATGGCCGTTGAACGACTTGGCGATTCCGTTGACCTCGAGCGTCGCGACGGTCATAGCGCGGCCACCTTCGTCGACTGCCGGAACAACACCAGCGTGACCGGGACGGCGAGCACCACCAACACAAGGGCGTAAGGCGCGGCGGCCGCATAGTCCAGTTCGCTGGACAACGACCAGAACCTCATCGACAGTGTGCTGGTTCCCGTCGGCGCCAACAACAGCGTCGCGGTCAATTCCGTTGCCACAGCGACGAATACCAGCGATGCGCCCGCCGCGGTCGCGGGTGCGGTCAGTCGCAGGGTGACCCGAAGGAAGGTGGCCGCCGGTGAACTCCCCAATGACCGCGACGCCTCCTCGAGGCTCGGCGGCACCTGAGCAAGCCCGGCGCGGACATTGACCAGCGCGCGTGGCATGAACAGCAGCACGTAGGCGAACACGATCAGCGTGATGCTCTGATAGAGCGGCGGTGCGAGATGGATGGTCACTGTGACAAGCGCGAGCGCGGTGACGATGCCCGGAAGTGAACTGGTGACGTAGTTGGCACCTTCGACGGCACGGGCGAGCAGGCCGCTGGACCGCACGGCGACCCAGGCGACGGGGAAGGCGAGCACCGTCGTCAGCACCGCGGCAACAGTTGCGAGCCCGATGGTTTGGCCCAGCGCGGTGACGATGTCGTCGAACACCCAGACGTCGGCCCCGCCGATCCACAGCCAGCGCAGGAGCGTCCACACCGGCACGCCGAGCGCGAGTACTGCCAGAGCGGCAAGAGCGACTTGCCCGGTTATCACGTTGCGGCCCAACCGGATCGGAGTGGCGGCGCGCGGCGCACCGGACCCTACGCGGGAGAACCGGGCCCTGCCACGCGCCAACGCCTCAGCTACCAGCAGCGCCAAGCACAGCAGCACCAGCACCCCGGCGAGCATGCTGCCCGCCGCACCGTCGAAGGTGACCTGGAACTGCTGGAAGATCGCGACCGTGAATGTGTCGAACCGCACCATCGCGAAGGCGCCGTACTCGGCAAGCAGGTGAACACCGATCAGCAGGCCGCCGCCGAGGATGGCCAGCCGCAGCTGTGGCAGCACCACGCGGAAGAACACCCCGGCAGAGTTCGAGCCCAGCGCCCTGGCGGACTCCTCGATAGCCGGGTCGAGCCTGCGCAGCGTCGCGGCCACCGGCAGATACATGAACGGGAAGTACGACAGCGTCGACACCACCACCCCGGCCCACAGCCCGTGCAGCGACGGGATCACGCCGACCCACGCATAGCTGTTGACGAACGCCGGGACCGCCAGGGGTGCGACGAACAACGGACGCCAGAAGGCCCGGCCGGCAAGATCGGTCCGCTCCACCAGCCACGCGACCCCGACACCGATGACCACGCACAGCGGCACCGTGATCACGACGAGCGCCACGGTGTTGAACAACAGTTCGCCGACCCGGGGCCGCACGACAAGGTGATAGGCCTTCGTCCACCCGATCGACACCGCCGCCCACGCGACGTAGCCGAGTGGAATCAGGGTGGCCGCGACCACGATCGCGACGGCCGCGCTGACCAGCGGGCCGGGTCGAGCGGCCCTGTCAGGCCTCGAGACCGGCGCCGTCGGGTGCGACTGGGTCTGATCGTCGGCTCGGCCGACCGGGGGAGCGACCACCTATAACAACCCAGCCTTCGTCATCAGGTCCGTCACCTTCTGCGCGTCGAGCGTCGACGGGTCCAGTGCGGGCGCCTGCAGGTCGGCCAACGGGGCGAGGGCGGGGTTCGCGGGCACGCCGCTGGCGACCGGGTACTCGAACGAGTCGCCCTTTTCGAGCACCTCCTGACCGGCCTTGCCGGTAATGAACTTGAGGAACTGTTGCGCCTTGTCGGCCTTCCTGCTGGATTTCAGCACGCCGCCGCCGGAGAGGCTGACGAACGCGCCCGGATCCTGGTTGCGGAAGTAGTACAGCGCCGTATTGCCGCTCATCTCTTTGGTTTTCGCTTGATCGCGGAACCAGTAGTAGTGGTAGATCACGCCGCCGTCGACCTCGCCAGCGTTGACCGCCTTCAGCGTGGCGATGTTGTCGTTGTAGATCGCCGCGTTGGCCTTCATGCCGGCCAGCCACTGTGCGGTTGCGGCGTCTCCCTTGAGTTGCAGCAGGGCAGCGACGATGGCCTGGAAGTCCGCCTTGGCCGGCGGGGCGCCCCAGCGGCCCTTCCATTTCGGCTGCTCGAGGTCCAGCAGTGACTTCGGCAGCTGGTCGGGTTGCAGCTTGGCCTTGTTGTAGACGAAGACGGTGGTGCGGGCGGCGACGCCCGTCCACTTGCCACTGGCCGGACGGTATTGCGCGGGAACCTGACCGATGGTGTCGGCGTTCAGGTCCGCGAACAGCCCGGCGCGCTCAACGGCGGCCATCGCGGGGGAGTTCTCGGTCAGGAAGACATCGGCGGGCGAGGCCTCGCCCTCGGCGATCAGCTGGTTGCCGAGTTCGGTGTCGCCGCCTTGGCGGTAGGAAACCTTGATACCGGTCTCCTTGGTGAAAGCGTCGATCCACTCCTTGGTCAGCGACTCGTGCTGGGCGTTGTAGATCAGCAGTTCGTTCTTGTCTTCGGAGCCCGAGCAGGCGGTGGCGCCGAGCACGACGGCGAGAACTGATACCAGTGCGGCGATACGGCTCCAACCTCGTCGCATCCAGTCAGGTCCTTCCGTATGCACGCTTTTAGCTGAGCTTTACCTAAGCGAATTTACCCGTAGCGGACTTTTCATCTGGGCGGGTGCCCGAATATGGGTCGCATACGGTTGCTGAACAGGTGGGGCGGCGGGCTTGATCTTGACCCCCCGGGGGTACATCTGCCCACATGACAACGTCAGCTACTGCCGTGCGCCGCGGCCTGTTCGGCGCCTTTGCCACTTGCGCCGTTGCGGCCGTCACGGTTGCTGTCCCGACGGCGGGCGCTCAGCCCGACTGCACTGCGAGTGGCTTCTCCCATACCGCCAGCGGGGTCCTCGCCGCAGCGGGTGCGTGGCTCGATGCCCATCCGGACGCCAACAACGTGCTGACGGCGGCCGGAATGCAGGGCGCGGGCGCCGAGCAGTCGGTCCGTGACTACTTCACCGGCCGACCGCAGGAATATGCGGAGCTGCGGGGCATCGCGGCGCCGTTGATCGACCTGCAGCATGGCTGCAACGCAGCGATCCAGCCGATGCAGATTGCCGCGCTGTACCAAGCGCTGTCCCAGTCCGGCGCCCCGATGTAGTGCGCTACATCCGGCCATACCGGCTGCGTACAAAGCTGTAGAAGCCGAACGCGGCGATCCCAAGGGCGGCGACGACCAGCAGCACCTTCCCAAACGGTGCATGGCCGAGCGCCTTGACCGCCGCGTCGAGCCCTGTCGCCTTTGATGGGTCGGCTTGCGCCGTCGCTATGACGACGAGCACGCCAGCGCCGGCCAGCACGACGCCCTTGGCCACATAGCCGGCGATGCCGACAGCGGTGACCATCGGTCCACCGCTGACGCGCAGATCCTTGAAGAACTTCTTCGACACTCCCTTATAGATGTGGTAACCGCCGACCACGACCAGACCTAATGCGACGGCGATGAGAATGCTTTTGCCCCAACCGGATTGCATCATGCGCGCGCTCAGCCCGGCATTCCGCTCGCTGCTCTGCTTACCGCTTCCCATCGCGAAGCGCGCTGCTGAGAGTGCGATCGCGAAGTTCACGAGCGCAAGGCCGAGGGATTTCGCGCGCTTCCACGCTGGGGTGTCGTCCTGATAGGGCCCAGACCCTTCACCGGGTTTCGAGCCGGCGATCGTTTCGGCGATGCGCCAGAGGCCTAGCGCTGTCAAGCCCGCCGCGACGGCCCAGAGGATCACCGGGCCACCGGTCTGACCGGCCAGTGTCGCCAACGCACCGGATTGGTCCGCGTTGCCTGTGGAGCCGAACGCGATGTGGGCAATCAGGTATGCGATCACGATGTGAAGGACACCGCTGACGGCGAATCCGGCGCGGGCCGCGTATTCGAAGGCGTCGCTGTCGGTAGCCCTGTCGACTACGCCTTGAACTGAGTCGTCGGCCATGGCCCCGTATACCCGCATTTTGACGACTGAGAAACCTCGCTGGCTCCTTCTGTGGATGAAGTCGTGACTGTGGATAACTTCGGCTTAAGGCGGGAAACCACGCGGGAAATGTGGCCCGAGCGCGCCGACATGTCGGCGTTGCGCCGCATTGTGACGCCATGACTTCGTTGACGCGGGCCGAAATCGGTGCGCTGGGTGAGCAATTGGCGGTCGATTACCTGAGATCGCTGGGGCTGCGCGTGTTGACGCGCAACTGGCGATGCCGGTACGGCGAACTGGACGTAGTTGCGGCAGACGATGCCGCGTGCACAGTGGTGTTCGTAGAGGTCAAGACGCGCACCACCGATCAGTTCGGTGGCGTGTCCGAGGCGGTGACGTCCGTAAAGGTGCGCCGTCTTCGACGTCTCGCCGGGCTGTGGCTCGCAACCCAGGCCGAGAGCTGGGGCGCGGTGCGCATAGACGTGATCGGTGTGCGCATCGGGCGGAGCCGAAGACCGGAGATCACTCACGTGCAGGGGGTCGACTGATGGCTCTGGGCAGGGCTTTTTCGGTGGCCGTACGCGGCCTCAACGGCGAGATCGTCGAGATCGAAGCCGACATCAGTTCCGGATTGCCGGGTGTGCATCTTGTCGGATTGCCCGATGCCGCCTTGCAGGAATCGCGTGACCGGGTGCGCGCGGCGATCACCAATTGCGGCATGAATTGGCCGCAGGCGAGGCTGACGCTGGCGCTGTCGCCGGCCACCCTGCCGAAGATGGGTTCCGTCTACGACCTGGCCTTGGCCGCCTCCGTCGTCTGTGCGGAGCAGAAGGCGGCCTGGCCGCGGCTCGACAAGACCCTGTTGTTGGGCGAACTGGCCCTCGACGGCCGAGTTCGCCCCGTCAAAGGTGTGTTGCCATCCGTGCTGTCCGCCAAGCGTGAGGGATGGCCCGCAGTCGTGGTCCCAGCCGAAAATCTCGCGGAGGCAAGCCTGGTCGACGGCATCGACGTCTGGGGTGCGAGCACTCTCGGGCAGGTGCTGGCCTGGCTGGTGGGCAAGACCGAGCTCGACGACCGTGTGGCGGTGCCCCCATCCGCACCGAGTTCGTCCGTCGACCTCGCTGATGTGGTCGGCCAGTCTCACGCGCGATTCGCCGTCGAGGTCGCGGCCGCAGGTGCGCACCACTTGATGCTGACCGGTCCGCCCGGCGTCGGCAAAACCATGCTGGCACAACGGCTTCCGGGTCTACTGCCGGAGCTGACACACGAGGAGGCGCTCGAGGTGACGGCGATTCATTCGGTGGCTGGTTTGTTGTCGGGCGACACACCGTTGATCACCCAGCCGCCGTTCATTGCGCCG
>Ga0068863_100004156_pt1 | contig 14294 bp, 14 predicted proteins | sample KBSSwiS62_FD_66596 | JGI IMG/M metagenome (GOLD analysis project Ga0068863, IMG submission 66596) | Switchgrass rhizosphere microbial communities from Kellogg Biological Station, Michigan, USA - KBS Switchgrass S6-2 | ecosystem: Host-associated > Plants > Roots > Rhizosphere > Soil ...
GACTACATGAGCGCGACGGAGCGCGCAGGCCTGCTGGGTGACAACTTTGAACGTTACGTCGCGCGCGAAGGCGGCGTGGTGCGTCCGTGAGGACGCGCCAAGGGACAAGGAGAAGCGCAATGGCAGAGAGCATGGAAGCAGTCCTGGCGATCAAGCCGCTGAAGCCGGTCGGTGCCGAGGTGACGGGTCTCGACCTCAGCCAACCGTTGTCCGAGGAAACGAAGCGCCGGCTGCGCGAGGCGTTTGACGATCACGCGCTGCTGCTGTTCCGCGACCAGACGCTCACGCAGCAGGACCTGAAGCGCGTCGCCACCGTCTTCGGCAAGATCTCCGACCAGGGCGAAGCGCCCGGCGGCATGAACCTGGTGTCGAACGTCAACGCGCCGGGGCTGAACGACAAGGGCGAGCACACGCTGCGCGGCGGCGACGGCGAGCTGCACATGCACTTCGACCATTGCTTCCAGGAGAATCCGCTGAAGGGCATCCTGCTGTACAGCGTCGAGGTGCCGCCCACCGGCGGCGACACGTTGTTCTCTGACGTTCGCATCGCGACGGACCGGCTGCCGGCGGACATCCGCGCCCGCATCGACGACAAGATCATTCGGCACAAGTCCTATCTGCGCACGGGCGAGCCCGAGTGGAACCACCCGATCATGTACACGCACCCGCGCACGGGCGAGCGCATCCTGTTCTTCAGCAAGCTGCAGGCGCGCGAGATCCTGGGCATTCCCGAGGACGAGTGCAAGCGCCTGTTCGAGACGTTCACTTCGATCGTCGAGAGCGACGACATCATCTACCGCCACCACTGGAAGCCGCGCGACGTCGTCGTGTGGGACAACCTCGCGCTCCAGCACGCGCGCGAGACGTTCGATCCGAAGTACCGCCGCCACCTGCAGCGCGTGCAGATCGGCTGACACGAAGTGAACGATCGAAGGAGGATGCCCTTGAACATCTCCAGCCGGCGCCGCAGTCTCGTCGTGGCCGCAGCGCTGTCGAGCGCGCTCGCCGCGCTTCCCGTGGCGATGCCCGCGCTCGGGCAGGCCTATCCGAGCAAGGACATCCGGATGCTCGTGCCGTTGAGCGCGGGCAGCTCGGTCGACACGCTCGCCCGCGCCTTCTCGGAGGAGTTCGCCAAGGCGCTCGGGCAGCCGGTCGTCGTCGAGAACCGTCCGGGCGCCGAGGGCGTGATCGCGTCGGAGGCCACGCGCAACGCGCCGCCGGACGGATACACGCTGATGCTCGCGTATCCGGGCCACGCGCTCAACGTGAGCCTGTACTCCAAGCTGCCGTACGACACGCTGAAGGACTTCACGCCGATCGCGCTCGTCGCGACCAACGTCAACGTGCTGGTCGTGCGCGCCGATTCGAACATCAAGAGCGTGCAGGACCTGCTCGCCACGGCCAAGGCCAACCCCGAGAAGCTGTTCGCGGGCAATGCCGGCGGCACATCGGGCGGCTCGGCGGACCTGCTGAACCTGATGGCCAACATCAAGACCACGGTGGTCACGTACAAGGGCGCGCCGGAGGCGCAGACCGATCTGCTGGGCGGGCGCATCGACTTCATGTTCACGGCCATGTCCACCGCCACGCCGCTGGTCAAGGGCGGCAAGCTGCGGGCGCTCGCGGTGACGGGCGCGTCGCGGCACCCCAACATGCCCGAGCTGCCGGCGGTGGCGGAGTTCGTGCAGGGCTTCGAGACGACCGGCTGGTACGGGCTCGCGGGCCCCGCCGGCTTGCCGAAGCCCGTCGTGGCCACGCTCAACAAGGCGCTGTTCGTGGCGCTCGCCAAGCCCGAGGTGCGCGCCCGCTTTGCCGCGCTGGGCTTCGACCCCGCCACGCCGAACAGCTCGGAGGACTTCGACGCCTTCATCCGGTCCGAGATCAAGAAGTGGGGCCAGGTGCTGAAGCCCCGCAGCTAGGTGTTTCCGTCATCCGCGTGCCGCTTTCCCGGAATCCCATGCCCACCGAACCGCAGTCCCCTCCGAAACGCATGCCGCTCGAAGGACTTCGTGTCCTCGATTGCGCGACCATCATCGCCGCGCCGTTCGCCGCGATGCTGCTCGCCGACTACGGCGCCGACGTCATCAAGGTCGAGCATCCGCGCGGCGACGGCCTGCGGCTGTCCGGCGCGCAGAAGAACGGCGTGCCGCTCAACTACGCGTACTACGGCCGCAACAAGCGCAACGTCGTCATCGACTTCGGCACGCCCGACGGCCAGGCGCTGCTGCGCGATCTCGCGGCGAAGAGCGACGTGCTGATCGAGAATTTCCGGCCCGGCGTGATGGAGCGCTGGGGCCTCGGCTGGAAGGACCTCCACGCGATCAATCCGCGCCTCGTCATGCTGCGGATGACGGGCTTCGGGCAATTCGGCCCGTACGCGTCGCGGCCAGGCTTCGGCACGCTGGCGGAATCGATGAGCGGCTTCGCGCACATCAACGGCTACCCGGACGGCTCGCCCACGCTGCCGCCGTTCGGACTTGCCGACGGCATCGCGGGCATCTCGTCCGCCTACGCGGTGATGCTCGCGCTGTACAACCGCGACCTTCACGGCGGGCAGGGCCAGATGATCGACGTCGCCATCATCGAGCCGATCCTGCACACCATGGGCGCGCAGGCGACCATCTTCGACCAGCTCGGCAAGATCCAGGGCCGCACCGGCAACACGACCACCAACAATGCGCCGCGCAACGTCTACAAGACGAAGGAAGGCCGGTGGGTGGCGATCTCCACCAGCACGCAATCGATCGCCGAGCGGGTGGTCACGCTGGTCGGCCATCCCGAGCTGATCGACGAGCCGTGGTTCAAGAGCGGCCCCGAGCGCGCGAAGCATTGCGAGCTCCTCGACCGGATGGTCGGCGGCTGGATCGGCGCGCGCACGCTCGACGAAGTGATCAACGCGTTCGAGGAAGCGGGCGCGGCCGTGGCGCCGATCTACGACATCGCGCAGGTGTGCGCCGATCCGCAATACCAGGCGCTCGGCAGCATCGCCACCGTGGAGGACGCCACCCTCGGCCCGATCAGGATGCAGAACCTGATGTTCCGCATGAGCGACACGCCGGGGAAGGTGCGGCACCCCGGGCCGCGTCTCGGCGAGAACACCGACGCCGTCCTGCGGGAAGTGCTCGGCCTGTCCGACGCGCGGCTGAAGGAATTGCACGCGACGGGCGTGATCGAGCCCAGCCCCGGCAAGCCGTCCACCAAGCGCGCGGCGGCCTGACGCCGACGGCCGACAGGGGAAGGAGCACCATCATGGGACTGCAGCAGGACCGCGAGCTGCCGGTATGGCGGTCGCTGATGTTCGTGCCGGTCAACGTGCAGAAGTACGTCGACAAGGCGCCGTCGTGCGGCGCCGACGGCATCATCCTCGATCTCGAGGACAGCGTGGCGCCGGCCGACAAGGCCGCGGCGCGCGGGCTGATCAAGGACGCGGCCAGGGCGGTTGGCACCGGCGGCGCCGACATCCTGGTGCGGATCAACCGGCCGCTCGACCTCGCGGTGCGCGACATCGAAACGGTGGTGGCGCCGGAGATCACGGCGCTGATGATTCCGAAGATCGAGAGCGCGGGCCACGTGCGCCTCCTCGCCGAGCTGGTGTCGAGCGTGGAAGCCAAGCGCGGAATGGCGCGCGGGCATACCCGGTTCTACGTCGTCGTCGAATCGGTGCAGGCGTTTCCGCACATGTTCGAGATCGCCGCGGCGCATCCGCGCATCGTCGCCTTCACCTGCGGCACCGAGGACTTCACGGCCTCGACCGGCTCGCAGCCCGACCCGGACGTCCTGCTGTTCCCGAAGCAGCAGGGCATCATCGCGGCGCGTGCCGCGGGCGCGATTCCGCTGGGCGTCCTGTCGTCGAGCGCCAACTTCCGCGACATCGACGGGTACAAGGCCTCGATCGCGAAGTCGCGCCGCTTCGGTGTGGAAGGCAGTCCCTGCATCCACCCGGCGCAGGTGAGCGCGCTGAACGAAGGCTTCAGTCCCAGCGCGAAGGACATCGCCGACGCCGAGCGCGTGGTCGCGACCTACGCCAGCTCAATCGCGGAAGGGCGCGGCTCCATCGGGCTCGACGGCATGATGCTGGACGTTCCTGTGGTGGAGCGCTCCGAGCGCGTGCTCGAGATCGCCAGGCGCATCGCGGAGCGCCAGGCGCGAAGCAGGAGCGCCGCGTAGCGGCCGCGCGATGACCGACGCACGCGCCCGGCCTGCCCACGACGCCAGCGGCGTCACCGTCGCGTTCGTGCGCGACATGCTCGCGCTGGATTTCGGGCGGATGCCGGCGCAGACCGTCGCCAAGGCCGAGCTCTGCCTCCTCGACTTCTTTTCGTGCGCGTTCGCCGCGCGGCGGTCGGAGGCCGTGGAGGCGATGCTGCGGGTGGCCGGCGCCTGGCCGGCGAGCGGCGGCGTTCCGGTGATCGCGACGCAGCTGCGCCTTCCTCCCGCCGACGCCGCCTACGTGAACAGCATGATGGCCGCGGCCGCCGCGCGCACGGACATGCACCCGGCGATCACCGCGCATTGCGCGCCGGTGGTCTTCCCTGTGGCGCTGGCGATCGCGGCGTCGCGGCCCGTGCGCGGCGCCGAGCTCATCGCCGCGGTGGTGGCCGGCTACGAAGCGATGGCGCGCGTCGGCCGCGTGATGGTCGACGACCGCTTCCGGCGGCACTTCCGTGCCACCGCCGTGCTGGGCTCGATCGGCGGCGCGGTCACGGCGGCGCGGCTGCTCCGTCTCACCCTCGACCAGGCGGTGGCTGCGCTGGCGCTGTCGGTCAACACGGCGTCGGGGCTGATGGAATTCGGCTACACCGGCGAGATCGACCTCTTCTTCCAGCCGGCCAACGCCGCGCGCAATGCGATCACGGCCGCGCTGCTCGCGCAGCAGGGCGTGCGGGCGTCGCAAACCATCCTCGAAGGCGACGCCGGCCTGCTGGCGGGGTTCGGCGGGCAGGCGCGCGCACGCGAGATCGTGGACGCGCCGCGCAGCGGGTTCGAGATCGACCTCGTGGACTTCAAGCGGGTGCCCGCGTGCGTGTTCGTGCAGGCCGCCGTGCACGCCGCGGAGGCGATCGTGCTGCGCGCACCGGTATCGCCCGCGGACGTCGACGCCGTGACGCTGCGCACGTTCGACGCCGCGATCCGCTACCCCGGCTGCGATGATGCGGGTCCCATCGAGACGCTGCCGGCGGCGCGCATGAGCCTGCAGTATGCGGTCGCGTCCGTGCTGGCGCGCGGCGAGCTCGCCGACGCCAACTTCACCGACATCGACAACGCCGCGCTGCGCGCGCTGGTGCCCAAGGTCCGCGTCGAGCAGGACGCCGGCTTCGACGCCGCGTATCCGCAACGGCAGGGCGCGCTGGTGTCGGTGCGGCTGAAAGGCGGCGCGGCGCTGGAAGGCCGCGTGGACGAGGTGCCGTCGTTCGCCCATGAAGGCATCGTCGCGCGCTACCGTAACGTCGCCGCCCGGCATCTCGGCGCCGCAAGCGTCGCCGCGCTCGAACGCGCCTGCCTCGGCTGCGCGACGCTGCCCGACATGGGAACGCTGACGGCGCTGATGGGCTCGACGCCGGCGCCGCGCAACGAGCGCGCGCCGGAGCCCTTGCTCACCCAGACGCGGCGCGCGCCGTAAACGAGACGAAGCGCCGCGAACGCCGGCGCCGCCGGTAACACGGTCACGGAGGAACGCAATGAAGCGATGCTGGATGGCGCTGGCGGTGCTGGCGATGCTGGGCAATGCGGGGGCGCAGGATTTTCCGACGCGGGAGATTCGCCTGATCGTCGGCGTGACACCCGGCAGCGCGGCCGACATCATCGCGCGCGCCTTCACGCCGGCGATGGCGGAAAGGCTGAAGCAGCCCGTCGTGATCGACAATCGTCCCGGGGCGGACACGATCATTGCGACCAACGTCGTGCGCAGCGCCAAGCCCGACGGCTACACGCTGCTGCTGGCGCAGCCCGCCCACGCGATCAACCCCACGCTCTATCCGGACCGCGCGTACGATCCGGTCAAGGATTTCACGCCGATCGCGCTGGTGTCGACGAGCAGCAACGTCTTCGTCGTGCGTGCCGATTCGCCGATAAAGGATCTCGCGGGACTGATCGCGGCGGCGAAGGCGAAGCCGGACGCCCTCAACTACGGCGACGCCGGCGGCTCGCCGTATCTCGCCGCCGAAATGCTCAACACGACCGCGGGCGTGCGGACGACCCACGTCGCGTACAAAGGTGCGGCCGAGGCGCTCACCGAGGTGCTGGGCGGCCGGCTCGACTATGCGCCGACCAGCGTGTCGTCGGCCACCGCGCTGCTGCGTGCGGGCCAGTTGCGTGCGCTCGCGGTGACGACCAGCACACGCAACCCGGACTTTCCGGACGTGCCGACGGTGGCGGAGCTCCTGCCCGGGTACCAGGCGATCACGTGGTGGGGCGTCGTGGGACCTGCCGGCATGCCGCCGGCGGTGACGGCCAGGCTCAACGAAGCGATCGCCGGCGCCATCCGCGATCCCGCGGTCAAGGCGCGGCTCGCCGCGGTCGGCATCGACGCCGTCACGGGAACGCCCGACGAGTTCTCGGCGTTCATCGTGAGCGAGATGCAGAAATGGGCGCCGATCGTGAAGGCGACGATGGCGGCGCGGCGCGGCAGCTGATCGCAGGTCAGGCGGCGCGCGAGGGAATCGGCAGCTCGATCCCCGCGCCCCGGATTCGCGCGGCATCGAGCACGTGCCGCGCCATGTAGATGTCCTCGAGCGCCATTCCCTGCGACTCGAACAGCGTGATCTGCCCGTCGCTGGTGCGCCCACCACGATGGCCGACGAGGACGTCGCCGAGGTCGCGCAGGTGATCCCAATGGACGAGGCCGGCCTCCACCGCGGGCAGCAGGTCGCCGCACTCGTCGCGCGCCACCTCCCGCGAGTCCACGACGATGACGTCGCTGCGGCGGATCGCCGTGACGTCGAGTTCGCGCCGGTCGAGCGCATTGCTGCCCGCGGCGTTGACGTGCTGGCCGGCCTCGAGCAGCGCGCCGTCGAAGACGGGCGTCGAGGACTTGGTCATGACGTTGACGATATCGGCACCGTGGAGGGCATCGGCGGCGCTCGTCGCCGCGCGGACGTCGATGCCGAGACGCTCTGACATCTCGGCGCAGAAGGCGGCGCGGCGCACCGGGTCACGGCCGACGGCACGTGCCTCGGTGATCGGTCGCACCGCGGCCACGGCAGCGAGCTGATGGACGGCGTGCCGCCCCGTGCCGAAGCACGCGACGATCCGCGCATCGGCGCGCGCCAGCGACCGCGTCGCGAGAGCGGTCGTCGCGGCGGTGCGCGTGATGCCGAGCCAGTCGGCCTCGATCATCGCCTCGAACACGCCGGTGGACAGCCGGTGCAGGTGGACGAGCGTGGTGCGCGCATCGCGGCCGGCGAAGTAGTACTTGAAGCCGATCGCATCGATCCTGGGCGCGGCCGCCTGGAGCACCTGCAGATGACCCTGCGGCTGGCGCGTGCGCCGGCGGGGAACGTCGACGGCATCGCCGTTGGCGCGGTCGCGAAACGCCGCGGCCATCAGCTCGATGGCCTCCGGCAGCGTGACCAGCGATTTCACGTCCTCTTCGGTGAGGTACCGGACCATCGGTACGCTACGACCGGGGGCCCCGGATCGTCGTCGCGTGGATGAAGCGCTCCGGATGATAGATCGAGTGCCCGATGAGAATCGGGCGGCCGGTCGAGGCCACGAGCTGGAAGCCGCGGTCGAGCACGGGCGAGCCGGGCTCGATCTCCAACAGCCGCGCGTCGTTGGCGTGCGCCGCGGTGGCGCGGATCGTCACGTTCGCGTGGATGTCGAGCATGCCGAGCTTTTTCTCCAGCACTTCCCAGATCGTCTCGTGCTCGACGTCGGCGTCGTCGAGCCGTTCGTCGAGCTCCACCGTCATGTAACGGTAGTCGACGCCGACGGGATGGCCGTCCGCGCAGCGGCGGCGATGAAGGAACGCGACGAGCTGTCCCGGCTTGATCTGCAGCGCGGCCGCCGTGGGAATGCTCGCGGCCATGCGCGTGCGCTCCAGGATCTCGATGCGGACGTCGCGCCCTTCGATGCGCCACTCGCTCATCACCGCCTCGAGGTGATCGACGGTGCCCTGCACGGGCATGCCCGCGACGAAGGTGCCCTTGCCGCGGTGCCGCGTGACGAGGCCGCTGCGGACGAGGTCCTGCAGCGCCTGCCGAACGGTGAGCGGACTGACGCCGAATTCGCGCGCCAGCGCCTGGTCGGACAGTCCCGTCAGCGAGGCGCCGTGATCGGCGATGCGCTGGCGCAGGATCTGCGCGATCTGCGCCCAGCGAGGGAGCGGCGAGCCTTCGTCGAGCAGCCCCGCATTCGGAGCCGCCTTGCGGGAGTTGCGCACGGGCTGGGACGCCATTCTCCTATTCTACATAGAATGGCCTTGGCGCCGTAGCGCCCGCGGCGCCTGACCGTGGTCAATCGACGGTCACCTTCGCGGTCCTGATGACCTGCGCCCAGCGCTTTTCCTCTCCCGCGATGTACGCGCGGAATTCCGCCGGCGGCAGATAGGCGGGCTCGGTGCCTTGCGACGAGAGCCGCGACTTCAGCTCCGGCGCCGAGAGCGCCTTCGCGATCTCCCGGCTGACGCGATCGATCACGGACTGCGGGGTGCCGGCAGGGGCCAGCACGCCCTGCCAGCCGTAGATCACGAACTCGGGCAGGCCCGCTTCCCTGGCGCTCGGCACGTCGGGCAGCGCCGGCGAGCGCGTGTCGCCGGTCACCAGCAGCGCGCGCGCCCGGCCGTCCAGCACGAACGGCTGGACGACGTTGCCGCCGTCGATCATGAGCTGGATGCGGCCGCCGACGAGATCGGTCAGCGCCGGCGCGCTGCCCTTGTACGGGACGTGCTGGATCTGCGTGCTCGTCTGCAGCTTGAGGAGCTCGCCGGCGAGGTGATTGATGTTGCCGTTGCCGCCGGAGCCGAAGTTGAGATCGCCGGGCTTGGCACGCGCGAGCGCCAGGAATTCCGTCATGGTCTTCGCGGGCAGCGACGCCGGCACGATCGCGACGAGCGGGGTGACCACCACCCGCGCGATCGGCGCGAAATCCTTCGCCGGGTCGAAGGAAAGCTTGGGATACAGCGCGGGATTGGCCGTGAGCATGCCCAGGTTGCCCATCAGGAGCGTGTAGCCGTCGGGCTTGGCGCGGGCGACGTATTCCATCGCGACGTTGCCTGCCGCGCCGGCGCGGTTCTCCACGACGACCCGCTGGCCGAGGAGGTCGGACAGCTTCTCGGCGAGCTGCCGCGCGACGATGTCGACGCCGCCGCCGGGCGGAAAGCCGACGACCAGCTGAATGGGTTTGTCCGGGTAGGCCTGCGCGGCTGCGAACGGCGCGACGGCGAGCATGAGGACGCAGAGCAGAACTTGCGGCAGCTTCATCGGGAACTCCTGGGCAATGGCGAACGGGCGCGCGCCGCGGGCTGGCCGCGGGCGATGCGCTTCAGCGAAAGGGAAACGGCCGAGAGGCGGGCGTCGCGCTCGAGGCTGTCGATGATGTGGTGGCGAAGCGCCGCCGCGGCGCTGTCGTGATCGCCGCGCCGCAAGTGCCGCAGGATCCGGGCGTGCTCCGCGGCGACGAGCGCCTGGTTGGGGATGCCGCGGCCGAGGAAGATCCGCGAGAACTGGGGCGCTGCATAGAGGCGGGCGTGCAGCTCGTCGAGCAGTGGATTGCGCGCGAGCGCGATCAGCCGCGCATGGAACGCCCAGTTCAGCGCCGAGAAGCGGCGGATTCCGTCGTGGTCGGTGCCGAAGTCGCCGTCTCGAATCTTCCCGTTGAGCGCGGTGGCCTCGTCCAGAATCCGCGCGTCGAGCGGGCCCAGGACGTGCAGCAGCGCGTTGGGCTCGACGATGACGCGCGCGACGGCCCAGTCCACGTATTCCTGCGCCGTGGGCAGCGCGGGCACGCTGTAGCCGATGTTGTCGACGAAGCGGAGCTGGCCTTCCGCCGCGAGCCGCGCGAACGCCTCGCGCACCGGCGTGGGACTGACGCCGAAGCGCTTGGCCACGTCGGCGATGTTGACGGCGACGCCGGGCGCGTAGTCGCCTGCCGCGATGCGCGCGCGCACTTCGTCGTACACCTGCGCGACCAGGCTGCGCGCGCGTACCGCCGTCATGCGGCCGCCTGCTGCGCGGCGAGTCCGTAGCGCGCGAAAAGCTCCGCGGGCGCGTCGTTGCGCGCGAGCAGCGTGGCGATCAGGGCGCGGATCCGCGCGGCTTCGCGCGGATCGTCCAGGGGTGCGCGCTGGGCCGGATCCACCGCGAGGTCGAAGAGGGCGTCGCGCGCGTCGAGCAGCGGGTAGCGACGCGTCATGTTGGCCTTCGCGTCCTGGCGGACGGGCAGCCGCCAGACGGGAAAGCCCTGCGCGAACGGCAGCGACCGCACGACCTCGGCGCCGTCGAATTCGCTCGCCTCGAAGTACGTCCGCATGTGCGCCGGCATCAGCGTGTACTGGTAGAGATCCGCGTCGAACGGCTCCCGCGGATAGAGGAAGTACGCGTGGCGGCCGTCCGTGAAATTGATCGCTGCGCCGAACTGCCCGAAGATGCAGCCGTCCGGGTGAAGGGGCACGTCGCCGCGCAGCGCGGGCAGCAGGCTGCGGCCCGTCACCTCCGCGGGTGGGTCCTTGCCGAACAGCGCCAGCATCGTCGGCATGAGATCGGTCGTCTGCGACAGCGCCTGCGCGCGGCGCGGCGCGATGCCCGTCTGGCGCGGCGGCGCAATCAGCAGCGGAATGTGCGCGACCTCGTTGTAGAACGGCGGCCGGTTCTTCCCGAGGAATTCCTTTTCGCCCAGCAGCAGCCCGTGGTCGGTCGACAGGATGATCCACGTGTCCTGCCAGAGGTCGTGACGATCGAACGTGTCGAGCAGCGTGCCGAGGTAATGATCGCAGGCGCCGACGAGCGCGTGGTAGTTGCCCCGAAGGTGCTTCAGCAGGCCCGCGTCGACGTCGCTCCTGCCGTAGCTCGGCCAGTCGAAGATCTTGCCGCCGAGCGCTTCCGGGTGGTCCCGCAGGAACCGCTCGGGCGCGAAGAACGGCTCGTGCGGATCGAAACATTCGAGATGCAGCAGCCAGTCGGCAGCGGCGTGATGGTCGTCGAGGAACGCGTTCCCCGATGCGAAGCACTGCGCGAGCGGAAAGTCGCCGCGCGCCTCGAGATACTCGCGGTTCACGTAATACGGCAGCTTCGAATTGATGTCCGGCGAGAAGTCGTGCTGGCGCTCGTGGAAGCGCTCCGCGTAGCCCGCGACGTTCGGCGCGATCGCCGGCCGCCATTTGTCCTTTTCCTGCCCGCGGATGAACTCCCACGAGTTGTAGCGGCCGTGGAAGCCCGCGCCGCCATCCTCGAAGTAGTGATAGTGATCGGTGACGAGATGCGTGTAGACGCCGCTGCCGCGCAGGATGTCGGCGAGCGAGTGGTCGAAGGGCTCGAGCGGGCCCCAGCCGCGATGGAGGAAGTTGAGCCTTCCAGTCTGGATGTCGCGCCGCGCGGGCAGGCACGGGAGGCTGCCGACGAAATGGCGGTCGAACACCACGGCGCGCTGCGCCAGGCGCTCGAAGTTCGGCGTGCGCGGCGCGCCAGGCTCGTAGCACGTGAGCGCGTGGCGGTTGAGCGAATCGAACAGGAGGAATACGACCTTCATGGCATCGCCTGCGAGACGGAACATCGATCATATACGATTGCTCCGGCTGAATGGAGGTGCGTCCGACGCCGCGTTCAGACATCGGCCTACAGGTGCAACACGTCTTCCACCGTAGTGTGAGTGGCAGTGCGCGCCCAAACCCTGCGCGCGGAAGGCACGACAGATGAAGAAAATGAACAAGCTCGTAGTCGCGGTAGCGCTCGCATGCGGCACCCTCGCCGCAGCGCCGGTCTCGGCGCAGGTCAGCTTCGCCGTGTCCACGCCGGGCCTCAGCATCGGCGTCAACGTGCCCGCGTATCCGCAGCTCGTCCCGGTGCCGGGCTATCCGGTGTACTACGCGCCGCAACTGAACTCGAACTACTTCTTCTACGACGGACTCTACTGGGTCTACTCGAACGACAACTGGTACGCGAGCAGCTGGTACAACGGTCCGTGGTCGCTGGTCGAGCCTGACGTCGTGCCGGTCTTCCTCCTGCGCGTGCCGGTGCGCTACTACCGCCGGCCGCCGACGTATTTCCGCGCGTGGAGCGCAAGCGCGCCGCCGCGCTGGGGCGAGCATTGGGGGAATTCGTGGGAAGACCACCGTCGCGGTTGGGACAACTGGGACCGCAGGGCCGCGCCGGCGCCGGCCCCGCTTCCGGTGTACCAGCGCCAGTATTCGGGCAACCGCTATCCGCATTGGGAGCAGCAGCGCACGCTCGAGGTGCAGAACTACCGCTACACGCCGCGCGATCCGCAGGTCCAGCAGCGCTTCCAGGCGCAGGCTCAGCCTGCGCTGGCGCCCAGCCAGACGGTGCAGCGCGCGCCGCAGCCGTCGCGTGCCGTGAACCACGCGGAGCCGCAGGCGGCGCCGAACGCGGGCCAGAATCAGCGCCAGGTCGCGCGGCCCGCGCAGGCGGTGCCGAAGCCGGACTACGCGCGCCCGCCGACCCAGCAGCAGGCGCGCGAGCCGCAGCCGCGGCCCGAGCGCCAGGCCCAGCAGCCGCCGCCGCAACAACGCCAGGCTCAGCCGCGACCGCCGGATCAACAGCCGCGTCAGGCCCAGCAACCACGGCCGGAACGCCAAGCGCAGCAGCCGCAACCTCAGCGCCAAGCGCAGCCGCCGCAGCCCAAGCCCGAGTGGCAGGCGCAGCAGCCGAGGCCGGTGCCGCCGCCGCAGGCGCAGCAACAGGCGCAGCGACAGCAGGTCGCGCAGCAACAGCACGAGCAGCAGCCTTCACCCGGCCGCGGCGGGGAGCAAGGGAAGGGCGAGGGTAAGGGCAAGGGCCAGGACGGCCACTGACCCGACTTCAGCTCTTGTAGTGGCTCATCGCGGCCGCCGGGAGGCGCTCGCGGGCTATCTTGGGCTTGGCCGTCACGGCCTCGACCGAGAGCGTGAAAGTGCGCTGCTCATTCGGTCCCATCGCGCCCACGCCGACGAGCTTGCGGGCAATCTCCTGCCCGCGGTCGTTGCGGATGACGACGACGACCGTGTACTCCCACGGCTCGCCATCGGACGGATGGCGAATGCTGCCTTCGATCCGCAGCGGCGTGAGCGCGGGCTCCTGCGCCGCGGAGCCGTCCGCGGCGGCACCGTAGCGCAGGTGATGCTTGCACGACGGGCACACCGCGGCGCTCTCGAGGATGGTCTCCCGGCAGTGCGGACACTGACGCGTCGCGCCGACGAGGCCCGGGCGCGCGTTGCTCATGGCGTCAGGCCACCCGGTGTGGGCACATCAGGCCACATCAGGCGCCGTTGGCGAGCCCGTTGCGTCCGGCCCGCGGCCCCTGGCCGTCCTCGCCGCCGAACTCGGCCTTCCCGCGCATCGTCGCGCCGGCGGCCACGGCCAGCGAACGGGTCTTGAGGTCGCCGATCACCGTGCCGGTCTGAAGCAGGTCGATGCGGGAGGCTTCGACGACGTTGCCTTCCAGTTCGCCGGCGATCGTCACCTTGTCGGCGCGAACGCTGCCGGTCAGCTTGGCCCCGGCCTCGATGGTCAGGTCGCCCTGGACGTTGACGTCGCCCTTGAACTTGCCGGCGATGCGGACGCTGCCGCCGCCCTCGATCTTGCCTTCGATGGTGAGGTCGGCGGCGATCAACGATTCTTTCCCGGGCATGGTGGGGGCGGGGCGCGCAGCTGGCGTGGGGGCGACGGGCACCGGCGCGGGCTCAGGCCGCGACGGCGGCTCGACGCGCGCCGGTTCCTTCATGTCGAACGAAGGCGTCGGAGCGGGGGCCGGCGCCGGCTTCGTGACCGTGTTGTCTTTCCACAGGGACATGGCGTAGACCTTTCGAAAGGGGGGAGTCCAAGGCTATGCCAAATGGATAAAGATTGGCAATTATGGCGCGCCGGGCGGTACGCTGTCGCGCGGAAAGTGTCGCAAGCATAGCGGTTTCCCTCGCCGCGGGCTCTAGAATCTGCCCGGAAAGCGTCGGTTTTCTCTCCCCCGCCCCTCCCGCGACCCAGGCGATCACGTGGCAACGTCCGCTCCTCCCGCCTCACCCGGACCCTGCGCCGGCATCCTCCTGGGGCTCGCGCTCGCCGCTGCCTTCGCGGTGGCCGCTTCGGGCTTCGGCGCCCGCTTCGGCGTGTGGGACTTCCGGGTCGGCTTCGTGGTGCTGCGCTGGGGCG
>Ga0068863_100004157_pt1 | contig 14293 bp, 10 predicted proteins | sample KBSSwiS62_FD_66596 | JGI IMG/M metagenome (GOLD analysis project Ga0068863, IMG submission 66596) | Switchgrass rhizosphere microbial communities from Kellogg Biological Station, Michigan, USA - KBS Switchgrass S6-2 | ecosystem: Host-associated > Plants > Roots > Rhizosphere > Soil ...
GCCCGCGGGGGAAGTCGCCTGTGTCGCAACTATCGACGGGCGATCGCGGGTGACGATTCCGTGCGGCGGCGCAGCCGTCCGTACCGATCCGGATCTCGACGTCTACGGTCCGATCGCCTTCGCGCCCGATGGCCGGACGATGTACGTATCGTTCGCCAACAGCACGGGCTTCGTCGATCTGTGGGCCGCACCGAGCGGCGGCGGCCGGGCCCGGCGTCTGACGTCCTTCGCGCGGGATACCTACGCGCCGTCGGTTGCGGCCGACGGGTCAGTCCTTTTCAGAGTGCAGAGCTATCGGACGGTCATCGCCGCTGCGCCGGCCGGAGGCGGCACCACGCGACCGCTCGCGACATTCCAGAGCGAAACGCCGTCGTGGGCACCGGATGGGCAACGGATCGGCATCACCTACGGCACCTGGCGAAGATTGGTAGACGACGCGCATTACCCGGACATCGCGCAGGATGCGGGCATCATCGGGCCCGCCTATCCCGCGCCGGCGGCGTCCGTCGTGCACGCGTCCGTCTCCGAGGATCAGGCGCTGTGCTGGTCGCCGAACGGTCGCTGGATTGCGTTTCACTCGCACAAGGATCAGTCCGACGACATCTGGCTCCGGGCGGCGGAAGGCGAGGCCGTGCCGCAGCGTGTCAGCTTCCTCGGCCGCGGTACGGAGGCCGGCTGGCCACGGTGGTCGGCCGATGGCCGATGGGTTCTCTTCGATGGCGACAACCGAACGACGAAGACATCCGTCAGCTGGGTGATCGGCGTGGACCAGGAAACGGGGCGGTTGACGAGCCCGGCGACCGCGATCGCGGTGGGCGGCGTCAGCGCCGAGGTGAGCCACGCGGAATGGTTGCCCGACAGCGACCATATCGCGGTGCTCGCCAAGGAAGGACCCGGGCGTCACGTCATCTACACCGTTTCCCGTGGCGGCGGCCAGGCGCACATCGTTCACCGCTTCGAGTCGGAGCATGACGCACCAGGTCTGGCGGTGTCTCCCGACGGTCGCGATGTGGCATTCATCGCGCCCGCCCCGGATGGATTCTTTCAGGTGTTCAGGATGCCGATCGCTGGTGGCGTCCCGGCGGCGGTGACCTCGGATCCGTCGCACAAGACGCAGCCGGCGTGGTCGCCTGACGGCCGCCAGATCGCGTTCACGGTGTGGAGCTACGAGTCTCAGTTCTGGAGACGCCAATGAAGCATACGGCGTGTCACCGCGTCGTCGCCGGCACGGCCTTGATGGCGCCCTGCGCTTCCACCCACTCGCCGTTGATGCGTACCATCCACGTGCCGGTCCGCGCTTTGCCATTCCACGCTTCGGGCCGAAACCCGATGTCATTGCCGGAGATGATCGCCGCGGGGTCGCGGCGCGTCTGTGCAGACACCAGAATGCCAGTCAGCACGAGTGACGCCACCCACAACGCGATGACCGTGAACCGACGAACCATTCCACACCTCCTGATACTCGCGGATTAGGACGGCCGCGTCGGTCAGTTGGTCTGTCCCGAGAGCGAGCCTGGCTGCCCTGACGCGAGTCGACGAGCTATCATCGCGTCGTGAACGGCAGCGACCTCAGACGGATTCGTCTGATCACGCTGTATTGCCTGGCTCTGCTTTGCGCCGGCTTGATCGCGGCGATTGCCTACTGGTCCGTGCCACCCTCGTGCCAGACTGATGCGCGTGCTATCGCCGGCGAAGTCAAACGGCGCGCGGACGGAAAACTGCTGTATTTCGACGGCACGTGCTGGACAACCAAGCCGATGCCGCCACGCGATACGCCGTTTTGAGCTGTCGGCTCTCAGCTGTCGGCTCGCTGTTCTGAGTTATACTTCGATCGTTCTCTTTAACGCGGCCCAGCGAGGCTGCAAAGAGGTGCGAATTGCCGATTGTCCTCGACGCTGACCGTATCGGTCGCAGCCTTACCCGCATCGCCCACGAAATCCTCGAACGCAACGCCGCGCATGGCGGCATCGACGAACTCGCGCTGGTCGGGATCCGCACGCGCGGCGTGCCGCTGGCCAGGCGGCTCGCGAAGGCGATTCACGAGATTACCCATCAGGACGTGCCGACCGGCGCACTCGACATCACGCTGTACCGTGATGACCTGATGCGCACCGCCGTCGGCGCGCAGCCGCTCATCCGCAAGACCGAGATTCCGTTTTCGATCGACGATCGGCGGATTCTGCTGGTCGACGATGTGCTCTATACGGGACGGACGATTCGCGCCGCGCTCGACGCCCTGATCGAATTCGGCCGGCCGCGCGTCATTCAGCTGGTTGTCCTCGTCGACCGCGGTCATCGCGAGCTGCCGATCAAGGCCGACTACGTCGGCAAGAACCTGCCGACCTCGCAGACGCAGAGCGTGCAAGTCCATCTGATGGAAGTCGATGGCCGCGACGAAGTGGAGATCATCGGATGAAGAAAGATCTCCTGGGCATCGGCGACCTCACCTCCGACGAGATCTATCTCATTCTCGACACCACCGAGGCGATGCGCGAAATCGGCCAGCGGCCGATCAAAAAAGTGCCGACGCTGCGCGGCAAGACCATCGTCAACATGTTCTACGAGCCGAGCACGCGCACGCGCACCTCGTTCGAGATCGCGGAGAAGCGCCTGAGCGCCGATACGCTCAACATCGCCGCTTCGACGTCGAGCGCGCAGAAGGGCGAGACGCTCGCCGACACCGCGCTGAACATCGAGGCGATGGCCCCGGACATGATCGTCCTCCGCCACGCCTCGTCGGGCGCCGGCCACCTGCTGTCGCGGCTCTGCAAGTCGCGCATCATCAACGCCGGCGACGGGATGCACGAGCATCCCACGCAGGCGCTGCTCGACGCCTTTACGATCCGCGAGCACAAGAAGCGCCTCGAGGGCCTGAAGGTGACGATCGTGGGCGACCTGCTGCACAGCCGCGTGCTCCGGTCGAACGTGCTGCTCCTCACCACGCTTGGCGCCGAGGTCTGGGTCTGCGGACCCGCGACACTCATCCCGCCCGGTATCGAGCAACTTGGCGTGCACGCGTCGACCGCCATCGACGAAGCGGTCGCCGACGCCGACGTCATCATGATGCTGCGCATCCAGCAGGAGCGGATGCACGGCGCCTTCTTTCCGTCGACGCGCGAGTACTTCAACACGTTCGGGATGACGCGGGCGCGTGTCGCGCACGCAAAGCCCGACGTCATCATCATGCATCCGGGCCCGATGAACCGCGGCGTCGAGATCGCGTCAGACGTCGCCGACGGGCCGTATTCCGTCATCCTCGAGCAGGTCGCCAACGGCGTCGCGGTGCGCATGGCGGTGCTGTATCTGCTCGCTGGAGGGGCGGAGGGAGATTAGCGTCCGCCATGTCGAAAACCTTGCTGAAGGGCGGACGCCTCGTCGATCCGGCGAACGGGCGCGACGGCGCGTTCGACCTGCTGATCGACGGCGACCGGATTGCGCGCGTCGGTCGCGACCTTCCGGTCGATCGCGGCGTCGAGGTCGTCGAGCTCCCGAGCGGCTTCGTCGTGTGTCCCGGTTTCATCGACATGCACGTGCATCTCCGCGAGCCCGGACAGGAGCACAAGGAAACGGTCGCGACCGGAGTGGCGGCGGCGGTGGCCGGCGGCTTCACGGCGGTCGCGTGCATGCCGAACACCAGCCCCGTCAACGACAACGCCGGCGTCACCGAGTACATCCTGAAGAAGGCGGCCGAGGCCAACCTCGCGCGTGTCTATCCGATCGGCGCCGTATCGCGTGGCCAGAAAGGCGAACAGCTCGCGGACATCGCCGAGCTCAAGCAGGCGGGGTGTGTCGCGCTGACCGACGACGGGCATCCGGTCGCGACGGCGATGCTGATGCGCCGCGCGCTCGAATACGCGGGCATGTTCGACCTGCCGGTCATCGAGCACTGCGAGGAGCAGACGCTGAAGACCGACGGCGTCGCGCACGAAGGCTTCCAGGCGTCGGCCCTCGGCCTGCGCGGCATTCCGGGCGAAGCGGAATCGATCATGGCGCTGCGCGACATCGCCCTCGCCGAGCTCACACGCGGCGTGGTCCACATCGCCCACATGAGCGCCCGCCAGACGCTCGACGCGGTGCGGTGGGGTAAATCCCGCGGGGCGCGCGTCACCTGCGAAGTGACGCCGCATCATTTCGTCCTCACCGACGAGATGCTGGCCGCGCCGGTGGCCTACGACACCAACGTCAAGATGAACCCACCGCTGCGCGAGGCCGCCGACCGCGACGCGATGCTCGCCGGCATCGCCGACGGGAGCGTCGACGTCATCGCGACCGATCACGCGCCGCATCACTACGACGAAAAGCGCGTCGAGTTCGACCGGGCGCCGTTCGGCATCACCGGCCTCGAAACCGCGGTGTCGCTGTGCTTCGATCGGCTGGTGCACGCGGGCGTCATCTCGATCGCGCGCCTGGTCGAGCTGCTGTCGATCAACCCGGCGCGGATCCTGCGCGTGGCCGGCGGTTCGCTGTCGGAGGGCGCCCCGGCCGACATCTCGGTGCTGGCCCCGGACCTGCGGGTCACCGTATCGGTGGAGCGGATGCGCTCGAAATCGAAGAATACACCGTTCGACGGCTGGCACCTGCGCGGCGGCGTCGCGGCGACGATCGTCGGCGGCCGGACCGTCTATCAGAACGACGACGCCGCAATCGGCTTGTAGGTGGAGATGGACAAACGCGGGGAGCTTCGCGACAAGGCGCTGAAGGACCTGCAGCAGTCAGGCGTCCTGATGCTGGACGGGCACTTCGATTACGGCAACGGCTATCATGGCCGTGTCTATCTCAACCCGCACCAGCTGTTCCGCCATCCGTCTACCATCTGGCGATTTGCGCAGGACCTGATCGATCTGCTGCCGGTCGAGCTCGTACAGGCGACGGAAGTGGTGGCTGGCCCGGTTACCGGCGGCGCGCTGTTGGCGCACACGATTGCCGGCCTGCTCGACAGCCGCCGCAGCCTGACGCATCCGCCCTGCAGCTTCGCGCCGTTCAACTACGACCCCTCAGGCGGCTTCGCGCTCCGCCCGTTCTATCGGGACGAGCTGCGCGGTAAGCGCGTCCTGCTCGCGGACGACATCCGCAACACCGGCGAGACGTTTGCGCGCTGTGCGGCGCTCGTCAAGGATGCCGGCGCGACCGTCGTCGCCACGGTCGAGATCTACGATCGCTGTGAACAAAATGTCGAGGTCGGCGTCCCGAATATCGCTCTCGCGGAGTATCGCGCGCCCGAAAACTACCAGGCCGTCGATTGCCCGATGTGCAAGGCGGGGTTACCCATCACTCGCTTCTGAGTTGAGACTTGAGACTTGTCAGTTCCGCGGCACGAGCCGCAGGAGTCCAAGCGCGCCGCGGTCGATGTCGGAGCGTTCCATCCGCATCTTGCGGTGCTTCACAGCGCGCCAGTCGGTCAGGAAATCGTCGTAGTGGCTGGACAGCGGATGGCCTGACTGGCCGACGTCGGTCAGGAAGCGGCTGTCGTTGGCGGGCGAGAGGTCGATGATTTCCCGATAGCCCGGGACCGAATGCTGCTCGAAGGGGCGATCGACGTCGATGGGACCGACGTTCACCGTGCTCCAGTCGCCGCCATTGGGGACCGAGCGGCTCAGCAGCGGCCGCAAGGTGGCGAGCGAATCGAGTCCGGCATGTGGAAACACGGCAGGGTGCACCGCGTCCCACCGCCAGCGTCCCATGTCGCCGCCAAGCCGCCGCGTCAGTTCCGCGACCGCGTGACCGAGCGCCGTCGTCACCGCATCGTCGCATGTCTCGACCGCCGGCGATTTGACATCGTCGCACCACGAGGCCGCCTGCGGATCGGTCAGCGTGCGGACGAGAAACCGCGTCACGTACGAAAAACGGCTCCGGTAGTCCCTGGTCACGAGCGGGCCGAGGTCGTCGCCGACGATGGTCGGCACGAGATCGTAGAACCACTGCTCGAAAAGCGCCTGTGCGGCGCTGTCGGCGGAGGCTACCGCGTTCCAACGCCGGAGCTGCTCCACGGCGTCGCGCTCCGGTTTGTCGTGCGGCCGCGCGTGGGCGAGTAGCAGCGGCAGCATCGTTTTCGCGTGCAGCGAAACCGTGTCGGCCTGGATGCGGGCAAAGTCTGCGGGCGTCAGCTTCGTCGCGTCTTGCAGCAGGTCCGTGATGCGCTGCGCGCGATACGGCTCCGCCCACTCGAGACCGAGGTGATGCGGATAGTCCGAGGGCGCGGGCCGATTGTTGGCCGTGACGATCTCGTGCGACGGTGGATCGAACAGATGCGGCAGCTCGTCGAATGGCACCCAGCCCGTCCACTCCGCCTGGCCGGTCCATCCTTCCGCGGGACGCGAACCGTCGCCACTCGCACGAACTGGAATACGCCCTGGCGCGTAATAGCCGATGTGACCGTCAACGTCGGCGTAGACGAAGTTCTGTGACGGAACGACAAAGGAACGCAGCGCCTCCGTGAATTCAGGCCAGTTGTGTGCCTCGTTCAGCTTCAGGAATGCGACCAGCGTCGAATCGTCAGCGTCGAGCGCCGTCCATCGAAACGCGAGCGGCTCGACCGGGTCGGCCTTCGGCAGGCCGGGCCGCGCCGCGGCGCTCTGGCTGTTGGCGTTGATCGCATCTGACACGAGCGGACCGTGACGTGTGACCCGGACGGACAACTGTACGGGAGCCTCACCGCGAATGCCGATCGTTTCCGGCACGATCGTCACCGGTGTCATCGCGCCTTGAAACTCCGTGGCCGTGCCGTCCGCGTTGAGGTGCTCGAGGTACAAATCCTCGACGTCCGCTGCGACGTTGGTGGCTCCCCAGGCAATGAAGCGATTGCGGCCGAGCGCGACCGCCGGGGCACCGGGCAGCGTGGCGCCGATGATGTCGAAATCCGGCGCAGAGAGGTGCGCGAGGTACCAGGTCGAGGGTACGCGCGTGCCGAGATGTGGATCGTTGGCGAGCAGCGGCTTTCCCGAGGCCGTGCGCGTGCCGTCGACCACCCAGTTGTTGGACCCCAGTGACTCGGTGGCCCCGCCGCCGAGCAGAAAATCGGCGGCCTGCGGAACGCCGCCCCTCAACGCCGATGCCCACGCGGCGGACGTCGAGTGGGCCTGGTCACCCAGGAGCGTCCAGTCGGTCGGGTGGGTCGAGTTGGTGGCCAGTCCAGCAGAGATATGCGACCCGTCCGCCTCGCTCGCCGCGGCCGGCGACATGATCGAAAGCCCTGCCGTCGCATACGGGGGCATCAACTGCGCCATCCGCTCCTGGCCGACCGTGCGAACGACGTCGTAGCGCACGAGCTCGACCGCATAGTTGGCGCTCAGATCCCAAGCCATCATCTTGACCCAGACGATGACGTCGGGTCCGGACCAGGCTTCCGGCTCGAACCGTAACAGCGAGAACTCGAGCGGCAGCGCGGTGCCGTGGTGTGTGGCGAGGAACGCGTTCACGCCCGACACGTAAGCGTTCACCTGCTGCTTCGCCCATTCGGGTGTTCTGTCCCACGCCGCCTTTGCCGCCCGGCCGAACCCTACCGTCCGCAGAAACCGGTCCTGCGGCAGTGCGGCCGCTCCGAAGATTTCACACAGTCGGCCGTAGCCGATGCGGCGCTGGAACTCCATCTGCCACAGGCGATCCTGCGCGTGCGCGTAGCCGAGTCCGAACAGCGCGTCGGCCTTCGTCGTCGCAAAGATGTGGGGAATGGCGTCGGCGTCGCGGATGATATCGATCGGCGCTGAGATGCCGGGCACCGTCGTCGTCCCGTTGATCGTCGGCAGCGACCGGCGCACCGACATATAAGTGCCGATGACCGCGACGGTCAACAGCCCCGCGACCACGGCAAGCGCCCTCCACACGATTCGACGCATGCGTGCATCATAATCAACTCTGAAGGCTCAAGTCTCAACTCTCAATGCAAGGCTCGAGGCGCTGTGAAATTGAGCCTTTGAGCCTTGAAACGTGAAACCTAAGACTGAAACTTGAGACTTGAGACGTGAAACTTGAACTGAGATCCGTCCTGGAGCGGCTGTACGCCGACTTCAACTATCCCGATTCGGCGACCGATCCCATCCAGATCGTCCGGCGGTACACGCGGTCCGACGACCGTGAAGTGGTCGGATTCGTGGCGGCCGCGCTCGCCTTCGGGCGGGTGACGAGCGTCCTGCAGTCGATCGAGCGTGTGCTGGCCGTGATGGGCAATCGGCCGGCGGCGTTCGTCCAGCAGTTCGAGCCTCGCCGCGATGCCGCCGCCTTCGACGGCATCGTCCACCGCTGGACGCGCGAGCGCGACATCGTCGCGCTGGTGTGGGTCATGCATCAGATGATCGCGGCCGCTGGGTCCATCGAAGCGTTCTTCGCTCGGGGTGACGAAGGCGCGTCTGCGGACGTTCAAGGCGCGCTCGACAGTTTCTCGACCCGTGCGCTGTCGCTCGATCTCCGGGCGGCCTATGGGCGGGTGCCACGCCGTCCCGGTGTGTGCTACTTCTTTCCGCGTCCGTCGGCAGGGTCGGCGTGCAAGCGTCTGAATCTGTTCCTGCGCTGGATGGTGCGTAAGGACGCGCTCGATCTCGGCGTGTGGTCGCGTGTCCCGCCGGCCCGACTTGTCGTCCCGCTGGACACCCACGTCATCAGGGTCGGCCGCTGTCTGAAGCTCACGACCTATACGAGCCCGGGCTGGCGAATGGCGCGCGACATTACCTCGTCGCTGCGCGCGCTCGATCCGGACGACCCGGTCAAGTACGACTTCGCGCTCTGCCACCTCGGGATGATGAACGCATGCGGCTTCAGCCGCGCCCAGGCAGACTCGCAGTGCCCTCTCCGCGGTCTCTGTCATCCTCGCCCGAGACCGCGGAAGTCTCAAGTCTCAAGTCTCGAGTCTCAACGTCTCACGTCTCAACGGACAAGGCTCGAGTCGCAAAAACGTCGGCGCTGAGCCTTGAGCCTTGAGAGTTGAGACTTCAGCGGCGCAGGCGTTTGTACACCGCCGCTGTCTGCTCGACCATCCGGTCGACGGTGAAGCGCTCGCGGACGCGCGCCAGGCCGGCTTCGCCCATCCGCCGGCGCCATCCGTCGTCCTTCAGCGCCCGCACGATTGCGGCGGCGAGCGACGCGGCGTCTCGCGGCGGCACCAGCGTGCCGTTCACATCGTCCTCGACGATTTCCGGAATGCCGCCGGCGCGGGTCGCGACGATCGGGCGCCGGCACGCCATCGCGTCGAGGAGTGATGTCCCGAGCCCCTCGGTAACCGAGCTCATCACGAACAGATCGAACCCCTTGATGCAACCGAGGACGTCGGTGCGGAAGCCGGGCAGCAGCACATGCTTCTCGAGATGGTGCTCGTGCACCTGCTTCTCCAGGTGTTCCCGCAGCTCGCCTTCGCCGAGGATGATGAAGCGGGCATCGGGGACGTGCTGCACGACGAGATGCGCGGCATCGACCAGGTAGCGCTGGCCTTTGTGCGGCACGAGCGCGGCCACATTCCCGACGACCGGCGCCTGATGCGGCAGCCAGAACGCCTCGTGCACGTTGACCGGTGGCGCCGCGGCGACGTGGTCGACGTCGATGCCTTCGTGCACGGTCACGGTGCGTTCGGCCGGTACGCCGTCCGCCACCAGCATCTGACGGATGGCTTCGGAGGCCGCGATGAACGCGTCGACCTGGCGGTATTTCCAGCGCGAAAACGAGTTGCCCTTGAGATGGAAATCGACGCGGCGCGAGGCGACGAGCCGAGGTGCGTGTCCCTGTGCCGTCGACGATCCCAGCGACAGCGCCAGCGACGCCATCGCGACGCCGTGCGGATCGTGCGCGTGGATCACGTCCGGCGCCAGCCGCTTGATGACGCGGGAGAAGCGCCACGCGGCCGTCAGATCCATTTCGGTCCGCGGCGTCATCGGGATCAGCTCGAGCCCCTCGGCCGCGCGTTGCCGCAGCGCTCCGTCCGGATGCGCCACGAGCGCCGCCCGCTCGCCGATCGATCGCAGTCCGTTCACGGTCAGCAGCACCTGGTTCTGCCCCCCGCGCCAGGTTCGGGCCGTGTCTACGTGAAGGGAGAACATGTGCGGTGACGGTTCATCACGAAGCCGCGAAGAGCACGAAGCACACGAAGATCTTGAAGATCATCAAAAGTTCTTCGTGATCTCGGCGTCCTTCGTGGCTTCGTGATGAACCGTTGTTGTGTGCTGCAGTTCCCACAGTTTCGCGAACTTCAGGAACACGTAGTACGCGTTCAGCGCCGAGATGATGAAGCCCGGAAGGCCGTCGCCGATGCCGCCGTGCGCGAGGTAGTTGCGCAGGAACGCCAGCGGCGGATGGCCGGTCAGCTGGAGGAAGCCTGCACGCCGGCCGTCCTCGTGCATCTGCCGCGCCGCCAGCGTCGTGTAGTGATTGATGGTCTCGAGATGGTCGGCGATGTCGCGGTAGGCGTAGTGCTGCAGCTCGCCGCGGAGGCGACCGGCGGCGCCGCGAACCGTCACCGCCTCGTGCACGTAGCGGCCCGTCCATTCGGCCGATCGCCGATCGTACAGGCGCATCTGGTAGTCGGGGTACCAGTCGGTGCTGCGAATCCAGCGCCCGAGATGCCAGGTGACGCGCGGAATCTGAAATGCGGCCTCGCGCGGTGCGGCCTTCAGGCGCGCCTGGATTTCCGCCGCGAGCTCGGGTGTGACCCGCTCGTCCGCGTCCAGCGACAGAATCCAGTCGTGCGCGGCGAGCGACGCAGCGTAGTTCTTCTGGGCGATGTATCCGGGCCACTCGCGGACGACGACCCGATCCGTGTGCTGGCGGGCGATCGCCACGGTCTCGTCGGTGCTGCATGAGTCGACGACGATGAGTTCGTCGGCCCATGCGACAGACGCCAGCGCATCGCCGACGTCCGCCGCCTCGTTTTTGGTAATGACCGTGACCGAGAGCTTCGGCACTCGGCGCAGTGTAACAGACGGGGACTAGGGGACTTGGGGACTGGGGACTGGGGACTGGGGCGGAGTCCCCCAGTCCCACAGTCCCCGTGTGTTACTGAGTCCTGAAGATCCCGTTCGTCGCGACGGCGCCGGACCCGGCGGTGGTAATGCCGCCGCCACCGCCGCCGAGCGGCACCTGCTGCACGGCCTCGAAATCGACCAGCGATTTGTTGTAGTCCGAAATCGCCTGGATTTCGGCGGTGCGGGCGAGCGCGAGGTCGCGCTGGGCCTGGAACACGAAGAAGCTCGACGACATGCCGGCGGCCAGCTTCTTTTCCTCGGCCTCCAGCTTCTTCTCCTGCAGTTCGCGCGATGCCCTCGCGGATTGGACGCGCTGCTGGTTGGTCTGCACGTTGCGCGCGACACCGCGGACCTGCGTCGCCACCTGCATTTCCAGGTTCTTCAACTGCGCTTGCGCTTGCTCGAACTGGAGCCGCACCCGTGCCAGATTGGCCTGCGCGACGTTCGAGCCAACGGGGTAGTTGATCGAGACGCCGACGGTCCAGTTCGGATAGGCGTTCTGAAAGATGTCGCCGAGCACCGTCCCAAATCCGCGCTGCGAGACGACGCTCCGCTGTGCGCTCCCGGAAATGATCGCCTGGAGATCGGTGACCGGGCTCAGTAGCGTGCCGCCTGACACATTCGTCAGATAGCTGACATTGGCGTCGACCTCAGGCTTTGCCTGGTTGCGGTAGTACTTGATGTTGGTCTCGCTCTGCTCGAGGCTGTTCTTCGCGCTCCGCAGATCCGACCGCTTGTCGAGCGCGTTGCGGACCGCCGCATCGACGTCGATCGCCTGCGCGGCGAACGACGCCGCGTCCGTGGGCTCGAAAATGACGTTCCAGAAATCGGGCGTGCCCGGGTCCAGGATGAGGGCGCGCAGGTTGTCCTGCGCCGCCTTGATCGCCGCTTCCGCGACAATCACCCGCTCCTCATTGCTCGCCACTTCGGCCTGTGCCTGCACGATGTCAATCGGCGCCCTGACGCCAATCTCGACGCGTTTCTGCTCGTCCTTCAGCGACTGCTGCGAAAGCTCCAGCGACTGCACCTGCGTCTTCAGGTTCGCCAGCGCATAGGACAAATCCCAGTAGGCATTCTTGACCGCTCGCAGCGTTCCGGTGATGACACCGCCCAGCTGGATGTCGGAGAGCTCGCGGCTCTTCTTGCTGTTCGTCACCTGCTGGCGAATCTGATCGATTTCGAAGTTGCGCATCAGCGGCTGCGAGAACTGCAGGTTGAGACCCGAACCGAGCCTGGGCACAAAGATCTCGGAGAGGTTCGTCGTCGTCGAGCGCGTGTTTTGCCACGTCGCCGAGTACTGCGCACCGGTCCGCAGCGTCTGGCTGAAGTTCACCTGATTGAAGACCGACTGGTTGAGCGTGCTCAGGCCGCTGCCGGTAAAGGCGTTTGTCGACTGAAGCGTTTGCGAGTTCCTGTTGAAGCTGGTCGTCAGGTTCGGCGCCCAGAACGCTCGGGCCTGAGCCACGCTCGTATCCTGAATCTGCGGGTCGAACCGCTGAATGCGAATCCCGAGGTTCTGCTCCAGCGCCATGGTGACCGCGTCGTCGATCGAGAGGCGGCGGACCGACTCGGTCTGGAGCTGCGCGGCGGCTTGCGCAGACGCCTGCTGTAACGAAATCGAGAATGGTGACTGTCCGTTCTGCGCAAAAACGGACACGGAGATCGCGGCGAACATGGCGGCGATCGTGCCAATCCGGGCGCGGCGAATCAGGTGGTGCAGACGCATTGCTGACGGCTCCATCAAAAGAAAGGTTCTAAGGTTCTCGGGTTCTAAGGTTCTCGAGTCTCGAGGGCCTTTGAACAGTAGACGGTCGGCAGGAGTCTTCGGTTCAGGCAATTGTATACTTTTCCGCTATGCACATCCCTTCTCGCGTCGCCTGCGGGGTCGCCGCAGCGGCGATCGCCGCGGGCGCAGCTCAACCGACCGGCGCCAAGGCGGCCCGCGCCGCCGGCGGCTTCGAACTGACCGTCGACAGCATCATGCGCGGCCCGAAACTCGTGGGCTATCCGCCGACCGGCCTGCGCTGGTCCGGCGATTCGTCGCGCCTGTACTTCGAGTGGCGGCGGCCGGGAGACGACGAGGCGTCCACGTGGGTGGTGCCGCGTGACGGCGGCGAGCCGAAGCAGCTGTCCGACGCCGATCGGCGCAGCGCGCCACCGGTCGCCGGCGCCTGGGACAAGGCACATCGCCGCGTGCTGTTCGTCGATCAGGGCGACATCGTGCTGCTCGATTCGGTGAGCGGCGTTCGCCGCAACGTCACGCGGACCACTGGCAACGAGTCGAACCCGCGATGGGCGCGTCGCGAAAGCGCGGTCAGCTTCGTGCGCGACAACAACCTGTTTCTGGTGCCCATCGACAGCGGCGAGATCGTCCAGCTCACCGATGTGCAACCGAAGAAGCGCGATCCACGCGAGACCGACAGCCAGAAGTTCGTGAAGGACGAAGAGCAGAAGCTGATCGAGCACACGCGCGTGCAGGCGGAAAAGAAGAAGAAGACCGAAGACAAGGACAAGGCGCGCGCGCTGCCGAAGCTGGAGCTGGCCGATCGTCAGACGGCGGCCGATCTCCAGCTGTCGCCCGACGGCACGCACGTGTTCGCCCTGATCGTCGAGCGCACCGAGACGGCGAAACGGACCAGCGTGCCGAACTACGTCACCGAGTCGAGCTACACGGAAGACATCCCCGCGCGGACCTTCGTCGGCGACGCGCAGGACAAGCGCACGCTGGCGATCATGAATCTGGAAACCGGCAAGACGTCGCCAGCGGATGCAGGCTTCGCCGGCACGGTTCCTCTCAAGCCGGCGCAGGACGGCAAGACGCAGCCGCGCGCGGTCCGCTGGGGCATGCCGCAGATATCAGACGACGGCGCCCGGGCGGTCGCGCACGTGCGCGCCGACGACAACAAGGACCGCTGGCTGGTCGTCGTCGATCCCGAATCGGGCAAGAGCCGCGTGCTCGACACGCTGCACGACGACGCCTGGGTGCGCGAGGTCGGCGGCTTCGGACCGAACGACCCGTCGTTTGGCTGGCAGGCGGATCAGACGCACGTCTGGTTTCTCTCCGAGCGCGATCGCTGGATGCATCTGTACAGTGTCGACGCCACTGCCGATCGTCCGGCCCCCCGGCAGCTGACCGAAGGGAGCTGGGAGATCGAGTCGGTCAGTCTGTCGCCCGACAAGCGGAAGTTCTACATCACCAGCACCGAGGCCCATCCAGGCGAGCGGCATATCTACGCGATGGCCGTCGAAGGCGGCGCGCGGACCCGGCTGACGTCGATGACCGGCGGAAGCGCCGGCGACGTTTCGCCCGACGACAGCACGTTCGGGATTGTCTATTCGAGCAGCACCAGGCC
>Ga0068863_100004159_pt1 | contig 14290 bp, 17 predicted proteins | sample KBSSwiS62_FD_66596 | JGI IMG/M metagenome (GOLD analysis project Ga0068863, IMG submission 66596) | Switchgrass rhizosphere microbial communities from Kellogg Biological Station, Michigan, USA - KBS Switchgrass S6-2 | ecosystem: Host-associated > Plants > Roots > Rhizosphere > Soil ...
GTACCGAATTGTCAGATCCCACGGTGGCCAGGGTTTCACAGTCCGAACCGAAAGCCATCGCGACGACCGGACCGGTGTGACCGGTCAGGAGGGAATGAACATGGTTCCTGGGTGCGTCTGGCGGATACAACCATCCGCCGGTCGTTGACAGGCGCACTGTTCCGTCGGCCGTGCCGACGCCGATCATTTCACTGTCCGGAGACAGCGCCAGGGACGTCACTTCACTGGGCACAACAATGTCATCACGTTCGGGTATGCCGGTGGCAAGGTCCCATGCCGCACCCGTCCAGGTCCGCCCTGGTCGCAAGGAGGCGGCCGGCGTCGGCGTCCCAGAGCAGCGCCTTCCCGTCCTGGCCGCCGGTGACCAGGACGACGCGGCCGGCGTCGGAATTCTCCTCGAACGCCACCGACCACACGTGTCCCGAATGGCCCAGGAGCGTGGCGGTGGACTCGCCTGCGGCAACGTCCCACAGTCGTACCGCTCCGTCGGCACAGCCAGCCGCGACAGTGGCACCATCAGGGCTGAACGCAACGGACAGCGGGGCCCGACTGCATCCCGGAACGGACCGTCGCATCGTCTCGACCCCGCATTCACCGTGTCGGTGCTCATCGGGCCGCCCGCACCCGGCCGCCCGCATCGTCCTCGGATCACGGTATCCGGGTGAGCGCGGCCTGACTGACTCCGATCGGAAGGCCCCATCTGGCGCCACGCGATCAGGTGGGCGCGGAACGTCCCGCGCCACTCCAGCTTTCCGAATTCGGCTGGTCCAGCACCATCCCGATCAGCAACGCCAACGGGTCGTTCGTCAGCAGCTCGTCCGCCTCGTCGATCTGACTCAGGTGAAGTCCCACACCCATCACGGTAACCGGACCCGCGCCGCTGTCGTGTCGCTGGTCATGACGCCGCGCGGCCGACGTCGTCCCGCCCGTCTGACCCGATCGACCGCGGCTGAGCCAGCGGCACCCCGGCACCATCCACCTCGGTGACCCCGTCGCCCTCGGGCTGTCCCAGCGGCCGGGCAACCGGCGCGATGTGGCCGGGGCTCCCGCTCAGGGCTGGGCGAGGCGGGTGGCGAAGTCGGCCACGATCGCCAGCTCGGCGTCGTCGTAGCGGCCGAGCAGCTCCATCAGGCCGGCTCCCTTGGAACCGTAGAACGCGCCCATGTCCGCGGCGATGCGCTCCTCCACGCGGGACACGATGACCTTCCTCCGGTCCTCGGCAGAGCGATCCCTGCGGACGTAACCGGCACGCTCGAGACGGTCGAGCACTCCGGTGACCGTGCCGGTCCGCAGGCCGCTCAGGTCGGCCAACCGCCCTGGCGTCAGCGGTCCATGCACCTCGAGGAGTGTCAGGAACTGCGCGTCGCTCGGGCCGAGCCCGATCTTCTCCGCCACCTCATGGCTGTAGAGGACAGCCCCCGCGATCAGGCGGACGACCGCGGCGAGGACGTCCGCCTCCATCTGGGCGCGGCCATCGTCGTTCGACAAACTCTCTCGCCTCTCCTAGTATCTCGTTTTATCGAGATACTTGCTCGACCGAGATACTCGGCCAGCGGCCACTACCTTCACCCTAGGGGGTCCACGATGGCAAACCTCACCGTCGATGCGGTCGACGCACCGGTCCGCGTCCAGGCGTTCGAGGCCACCGTGCGCAAGCTTGGCCACTGGACCACCGCCCGGATCTTCGAGGTCCGCGCCCGCCGGGGCGGCGCCCTACTCGACCTGCGCTCCCCCGGCATCCTGGCGGGCGACGTCGAGGTCCGGGTCGATCTGGACCGCTCGGTACTCAAGCTGCTGGTGCCCGACGACGCCATCGTCGACCAGTGGGGTCTGCGCTTCACCCATCGGGGCCGGGTCAAGGACGCCCATGGCCGCGGCGCGCTCGCCGGGCGGACGATCCGTCTCACCGGCCGGGTCGACCGGGGAGAGATCCGGGTTCGGCGAAGCGGGGGCGCCGTCCTGTCAGCGATCTTCACCCGCGAGTTCCTGGCCGATGCGCGGGCCTCGCGGCGAGCCGGGCACCAGCCGACGGTCGCCGATCCCGCCGCCAGTTTTTCGACCGCCGCCACCACCAACACCAACCCGCGCCGGTAACTCAGGCCGACCAATGCAGGAGACGACCCGATGAAGGACAGCCGACGGGAGAAGTTCGGCGTGCTGACCATGGAAGGCCCGATGGCGCGCTGGTATACGCGCCTACGCGGGACCGAGACCCAGCGCGAGTCCTACCGGAAGCAGGCCGCCGCACTCACCGAAGGCCTGGTCGACGGCGCGGCCGTGCTGGAGCTCGCCCCCGGGCCCGGCTTCCTGGCCATCGAGATCGCGCGCCTAGGCCGGTACCCGGTGAGCGCGCTCGACATCAGCCGGACGTTCGTGGGCATCGTCGCCGAGCAGGCCGCCGCGGCGGGTGTCCGCGTCGACGTCCGGCACGGCGACGCGGCCGAGATACCCTTCCCGGCGGACAGCTTCGACCTGATCGTCTGCCAGGCCGCGTTCAAGAACTTCACCCGCCCCAGCAAGGCGCTCGACGAGATCCACCGCGTCCTGCGCCCCGACGGCACGGCGGTCATCGAGGACATGAACCACCTGGCCTCGGCGACCGACATCAACCGCGAGGTGGCGTCGATGCGCCTGAACCGGATCAACGGGGCCATGACGAGACGGACTTTGCGCGGGCTACGGCGCCGCGCCTACTCTCCGGACCGGTTCGAGGAGTTGGCCACGGCCAGCACATTCGGCGGCGCGACGATCCGCGCCGAGGGCATCAGCCTCGAGGTTGTCCTGCGCAAGGCCGATGCCGGTCGGTCACTTCCGGCATAGGACGCTGACACCACGCGGTCCGATGAGCGCGGATTGCCCCGTGCCGCTCCATCCAACGTCCACCCCTGGACGAACTCGGGGCCGGCCGGCTCGACGAGGCTCGGCATGTCGATCGCGCTACGGCCAGGGCGTTGACTCTCCAGCGGGTGGAGGCCCCACGATCGGCTCCATGATGATTGGCCAGCTTGCGGTGAGCAGCGGGCTCTCGGTACGGACGTTGCGGTTCTACGCCGACGCCGGGGTGCTGCCCGCACTCGACCGCACGCCGTCGGGATACCGGCTGTTCGCCCCCGACGCCGTGCCGCGGGCGCGCCTCATCCGCGCCCTGCGCGAACTCGGCGTCGGGCTGGAGGACATCAAGCGTGTGCTCAGCGCCGAGACCTCTCTGGACGAGGTGGCCAACGCGCACCTACACGCACTCGACGCCCAGATTCGCGTGCTGCGGCTGCAGCGCGCGGTACTGCGCGCCTTCATCGGATCTACCGACCCCGAGGAGCTCCAGCGGATGACCGACCTGACCAACCTGACAGCCGACCAGCGTCGGCGCATCATCGACGACTATCTCGACGCGGTCTTCGGCGGCCACCCCAGCGCGGTCGCAGACCGGATGGCCCTGGGCGCGCCCGAGCTGCCCGAGGACCCGACCCCGGAACAGCTCACCGCCTGGCTGGAGATCGCGGAACTACTGCGCGACCCCGACTTCGTCGCCACCAGCCGCCGGATGGCCGAGCGCGCACGCGCCGAAGGACCGAAGCCGGACGCGGCCCAACTCGAGGTCAGCAAGGCCGTCGGCGCACTCGCCGGCCCCGCCGCCCGGGCCGGTGTCGACCCCGCCTCGCCCGAGGCCCTGGCCGTGGTCGAACGACTCGAAGGCCTCGGCTCGGCCCCGGCCGAAGACCGCAAGCGAGCAGCCGATCGCATAACCGCCTTCACCGACCGCCGCGTGGGCCGCTACTGGACCCTCGTCGGCATCATCAACGGCTGGGCTCCTGACCAGGCCCCCGACGACGTCGTCGACGCCTGGGACTGGTACGCCCAAGCGCTGCGGGCCCACGCCTGACGCCGGAACCACGCGGCTCCCGCGCCCCGCGTCCGTGCCGAGGCGGGGTGCGGGGTGGAGAGGCCAACCGCCCTTCCCCCTTTGGCCCTGCCTGCTGTCCGATGACCGGCGGATGGGGACCGCAGAGGGTGGCTGGCGTACCGATGCGGTCGCCTGAGTCGACCACATCCACATGGTGCGGCTTCAAGGCTAACGCGCTGACGTCTGCGACGCGCAGCATCCACCCATTGCGTCAGGAGATCAAGCACGCACGGAACGTGCTGTCCCACTCGTTCTTTCCGAAACCCGCTGGTCCAGCACCATCCCGATCAGCAGGGCCAACGGGTCGGTGGTCAGCAGTTCGTCGGCTCGTCGATCTGGCTCAGGTGCAGTCCCACCGCACAACCGTAGCCAACCGCGTTCGATGACACGATGCTTGGTTGATCAAACTCACACAGGTGCTCAGTAATCCTTGAGCACGAACGGGCGTCGAAATCTCGCCAGACTTCCGCTGCCACAGCAGCCGCACCTGAGGGGAATCATATAGACGGGAGTTCGGAAAGAATGTCGAAAATAGTCTCATCACCGGCAAGAATTTCCTACCTCACACGATATCTCATATTCGGCTTGACAGCCCACATTCGTGTCGCGTTGCCTGCCGCTACCGTGGAGCCAGCGAGCACGAGATATACGGAGGTAGAAATGAAGGCAGTCGTCGCGACTGATCAGGCCGCGGAATCAGCCGGGATCAAGCTGGCGGAGCGGCCTGAGCCCACGCCAGCGATAAACGACGTCGTCGTCGAAGTCCATGCGTCGGGCTTCGTCCCTGCAGAGTGGGAGTGGCCCTCGACGTGGGTCGATCGCTCCGGTCACGATCGAGCCCAGGCGATCATCGGCCACGAGTTCGCCGGAGTGGTCACCTCTCTCGGCTACGGCACGACGGGACTCTCGCTGGGCCAGCGGGTTTTCGGGATCACGGACTGGCACCGCGATGGGACCCTGGCCGAGTACGCGGCCGTGGAGGCCCGCAACCTTGCGCCGCTGCCGGGGAACGTCGACTTCACGGTGGGCGCGAGCCTGCCGATCTCTGGCCTGACCGCATGGCAAGGCCTGTTCCAGCACGGTCGTCTTCGGTCGGGGCAAAGCGTCCTCGCGCACGGCGCCGGCGGCGCGGTCGGATCTGTGGTGACGCAGCTTGCTCGGGAGTTCGGCGCCTACGTCATCGGTACCGGGCGGGCGGCGGACCGCCCGGCGGCGCTCGACTTCGGCGCGAACGAGTTCCTCAACCTCGACGACGAGGATCTCGAAGACATCGGCGCGGTCGACCTGGTCTTCGATGTCATCGGTGGTGACACCCAGAGGCGCTCGGCGAGCATCATCCGGCCTGGTGGCACGCTGGTGTCGGTGGTCGGGCCTGCCGAGGTTCGCCCTGTCGACGGTCTCGCGGTCGACTTCGTCGTCGAGTCCGTTCCGAGTCAGCTGGTGGAGATCGTCGACCGGGTGCGGGACGGGCGCCTTCGCACGCACATCGGAACCGTCGTGACTCTCGACGACGCCGTCCCTGCGCTCAACCCGACCGAGCGGCGCAAGGGCAAGACCGTCATTCGCGTGCGCGGATCAACAAGTCGGTCGCGTTGCGGAAGCACGCAACCTGCCCACCCTGGGTGAGGCGGTTGGAGATCGTGTTTCACGCAACAATAATGACCTTGACTCCGACCGCGTCATAGGTTCCGCGTGCGCGTGCGTCCCTCGTCGCGAGGGCAAGGTCATGCTCCTTGGCGGCCAGAGCCACCAGCCCGTCGTACACGGCGCCCCCAGCGATGCCAAGGCGGCTCAAGGTCGTATGAACCTCCTGGGCAGTTGAGCCGCTCAGAACACGCGGGGCCGTAAACCGCGCGTCGAGCAGGCGCGCGGCATCCGGCCCCGACAGTCTTGCGTCGCCCGGCAGTCTGGTGAGTACCGAGTAGGTCTCCGCCAAAGCGTGCCCGCTCAGCGTGAGCTCCCGCCCGTCCCACCATCGCACGACGTCCATGTGATGCGTGTGCGAGCGCACCAGGAGAGGGATCGCGACACTCGTGTCGACCGCGGTAGTCACCTGCGACCCGCGTCGATGAGGCCGAACAGGATGTCGTCATCAACAGCTGTATCGCCGGCCGCCACGAGCACGCCGTTCTCCTCCACGAGGCGCGCGGTCCTGCCGGCTGGCACGACCTGCACACCGGCGCCGTAGGGCGATATGTCAACCTTCGTACCCGGGAGCAGGCCCAGCGCGTCGCGGATGAACTTGGGCAGCACGATCCGACCTGCTTGATCGACGACAGCTTCCATGGGAAAACGATACCAGTTCGATCCCATCATCCTGGCCCCACGAGTCCAAGCCGGAGCACTGCCGCCAGAAGGCCAGTGAAGTGACCGACCTGGCACCGTGCCTGGACGAGGCGGCGCCGACGACCTGGCGTGACCAAACTGACGGTACGCACTCAGGCGAGTGCAAACTGTCTCGTCCCACTCCTATCCTTCCGAACCCGCTGGTCCAGCACCATCCCGATCAGCAGTGCGAGCGGATCCGGGGACCCGACGGATCGTGAGCGAAGCGAGCGATCTGGCGGGAGTACGCGTCAGCAACTCGTCCGCCTCGTCGATCTGGCTCAGGTGCAGCCCCACGCGAACACCGCAGCCGACGGCACCGCGACGGCCGGCACGCCGCCGGCAGCGCCGGCGGGTCCGGGGTCCCCGGGGCAGCTCTCTATTGACTCGCCGGTCAACAACTGTCACTGTTGACCCCATGGTCAATAGTGAGACACGTCGAAAGACCCGCGAGCCCCGATCCGCCGACCTGTCGGCGGCGTCCGCACTGGTCGGCGCCTATGTCGCGCTGACGGTCTCAACTCTGGTCGCTCTCGTCGTCATGTCGGCGCTCGCGCCACACCTGGCGACCCAGGAGGCGTGGGGGCATGCCGTGATCGTGGCCATCTTCGCGATCGTCCTGCCACTACGGATGCGGGCCGCTCAACAGGGCCGTGGGCGGGCCCTGCGAGCGGTCAAGATCATCGCTGTCGCGCTCCTCGCGGTGAACGTCGTGGAGGCAGCCCTTCCCCACGCCTTCCCCGCCTGGATGCGCATCGAGATGACCGCGACCGCCCTGATGATGGCCCTGCTGATCGGCCTACTCACCCGCCGCGTCCGCCGATAGCCAGGCAGTGGCACCGCGCGCAGCAGTGGCTCGCCTGCCATTGTTGGCGGCGTGACTACCGCTCGGGACACAGATCCACCCCGCGCCGCGCGACGGAGGCTCAGCGAGGAAGAGCGGCGGGCACAGATTCTCCGGGCGACCATCCAGGTAGTGGCCCGCCGCGGTTTCGAGGCAGCGACGGCGAGCCTGATCGCCGAGCAGGCGGGAGTGTCCAAGGGCCTGATCTGGCACTACTTCGCCGACAAAACCGACCTGATGAAGCAGGCGGTGGTGGAAACCGTCAGGCTGATCCGCGACGAGGTCGCCGCCGCGGTGGATCCCTCGACCCCGGTTCCGGACGCGATCAGGACCTACATCCGTACGGTGGCATCCGTTCGCAAGGAGCGTCCCGACGAGTTCCGGGCCATGGACCGCATCACCCGCCGACTGGAGGAGCCAGACGGGAGCCCGGCCTTCAGCCAGCACGACTATGAGGAGCTCTACCAGGGTCAGCAAGCCCTGTTCCGGCGCGGGCAGGCAGAAGGCGCCTTCCGCGACCTCGACACCCGGGTTATGGCGATTACCTACCAGGCCGCCGTCGACGCAATGCTGTCCTACCTCGACAGCCACCCCGACACGAACGTCGTTCAGTACGCCGACGCCCTCGCCGACATCCTCCTGGCCGCCCTCGCCCGGCGACCTGCCCGATGAGCACGGCTGTCAAGTCCCCGGCACGGGCGACGCCGGGTCAACGGCGTGACGTGCACAGTCCCACGCCAACGCCGGAATCTCCTCCGGCGACCCGAAGCAGGTGACCGAGGAGGATCCTGGGACGTTCCGCCGCGTCTATGAGACCAACGTGTTCGCCGTGGTTGCCGTCACCAACGCGTTCCTGCCCGCACTGCGGCGCTCGGCGCGTCCCAGGATCGTGAACATCTCCAGCGGCACCGCCTCGCTCGCGGCCTCCGCCGGCCAGGCCGAGGGCATCATCGCCTTCGCGAGCAGGCCGACGGGCGCTCTGGGCGCCTACCGTTCGTCCAAAACGGCGCTGAACGAGCTCACCGTGCTATACGCCAATGCGCTGACCGATGACGGGTTCAAGGTCAATGCGCTCGCGCCCGGCGCGCGGCGCACCGACCTGATCGGGCCGGGGCACGCCTCGTCCCGCGCTGGCGACCCGGCCGAAGGCGCGGCGGGCGCCGTCCGCCTCGCCCTGCTGCCCGACGACGGCCCGACCGGAGGATTCTTCTCCTGGGATGGCACCGCCGTCCCCTGGTAGTCCTGGTCCAGCACCAGACCGATCAGCAGCGCCAACGGGTCCGGGGGGACCCATGCGATCGGGAGCGAAGCGAGCGATCCCATGGGAGTGCGCGTCAGCAGTTCGTCGGCCTCGTCGATCTGGCTCAAGTGCAGTCCCACCGCGCGGGGTTCAGAGGCTGACCAGCACCGCGGTGGCCCTGTCCAGGACGATGCTCAGGACGCGGCCCGCGGTAGCCAGGTCCTCGGCCGGCAGGTCGCCCCACAGTCGCTGGGTGATCGGCCCGATGGCCGCGCGGACCTCCGCCCACCGCGCCTGTCCCTCGTCGGTGACCTGGACCCGGCCGTCGCCGCGCTCGTGCAGGAAACCCGCGGCGGTCAGCTCGGTGATGCGGTCGACGACCGACGCCTGGCTGACCTTGGTGGCGCCGCTGACCCGGTGGATGAGCTCGGCGCGGTCGAGGGTGCCGCCACCGACCACGGTCAGCGTGAGGGTCACCCACTGTGGCTCGGTGATGCCGGTCCCAGCGAGCTGCCCGTCGAGGATCGCGTTGAGCGCCTTCTCGGTCTGGCCGATGAGCGCGGTACCGAAAGCCTGGGCCGTGGTCGCCATGATGATCTCCATATCCATTTATCACTCGAACGTTCGGTCGACTAACGTTTTCCTCACGAACGAACTTACACTGTTAGTCAGACTAACGCAACCGGGTACGATCGGCATCATGACCAGCACAGTCGAGGCCGCTGACATGCCATACGACGGCGAAACCAGGACGCCAGACAGGCTGCGCCGACGGGCCAGCCGCCTGCTGTCGATGACGTCCGCGCAGGCAGACCGACTGGTCAACGAGGGGCTGGCCCAGGTCGACGCCCGCAAGTGGCACTACGCCGTGCTCGCCTCGTTGCGGGAGTTCGGCCCCGGCAGCCAGGCGACGCTGAGCCGACGCACCGGCATCTACCGCAGCGACATGGTCGGCGTGCTCAACGAGCTGGCCGAGCGCGGCCTCGTCGAGCGAGCGCCAGATCCCGACGACCGCCGCCGCAACGTCATCACGATCACCACCCAGGGCCGCCGCCACCTGAGCCGTCTCGACAAGGTCATGGACGACCTCCACGACGAGCTGCTCGCCCCGCTGACCCCCACCGAACGCGACCAGTTCGTGCAACTACTCACCCGCCTACTGGACCACCACACGCAGCAGATGCCCCCTGTCTCCTGACCCCGGGATCACGCGATGGGCGACGATCCGGTCGGCGGAGGAGGGTGGGTTCTTTGCCCGGTCAGCCGTGGGCCTGGGAGAGGCCAGGTTGCGTCAGCCGTACCGGCCGCATGACGACTTCCTCAATGAGGAGGCCGCCGCCCGCGTCCCACGCTGCCTCTGCCACTACGACGGCACGACGACCAGACTCGCCGCCCAGAGGCGGACGTATCCCTCATCCTGCTCAAATTCTTTACCCGCCTTCATGCGGCGTTCCTCCGGTGGCTCCGGCTCCTCGGGATCCGCCGGCTCCTCCAACAACGTAATCTTCACCGTCACCCGGTAGTCGTCTCCGGACGCCTCGATGCGTTCCACCACACCGCCGACGTGCTTCATGAGGTACGGCACGTTGATCGCGTCTTCCACGTACTTGGCCGACTCGGGATATGGGTACACGCGAATGTCCACATTTGACATATCCGGGGCGCAGGTCCGCCATTTCACCATGTTCCCGACCACGAACGGCATTTGAGCTCCGCCAGCGCCGCCGGCTTCGGCGCCGCCCACGGCTGCGCTCCGACGGTAGGCGGCGAAACTGGGGTGCGCGAAAACAGGCGGAACCTCCGCGGCTTTGATGTAGCGGCTGCTGTCGGGATGCGCCGGCCCGGCAACGCAGACCACGGTCACGACGCCCCCGGCAAAGCTGAACTGGTACTCGACCGGGCTGTGCTCGTTGGCCGTGTCCCGCTTGCCGGACTGCTCGCACAGAGCCAGATAGACCTGGCGCAGCCGCAGTCCCCAGGCCGCGAGATCGTCGGGGCGGGCGGGCACAAGGAACGCCCGGCCCCCGCTGACCAGAGCGTCCACGAGCGCGCCCAGCGCCGCCTCGAGGTCAGGCGACGGAGTCACTCTCCGGGCGGCCTCCGCCACGGCGGCGACGGAGATGTCCCAGGCATAGCGAAAGTCCCCGACGTGTTCGTGGGCATCGCGCCGGATCCCGCACCGGCTGCCCAGATCGCCGACGACGTTGCCAGGCGTGGCCAGATCGTCACCCGCACACTCCTACTGGTCATGTTTCAGTTTGTTCTCATGTCGCTTGGCTTTCTTACGACGTCGATCGGGCTGATCCTTCGCGATTCTGAAGCTTCGCGGGACACCGCTCCACCAGAGATGGTGATCAGGGGCTTCGGCCTCATAGCCGTCTATTTACTCTTCCTTGGCATAACGGTTGGAGTTCAGAAGTCGATTAGGAATCAGCATCCGAGGTTCTTCGCGGAGCACCACCTGCTGTGTTCTCTCGAGCTGATGGCGACGTTGCGACAAGGCACGCCCGACAGCGGCGACTCCCTCGACGTCGATCAGATTCGCCAGAACCTCGTCGCCGAGTTGGGGACGGTCGCCACATATCTTCGGCGCCACGTCGGCCGGCGCCGCCCGTTTTTGGGGCCCGAGGCACGAGACAACGCCCGGCAGCGGGCGACCGAACTGGCGCGAACAATGACCGCCTACCAGGAGGTGGCCCTCTACGGCTCATTGGAGCAGATCCTCTCGCTGGCTCCGGAGATCTGGCAAAGCCTGGTCGCACTCGCCGAGCAGCGTCTCGGTGACCTGCCGCGGGCAGGCGGAACGTCACGACCCCACGAGGTATACAAGCCTGGCCGCAGCGCGCCTTCGAAGGGCAACGGCGAGACAGCTGCAAACCCCGGCGAGCCACAGTTCCGACCGCTTTCCGCTGGGTTCTGTCCGGAAGATGTGGACGCCTTGCGCCGCGAGATGAGCCGTATCTATACGACCGCCGCGAGCGCGAAGCTCGTGCTGAACAGCCTCGAATACCCGCCGGAGCGTCGGCCTAACATCGACTACCTCCGGCCCGAGACCGCCTGGCAAGAGATCTTCGAGGATCTGGCGAACAGCTTCGATGGCTGCGCGGGACACCGTGTTCGTCCCCCGTCCGCCCTGCGAGCCGTTCGGCCAGGGTGGACGCCCGAGGCCGGGAGATCGAGTTGTCTTGACCCGCCCGCCCACGCCGGCACCGGCCAGGCGCCGGGTCGTCCGGTCGCGGGTCACGATGTGACGTCCGGTTTCACGCCGAAGCAGGTGACGGCGTCGGCGAACGTTGGAGGTAGGTCATGCCGCGCACCTGTAAGGACGAAGCCCCGCTGCTGCTGGACTCGCCCGGCACTCTCGACGAGGCGACAGCCCGTGAACTGGCGGAGAAGCTCGTCGCCTTCCTGGAGACGAACACCCCGCCGGACGGCCTGTTCACGCCGGACGTGTTCTGCGATCTGACGGTGCCGCTGTGGCGGTTGCAAGCCGTCGGACTGGAAGAGTCGGTCGCGCTGCGCAAGGCCGGGCATCCGGTGTCCGGGCGGGTACCGCGCTCCCGGTTCGACCTGACCAGCGGCGGCTTCCTCCTCGAGGTAGAGGAGGAATGGGAGCAGGGCGGGGACACGTGGTACTGCCGTGAACTGATCCGCGCCGACGTCGCCGACGGCGCGATCAGCGCCCTCGCGGTCTACTGCACCGGGGACTGGGACAGCGCGCTGGTCGCCCGGCACGCGGCCGAGGTACGCCTGGCCCGGCCCTGACAGCAGGCGTCGATCCCCCCCTGCAGCGGACGAGGACCCCGGCGGCGGATCAGCCGCCCTACACTCTCCGCTGTGAACAGCCCGGCCGCGGACGAGGCTCGGCAGGAGTCCACTGCCGGGTCCACGGCCGGGGCGCGGTCCCCAGCCGCGGGCGGCGCCCCGACGGACATCGCCCCGACGGACATCGCCGCTGCTCGCGGTCAGGATGACGTCGACGCGATGCGGGCGTCCCACGTCGAGGCGTTCGCGGCGGCGCGGGCGGCGGGTGACGTCGAGGCGATGGCCGTGGCGGCGCTGGCGCTGCCGTCCACGCAGGGGTTCGGCATCCATCCGGGGCAGGTGCCGGCGCTGCTGCACGAGGCGTATGCGGCGGCCGTCGCGCCCGCGACCCGCTGCCGGCTGGCGGCCGCGCTCGCCCGTGCCTGGGTCTACGGCGGCGACGCCGGCCGGGCCGGCGGTTTCGCTCGACAAGCCGAACGGCTCGCCGCCGATCTCGGGGATCCGGTGCTGCTCGCGGAGGCGCTCGACGCGGCGCTGTCGGCGCGCTGGGGGCCTGACGACTATCGGGAACGCGCCACGCTCGCGGCCAGGCTGGAGGACGCCGCCGCGCACCAGGCCGACCAGGGTGTTCGGCTGTCCGCGCACCTGTGGCGGCTGACCACCGCCTGGGAGGCGCTGGACGTGATCGCGGTCCAGCGGCAGTTGCGGGCCCTGGATCTCCTGGCGGCGGACTCGGCGTCCCCGCGCGACGCGTTCTTCGCTGCGTCCCGCCGAGCGATGCACGCCCTGGCCACCGCCGACCTGGCCCGCGCCGACGGGCTCATCGCCCGGACTCGCGAGCTCGGCGCCGCGCTTGCCGAGCCCGACCGGGAGGCGGTGCTGCACAGCCTCGACGCCGACCGTGCCCTGCAGGCCGGTGACAGGGAGACGCTGCGGCAGGAGGCCACGGCTTTCGAGTCGTTCGGGACCGCCGAGGGCATCCCGTCAGTGGCCGCCGAGGCGGCGGTGCTCTGGCTGGAAGCCGGCGAGCACGATCGCGCCGAACAGCTGGCCCTGCTCCTGGCCGGACCCGGCCTGCACAACGTCGCCCGGGACGTCGACTTCCTGCTCACCGTCGGGTGCCTGGTGCAGGTCGCCGCGGCGCTCCGGCTGGACGACCTCTGCGAAGAGGGTGTCACGCTTCTGACGCCGTACGCCGGTCGGGGCGTCATCAACGCCGGGGCGGTGACCTTCCACGGCGTCGTCGACGACTATCTCTACCGGGCCTGTCGCCGGCTGGGCGACGCTGACGCCGACCGGTGGCGTCACGGCGCCCTGTCCGCCTACCGGCGCGTCGGCGCCGCGTGGTGGGCCGGCCGTCTGGCCGGGCCCAGTCCCGGGGCCGGTGACATGCCCGTCGGTGGCCCGGGTGAGCCCAGCGCCGCGGCTCCTGTCGCCCCGGTTCTGGTCATTCATCTCCAGCCGGGCCCCGCGGACGTCTGGACCGTCGGCCCGCGCGACACGGCCGTCGCCATTCCGGGCGTCAAAGGACTGCACTATCTGCGCTATCTCGTCGAGCGGCCCGGCCAGGACATCAGCGCGCTCGTCCTCTCCGACGCGGTCGCGGGTCACGCCGGTGCCGGCATGGGGGATTCGGACGCCGGCGAGCTTCTCGACGCCCAGGCCATCGCGGCGTACCGACGCAGGTTGTCCGAGATCGACGCCGACCTGGCCGAGGCAGACGCCTGGGCCGACCCGATCCGGCTGGAGCGGGCACGCCTCGAACGGCAGGCCCTCCTCGACGAGCTGGCCGCCGCGACCGGACTCGGTGGACGCCGCCGCCGTGCCGGCTCCACCCAAGAACGCGCCCGGGTCGCCGTTCGCAAGGCGATCGTCGCGGCCATCGGCCGGATCGACCGGATCCACCCGGCAGTCGCCAGGCTGCTGCACGACACTGTGCGCACTGGCACTACCTGCCGCTACGACCCCGACCCGAGCCGCCCGGTCCACTGGGTCACGCGCCCCAGCAACTCTCCCGAGCGGAGGAGTTCGGGCAACTGATCCAGACGTGACCGCCGTGAGACGTCTGCGGGAAGGCGGCCTACCAGTCCGAAGCACATGGCCCGATCCGTCTGCCGTGTCGATCCGCGGCCGCCTGATCCGACCTATGCGTGAGAGGGTCGAGAGGCGACCCCGGATCAAGGACGCGCTGTTTTGATCTTCTTCAGCGCGGTGG
>Ga0068863_100004160_pt1 | contig 14289 bp, 6 predicted proteins | sample KBSSwiS62_FD_66596 | JGI IMG/M metagenome (GOLD analysis project Ga0068863, IMG submission 66596) | Switchgrass rhizosphere microbial communities from Kellogg Biological Station, Michigan, USA - KBS Switchgrass S6-2 | ecosystem: Host-associated > Plants > Roots > Rhizosphere > Soil ...
TGCCCGTCGCCTTCATCGTCAGGATGCTCGTCGTGTCCGTGCCGCCCGTGCCCGGAGTCACCGTGCCGTTGATCGTGTTGGTGCTGCCGGCGATCGTGCCCGTCCCGGTCACAATCCCCAAACTGCCCAGCGAAAACGCGCCACTGCCCGTTGCGGAACCTGAGGTGTTGCTCACGACCAGCGTGCCCGCCGAAATCGTCGTGCCGCCCGTGTAGACGTTGCCGCTGGAACGCGTCAGCGCCAACGTGCCCGTGCCCGTCTTGGTCAAACTGAAGTTGTTCGCGTTGCGCGTGCCGTTGCTGTCTCCCAGCAACCCACCGTAGGTGTTCGTCCCGCTGGCCACGTTCACCGTCAGGTTGCCCGTCGCGCCGCTGGCCGCACCACCGACCGTTGCCGAGCCCGCACTGCCGTTGCTGCTGATCACCTGGTTGACTGTTGTCGATGTGCCCGAGGAGGTCAGACTGGCCACCGTTTGGCTCGTGCCCAATAAATCGAGGGTGTTGGTGACCGCACCGTCCGTGCCCGAGCCCAAGGTGACGTCTGAAAGCGTCCCCGTCGGCAGCGCGCCGTTGATCCCAGTCAACAGCGTGCTGCCGTTGAAGATTGTCGTCGGACCGTTATATGTGTTGGCACTGGTCAGCCCCACCGTGGCGCTACCCGTCGGCGTCCCCAGTACCACGTCCGAGTTCGGCGTGCCCGTGTTGCCCGTGATCGTCCCCGCCACCACGAACTTGCCCACGCCGAAGTCCAGCGTCGTCCCGGTCTTGTTGATTGTCCCGGTCAATGTCAGTAGCTGGCCACCCGCGTTGCTCAAGATACCGGAACTGCTCGTCGTGCCCGTGATGGTGATGTTTTGTGTCAGCGTGCCGCTTGTGCCCCCAGTGTATTGCAAGGTCCCTCCGTTGGCCAGGCTGATCAAACCGCTACTGAGCGCTCCGATCGAACCCACGCTCAATACCCCGGTGGAGATCGTGGTCCCGCCGGTCGAGGTATTGCTTCCACTCAACGTCAGGATGCCCGAACCAATGTTGGTGATCGTCCCGTTCCCGCTAATTGCGTTGGTCAGGTTGTAGTTGCTGGAGAGATCAAAGACCAGTGTCCCACTGTTGGAAATGACACCACTGCCAAGCGTTCCCGTGCTGCCACCGTTGCCGATTTGCAGCGTGCCCGCATTGATCGTGGTCGTTCCGGTGTAGGTATTGGCGCCGGTAAGCACCCATGTCCCAATGCCATTCTTGATCAACTTGAACGTATTGGTCCCGGTACCATTGACGAGGGCGGCAGCCAGTGTATTGGCCCCCGTATTCGTCCCAGTCAACGTCAGTGACGTGGTACCGCTGGTGCCGGCAATCCCAATTGTCCCAGTGTTGGTGAAATTAACGGCCCCGGAACCGGAAGCATCGATAGCCACACCCGCGACGTTCCCTGCATTGCCGTTGATGGTGAAAAGACGGTCCGTGCTGGCCCCGGAGCCAGTATATTGTAGAGTGCCCGCACCACTACCTGAACTACTGCCCAGAACAAGGTTTGAGGCGACAGCGGTTGCGGCGCCGATGCTGCTGGCCACGCCACCGTTGGCCAGTGTGTCCACGCTGAGCGTCGTGTTGGAACCGGAGATCGACGTTACTCCCGTGTAAGTATGGTTTCCCTTTAGCACCAAGGTACTCGTATTCGTGGCGTCGGAGATATTGCCAGTACCCGTGATGACATAATTGGCCGCATTGATGACTAGCGTACCAGCCAGCCCATCAATCAAGGTCGTGGCAACACTGGAACCCGGCACCGTATTGAGTGTGATGACTCCTCCCGTGACCAAGGGGTTAAGCGCGCTAACGTTGGCCAAGACTAGGGAATTGCGGGTGACGTTGATATTGCCCGTAAAGGTGTTGGAGCCTCCCAAAGTGACAGACCCGGCCGAGTTGGAGGAAACCGGGGAAATGGTCAGACCAATCGTCCCGGAGATGACGGAATTGAAAATGATACTATTCCCGGTACCGCTGATGAAAACATCCAGATCGGGAGACCCACTGGTGAGAGAGCCTCCGGTGATCGTCGAAGCCCCGGCCGTACCGGTGGCAGGAAAGTAAAGGATGCCTCCGCTCGCAATCGTGGTAGAGCCTGAGAGGGTCACGGTGGTTGCAGAACCAAGAAACTTCAAGCTATTGATCGTGGTATTCGCCGCCACGGTCGGCGTGGTCGTGCCCGTGATCGCGACATTCGTGCCACTCCAAGTGGTCGTTAGCGCATTGGTATTATAATTGGTAAATTGTCCCAAGTTCGAAGCGGACCCGATGGTGCCGGTGGAGGCAACCCAATCCGCCGCGGTGGGATTGGACGTAGCATTCGTCCAGATGCTGTACCCACCCAGGATTCCGTTGACATTGCTATTCGCCGTGTAGGTACCCACGGTTGCTCCGACGGTTCCAAACGCAAGCGTTCCGCCAGCTTGGTTCGTTACGGTGCCGAGGTTAAATACGGTCGTGCCCCCGGACGCACTGTGCGAGGTTGTAATGACATTGTTACCGTAAGCGATCGTTGTCGAAGCAACGCTTTGCGATACTGCCAGCGTCCCGCTATCCGAAATGGCAAGAGAAGCACCGCCAGCAGATCCCCCCAGGGTCAGGCCGGAATTCGGGTCGATCTTGTTGTTGTTACTCGCTGAATAGTTGAGAACAAAATTCCCCCCCGTCATCGTGGTCGGTCCTGTAAAGGTATTGGTGCCTGTCAGGGTGATCGTCGTTGCATTGGACAAAGTGCCACCACCACCTGGGGTTGAAACGGCGTTCATGCCGACGAGAGCGAGGGTATTGGTACCGGAACTGGAGATGTTCCCCCCGTTCCCCCCGATGGTCAAACTGCCCGCCCCGGCCGTGGTGGACAGCGTGCTGATGGTCGTTGCACCCTGCAGTGCGAGATTTAGATTGATCACCTGGGCGTTGATACTGCTGTCGACAATGTTGCCGGTCAGGTTGATCGCATTGCCCGACAAGGTGAATGTACCTGCGCTGGAAGCAAACGCGATGCCGGTGAAATTCGTGTTGATGGGGGTGATGTTATTGCTCGGGGCCAAGCGTGTCGTTCCAGCAAAGACAAGCGAGTCGTTGGCGACAGGAGCGACACCTCCGCTCCAATTTCCGCCGGTAGCCCAATTATTGTTGGCGCCACCGCCATTCCATGAATCTGTTGCCGCCTGAAGCTGACTGGCCAGACCAAGGGCTGCGACCCCAGCCAAGAAGAGCAAGCGCGAAGATTTGGCATGTCGTAAATTTTGGCCCCGCGCCCGACGAACAATAATGTAATGGATCAGTTTCATGTTTTTTAGCGGTGGGTGGGTGGCGAGACTTTCGTTATTATTGCAATCATGCTTTTCCCAAGGTTGCTCTCTCGCTTGAAAGAACGAGTATCTCGGGAGGCTCGGCCTTGGAAGCGAAGAGATATCATCAATGTAATCGAAAGCTACGGCGAAGATTAGCCGGGTTAAAGGACATTGCAATGCGATAAGTCGCACTAATCGAGTGCGCGCTCCTTTTCGAGCAATGTTAGAGTGCGAACCATTCTTGGTTGCCAATGCTTTGACGGAGGAATTCTCCGTGAACTCTGAATTCCTGCCGGGACAGTCACAGAAGCTGTGATCTGATGCCCATGAAAACGGGATTATTTGGCTGCCGATGCGGTCGGCTGGTAAGAAATGGTCAAAGCCAAGTCAACCGGGTCGCCCGGCGTATCGGATTTGGCAATCACGATCCAAAAGAGAAAATAGTCCTGGTGATAGACGCGGTCGTCTTGCACGTGGACCTTGAGATCACCTTCAATGGTCAGAGTGCCGCCGTTCAAAGGCAGAGTCACTTTCTGCGCTCCCCATTTGTCAAAGATGGAATTCTTGCCGGCGGTCGCCGGAAGCTCGACGGCCTGGTCATCGACCTGCAGGGATTTTCCGGCAAAGGCCGCCGCCGGCAAATGAACTTCAAAAGCAAGGAGGTTGGGTACTTTCAATGGACTGCCGTTCGCGCCTTCCGCGCGATAGGAACACTTGAAGGAAGAGTCGGTGGCCCGCTCAAGTTTCTCGTGGAGCACGATCGGCGCGCCGTCCCCGGGCTGGAGCATGAGCTTACCTTCCCAGGAAGCGGGCGTTTCCTTGGGGAAGCCTGGATCCAACTTAAAGACGTCTTGATGCACGCCCACCCAGGACGACTGATAGACGGAAACGCCGAAATCGAGACCGGAGACATTGAAGGTCCCGGTTGGGCCCAATTTCACGATCTTGCAATCGAATGCCGGATCCGCTGGCAGCGGGCAGGTCCCGATGCTGAGACCGAACAACAGAATGAGAAGCAGTCGGGTCTTCGAAAACAAGGGCATTCTGGATGCTAGGCCCGGAATAAAATTGCGGGGAAGGAGACATTTATGCCATAAGTCGCAAAATGATGAGGCGTCCCACACTGCGGAATGTCGCCGAGGCTGCCGGGGTCCACCTCTCAACGGCGGCCCGGGCGATCAAGAATGATCCCCGCATCAGTTCCAAGACCCGCCTCAAGGTCCGTTCCGTCGCCAAACAAATCGGCTACTTCAGGGATCCGATGATGGCCGCCTTCGCGGCTTATCGGCAAAAGGTGCGCACTACGGGCTTCCGTGGGACTATGGCCTGGATCACTAATTATCCGCAAGTCGATGGTTGGCGCAACTGGACGACGGATCTGTACCATGCCGGGGCGCGGGAACGGGCCTTGGAACTGGGCTATAATCTCGAAGAATTTTGGCTGCACGCTCCCGGCATGACGGCACGCCGGGCAAGCAACATCCTAGTGGCGCGGGGGATCCGGGGTCTTTTGCTCAGTCCCCAACCGCGTTCGCGGGGGCACCTGAGCCTGAAGTGGGACCAGTTCGCCACCGTCGCGTTTGGCTATTCCATGGTCCGGCCCAAGATGAACCTGGTGACCACGGCGCATTTTCGCTCCGTGGTGACGGTTGTGCGAAACTTGCGGGCACTTGGTTACCGGCGTATCGGCTGGGCCTGCCCGCGCAAAATGGACGTGCGCATGGAACATCTCTGGACATCGTCTTACCATTCCGAGTTGCAGACCCTGCCGGAGAGCCAGGGCATTCCTTTCTTCACGAGCTATCAAAAACCTGAATTCATCGCCTGGTTCGAGCGCTGGCGACCGCAAGCGATCATCACCCTGGATGTGCCCCCGATCATTGACTGGCTGACGGAACGTGGATATCACGTCCCGCGCGATGTCGGCGTCGCGTCGCTCATCGTACCTGAGCCGGATCGCCACCTTTCGGGCATTGATGAACGCTCCAAGGTCGTGGGGACAACTGCCGTCGACCTGCTCGCCGATATGATCCAGCGCGGGGAATACGGCATCCCCAAAGACCCGTTGCTGGTCCTGGTACAAGGGGTGTGGTTAAGTGGACATACCGTCGCGAAGGCCATGCCGACTTCCGAACAAGGCACTGCTTCCACGGCCCGCAGGAAATTTCCCAAGAATAAGGTCCGGACGGGGAAACGCCTCGTCAAGGCAAGACGCCTCTATCGGTCGCCCAAGCCATGACGCGGCGCTAGGGTTTCAACCGGTCGCGAAGCTGCCAGGCTCGGACATAATCGATTTGCATGTAGTCGGGAAGATGCGCCTCATCGACATTCTTGGTGGCCCATCCTCCCATTTGCACGTCCAGGATGAGATAGCCGGGCACGGAGGCGACCCGCCGGCCGGAAAACTCCGCCTTCTTGATGCCGTCACAGTACCACGTCACCTTTCCCGGCTCCCAGAGTACGCCCCAGTTGTGCCAGCCGTCGGGAGTGGGACCGTAATAATTCTGGTTACTGGCCCAAGTCTTATGGTCCTTGCCGTACCCATCCCAGTGCAAGGCGGCATTGTAACGGCCCGGCCCCCATTCCGTGAGATGTTCCAGGATGTCGAACTCCATGGCGCCGTTGTAAGTGGATTCCCGGTCTTTTCCCGCGTCTACTCCATGGTCCGGCATTGTCCAAAAACAGGCCCACAAACCGCGCGCAGTCGGTGGCTTGATACGCGCCTCGATGTAGCCATAACACTGGCTCCACTTGCCCAAAGTGGTGATCATCGCCGTGGTGTAGTCGCGGGAAAGCAGGGCTGGATCGTCGTAGGCGTGGCCGGTACGGCGCTCGCATTTGATTTTCAGGACGCCGTCTTCAAAGATCAAATTTTCCTTGGAAAATCGGTGTGTCCAATCCGGCAGGGTCCCAGTCCAGGACAGGCGGGTACCCCAGATTTTATCGTCGAGCGATGTAGCCTTGAAGTCGGAGTTGAGCGTCTGCACCCAGTCGCCGTCGACCGGCGGTCTCTGCCCCAACCAATTTGGCGGGGTGACTGGGACTTTCCGGTCCGCGGGAGAACTGAACCCTTCCTTGCTCTCAGCCGGAGAACCGATTGCCTTGAGATTGGTACAGAGCAAGGTGGAGGGCGCCGTCGGCTTGTAAGCAAGGAACTGGATGGCTGTGACGTGCTTCGAATCGAGGGGATAGCCGGGGTTCCCGTTGGCTTTCCCAAAAACGACATGAAGCGTCTTGGTCTCGCCAGGCGCGATGGAGTTGATCTCGACGTTAAAGGGCTCATCGGCAGGATTTCCCGGATTGTCAACACGCAGACCGGCTTTGACCGAAGTGGTTCCGATATTCGACACCTCGAGCTGGACGCCACCGAAAGCGGAAAGATTCCAGCCTCCCTTCGGACAAGGGAACTCGATATTCGGATAGGCAGTGTCATTGCCGAAGTCGACTTGAAGCGACTTGCTGTTCGTGGCCTGCTTGACCAAGGCGCTCTTGCAGATGAGATGCCCGAGTTCGGGCCTCGTAAAATCGAAGAGTTCACCCGAAATCGCCGGGGAATTGACGTTTTCCTCGCCCAGAGCAGCCGAAGGCGAGAAGCCGATAAGGCCAAAAACCAAACCCAAGAGGAGGCCCCATGAAATCGGACCGGAAGGCTTACTGCCAACAATTGCACACATAAGAGCCCTTCAATAGGAGGGTGCCAGTTTGCTTGCACGGTTCGTCTAGCGCAACAAGTCGCACGTTATGCGACTTATAGCATGACAGTTTACTTTCGTCGCTATCGCAATTTCGTGATGATTGGCGCAATTACTATGTCACTACATCCCAGTTCTGATCCTTCGTGCCAATTCCTTGAAAGTCGCGTCCTGCCGGGCCCGCTCGTTTTTCCTTTCGCCTGAAGCATGTTGCCACGATTTTGTTTGGACAAATTTACTATGAAAAGAGTCTTTTCGATGGGCCTGATGTCCTCCCTCATGTTGCTGCAGGTGGGCTTGTCCCGAGGCAACGTGCAGATGCCCGCCATCTTTGGTGATCACATGGTCTTGCAACAGAACACCAAGCTTCCCCTATGGGGCACGGCCGATCCGGGCGAGGAAGTCACCGTCACCATCGGGCCCGATCAAGGCAAAGCCACAGCCGATGCCACGGGAAAATGGAGCGTCCGGCTCAATCCTCTTCCCGTGACGCAAACTCCCGTGGAAGTGAAAGTTGCCGGGAAAAACACGCTGACGTTCACTGATGTCCTGATCGGCGATGTCTGGCTCTGCTCGGGCCAGTCCAACATGGAATTCGGACTTGGTCTCGCGGGCAATGCCACGCAGGCCATTCCCCAGATGAACTATCCCGAGATCCGAATGTTTCTCGTTCCGCATAACATCGCGTTTGATCCACAGACCGACGTGAAACAGGACGATTTGAATGTCATGAAGGGGATGAGAGGGCATTGGGTCGTCTGCACCCCTGAAAATGTCATCAAGATCGGCGGATGGAACGGCTTTTCCGCTGTCGCCCTATTTTTCGCCCGCGAAATCTACGAGAAACGCAAAGAACCACTGGGCATCATCGGGGCCTACTGGGGCGGAACACAGGTCAAGGATTGGATGAGCCTGGAATCCATGCAGAACGATCCCGCAGCCGTCCAATTCGTGACGGAGTTTGAAACCACCAAGATGAATTGGTCAAAAACTCTGGATGATTACAAAACACAAACCCTGCCAAAGTGGCAGCAAGAGCACGATGCGTGGAAACAGCAAGTAGCTCAACTGGCGCCCGGAAGCCCGCGTCCGAAGGAACCGAGGAAGCCCGATTCACCAGATGCCTACCCGCAACTTCCCGCCATTCTCTTCAATGGCATGATCAACCCTCTCATCCCTTATGCCCTCAAGGGCGTGCTGTGGTACCAGGGCGAATCCAATGGGTCCACGGAGGAGGACCGCCATGGCCTCTATGGTCGGATGTTCGCCGACATGATCACCGACTGGCGCAAGCGCTGGGATGAGGGTGATTTTCCGTTCCTTTTCGTACAGGCGTCCACTTGGAGCCAGGGCTATTTCTGGATTTCGATCCGGGACCAGCAATTGAAAACCCTTTCTCTTCCAAACACCGGCATGACCGTAACCATGGACCTTGGCGCTGAATCCGATCCCCACTTTAAGGACAAGATCGACGTCGGTCACCGTCTTGCCCTGAGTGCCCGGCACGTGGCGTATGGGGAGGACCTGGTCTATTCCGGCCCGCTGTATTCATCCTTCGAAATCGAAGGGAATAAGATACGGATCCATTTCACCAATGTGGGCAGCGGCTTGGTCATCGGTTCGGCGCCTGCGGCAGTCTATCCCAACGGGCAGGTCCCACCGCCCGAAGACCATCTCACGGGCTTTGAAATCTCCAACTCCCCCAACGTCTTCTCCCCGGCACAGGCCCAAATCGACGGGGACACCGTCTTGGTGTGGAGCGAGAGTGTCCCCAATCCCAAGAATGTCCGCTATGGCTTTGCCGGATTCCCCAAACCGCTTCTAAATCTCTATAACAAGGAAAATTTGCCAGCCTCGCCTTTCTTCACCATGCCGAGTAAACCGATGTCCACCCCCGCTGCCACGGCAGCGGCCACCTCCTCCCCTTAAATGTCAAAACTGAGACCTTCGTCATTCCGGCCCTATTCTTATCTCTGCATGACGAAAGCCTTCGTCTGCGATAAAGTGATAACACGAGATGGGGAAGGGGAATTATTGGGGCCTTTCTCTATCAAATGAAATTGACGCGAAAAGATTTCCGGCACAGTCGCAAGGGATTCAGCCTGGTCGAAGTTGCCATGGCCATAGGAATCCTCGGATTTGTCATGGTCACATTGATTGGCCTGCTTCCCGCCGGCCTCTCCAGCTTCAAGCAGGCCATGGGCAACACGATCGAGTCGCAAATCGTCCAGAATGTCTCCAACGACCTCCTTCTCAGCAACTTTAGTGTGCTTGCAACCTATGCGCAGTCCCCCACGCCGCAGACCTACTATTATGACAACGAGGGAACACAACTGCCCAGTAACACCGGCTATGCGTACAAAGCCAGCATCGCCCTGACGGCGATCGACAATCCCAATTCACCCATCACGTATTATAACAACACGACCACGGTTCCCCCGGCCTACAACGTGACCATTACCCTCACCAGTGCTACTGACCAAAGCGTCTATACGCAACAGCACGCCCATATTTATTCCATTATTGTCGCCAACAATGGCCTATGACTAAATGCATCGAAATGCGGGTAAGCGCAAACTCGCATTTTTGGGAGCCGATCTCCGAAGGCATTGCCGTCCCCTCCAGGAGAAAGTCGGATGGCTTCACTTTGATCGAACTTCTCGTCTCGATCGTCATTCTTGTTGCCATCATGGGCATCCTTTTCAGCATCACGCAGGAAGTCAATAATGCCTGGAAGAATACCACGGGCAAAATCGAGGGTTTCAGGAATGCCCGCGTGGCCTTCGACGCGATGACCCGGACACTCAGCCAGGCGACGCTGAACACGTACTATGATTATGTGGATGCCAGTGGTAATTTCCGCGGGTCTGGCATGAGTGCCACTGGCACCATCACCCAAACTTTCAGCCCCTACGGTTATGCCCGACAATCGGAGCTTCACTTTATCTGCGGGCAAGGATCTACACTTCTAACGGGCATGACTGGCTACACTCCCGTCACCCAAGCCATTTTTTTTCAGGCGCCCCTTGGTGCGACCACGAACACCAATTACCTGACATTAGACAAGTTGCTGAATGCCTGTGGCTTTTATGTGGTGTATGGACCGGATCCCAGCGTTCCGTCTTTTCTGGGCACGTCCTATCCCACGCCCCGCTACAGGTACCGACTCATGCAGTTCACCCAGCCTGCCGATGCCATGACCGTCTATCTGACCAGCCCAACGGTCAACCCCAAAAGCTGGTTCACCTCTTTCATTGTCCCAACCCCGGACACGACTGCGAACTTTGTGCTGGCCGAGAACGTGGTCGCCTTGGCGGTCTGGCCGAAATTGTCGGCCGGCGATCAGGCCGCTGGCAATGCCCTGACAACCGATTACTCTTACGACAGCCGCAATTATGGGACTTTTTCCACGGCGAACAGCTCCACTGGCGCGACCAAGGAGTGGAATATCACCTTCAACCAGCTTCCTCCGGTGATCGAAGTGACCATGGTGGCCATCGATGAGGCCTCCGCCCTGAAGCTAGGCAACACCACGTCGCCCCCCAGCACCCAGTTGGGACTGGCCACCAGCGCAGGCGTCCCGCTCCTGTTCACTACGGCGACTTACCCCACCACGGTCGGACAGAAGAACCAGTTGGAGTTGGACCTGAAAACGCTGGCGGACAATCTCGCTGCCGTCTCGGGAAATACGGCAGGGAACAAGATTCCATTGCACTTTCGCGTCTTCCAGACCGAAGTGTCCATCCGCTCAGCCAAATGGACCACCAAGTAGGGGACGTTGCTCATGCTCAATCCCTTTCTCCTCCCAGCCCTTGCGGCGGCCCGTTCAAAAAAACGGGGTGTTGCCCTGCTCATGGTCCTGGCGTGCCTGGTCCTTATCACGGTGCTCATCCTGGCCTTCCTCGCCAGCATCTCGACGGAAGTGCAGTCGTCCAAGTTCTATGCGAACGGCTCGTCTGTCAAACTGCTGGCCCAGTCATCCGTGGACATGGTCATGTCCGAAATTCGCGATGCAACCGCTAATCCGGCGCTCTGCTGGACTTCCCAGCCCGGCATGGTCCGCACGTATGACAACACCGGCCAGAACACCGGAACCCACACGCACTACTACAAGCTCTATTCGGACGGCGACATGACCGGTGCCGGAGTTTTCGATCCGACGACGATCGGCGCGACGGGCAACGCCGTTCCTACCCATTGGTACAATCAACAAGGAGTGTATGTCGACTTGAACCAGCCCCTTTCCGTCGGCGGCACCAACCGCTACCCGATTTTGGATGGGGACAGCACCGATCTCGCGACCATGACCGGCACGACGGGAGTCGCCGGCTTCTCCCTCACTTCCGCCCCGGTGGATCCTTCATCCGCCAGTAAGGCCCCCATGCCCGTCAAGTGGTTGTATGTGCTCAAGAATGGTCAGGTCATCGCCCCCAGCTATGTGGCGGACTCCAACAGTGTGACCACCACCGTGAACTTCCCCTCGACGGATCCGGTGACGGGAAACACACTCACTACGCCCACCGCATCGAACCCCATTGTGGGACGCCTGGCGTTCTGGACCGATGACGAGACGTGCAAGGTGAACATCAACACAGCCTCCGAAGCGGCGAACCCATGGGATGTCCCGCGTCTCTATACAACCTATGACCAGCAGACGATGTCCTATAACCAACCCGTCCAGCACGAATTTCAACGCTATCCGGGACATCCGGCCACGGTTTGCCTAAGCACCGTTCTCGGACACTGGCTGCCGGTACCGGCCACTGGGACAAGTTCCATCACCACTGCCAATTATTCCTCCCAACTCCTACCCTACTATAATCTGGTTCCAAAAATCGTCGCAGGCACGGGGGAACAGGTATCGGCTACCGTGGCGACGACCACGTCAGCAGGCTCAAGCTCCAAGGGTGGCACGACGCTGCCGACAAACAGCTCCAGCACCTCTGGAGCCAATATCACTGCCGCGCTTACTTCCGGCGCACTGATCCCAGATGTCGACCGACTCTATGATTCCATCGACGAACTGGTCTTTGCGCCAAATCGTCAACCCAGCAATGCGGCCATCACCCAACAGGCGTTGGAGGAGGCCAAGTTCTTTCTCACAACCCACAGCCGTGCACCCGATGTCAATCTCTTCAACCAGCCACGGGTCAGCATGTGGCCGGTTTCGTCCCGAAGCGCTGTCATGCCCGACCGTAGTCCCGCCGACCAGTTGATCGCTTCATGCACCCAAGTTGGAAGGGATTCGAGCAATAATCCTTATATTTATTATTTTCAACGTCTGGACCCGAACGATCAGTACACCGACCTGCCCTCGGCCGGCGGTACAACTGGCCTGGCGCGCAATCGAACGTTGCTGGAATATTTACGCTATCTGACCCAACAGCAGGTTCCAGGCTTTGGCGGATCCTTCGGAGGAGCCTCGGGCAAATACAATGCCACTGACACCGTGGGAGGGGGCGTGAGCACGAGCGGCATTGCGACCGCAACGACCGAGTGTGACCAAATCTTGACGGAAATTTTCGATTACATCCGCTCTACTAATACGCGGGACCAATCGATCGCCGCCTCTCCCACGAGTAATGCCTTAACCCCTTACACGGTCGCCTTTAATACTTCTTTCGGAGGGCCAACGGGAACTTCCAACAATGGCGCTGGAACCGGCCAGGTTCTGCCCATTGTCGACGTTAGCAATGGCACACGGGGCTTCGGACGTTTTCCCACACTCCAGCAGGCCGCTCTCATTTTTTACGTGAGCGGCGATGACCAGACCGCCGCTTATAAGCCTACCCAGCTACGGGCTTATTTCGTCCTGTCGTTCTTCGATCCGTCAATGGGATATTCCTTCAATGTTCCCTGGTATCAAGTACGAGTCAGCGGACTAAGCAATTTCACTTGGGACGGAACTGCCGCGAACCCCATGTTCACCAGCAGTTCAGACCCGGCGATCGTGGCAAACGGTGTCTCAACTAAAGCCATTTATCCAGGAAGCGGAGGCATCATGGCCATGGATCCCATGTTTGGAGGCACGGTGGGCTTCCGGCGTATCATGTATTATGACCTTAATGGCGTGACGACTGGAGGCGGTGCCACTCAATTCTTAAGCCAGCCTTATCCGGCGTCCAATCCGTCCAATCTTCCCCTGAGCACGGCTGCTCCGGCGGGTCTGGGAATTACCAACATACCTTTTCACGGCGGGGACATTACGGTGACCTTCTATAAAACCAATCCCAGTTCCACTCCAGCCGGGGCTGGGACAACCGCTGTCGTTGACCTCACCAAACCGGTCCAGACCATCAAGTTCAACTTTCCCAGCGCTCCCGCCGCCGGTTTTCCTTTACCGACCGTACCTTCCGCCACCGTCCCAACCGGCATGAATACGCCACCGTCATCGCACGCGCCAACGGGAACCGCGTCTGCCGGTAATTATTATGCCGGCTGGGAGTCATGGCCCAATCGCTATACGGAGTTTCAAAGCACAACGTTCCAGAATGCAGACAATCCGATCGTATCCGATGGTGACGTCATTCGTGCCGTGACCCCTAATCCAGGAGATCTTCGGCTCATTGCCGCCCGCCAAAAAATCGGCACAATAACCGTGGCAGCGAATTTTTTCCAACCCCATCCGCTCTTTAACAGCGGCCTTAATTTTGCCCATAACCTGCAAAGTTCCGGAGGAGCCATCACGGAATCGGCCTCCGCGGCCAATACTGGCGGCATCGGCACGGGCGGAAGATTGGTTCCCCTCACCTACGATCAATTCATCACGACTAGCCCGACGATTTGGCAGAATAATACGGAATATTATCAACAAAATTGGTGGTCACCTCTCTGGAGCGATATTCCCACCATCAGTGGCGCATGGCTGGGCGACAAAACCGCCACAGCGACTTCAGGCATACCCGGCGACTGGGACAATGGCGTCGGCAATCTTAAAGACGGCCCTTATATTAACAAAGCAGATGAAGGCCAATTTACGTCCACAAGCGGCGGCAATAACCCACCCTACTATTGGGCGGCCTTTGGCCAGACGGGGCCCGCCCAGACCTTTTTCTCGCCGAACCGGATGATGCCTTCGGCGGGGATGCTAGGTTCTCTTCCCACCGGCGTGTTGGCCAATAATCCGTGGCAGACCCTCTTGTTTCGCCCTGGTCCGAGTGGACATCCCGGCTTGGGCAGCCCGATCAATTCTCCTGTCGGCCCTCCCTACGCCACTCCACCCGATTTCCTGTTGATGGACCTCTTTACCATGCCGGTGGTCGAGCCCTACGCCATCAGCGA
>Ga0068863_100004167_pt1 | contig 14276 bp, 11 predicted proteins | sample KBSSwiS62_FD_66596 | JGI IMG/M metagenome (GOLD analysis project Ga0068863, IMG submission 66596) | Switchgrass rhizosphere microbial communities from Kellogg Biological Station, Michigan, USA - KBS Switchgrass S6-2 | ecosystem: Host-associated > Plants > Roots > Rhizosphere > Soil ...
CCGATCGGCACGCTGATGCAGCGCGTCCACATCGGCGGCGCGAGTGTCCACGATCACTTCCGGACGGGCCAGCACTGGCCGGCTGCGTACCGCCGACAGCCGTTGATCTTCGCGGTCGAGAAGGCCCACGATGGCCCGGCGCAGGCGCTGCTGCGCCTGGCCGATCAAGCGGGTCTCGTCGGCGAGGTCCGGCACGATCCGCTTGGCGGCGTCGGTCGGAGTTGACGCGCGCACATCGGCGACGTAATCGACCAGCGGCGCGTCGGTCTCGTGGCCAATCGCGCTGACCACCGGCGTGGTGCAGGCGAACACCGCCCGGCACAAGGCCTCATCGGAGAACGGCAGCAGATCTTCGGTGGAGCCGCCACCGCGAGCGATCACGATCACGTCGATGCTCGGGTCCTTGTCCAGCACCGCGAGCGCGTCGATGATCTGCGGCACCGCGCTCGCACCCTGCACCGCGACGTTGATCGTGCGGAAGTCGATCGACGGCCAGCGCCGCGCGGTGTTCATCAGCACGTCGCGCTCGGCCGCGCTGGCCCGGCCGGTGATCAGTCCGATGCGGTGCGGCAGGAACGGCAGGCGTCGCTTCCGGCGCGGGTCGAACAGCCCTTCGGCGGCCAGCATCTTCTTGAGCGTCTCGAGGCGGGCGAGGAGCTCGCCGAGGCCGACCTGGCGGATCTGATCGGCACGCAGCGAGAGCGTGCCGCGGCCGGCGTAGAACTCCGGTTTCGCATGCACGATGATGCGGGCGCCATCGGTCAGGTTCGGCGCGCCAAGATCGAGCACATCGCGATTGGTGGTGACACTGAGGCTCAGATCGGCCGAGGGATCACGAAGCGTGATGAATACGACGGTGGACCCGGGACGGCGGGTGATCTGCGCCACCTGACCGTCGATCCAGATCCACCCCAGCTTGGCGATCCAACCGCCGATCTTCTGGCTCACCACGCGCACCGGCCACGGCGCCTCGGCGCTGGATCGTTCGGTCGAGTCGGGTTGGGAGGCGGTCACGACGGTCAGCCTACGTACCATGGGGGCATGAGCGACCCCTCGACCACACACAAGCGTGTCCTGCTGGCCAAGCCGCGCGGCTACTGCGCCGGCGTCGACCGTGCGGTGCAGACCGTGGAAGAAGCGCTCAGTCTCTACGGCGCTCCGATCTACGTGCGCAAGCAGATCGTGCATAACAAGCACGTCGTGGCCACCCTGGAGGCCCGCGGCGCGATCTTCGTGGAGGAGAACGAGGAGGTGCCCGAGGGAGCCACCGTGGTCTTCTCGGCGCACGGAGTGGCCCCGTCGGTCTATGAGGGCGCGGCCGCCCGCAACCTCCGCGCCATCGACGCCACCTGCCCGCTGGTCACCAAGGTCCACAACGAGGCGAAGCGGTTCGCCTCCGACGACTACGACATCCTGCTGATCGGACACGACGGCCACGAAGAGGTGGTCGGCACCTCCGGCGAGGCACCCGAGCACATCCAGCTGGTCGACGGGCCGGACGCGGTCGACAAGGTGACCGTGCGCGACCCGAGCAAGGTGGTCTGGCTGTCGCAGACGACCCTGTCGGTCGACGAGACGATGGAGACGGTGGCCCGGCTCAAGCAGAAGCTGCCGCTGCTGATGTCCCCGCCGAGTGACGACATCTGTTACGCGACGTCCAACCGGCAGCACGTGGTCAAGGAGATCGCACCGCAGTGCGACGTGGTGATCGTCGTCGGCTCCACCAACTCGTCCAACTCGGTTCGCCTTCGCGAAGTCGCGCTGGATGCCGGCGCTCGGGCGTCCTACCTGGTCGACTACGCCAGCGAGATCCAGGACACCTGGGTGGCCGACGCCACCACGGTGGGTCTCACCTCCGGCGCCAGCGTCCCGGATGACCTGGTGATGGAGGTCCTGGACTGGCTGGCTGCGCGTGGCTTCGGCGAGGTTGCCGAGGTCACCACGGCTCAGGAGAAGCTGACCTTCGCTCTGCCACACGAGCTGCGCCGCGATATCAAGGCGGCGGCGAGCGAGCGGTCCGCGGACGCGGCGGCGCTGGCGGCGTCGGTCTCCGAGCAGGCTTCGGTCTCCGGGCCGGCTTCCGACTCCGAGTCTGTTCCCGTCTCCAAGCCGGCGACGCCGACCGAGGGCTGAGGCCGCAACCCGACTCCCGAAACCCCGCGATCTTGCGAAGTTGGCGGGGCCATAGCCACCCCAACGTCGCAAGATCCAGAGGGCGCGAGGACGAGCGGTCAGCTCTCCGCAGCGCCGGCGTGGTCGCCGCACATCGCGGCCGTCACGCCACCGGCGTGTTCTCCACCAGCTCCGGCGACTGCAGGTGCCGAGGCGAGACCTCCAGCTGCATCGGCTCATCCAGCGGGTCACCGGAGACTCCCAGGTCGGCCAGCTTGCGTGCGCTCACCAACACCCGGGACTCGAGCGAGCCCATCGCCTTGTTGTAGGCAGTGACGGCGCTGCCCAGCGAGCCGCCCAGCTTGGCGAAGTGATCGCCCATGGTGGCCAGCCGCGAATAGAGATCCCGGCCGAGCGTGTGCACCGCCAGTGCGCTTTCCGCCAGCTTCTCCTGCCGCCAGGCGAACGCCACGGTCCGCAGCAACGCCACCAGCGTGGCCGGTGTGGCCAGCACGATGTTGCGGCTGAAGGCATGCTCCAGCAGCGTCGGATCCTTTTGCAGGGCGGCGTCGAGGAATGGATCGGCCGGCACGAACAGGACGACGAAGTCCGGTGTGGACGTAAAGCCGGTCCAATAAGCCTTGGCGGCCAGAGCGTCGATGTGCCCGCGCAGCGCCCGGGCGTGCCGCGTCAAGTATTCCTGCCGGGCACCGTCGTCACGGGTCTCCATCGCCGTCAAGTAGGCGTCGAACGGCGCCTTGGCATCGACCACGATGCGGCGCTCGGCGGACATGCGAACCACCAGGTCCGGCCGGATCGAGCCATCGTCGGTCCGGGCGCTGACCTGCTCGTTGAAGTCGCAGTGCTCGAGCATCCCGGCGGCCTCGACAATCCGTCGCAGTTGGTGCTCGCCCCAGCGGCCGCGCACCTGAGGTGCGCGCAGGGCAGCGACCAACTGGCTGGTCTCGTTGCGCAGCTCGGTGGAGATGCCCTGCACCTGCCGCACTTCGGTGCGCAGCTCGGCATAGGCGTCGACCCGGTCGCGCTCGAGCTCGACCACCCGGCGCTCATAGCGATTGAGGCTGTCCTGCAGCGGCGCGATCATGTGCCCCATCTGGACCTGCTGGTCGCGGGCGGCATCCTGGCTGAGCGAACGGAGCGCCTGGGCCAGCCGCTCCTCGCCGTCGCGGGTGGCCCGAAGGGTCGCGTCGAGCCGGGCGATCTCGGTGGACGCACGCGAGCGTGCGAACAGGAGACCGAGCGCGACACCGATGACGACACCGACCAGCAGCATCACGAGAAGCATGGACCGATCATGAACGACCGGTACGACACATTTACCGCGCGGCCGGTCCGTAGCGCGACAATTTGCCGCGTGACGCCTGGTTGGCGGTGGTTAGGTACGGTCGATCAGAGGCGGGGTTTTCCTCACGCGTACGGCGGCGAGGCCCCGGCATCACCGTGTGCGAGGGAGACGACCGCGATGTGGTGGAACCGCAGGCGCCAGAAGCGCGAACTGGCCGATGCCCGGGAAGAGGCGCTGCGCTGGTATGAACGACTCGGCGGCCAGATCATGAACCTTCCGCCCGGTGACGTGCCGGCCACCAAGCAGGCCCTGGTCGACGCCGGCGAGCGCTACAACGCGGCCGGCGGTCAGCTGGACCGGGCCACTTCGGTGACGCAGTTCCAGCTGGCCCGGGAGACCGCATTGGAGGGGCTCGCCTACGTGCGGGCGGCGCGTGTAGCGCTCCAGCTCGACCCGGGGCCGCCGCTGCCGCCGCTGGCCGGCCAGCGCTCGGCCGGGGCGATCCGGCAGGAGCGCGAGGTGAGCGTGCAGGGCCGCAACTATCGGGCGTCGCCGCAGCCGGGCGATCAGACGCCCTACTACTACCCGGGTGGTCAGGTCGGCGGTCGGCCGGTCCCGTCCGGCTGGTATTCCGAGCCGTGGTGGAAGACCGCGCTGGTGGCCGGTGCCTGGGGCATCGGCGGCGTGCTCATCTTTGACGCGCTGTTGTCCCCGGCCTTTGGCGACTATGGTGCCGGCGCCGCCTACGACCAGGGCTTCGCCGCGGGCGAGAACCAGGGCTACGACCAGGGCTATGACGCCGGCCAGGACCAAGGCTATGACCAGGGTCAGGATCAGGGGTACGACCAGGGTTATGACCAGGGCTACGACGCCGGTCAGGATGGCGGCGGTTACGACGGCGGTGGTGGTGACGCCGGTGGCTTCGACGGTGGCGGCTTCGACGGTGGCGGGTTCGACGGCGGTGGCTTCGACGGTGGCGGGTTCGACGGTTTCTGAGCCGTGAGGTGCGACGGCGCCCGGGGGAGTCCCCCGGGCGCCGTCGTCGTCTAGACCAGACTCTCTTCCCACTGCCGGTGAAGAGTCGAGTAGTTGCCACCGGACCGGATCAGGTCGTCCGGCCGGCCGTCCTCGACGATCTCGCCGCCGTCCAGGACCAGCACCCGGTCGGCGATCTCGACGGTGGACAGGCGGTGGGCGATGATGATCGCGGTGCGGGACCGCAGGATCGTCCGCAGCGCGCGCTGCACCAGCCGCTCAGACGGGATGTCCAGCGAGGACGTGGCCTCGTCCAGGATCAACACCTGCGGGTCGGCGAGGAACGCCCGGGCGAAGGCGACCAACTGGCGCTGCCCGGCCGAGAGGCGCCCGCCGCGCTTGCGGACGTCGGTGTCGTAGCCGTCCGGTAGTGCCTCGATGAACGTGTCCGCGCCGATCGCCCGGGCCGCGTCGCGGATCTGCTCATCGGTGGCGCCCGGCTTGCCGAACCGGATGTTGTCAGCAATGGTGCCGGAGAACAGGAAGTTTTCCTGGGCCACCATCACGACTCGGGTCCGCAGATCGTCATCGCTCAGCTGGCGCACGTCGACGCCATCGAGCCGGACCACGCCACCGGTCGGGTCATAGAACCGGCAGACCAGCTTGGCGATCGTCGACTTGCCGGCGCCGGTGGCCCCGACCAGCGCCACGGTCTGGCCGGCCGGTATGTCGAGATTCAGATGCGGGAGCACGACCCGGTCCGGCCGGTAGGCGAAGGTCGTCTCGACGAACTCGATGTGCCCGGCCCCGACCTCGATGGTCTCCGGATGGTCTGGCTCCGGGACGTCGGGATCCTCGTCGAGCACGCCGGACAGCTTCTCCAGCGCCGCGCTGGCCGACTGCAGTGAGTTGTAGAACATCGACAGGTCCTGCATCGGCTCGAAGAATCGGCGCAGGTAGAGCAGGAACGCGGCGAGCACGCCGACCTCGACCTGACCGTGCAGCGCGCGATAGCCGCCATAGGTCAGCACCACCGCGATGGTGACGTTGCCGATCACCTTGATCAGCGGCGAGAACGTCGCGATCAGCTGGAACGCTCTCGTGTTCGCCATCCGGTAGTCCTCGTTGACGCGCTCGAAGATCTCCTGGTTGCGCGACTCGCGGCGGAATGTCTGAACGGCTCGCATGCCGCCCATCGACTCGACGAACTGGACGATCACCAACGCGACGGTCTCGCGGGTGCGCCGGTAGGCCTTGGCCGACGCCTGCTGGAACCAGCGTGACAGCCAGATCAGGAACGGGAACGACAGCAGTGTCACGAGAGCCAGGTGCACGTCCAGAAACAGCAGGATGGTGGCGATCGAGATGACCGACAGCGCGGACAGGACCAGTTCCTCGATGCCGCCGTCGACGAGTTCGGAGATGGAGTCCATATCCGAGGTCAGGCGAGCCACCACCCGTCCGGAGGTGTAGCGCTCGTGGAATCCGATGGACAGGCGCTGGAAGTGGTTGAACACCCGGCGCCGCAGGTCGAACAGGACCGCTTGACCAATCCGTCCGGACAGCACCAGGAAACCGCGCTTGCCGACGTAGGCGAGCAGGATGGAGATGCCGAAAGCGATGGCGATCTCGATCATCACGGTGCCGTCGTGATCCTTGACCAGTGGTGGGATGCCGTTGTCTATGCCGAGCATGACCAGATAGGGGCCGGCCATCTCGGCACCACTCTGGATCAGCAGAAGGGCGACCAGGGCGGCGATGCCGCGACGGTGCGGCCGCAGCAGTGAGCCGAGCAGCACCCGGCTGCCGGCCCGGAGCCGGAGCGCGGCCGTCTCGGTGGGGGCCTCGGCCGCCGTACGCTCAGCGTCGTCTTCGGCCGCGACCCCCCGCCAGGCCAGCGGGTCGGTGGAGTCGGTTTCGGTGGGGGCGGTCTGTTGATCAGTTGACATTGAGCGCGTCCCGGGCGTCGAGTTTGGCACGGCGGATCGTGGTGGGTCGGGGGTCGGAGTCGTGATCGGCCTCGGCGGACAGCAGCGAGCGGTATTCCGGCACGGTGGCCAGGAGTTCGGAGTGTGTCCCGATGTGGGTGATGACGCCGCCCTGGAGCAAGGCGACCCGATCGGCGAGCGCGACGGTGGACGGCCGGTGCACCACGATCAGGGCGGTGCTGCCTTTCAGGACACTGCGCAGCGCCTCCTCGACCAGCGCCTCGGTGTGCACGTCCAGCGCCGACAGCGGATCGTCGAGGACCAGCACGCGGGGGCGGCCGAGCACGGCGCGTGCCAGCGCCAGCCGCTGCCGCTGCCCGCCGGACAGGGATAGGCCCTGCTCGCCGACTCGAGTGTCCAGTCCCCACGGCAGTTCGTAGACGAAGCCAGCCTGGGCCACTTCGATCGCCTCGGTGACCTCGTCGTCGGTGGCGTTCGGCCGACCCAGGGTCAGGTTTTCCCGGACCGACATGGAGAACAGAGTCGGCTCCTCGAAGGCGACGCCGATCAGGTCGCGGAGGTTGTCCAGCGTCAGATCGCGGATGTCGTGGTCGTCGATGGTGATCCGGCCCGCTGTGACGTCATAGAGCCGAGGGATCAGGGCGATCAGCGCCGACTTGCCGCTGCCGGTCGCGCCGACCAGAGCCACCGTCTCGCCCGGCCGGATCTCCAGGTCGATGCCACCGAGCACCACGCGGGCGTCGCCGGCAGCCGTCGGCACCTCGGTGACAGCGCCGGCAGCCGCGGCCGCGGCGGCTTCAGCCGTTGCGGTGGTCGCAGTCTTGGCCGTGGTGGTGTTGCTGTCCTTGGGTGCGGCACCATCGGTGGCGCTGACTGCGCGGCCCGCCTCGACGTGCGGCCGGTCCGGGAACGCGAAGTGCACGTTGTCGAATCGGATGGCGCCCCTCACCGCGTCCTTGCGCAGCGTGATGGCGTCCGGCCGGTCGAGGATCGTGACCTCGCTGTCCAGGACCTCGTAGATGCGGTCGGCGGCGGTCATCGACTCCTGCAGGTTGGCGATGATCCAGCCAAGGGCATCGACCGGCCAGATCAGCATCAGCTCCAGAGTCACGAAGGCGACCAGACCGCCAATGGTGAGCTTGTCGGCCGAGACCGCGTATGCCCCACCGACCAACACCACCGCAAGCTGGATGTTGGGCACCAGATCGAACCGTGACCAGGTGCGGGCCAGCAGGCGCGCCTTGTTGACGCCGGTGTCGTGGACCAGGCGCGCAGTCGCCTCGAACTGGCTGGACACCTGGTGCCGGCGACCGAATGCCTTGATCGTCCGGAGGCCCTGGGCCGACTCCTCGACCAGGGTCGCGAGGTCACCCTGCTGGTCCTGCATCAGGCGTGCGGCAGTGAAGTAGAAGCGGGTGAAGTTGCGGCTGAAGTAGAACAGCGGAATGGATCCGGCCGTGACCAGGATGGCGAGTGGCCAGTAGAGACGGAACAGCAGGAAGATGACGGTCACGTAAGTGCAGATGTTGACGATCAGGAAGATCAGCCCGAACGACATGAACCGTCGGATGGTGCTCAGGTCGCTGGTGGCTCGGGACAGCAGCTGCCCTGACTGCCAGTGGTCGTGGAACGCCACCGGAAGGCGTTGAAGATGTGCATACAGATCATTGCGCTGGGTCGCCTCCATGCCGAGGGCCGTCGTGCTCTGGGTCCATCGGCGGATGAAGATAAGCAGTGCCTCCAGCAGGCCGAGCAGGAGCGCGAGAGCGCCGAGCTCGAACAGGCCTGAGGTCTGGTGATGCTTCACCGGACCGTCGACAACGCTGCGGACAACGAGTGGAACGACGATGCTCGCCGCGGTGGCGCCCCCAGCGGCCGCGAGCATCCAGATCATGTGTGGCAAATACGGTCGGACGTAACGGCGCATCCGCCACAGGTTGGTTAAGGGTCGGTGGACTTCAGGGGAGTTCGCGGAGGTTACTGAAAGTGCCGACACTCCTCGAACTTATCCGGTGGGTGGGACTGATCTCGACTTAGTTTCCGGCTGCCGCCTGTTCATGTCCGAGCAGCCACCTTTTGACGTCGAGACCCCACCGGAATCCGCCGAGGCTCCCATCCGTCCGGATGATGCGGTGGCACGGAACGAACAACGCCGCCGCGTTTCGCGCACAGGCCATCGCCGCAGCACGCACGGCGGCCGGACGCCCGGCCAGCTCAGCGAGGGCGGTGTAGGTGACTGGGGTGCCCGCCGGAACGGTGCGGAGCGTGTCCCACGCGTGGTCCAGGAACCGCCCGCCAGCGTGCTGCTCGACGTCGACCGTGTCGATCGCCGCGAGGTCGCCGTCGAAATAGGCCTCGACCGACTCGGCGATCGGTTCCAGGTCACCGTCGGCATCGGCGGCATTTCGCAGATAGGGGTGAATCAGATTGACCAGGCCTGGCACGTCATCGGTGAAGCCGGAAGCAAGGATCGTCTTGCCACGCCCCACCATGGTGAACGGGCCAACCGGAGTCTCAATCGTCAAGCTGGTCATTTCGACAACCTCCACATTCGGATTACGGCGTAGGAGCGCCACGGAGAGAACCGCTGCGCATATTGATCGAGGAGTTTTGGCTTGTCGGGGAGGCCGTGTGCCGCTGCCACCTGGCGCACGACAAGGTCGCTCGGGAGGAACACATCCGGATCGCCGAGTGCTCGCATTGCGATATAACTCGCCGTCCACTCGCCGATCCCTGGGATCGACTGGAGGGTCGCTTCGGTGCGCTCGCGGTCGACTCCGGCATCGAGGATCAGATCGCCGGAGGCGATCGCTGATGCCAAGGCCTTGATGGTGGCCTTGCGCTTGCCCGGCATCGCGAACACGTCATCAGGCATATCGGCGACCTGAGCGGCGGTCGGGAACGGCACCAGCGCCACCCCGGGTCCGGTGCCAACGTCGCCTTCTTGCGGTGGAATCTCGTCGGGCGTCAGGGTCGCGGCGGCTCCCGGGTCGCTGGCGCCACGAACGATTTTCCCCAGGACGGTCATCGCACCGGCGACCGAGATCTGCTGGCCGACGATGGCACGAACGGCCACCTCGAAGCCGTCCACGGCCCGCGGCACCCGGACACCTGGTTCTTTCGCAACCGACTCGGCCAGCATCGGCTCCTCGCTCAGCACCGCGTCGGCGGCCACCGGGTCGGCGTCCAGATCGAGCAGGCGCCGGCATCGAGCCACCGCCGGGGCCAGGTCGCGGACGTCAGACAGGCGCAGCGTGGCGGAGACGTAGTCGGGTAGGGGCGTGAGCATCACCGTCGCAGGGCCGTGCGGGAGCCGGAGGGCTCGGGTGTAGTCCTCGTCGGTGACAAACTCGACACCGGGGATCGCACGCATCTTCAGAAACTCGAGCAGTGCCGCGCGATGAAGCGGTGGTCGGTAAGCCAGCCGCAGCGCGATCGTCCCCGGCGTCACCGGACGGCGACGCTGCGCCGCGACCCGCAGGTCTGATGGACTGGCCGCATAGACCTCGCGGAACGTGTCATTGAACTGCCGCACCGACTTGAAGCCGGCCGCGAATGCGACTTGAGCCAGGCCCATCTCGGTGGTTTCGATCAGGGTGCGCGCTGTCTGCGCTCGTTGGGCCCGGGCCAGCGCGAGGGGACCGGCGCCGACCTCCTCAGTCAACATCCGGGTCAGATGCCGAGGGGTGTAGCCCAGCCGATCGGCCAGCCCGTTCACACCATGCCGGTCGACCACGCCATCGGCGATCAACCGCATCGCGCGGCCGACCACGTCGGCCCGGGTGTCCCACTCCGGTGAACCCGGCGCCGCATCCGGCCGGCACCGCTTGCAGGCTCGGAAGCCTTGCCGGTGGGCGGCCGCGGCGGTCGGATAGAAGAGCACGTTGCCGGCCTTTGGCGTCTGCGCCGGGCAGGACGGGCGACAGTAGATGCCGGTGGACGTGACCGCGGTGAAGAACCAGCCGTCGAACCGCTGATCGCGGCTCGACACGGCTCGGTAGCAACTTTCAAAATCAAGGTCCACGCGTTCTATCGTGCGCCCTCGGCCACCGAAAAGCTGGCGGGTTTCGGACATGGCTGTTTTCACATTCGCGCCGACCAGCCGACCGCGAACGCGGTCAATCAGCCGGTGCCAGATGGCCGAGCAGAACATCCCGCATCTGCGGCCGCGATCCGAACACCAGCAGGAACGCGGCCTCCCGCGCGAGTCGCTGGCCGTGTTGGTCGAGAAGCACGGCGGGGGCTCCGGTCGCCACGCAGACGGCGCCCGCCGCTCGCCAAGCGAGGTCCGAGGCGCCGGCGCGAGCGGCGTTGAGCTGATCGGGCGGGGCGGCCAGCAGATCGGCTCGCCGGGCCGTGGCCGCCCGGGCCAGCGCATCCGCCGTCGTCGCGCCGGGCCCCCGGCAAAGCAGCCGTACGCATCGATCGACAAGTCCGAGCGACAGGAACCCGTTGAGCGTCGCACCGCGGCTGTCATCGGCCGACCAGTCCGCGAACGGCACCGTGCTGATGAGCCGATCGGCGACGACCTCGTGGTCGAGGAACCGCACGTTCACAGTGCGGCTGGCAGCGACCGCCACGATGTCCGGCTGGCCGACCTTCAACGTCGGCCCGGCGAGTGCGTCGACCAGCAGGAAGTGCACGACATCGGACTCATCCAGCGCGGCCACGAAGACCACGTCGATCATGTCCCAGCCGGTCACCCAGGGCACGGTGCCGGTCAGGACGAAGCCGGCGGAAGTTCGGCGTACGCGCAAAGGATCTTTTTGATGCCGGATCCCGGCCAGGCCGATGCCCGCGCGGACCTGGCCGGACGCGAGCGCCGGGCCCCAGGCCGTCTCGGCCGCGGCCCGTGCCGGACCGTGATGCTGAAGCCAGACGAATGCTGTGGTCAAGCAGCCGCTGGCCAGCGCCGCCGCGACGTCGGCAAAGCCGGCGAAGTCCAGATCGGGGCGGACGCTCAAGCCGTAGAACCCCTCGGCCGCCAGCAGGTCGAGGTGAGCCGGCGGCACGCGATCGCTGCGATCGACCGACAGCGCGGACGGGAACAGCACGTCATCGGCGATCTCGCGGGCACGCTCCAGCACCTGATCACGGTAGCGTTGCGGTGTGACCGAATCCGACGTGGCCGCTGACTGGGCTGCTCAGCGGCGCCGCGCCATCGACACACACGCCGCGAACCTGGCACACCGCGAGTCGGCCGAGGCCACCGAAGCCGCGGCGATGCTGGCCGAATTCGTGGCGACAGCGACCGCCCGCGGCATTGAGCCAGTACGCCTGGCGGCGACCTCCTACGACGGGCGGCGCCGATTCCGGACTGGCCTGCGGGGTTGGTATCTGCGGCCGAACTTGGCTGTCGGAGCCGACGGTGAGTTCTACGTGCTGTCGGTTCGGGGATCGCTTGGAGCGCTGTTCACCGGAGTGACGGTCCAGCCCTCGCGGGCACGCCTGGTGATCGGCGAGGGTGGCCGAGACGGGGAGCGGATCAGTCTGCGGGCGTTGTTGGACCTTCGGCTCGGGGAGTGATCAGGCCGGGCTGAGCCACTGAAGGATCAGTGGATTCGCCCGGGCCGGGTCCTCCAACGTCGGCAGATGGCCGGCCCACGGCAGCTCGACTCGCAGCGCGCCCGCGATCGACGTCGCCAGGAAGTCCGCGATCGACTGGAAATAGTCGACATCGAGGTCGCCCGAGACGACGGTGGTGCGGGCGGTGATAGCGGCGAGGTCGAAGTCGTGGTCCACCGGACCGGCGTCGGCCGCGGATTCGTCGTTGTCGGCGGCGATCTGGATCTCGAAGGCCTGTCGCTGCATCTCGGCAACGAATGCGCGTGTCTCCGGGCTGGCTGCCGGACCCACGAAGGTGTCCACGTTCAGCTGTGTCGCACCGTCGACGTCGCCGGCTTCGAGCAGTTCATCCTCCCGCTGCCCGAAGGCGCGGATCGCGTCCGTCGGTGGGTGCAGCCTCGTCGCGGCACACAGAAGCAGCAGCGTGCTGACCCGATCCGGCCAGCGAGCGGCGACTTCCTGAGCGACCCGGCCGCCGTACGACGATCCGATCACCGTCGCCGTCTGCACGCCGAGGTGGTCGAGCAGAGCGATCACGTCGTCGGCGGCGTTGAATGGCTCGGTCGGCGCCGGAGACTCGCCATAACCTCGGAAGTCGCAACGGATCACGCGGTAACCAGCGTCCTGCAGAAGCTGCCACTGCGGCTCCCACATACGCCGGTCGCACACGGCTGAGTGCAGCAGGATCGCCGCTGGTCCAGAACCTTGATCGTCATACGCAAGTGTCACCCGACCGACTCTAGGAGAACCGGCTGCCGATGCTCGACTGCAGCCCCGCGGTTTCTGCTTTTCGGCATGCATCGTGGTCCACTATCCGATTTGTCCGGCAGCGGTGGCCGAAAAGCAGAAAACCCGAGGCCCCGCCGCCCACCTCCGGAGTCCGGCCGCACCGCTGCGTAAGCTGCTTGGGTGTCCCTGACAATCGGTATCGTCGGCCTGCCCAACGTGGGCAAGAGCACGCTGTTCAACGCGCTGACGAAGAATGACGTCCTGGCCGCCAACTACCCGTTCGCGACGATCGACCCGAACGTCGGCGTGGTCGGTCTGCCGGACGCGCGCCTGGCCAAGCTCGCGGAGATCTTCGACTCCGAAAAGGTGATCCAGGCGCCGGTGTCGTTTGTCGACATTGCCGGACTGGTCCGGGGCGCTTCCAAGGGCCAAGGTCGGGGTAACGCGTTCCTCGCCAACATCCGTGACGCGTCGGCGATCTGCCAGGTGGTCCGGGCCTTCTCCGACCCCAATGTGGTGCACGTCGACGGCAAGGTGTCACCCGCCGACGACATCGAGACGATCAACACCGAGCTGATGCTCGCCGACCTGCAGACGCTGGAGAAGGCGATCCCGCGGCTGGAGAAGGAAGCCCGGTTGCAGAAGCACCGCGCTTCGGTGCTGGCCGCGGCGACCGCCGCCCGGGACGTCCTGGACAAGGGCATCACGCTCTACGCCGGAGCCGCCGACGCCAAGATCGACGTATCCGAGCTGGCCGAGCTGCACCTGCTGACCACGAAGCCCTTCCTCTACGTCTTCAACGTCGACGAGGCTGAGCTGGCCAACAAGGAGTTCCTCGATTCGCTACGGGCGCTGGTGGCGCCGGCCGAAGCGATCTTCATGGACGCGAAGATCGAGTCAGAGCTCATCGACCTGCCCGAAGAGGAGGCGCGCGAGCTGCTGTCCTCGATCGGACAAGAGGAGCCGGGCCTGGACCAGCTGATCCGGGTCGGCTTCCGAACGCTCGGCCTCCAGACCTACCTCACCGCTGGGCCCAAGGAGTCACGGGCCTGGACGGTCCCGATCGGTGCCACCGCACCCGAGGCGGCCGGTGTCATCCACTCGGACTTCCAGCGCGGCTTCATCAAAGCCGAGGTCGTGAGCTACGACGACCTGGTCAGCGCGGGCTCCAAGGCGGCCGCCAAGACCGCTGGCAAGGTCCGGATGGAGGGCAAGGACTACGTCATGCACGACGGCGATGTAGTCGAATTCCGGTTCAACGTCTAGGACGCTGGGGAGACACGCGTAGGTCTCCCGCCCGTCGTAACAAGTCGAAGGAGCGCACGTGTCGTACATCGTCGATTTCGAGAGCGTCTCCACCGCTGGTCTGGAGTCGTCGCCGGTTGCCGAGGCCCTCGCCGGCCTGCGCGCCAACGAGGCCCGCTACTTCAAAAACAAGTACGACCACGTGTTCACGGTCGAGCCAGCTTCGACCGCTAAGGATGAGGTCGCCTACGTGCACCGAATCCTCCGGGAGGAGAAGGACCTAGTCATCAGTTCCCGGCCGCTGCAGGCTTCGTCCTTCGAGGTCGAGGGTGTCCGCTGGACCTACGTGTTCTATGAGTCGGGCCTGTCTGTCAACGTGCTCTACACCCTCGAGG
>Ga0068863_100004169_pt1 | contig 14274 bp, 11 predicted proteins | sample KBSSwiS62_FD_66596 | JGI IMG/M metagenome (GOLD analysis project Ga0068863, IMG submission 66596) | Switchgrass rhizosphere microbial communities from Kellogg Biological Station, Michigan, USA - KBS Switchgrass S6-2 | ecosystem: Host-associated > Plants > Roots > Rhizosphere > Soil ...
CGGGCTCTCCGCCCGAACGCCGGTGAGTCGAACGCCCTTGACCTCCGTCGCGCCCATGTCGGGTATCGAACCGAGGTACGCGCTCGTGTTCTCACGCGATGACGTCGATGGCGCGGCGGCAACTGCGCGCACGAACGTGAGCGGCTGCGGGCGATCCGCGATGTCGCGCGTGACGCGCTCCGCGAGCGCTACGACACGCGCGATGCCGAGGGCGTTGATCTTGTCGGCGTCGTCCGTCGCCTTGTGATAGTCGTCGTGCACGTTCGTGAAGAAGTGCAGGACGGGCAGGTTCTTCGCGTAGAATGATGCGTGGTCCGAGGCGCCGAACCCATCGCCGGTGGCGGTGAGCCGGAGTGGGGCGGCGGCGTTCGCCCGCGTGACGATGTCGTTGAGCTCCTGTGCCGTCGCGACTCCGTACACGATGAGCCGGTCATCCTGCATCCGGCCGACCATGTCGAAATTGAGCATCGCGCGCACCTTCTCGAGTCGGACCGGCGCGTGGTCGACGAAGTATTGCGATCCGAGCAGCCCGAGCTCCTCGCCGCTGAATGCGACGACCATCACGGAGCGCTTTGGCGGGTTGCGGTGCAGGAGTCGCGCGAGCTCGATGACGGCCGCGGTGCCCGACGCATTGTCATCCGCGCCGTTGTGGATCGCATTCACGGCGTCGGGATCGAGCGCACCGAACGTCGAGCGACCGAGATGGTCGAAGTGCGCGCCGAGGATCACGTATTCGTCACGGAGCGCCGGGTCTGTCCCGCGAACCACGGCCGCAACGTTCTGCGTCGGAAGCTCGCCTTGCAGCCCCGCGTGCGCAGCGGCCACCGATCTCGCGACGAACGACTGCACGAAACGCGCGTCGCACGGCGCTCGACCGCCGGTGCGCACGCAGACTCGCGCATCCGTCGAGGCGAATCCGGGAGTCAGGCCGAGGCCCGAAAACCGTCGCGCAATGTACGCGGCTGCGGAATCGTTGCCCGGCGTGCCGCTTCCGCGACCTTCGAGCGCGTCACTCGCCAGGTACCGTACGTCGCGCATGACGGCCGCGGTGTCTGGAGCGGCAACGGGCGCCGGCCCGGAGGCCGTATGGCGGCACGCGGCTGTGATGGATGTCACCAACGCCAGCGTCGTCAGCAGGCGCGGCATGGTACGGAACGATCTGGTCATGACGGTTGGACGTCCTGGGTCGGGACGGAAATCTGCGAGCGAGTCCCGTGCGAAAGAAGGCCGGTGCAACCGCGCCTTGCAGGTTTCCACGTGGCCATCTCATGCGTCCTTGTGTTGGAGACCTCACATCTTTTTTGAGGACGGCTTCAAGGCGCATGTCAATGAAGGCAGCGACGTTCCAGGCGCGGTTTGCCGAGCTGGTATATCTGCTGGCGCACGAGCCAGATGCGACGGCCGAGCACCAGCGGGTGGTGAGCGAAGCGGTCGCCGCCACCGCGGCGGGAGACACCTCGCTGGCGACGTCACAGCTCAACGTGGATCTGCAGCACGCGCGGCAATCGTCGGAAGGGTTGCGTCTGCACGAGCTCGTGATGCGCATGTCGGCGCATTCGGCCCATCAGATCGACTTCCTCGAGGGCACGCCCGGCGACCAGATCCTCGGCGTCGCGCGGATCCTGGCGGCGGAGGCTCGGCCTAACGATGAAGGTGTCGCGTTCGACTACGAGCTGATCAAGGTCGGCGTCACGCACGTCGAGGTCCACCTCGGCCGGAACGGGTTCGTTCGCACCGGAAGTCTGACGCCTAGCGCATCGCCGCGAGTCAACGGATCATCCGTCCACACGCCGGCTGGCCCCCCGCGGATCGACGGCCACCGCACACCCCGTGGCGGATCGCTGACGCTCGGCGCCGAGATTCCAGCGGGTCTCGCGGCACGTCGAACGACCCCACCCGTCGGCGCTCCGACCATTCACGACGACTCGAACCGGATGTTCGAGGGCGCATTCAAGACGAAGTCGCTCGCGACATTGTCCGACGACGAGCTGATCGAACGCCTTCGCACCGAGGTGACACCCCAGAACGTCAGTCGAGTTCTCGACGAAGTTGCGACGGTGGCCGAGGCGCGGGGGAGCGACGGCCGATGGGAGGTCGTCGCGCGCGTGTTCGCGGCGTTCGTCGATCGCGAGGTGTCCGCGGAGGACGCCGAACTGCGGCGGGCGTACACGATTGCCGTACGTCGGCTCACGAAGCCGACACTCATTCGCGGAATGGCCGGGCTGCTGCCTCGCCGGCGGGAGCTGCGCGATTCACTGCAGGTCGTGTTCACACGCCTCGGGTCCGACGCTGCCGAGGCGCTCATCGACCTGTTGACGTCGTCCGATTCGCTGACCGACCGCCGCGCCTATCTCGCGGTGCTGGCGAAGATTCGCGATGCCGTGCCGACGCTAATTCATCTGCTCGGCGACAATCGTTGGTACGTGGTGCGGAACGCGATCGATCTGCTCGGTGAGATGCGCGCGGCCGAGGCGGAGAACGCGCTCCTCGATGTCGTGACACACCGCGAGGAGCGGGTGCGCCGGTCTGCCGCGACCGCGCTGGCGCGACTCGGCACGTTGCGATCGATTCAGGCGGTCGAGAAGATGGCGACGGACCCCGTGCCCGAAGTTCGTGTGCACGCGATGCAGGGGCTGGGGACCGTGAAGTCGCCGCGCGCGGTGAGTGTGCTCGCGCGCGCGCTGGATCATGAACCGGATCAGGAGGTGCAGGCCGTGATTCTCGCCGCGCTGGGACGGCAGGCGACGGACGAGGCGGTCGCGCGCCTAACGAAGGCAGCGGAGCCGGATGGCCGCCTGTTCAAGCGGAAGCCGACGGCGCTTCGGATCGCGGCGGTGCAGGCGCTTGTGGAGGCGAACACGCCAGCAGCGCTGGTGGCGCTGCGGCGCTTCGCTAACGACCGGGAACGTGAGGTCAGAGTGGCAGCCGCACGGGCGGTGAAACCGAAAGAGGGATGAGGGATGCGGGATGAGGGAAGAGGGTAGAAAGCGAGACCCTCGGGATGCCAGTCACGCAGAGTGAGGCATCAGGGGTGTCCGCTTCTTACCCTCATCCCGCATCCCTCATCCCACATCCCTCATCGTGCCGTAAAATCCGTCTCTGCATTCACCGCGCGACATGCCTCCGCGATGACGGCGGCCGCGCGATCCAGGTCATCGAGGCTCACCAGCTCGTTAGGCGAGTGCATGTAGCGGTTGGGGATCGAGAGCAGGGCCGTCGCGATCCCCTCACGCGCGACGTGAATGGCATCGGCATCGGTCCAGGACTCGCGCCCCGCCGCATGGATCGTGTACGGAATCGAGAGCCGCGACGCGGCGTCGCGCAGCAGCGTGTACGCCACCGGAGACACGATCGAGCCGCGGGTGAGCACCGGGCCGCCTCCGATCTTGTGATGGCCGTGCTCTTTTTTCTCGGCCGTTGGGTAGTCGGTCGCATGCGTGACATCGACGACGATGGCCATCTGAGGTCCGATGCGTGTCGCGCTCACGCGCGCGCCGCCGCCCTGGAAGGCGATCTCCTCCTGCGTGGTCGCAACGGCGACGACCCGCGCGCTGCCGGGCTGCTCGGAATACCGACGCAGTGCCTCGAGGACGATGAATGCGCCGATGCGGTCGTCGATGGACCGCGAGACGATGCAGTTGTTCGGCAGATCGATCGTCCGTGAATCGATCACGCCCGGGTCGCCGACCGACACGAGCTTCTCGGCCTCCTCGCGCGACGTCGCCCCGATGTCGATCCAGAGGTCCGTCATCTCCGAGGCTTTCTTGCGGTCCTCGGGTTTGATGACGTGAATCGGCTTCTTGCCGATCACGCCGTACACGTCGCCGTTCCGCCCCATGATCCGGATCCGTTGGGCGACCAGCACCTGCGGGTCCCAGCCGCCGATGCCGGAGATGAACAGATAGCCCTCGTCATCGATGTAGGTGACGATCACACCGATCTCGTCGATATGGCCGGCCAGCATGATGGTCGGCGTGCCGTTCGCGTTGACGACGGCCATGCTGTTACCGGCGACGTCGTTCGTGACGTCGGCGAACGCCCGCGCCTCGTCGCGCCAGACGCGTGCGGGCGCGGATTCGAAGCCGGACGGTCCCGGCGTGTCGAGCAGCCGCTTGAGAAATGCGATGGAAGATTCGGAGAGCATGCGTCAGTACATTGGTGGGATGACAACGCTCTACATCTTAATCGGGGTCGGCGCCGGTGTGCTGGCGGGCCTGTTCGGGATCGGCGGCGGCGTCCTGATCGTCCCGGCCCTCGTGTACGTCGCGCGGATGCCGCAGCTCACGGCGACCGGGACGTCGCTGGGCGCGCTGCTGCTGCCCGTCGGGGCACTTGGCGCGTGGGAGTATTACCGGACCGGCAACCTCGACCTGCGGGCAGCGCTGATCATCGCCATCGGCCTGTTCTTCGGCGCGTTTTTCGGGGCGAAGCTCGCGCACATCCTCACGGCCGTCCAGCTCCGACGCGGGTTCGCGGTCTTCCTCGTGCTCGTCGCCATTCGGGTGTGGACGTCGAATCCACGTTAGGCGAGGCGGCGGGCAGCGGATGGCGACGGCGCGCCGAACAGCGTCGAATGCAGCACTCGAGCGAGGAGCTCGATGCCGTCGACCACCCTTGGCCCCGGGCGACTCAGGAACGAGTTTGCGTCGAGCGCCCAGACCTGTGTCTCACACGCCCACGCCCAATCGGCATTCGCGAGCAGGCGGCCCGCGTCCGCCGCGGCCCGTTCCAGATCGAACCCGCACGGTGCGACGAGAATGACATCCGGGTTCGCGTCGCGGACCTGGACCAACGTCCGCGTGGTCGAGTGTTCCCCGGGTTGGGCGAGCGCATCGATTCCGCCGGCGCGACGGACCATCTCGGGAACCCAATGGCCCGCCGCGAAAATCGGATCGGTCCACTCGATCACGGCGACGCGTGGCCGTGGCGCGCTGGCTGCCTTGAGTTGTTCGTGCACCGCGCGCATGCGCGACCGCGCGCGCTCGACCAGCTCCACGCCCCGCGCGCTCACGCCTAACGCCTCGGCGACTCGCTGGATGTCGTCGAAGATTCCGTCGAGCGTCGTCGCGCCGAGCGTCACAACTTCGGGACGCGGCGCCAGCCGGGCCGCGACGGCGCGTACGTCGTCTTCGCTCACCGCACAGACGTCACATACGACCTGGGTGACCATGACATCCGGCGCGAGCGCACGCACGCGATCCTCACGCACATCGTAGAGCGCGCGGCCGGTGTCCACGAAATCCCGCACCTGTACGTCGATCTCGCCGGGCAGCGCCGCAGAGTCGATCGAGCTCGAGGTCACCACGTCGCGCGACTGGACGCCTGGCGGGTAATCGCACTCGTGCGAGATGCCGACGATCGCGTCGAGCTGACCGAGCGCGGCCACGATCTCGGTGGCGGATGGGAGAAAGGAGACGACGCGCACGCCTAACGGGCTGGGCGAATGGGAAAGATGAAATACGTGAGCAGAAGGCACGCGACCCCGTACAGGTACCACTGCGAGTCGCCGAGGAGCAGCCAGAAGAGGCCGCCGTAGATCGCTGTTGCCTCGCCGAGTGCCCAGGCAATCACGCTGAGCGAGCCGCGTCGCTCGGGCCTCGCGCGCCCGGCGAGGAGGAACACCGCAAGCGTTCCCAGCGTCATGGTGGCCCAGACCGCCTGACCAGCAACCCGCAGGGCCCTCGGATTCACGAGGTATCCGGTATCACCGGACCGACGGAGATGCCAGACAATGCCACCGAGCGCCAGCACGCCGACGAGGAGCGCAATGCGAATCAGGCCGAGCGTGCGTATTGGACCCTGTGTCGTGGCGCCCTGTGCCGTCACGGAACGACCGGCTTCCGCTCGTAGACTGCCTTGCCGCCGACGTAGGTCGCGAGCACCTGCGTGCGCAGCACCTGCTCCGGCGCGATACGCATGATGTCCTGATCGAGCACGACGAAATCCGCGAGCTTGCCCGGCGTCAGCGAGCCCATGATGCGCTCCTGGAACGCCGCGTACGCCGGCCACAGCGTGATCGAGCGCAGCGCTTCCTCGCGCGTCATCTTCTGCTCGGGATACCAGCCGTTAGGCGGCCAGTTGTGCGCATCCTGCCGAGAGAAGGCAGCGTGGAACGAGATGAGCGGATTCACCTCCTCGACCGGAAAGTCGCTGCCGTTCGGAATGATGGACCCGTTGTCGAGGAGCGAGCGCCAGGCGTACGCGCCCAGCAGTCGGGTCGATCCCACCCGGTTGCCTGCCCAGTACATGTCGCTCGTCTGATGGCTCGCCTGCATCGAGGGAATTACGCCGAGCGACGCGAATCGTGGAATGTCTTCGGGGTTGATGATCTGCGCGTGCTCGATCCGGAAGCGATGGTCGGCGACGGGCACCGCCTTGAGTGCCTGCTCGTATGCGTCGAGGACGATCCGGTTGCCACGATCACCGATCGCATGGGTGTTCACCTGGAACCCGGCCTTGAGCGCACGCTCGGCCACGGCTTCGAGATGCTCGGGTTTCGATACGAGGAGACCGCTCGTGGTCGGGTTGTCGCTGTACGGGTCGAGCAGCGCCGCGCCACGCGAGCCGAGCGCCCCATCGGCGTAGAGCTTCACGCTGCGGATCCAGAGCGTGCTGTCGTATCCGGCGACGAGTGGACCGCGCGCGAACCACTTCGCGAACGTGGCCGAGTCGTCGGAGATCATGGCGTAGAGACGGAAGTTGAGCGCGTGTGCCTTTCCCAACTCCTCGTAGATCTCGAGGGTCTGGGCCGATGCGCCGGCGTCGTGGACACCGGTCAGCCCCCACTTCTGCGCTTCGGCGATCGCGGCCTGAACGTCCGACTTCACCTCGGCACGCGTGGGCTGCGGGACCACGCGCTCCACGAGACCCTGGGCGTTGTCGACGAATACTCCCGCCGGCGAGCCATCGGCTGTGCGCTCGATGTGTCCGCCGTCGGGGTCCTTCGTCTGGGCGGTTATGCCCGCGGCTTTGAGCGCCGCGGCGTTGGCGAGTCCTGCATGGCCGTCTACTCGCGTGACGTACACCGGGTTGTTCGGCACGGCCGCGGTGAGCTTCTCGTGCGTCGGGAAGCGCGTGTCGCCCCAGTCGTTCTGATCCCATCCGCGGCCGATGATCCACTGGCCCGCCGGCGTCTTCTTCGCGCGCTCGACCACGCGCGCGATCACTTCGTCGTACGACGCGGTGCCCGTGAGATCCACGATGCGGAGCGCCAGTCCGAGGTTGTCCACGTGGCCGTGGGCATCGACCATCCCCGGGATCACGGTCTTGCCGCCGAGGTCCAGGACTCGCGTGGACGCGCCCTTGAGTGCCAAGACGGCGCCGGACGATCCGACGAACTGCACCTTCCCACCTCGCACGGCCATCGCGTCGGCGAGCGGATGTGCCTCGTCGACGGTATAGATGCGTGCGTTGGTGATGATGAGATCAGCTGGCTGTTGCTGTTGTGCCGCCAGTGCGAAGGGAAACAACAGCGGGAGAAGAGCCCGGTTCATTCAGTAGCTGATGGCTGATGGCAGATGGCTGATGGTTCTGACCGCTTCGCGGTCAGAACGGCATGTCGTACGCCGGCGGAGTCACCTTGTTGAGTCGCAGATACGGAATGAGCTGCCCGAATGTCCAGGCCGCGTGCTCCTTGGAGAGATCGAGCCACCGCCACGCTGGCGCCGCGGGCTGATTGTAGAGCGCCGAGGTCTTCGAGAGCTGCGCCGGCGTCGCCGACTTGAGCGCATCCAGCAGGTAATCGTACGACTTCACGGTATAGTCGCGGAGCGCGGCCTTCTTGTGCAGGTAGGCGGCTGTATCACCTAACGAGGGTGGTGCCTTGAGGCCTTTCAGCGCGAGCGCCGCGACCTCCGCGTTCGTCCCCACGAAGTGCTGGATCTGCTGGGCGAAGTTCCGGACGCCCGGCGTGGGCGCGAACGTGATCGCCGAGTCGGGCATGGCATCGATGTAGGCGAGCACGTTCTTCTTCTGACGCTCCCAGTCCGCCACCATGATGGATTGCGGAGGCATGCCGGCAGTCTGGGCGAAGAGTCGCGCGCTGGGCGCGAGCACGACGAGCACCGACACCGCGAAACGAGCAACCGTGATGGGCATCATCGAGTTCTCCAGGGTGATGCTTCAATAGGGGATCGACCCTGCCGCGCCAGGCGTCGCGCGACAGTCCAGGCGCCGGAAAAACTACTCTTTCTCCTTCTCCTTCTCCTTCTTCGTGCCCTGACGGGTCCAGATCGCGATGATACCGCAGGCGCTCTCGCGCCCGCCAAACTGTGGAGGCACGGTGGCGCCGCCCGGATACACCTCGATCGCGCCGATATCCACGACCTGTACCATCACGTCAATCGACTGTCCGTACAGCGGGTAGCTCGCGCCATCGACGTAGTACCGCACTGGGCAGTAGGCGAGGGTGCCGAGCCGCGACGACACGACGGTGGGCGACCCATTCTCGCGCAGAAGCTTTACGCCGGACACGGAACGAAAGAGGTCCGTCGTCACGCGCGGGTTCTTCTTCTCGATCTGCTCGCGCGTGATGAACGTCCCGAATCCGCGGGACTTGCGCATCTCGAACCCTTGAAACGCCTTCTCGACCGTAGGTGCCGGCTCGGCCGTCACGGCGACAGAATCCAGCGTCATCGCGACGGGCGCGAGAAGGACGCGAATCTCGCGGAACTCTCCATCGCCGAGCTCCAGGGCGATCTTCGCGGGTGCGAACCCGAGGCGTCGCACGACCACCTCGACGGGACCGGACGGCAGACCGGTGAGCTCGAATCTCCCGTCGTCCCCTGTTTCGGCGCGGAAGGCGGTGTTGGTGACGCGCACCTCGGCCCTCACGATGGCCGTGCCGACGGCGTCCGCGACGCGGCCAGTGACCCGCGCCAACCGCGCATCACTCGAGCTTCCTTGTGCTGCCGCCGTGGATGCGATGGCGCAGAGCAGCGCTAATGTGACGCGCGCGTTGAGGTGCTGCATGAGACTGACTCCGTCTGAAAACCTGCTCCCGTACGCTCGATGACGGAATTGCACCGGACCGCATATCCAGCGCCTTCAATATGGGATGTGGTACGCGGAATCGTCGAGGTAGACTCGCCGTTTTGTCCCAGGAGCGGTGTCATCGTGCAGTATGAGGGGCGCTCATTCCCGCGTCGCCGTCCGAGTGCTGGCAATGGTCGGGTGGCCCTCGTAAAATCTGCACGACTCGGATCGGCGACGTCCGTGTCGTCTCACGTTAGGCGCCTGCTCACGCATTGACACCGGCAGATCGAGGCAGATCGTGATCCACGTCCAACCAACGATGCTCGAGGGGTACGGCATGCGGCTCGAGCCGCTCGCGCCCGGTCACCACGATGCCCTCGAGGCGGCCGCCAGCGACGGGAACCTCTGGGAGCTGTGGTTCACGTCGGTGCCCGCGCCCGACAAGGTCGCGGCCTACATCGCGACGGCGCTCGAGGGACAGGCGAAGGGGCACATGCTGCCGTGGGTGGTTCGGGAGCTCGAGACCGACACCATCGCGGGCACGACGCGCTATCACGACATCGTGGCCGAGATCGATCGTGTCGAGATCGGCTACACGTGGTACGCGAAGCGCTGGCAGCGGACGCACGTGAACACCGCCTGCAAGCTGCTGCTTTTCGAGCACGGGTTCGATACGCTGGGCTGCAAAGTGGTTGGCTTGCGGACCGACAACTTCAATCTGGCGTCGCAGCGAGCGATCGAACGGCTGGGGGCGAAGCGCGATGGCATCCTGCGGCATCATCAAGCGCGGCGCGACGGTACCGTGCGCGATTCGTACATGTACAGCGTTCTGCAGACGGAATGGCCCGATGTCCGGCGGCATCTGCGACTTCGACTGGAACGACACAACGGGTGATCGGCACGCTGGCCCGGCCATCGGAGTGCGGATAGGTTAGCGAAACACCCCTCCCACGAGCTACACGAGAATGAAGTGCTCCCTGCTTGGCCGCGTCGCACTCGCTCTTGGTGCCGCGAGCTCTGCACCGTCACTCGGCTTCGCTCAGCAAAACGACAATTCGCGCGCGCTGCACTGGCGTCAGATCGGCCCCGTTCGTGCTGGCCGCGCCCGCGCGCTCGCCGGCGTGCCGAGCCAGCCCAACGTGTTCTATGCCGGCTTCGACAACGGCGGCGTCTGGCGGTCCACCGACTACGGCTCGGTGTGGGTGCCGATCTTCGACGATCAGCCGACCGGCTCGATCGGCGCGATCGCGGTTGCGCCGTCGGACCCGAACATCATCTACGTCGGCTCGGGCGCGGGCATCATCCGGCCCGACCTCGCGACGGGCGACGGCGTGTACAAGTCCACGGACGGCGGCAAGACCTGGACGCATCTCGGGCTCCGCGACTCGCAGATGATCGCGATGATCGACGTGGACCCGCGGGATCCGAACCGCCTGTTCGTCGCGGCGCTTGGCCATCCCTACGGGCCTAACGCGGAACGCGGGATCTTCCGATCGACCGACGGTGGCCAGTCCTTCCAGAAGGTGTTGTTCAAGGACGAGTACACGAGCGGGAACGACGTGCGCATCGACCCGAGTGACCCGAACACCGTCTACGCCACGCTGTGGCAACAGCAGCAAAGCTTCATCGAGGGACAGGGGTTTGGTGGGGCGGGGAACGGCATCTTCAAGTCCACCGACGGCGGAACGACCTGGAGGCAGCTCACGGAAGGGCTGCCGAGCATCATTCAGGCGAACATTGCACTGGCGCCGAGCAATCCGCGGCGGTTGTACGCGACGATCGCCGGGATGCCTAACGGTGGCCAAGGCCCGGCCACGACCACAGGCATCGTCGGATTCTACACGTCCACCGATGGCGGGGACCACTGGACGATCGTGGTGAACGCCGCGCCAGGCGGTACGAACGTGAAGGTCGATCCGCGGCCACTGGCCCGCATCGGCGGCGGCGACCTGCCGACGGTGGCCGTGGATCCGAAAAACGAACAGGTCGTGTACACGGCATCAACGGTCATGTGGCGCAGTGAGGACGGCGGGATGAACTGGTCCGCGGTGCGCGGTGCGCCAGGCGGTGACGATTATCAAAAGATCTGGATCAACCCCAACGATCCGAGGATCATCCTGGTGGTCGCCGATCAGGGCGCCGTGATCTCCGCCAACCGCGGCGCATCGTGGAGCAACTGGTACAATCAGCCTACGGCGGCCATGTACCACGTGACCACGGACAACGCGTTCCCCTACCGGGTGTGCGGCGGCCAGCAGGACTCCGGGTCCGGCTGCGTCGCCAGCCGATCGATGGACGGCGAGATCACGTTCCACGACTGGCATCCGGTAAACATCCAGGAGTACGGCATCGCCGCGCCTGATCCGAAGGATCCGGACAGCGTGTTCGGCAGCGCGCGCACGAACGTGACGCTCTACAACCGGAAGACGGGTCAGACGACGAACGTGGGACCGAGCGCCGATCAGCGCGCCGGAGGGTTCGGGCGCAACGTGCGTACGATGCCGATCCTGTGGTCGCCGATCGACAACACGACGCTCTACTACACATCGAACGTCGTGTGGAAGTCCACCGACCATGCGCATTCGTGGACGCGCATCAGCCCTGACCTCGCCCGTCAGACCTGGCAGGTGCCAGCGAACGCGGGTAAGTACGCGAGCACGGTCACGCCGGCGCCGTTAGGCAGCATCACGGCCCTGTCGCTGTCGCCACGGAGCCAGAGCGTGATCTGGGCCGGCACGGACGATGGCACCATCCAGGTGACCATGGATGGCGGCACGAAGTGGACGAACGTCACGCCGCCCGCGATCAAGGCGTGGACGCGCATCTTCAACATCGAGGCGGGTCACTTCGACAACCTCACCGCGTACGCGGCCGCGAACACAATGCGGATCGATGACATGAATCCGCATTTCTGGCGCACGCACGATGGCGGGAAAACGTGGACCGAGATCAACACCGGTATTGCGCCGGGTGGCGTGTCGAATGCGATTCGTGAGGATCCACGCGTCAAGGGACTCCTGTACGCGTCCACCGACCTGCAGGTCTGGGTGTCGTACGATGATGGTGAGCAGTGGGAGTCGATGAAGTATGACATGCCGGCGATCTCGGTCCGCGACATTCAGGTGAAGGACGACAGCACGTGTCTTTGCGCCGATCTCGTCGCCGGCACGCATGGTCGAGGGTACTGGATCCTCGACAACCTGACGCCGTTCAGGCAGGCGGCCGAGGCGCGGAAGGCGCAGGCGGCCGGCAACGCGTACCTGTTCAAACCGGCGACGGCCGTGCGCGTCAGGTTTGGTACGAACGATCCCACGCCGTGGCCGCCCGAGCTTCCCGCGGGTGAGAATCCGCTGCCCGGCGGGATCATCGACTACACGCTCGCGAAGGATGCGTCGGCCCCCGTCACGCTCGACATCGTGGATGCGGCGGGCAAGGTCGTCCGGCACTACTCGAGCGACGATCGCGTGCGCAACCCGAACCCCGCGCTCGACCCGGTCGCCTACGACAAGGTCTGCCAGCAGACTCCCGGCGCGCCGGATTGCGCGCTGCCGCTTTACTGGCCGGCCGCCCCGATCCGCCTCTCGACGCGCACCGGTTTCCATCGCTTCACGTGGGACCTGCACTTCGACCCGATCGGCGAGGATCCCGACGCCGGCGATGAGGGGGCCACCGGCGCGGTGCCACATCACACATACGACCAGCCGTACTCGCCGTGGGCGCCGGCGGGCACCTACACGGTCCGCCTAACGGTTGACGGCAAGCAGCTCACCCAGCCACTCACCCTGCGGCTCGATCCTCGGGTGAAGACGCCGGCGGCCGGGCTCGCGCAGCTCGCCTCGGTCACGCGGGAGACGTACGACGCCGCTGTTGCCGCGCACATGGCGTATGAAGATGCTCGCGCCGCGGCGGGTCGGCTCGAAGGGACGAACTCGGCGCTCAAGGCTCAGATTGACTCGATCGCGCCGGCGCAGACAGGCGCTCGACGTCGTCCGGGGTTCGGCCCACCAGGCGGCGGCGCCGCGCCACCTCCGACGCTCGAGAGCGTAAGTAACGCGCTCATGGCAGCAGCCATGGCGATGCAGGGGGCGGACGTGACGCCAACGGCCGGTCAGGTCGCGACGGCCGCGAAGGCGCGTGCCGACGCCCGCGGAGTGCTGCAGAAATGGGCGGCACTCAAGGCAAAGGCAGGGTCGTCCGCTCGCTAAGCCGTGGACGTCGCAACCCGGCAGCGCTGTCCGCCGTAGGGGGACAGACAGACAACCTTTGGGAGCGGGGCTGGCTATGGACGGTGATGTCTTGGTGTTTGCGCAAGTCATGACAGTTATCGTCGCGTCGACAGGAGCGTTCGTCGCGATCGGACTCGGCGCGCGCATGTTGTGGCGGGCGGGTTCGCGAGTGAAGTCCCGAGCCGTTCCACCGGTCGACGACACCCGTCTGGATCGCCTCGAGGCCGCCGTGGACGCGATCGCCATCGAGGTTGAACGCATCTCGGAGTCCCAGCGGTACACGGTGAGCCTGCTGAGCGATCGGCTCCCGCCGATCGCGGGAGAGCTGGCGGGTGAACGCTCCGCGGACGCCTCGTTGAAGCGGTGAACACTCCTCACTAGTCCTCGCCACCTTCGATCGGCGTTAGGCCCGTGGACGTGGCCCACGCGGGCGAGGAGTGCCGCGAACCGCGCCACATTCCCCTCTGCGCGCACGCGAGGCCGAGGAAGAACGGCGGCCAGTGATCGAATTGATCCAGCTCACGCGTTTGGAGCACTGCTCCGCGCACTCGTCGTACCGGCGTGCAAGCCAATAGTGCCAGGCGTGCGCGGTGTCGTACTTCCAACACGATTTCCGTGACTTGATCATGGAACTTCGTCGCGCAAGATGCGCGAACGCCCGGCCGGCGTCTCAAATCAATTCTTCACTGTGATGAGGCCGACCAATGACATCGCTCGCACCAATCCCTCGCTAGGCTCGTGCCGGGACGGCGGCAGTAGCCATGTTCGCGGTATCCGCGTGTGCTGATTCGGCCACGGCGCCGAGCAGCTCCTCGTTCGAGGCGTCACCGTCGCCCGACGCCGTACAGTTCAACGAAGCCCTGGCCACGGTCGCGTGGAACGGGGTCGCGCGAAGTCTTACCAACAAGTACCCAACCTCCCAGCAAGGCGGGACGCGGCTTTTCGCGTACCTCTCGCTGGCCCAGTACGACGCCGTGATCGCCGCGGAAGACGGAAAGGACAACGGCGACCACCCGTCACCTGCCGCGGCGGTGGCCGGCGCGTCCGCGGTCGTGTTGGCCGCGCAGTATCCCGC